>ENA-UOOH01000580-UOOH01000580.1-fermentation-metagenome-genome-assembly--contig:-NODE-580-length-40896-cov-75.151588_pt1 | contig 40896 bp, 37 predicted proteins | sample MGYA00245778_ERZ724025 | MGnify/ENA primary metagenome ERZ724025 (study PRJEB28704, sample SAMN03018313) | fermentation metagenome | biome: anthropogenic terrestrial biome; feature: soil; material...
CATAGAAAAATGCGATCGCCATCAGTTCATCACCCTTTTCGACCGTCCAGGTTACCGGGGCAGGCGTAGGCGTCCGCGTGCTGGTTGGCGCGAGTGTTGCTTTTTCGGTAGGTGTCGGGCTGGGTGTCAGGGTTTTACTAGGTTGCAAGGTGATGGTGTTGGTTGGGGCAATTGTTTTGGTAGGAGGGTATTCAATTTCCACCAGGCAACCAGATAGAACAATCGTAAACAACAGAAACAAAAGGAAAGAGGCATAAAGCCGGTTGAGTTTCATTTTGTGATTATATCAGTCTGCAAAAAGACCGAAATTTGGACTTCAAAAACTTTTTTATAGGGAGTTGCTCCTATAGAGCTCGCCCTTCTTTATAACCGTATCAACCAGGTTAGTACCGTAGCGGTAACTAAGATTACGATAGTCATCCACTGTCAGGATCAGCAAATCGGCTTGCTTGCCCGGTTCGATGGAGCCTACCAAGGCATCGCGCGAGATCGCTTTCGCAGAGTTGATGGTGGAGGCTGCCAAGGCTTCCGCGGGGGTCAGCTTGAGATAACGGCAGGAAAGCGCCTGGATGAACTGCATTGATTCGTTCCAGGTCGTACCGGGGTTGAGGTCAGTTGCCAGGGCGAGATAGCCACCAGCGTCGATAATGACACGGGCAGGGGTATATTCCCTTTGCGCCAGACCAAAAGGCGTTCCGGGCAGCGAAACCGCCACTGTTTCAGATTGCGCCAGGCTTTGAATATCTTCAAGTGAGGTCTTGACCAGGTGGTCAGCTGAGACTGCGCCCAGCTCTGCAGCCAGACTGGCACCACCCAGATTTTCGAATTCGTCGGCATGCAGTTTAAGCGGAAAGCCCATGTGTGCAGCTTCGGCAAGAATCTGGTAGGTTTCCGCTAATTCAAAGACACCTTTCTCACAAAACACATCCACGAAAGGCAGTTCCTGACCGGGAGCGTGCGCCAGCCACCAGGCTTTGGTTTCTGGCAAAGCAACCTCACATAGCCATCTGGTGTATCCAGATGTATTCCCCTCAAACTCGGGGGGGATAGCGTGAGCACCCATATAAGTTGGCACCAGCTCGAACGGTCCGATGCGGTTAAGCAGCAGGATAGCTTCCAGCTGTTTGAATTCGGTTTCCAGATCCAGCCCGTAACCAGTTTTGGCTTCCATGGTGGTGGTGCCGTAGTTGAAAGCGCGCAGAGCACGTTCCAAGGATTGAGCGACCAACTCTTCCAGCGAAGCTTTGCGGGTGGCGGAAAGGGTTGCTAAAATGCCACCTCCGGCAGCCATAATTTCCATGTAGGTTTTCCCCTGCAGACGCATCTCAAACTCATTGGCGCGATCCCCAGCCCAGATAAGGTGGGTGTGCGGGTCAACAAAACCAGGCACAACCGCCATACCGGCAGCATCAATCCGTTCTGCCAGGCTGAAGCGGGACAGCAGTTCATCGGAATTGCCAACTGCAAGGATCTTCTCGTCACTGATCACAATAGCGGCATTTTCGAGAATGGCAGGTTCAGCCAGGCGCTTGCCGCGGCGCGCTCCGCCTGCCATGGTTACGCATTGGGAGATGTTGTGGATGATTTTCATAGGCTAATTGTAATAGAAAAGAACATGTTCCACGCGAAAGTATAAAAACAGAAGCTGATCGCTCCTCCTTAAAATTTATCGAGAAGTAGGGAACTGTCTTGCACCGGGTTCGTTAAATCAGACCAAAGCGTTGAAAGGTCTGCCAAATGGCATCGTCAGACACTTCGGGCGCGATAAAATCGGCAGCGGCTTTTGTCTCTGCTCTGGCGCCGCCAACAGCCACGCCAATGCCGACCTTCTTGAGCATTGTGACATCGTTGCCGCCATCGCCTATTGCCAGGCATTCCTTTGAGTCGATTCCAAAATGATCCAGAAAGACCTGGATACCGACATCTTTACCACCTGATTTTGGTGCCAGGTCTACAGAATAGGGACTCCAGCGCACCGCCTGGCAATCCGGCAAAGCCTGGCGGAAAAAGTCATCCATATCTTCATTGACAAAAGGGACGATGGAGAGAATTGCATCCTTATCGATTTCTTCCACTGAAAGAATTTTTGGGACAGGGCTTTTGAAAGCATTGTAGAATTTCCGTACCAAATCATCGTAACCGTTGATCGAAATTTGGTTACGCTGATGAAAAGACGAAAAAAAACCGTGTTCTGTACCGAGGCGGATGATCTCGTCCACCCAATCGCGTTTAAAAGGGGCGAAGCGCAATGTTGTACCATCCGGCAGGTAGCAATACTGACCGTTCACAGTGATAAAGCCGTCAAGCTCGATGCCCGCAACCGGTCCGTTTTCGCTGGCAGTCAGGTTGCGACCGGTCGCAGCACAGACCTTGATGCCATTTTGCCGCGCCTGTTCGATCGCCCGAACAGCGCTTTCAGGGATCAGGTGAGTTACCGGATCGGTGAGGGTTTGGTCGATATCAGTGAAGACAGCTTTGATTTTGGGCATGTGAGTTCCTTTGGTTTTTTGTCTGATGATTATAGCAAAGGTGAGGAGCGCTTGGCATTTAAAAGGGCGGGTTTGCTGCCCGCCCTTTCGAATAGTTCAACAACTAATGAGTATGCTTTACAAATAAGGCTTAGACCTTTGAAATCGATACAAAAATGAATGGGCGGCGCTTGGTTTCCTCGTTCAGATATGAAGTCACCAAACCCTGGATCTCTTTTTGCATGTTCTTGGAAGGAGAAAGCGTCAGGCGATATATACGCTTTCGTAATTCCTCAAACAGTTCCGTCGATTCATCTTGCGCAATAAAGCCCCGGCTGAGGATTTCAACATCCTTGTAAGTTCCGTTTTCCTTGTCAAGGAAGAGGTTCACCAATACCACGCCGTCCTGGCTGAGCAGTGCGCGGTCGCGCATGGTGGAGCGGTCGATATCGCCTACGCCTGTACCATCCACGAACACATATCCACCAGGTATTCGTTCACCCAGTTTGAGTTCACCGTGATGAAATTCAATTACTCGCCCGTTTTCGACCAGGGCAATTTGCTGTTCGTCCATACCGACTTCCATTGCCAGGCGTTTATGTGCCCGCAGCATACGGGTTTCACCATGGAGAGGGATCAGGTAACGCGGGCGCACCAGGTGCAGCAGGAGCTTCATTTCCTCCTGGCTGGCGTGCCCTGAGACGTGTACATCTTCGATGTCGGAGTAGATCACTTCGGCACCCTGTTCCATCAGGCGGTTGATGGCGCGGTAAATGCCCTCTTCATTTCCTGGTATGGGTGAAGAAGAAAGGACCACAGTATCACCTTCCTGGATGGAAAACTGTCGGTTGGTGTTGTTCGCCAGGCGACCCAGGATGGATGTCGGTTCGCCCTGCGATCCGGTCACCAGCAGAACCACCTTGCTCGGGGGCATGGAAAGCGCAACGTCAATTCCAACAACCTGGCTTTCCTCGTAGTGCAGGTAGCCCAATTCCTTGGCAATGCGGGCGTTTTCGACCATACTGAATCCGGTAAAGCTGACTTTGCGACCGTAGCCTTTGGCGATATCAAGCACCTGCTGTATACGGGAGATCAGGCTGGCGAAAGTGGCGATGATGATGCGCCCCTTGGCTTTTTGAAAGACGCGGTCGAAAGCACCAACGATTACCTGCTCAGAAGGCGTCCAGCCACGCACTTCAGCGTTGGTTGAATCTGCCAATAAAGCGAGCACACCACGCCCACCCAGCTCTGCCAGTTTGCCATAATCGGTAGGAATCCCATCGACAGGGGTATGGTCAAATTTATAGTCACCGGTATGCACGATCAGCCCGGCAGGTGTATCGATCCCCAGACCGACGCCGTCGGGAACGGAATGAGTTACATGGAAAAACTCAACCTTGAATGGCCCAATCTGGATGGTTTCGCCGGCATGAACGTCGATCAGTTGTGCCTCTTTACCGAGGTTACGGCGATTCAGTTTGTTTCTGATCAACCCATTATTTAGCGGCGTGGCATAGACTGGCGCGTCCACATATTCGAGTAAATGCCCAATTGCGCCAGTATGGTCTTCGTGACCGTGGGTGACAACGATCCCGACCACCTGGTCGGCTCGTTGTTTAACGTATTCAAAATCGGGGATGATATAGTCGATCCCGATCATATCGCTGTCAGGGAACATCATTCCAGCATCGACGATCAATATTTGGTGGTCATATTCATAGACGGTCATATTCTTACCGACCTCCCCCAGACCACCAAGAGGGATAATTTTTAACTTTTTATTCTTCATTTTTAAATCCTAATTTATAAGATAAACCGGCATATGCCGGATGGTTTTTATCATTTGGAAACAAGCAATCCACTCATTTCCCCCGACGTAGTATAGCACAATTAGAACGCACGGGTCAACTTGCGCATAGAAAGTAAGATTTTTATCTTCCATCAAAATGGCATACGAGTGACATCTGCATGTGGAAACCTTGCGGTCAAAGCAATTCCCAACCTACGAAAACGCCTATAGAGTTACAGGGGAGTATCTCCCTTCGCCACTACCCAATCAATTTAATCAGAAAGCAGATTGCCACTGGCTCTGCACCTCCCAAAGACAATAAGATGAGGTTCGAAATTCTTGACGATAAAGATGAATTCCGTGTATACTTTGTGAACTTGCCGAAGTGGCGGAACAGGCAGACGCGCACGACTCAAAATCGTGTACCCTCGGGTATGTGGGTTCGATTCCCACCTTCGGCATCAAAAAGCCCCTCAATCTTTTGAGGGGCTTTAACATTTCCGGTTCAGATCTATACTGACTTGATCAAACTTATTGTTTCAGGCAGGATACTATTTGCCATTGACTTTCCTGGCATTCTGCCATAGATCCCGACAAGCCTGGTCACTCGCATTCGTTTGTTTTTTTATGATGCACGGAAAAGTTTTGAGATTGGATCTGATTGATGTGTAAATATAGTTGATATATCAACGAAACGACAAGCATGTTTTCTTACAAATAGGATAAATATCCACAAAAACCCATGAATATGTTGAAATTTCAACTAATTTATGTTATATTATTAGAGAATTAAATGATAATTGGCGCCGAGGTTAGGGGATCGGTGCGGAAGGATTGCCAGTAATAAGGGAGCGTATTAGTGGCAATCTTTTTTTAATTCGGATTTTGGAAAAATACTACGCTGACGCCATCTCCGCCTTCAGTCTCTCCGCCTCTTTCCCAACGTGAAACATAAGTTGAATGTCGTAAAGTATCGCGTACAGTTTCGCGTAAGGCACCGGTTCCCTTGCCGTGAATAATACGCCCGAAGGGTAAACCAGCACTGAAGGAATGTTCCAGATATTGATCAAGTCGATCCAGGGCATCCTCCACCCGCAATCCTCGCAGATCCAATTCCATTGGCACTTCTGCCACGCTCGGCATAGTGGTACGCCCTTTTTTCTCAACCTTTTTTTCTTCAGTGACGACAACCTCATCAGATAATGCGTTTTTACGGTTGATATCCTGTGCAGACAGGCGCAAACGCACTGCACCAGCCTGGACCTCGTACTGATCTCCTTCGATGGCTGTGACTGTCCCTTCCACGCCCAGTTTCTTAATAACGACCTTTTGCCCGACCTGGATCGGACCGGTAGGTTTGTGAGGCAGACGAGTCTGTTTTCGACGACGGAGCTGCTTTTCGGAATGGACCTGTTCCAGTTCCACCAGTTTTTCTTCCACTTCAGCCAGTTCGGCTTTACGTTCTGGTTCGGTCCGCAAGCGATTGATCACCTTTTGCAGATCCCGCACCTGGTCACGCAATGCTTCCAATTCTTCTTCAGCCTGGGTGTGAGCCTGGTCCATAATTTTGTCGCGTTCGTTCTCGATTTTCTCAAGCTCTTTCTCCAACTCAGCCTCTTTCTTCTGGGCGGATTGCAGGGCTTTTTCAGTGGCTATGAAGTTCTTATTGGCAAGATTGCGCTGGCGATGGATCTCTTCCAACAAATCATCGACATGCAGGTCATCCGGGTTGATCTCTTTACGAGCGGCGTCCAAAATCTCGGGCTCAAGTCCCAGTCGTTCGGCAATTGAGAGAGCATTGGAACGCCCTGGCAAGCCGATCATCAGACGGTAGGTGGGCATGAGCGTTTCCGGGTCGAATTCAAGGCTGGCGTTGATCACTCCTGGGGTTGCATGCGCGTAGCTTTTGAGCTCCGGGAAGTGTGTGGCTACAACGCAGGTCATTTGCCGCTTTAGCATGTAATCGAGCACTGCCCTTGCCAGGGCGGAGCCTTCCTGTGGATCTGTGCCGGAACCCAACTCGTCCAACAAAACCAGCGAGCGCGAGTTTGCCCGCTTCAGGATGTGAACAAGTTGAGTGATGTGGCCGGAAAATGTGGACAGTGATTGTTCAATCGATTGCTCATCGCCGATATCGGCGAAAACGTCCTGAAATACGCTGATGCGTGAGCCGGAACGTACCGGGATCTGCAGACCTGCTTGGGCCATTAAGACCATCAGGCCGATCGTCTTAAGGGTCACCGTTTTACCACCCGTATTTGGCCCGGTCAGAACCACTGCGAAGGTCTTCCGGTCCAGCTCGACATCAATTGGCACAACTTTGTCCGGCGCCAGCAGGGGGTGTCGTGCCCGGAGAAGGTGGATCACGCTGCCAGGATGGTTGGAGTCAGTTTTTTTCTCAAACGCCACCAACTCAGGTTCAGAGGCGTGCAGATCATCAGCATAACGGGCCTTCATGAAGATCAGGTCAAGTTCTGCCATAACATCGCTGGTTTCGATCAGTTCTTCAGCGTAGCCGGCAATCTCACCGCTCAGGCTGTGTAATACACGCAGAATCTCATCGCGCTCATCCAGTTCCAGTTGACGGTACTTGTTGTTCCATTCCACTACTGCCAGGGGCTCCACAAAAAGGGTGGCGCCAGACGAACTCTGGTCATGTACGATGGATTTGATCTGCCCTTTGTGCTCTGCCTTGAGAGGAATAACGTAGCGACCTCCGCGCTGGGTAATAAGCGATTCCTGGAGCATACGGGCACTCCCCGGATCAGTCAGGTAGCGATTCATGCGCTCCATCAGTCGTGCATACGTGATTTTGAGATCAGAGCGGATTTGCCCCAGGTGTGGTGAAGCGCTATCCAATACTTCACCGCGTTCATTGATGGTTTTGTTGATCAGGTCAATCAAGCCGTGCCCATCCGAAAGCCTTACTGCCATCTCCGCCAGGACAGGAGCTTCTTCAGATTTTTCCAGTAAAAAACGCCTGGTCTCCCGCGAGACGATCAGCGTGTTGCGAATAGCCAGCAGGTTAGCCGCTTCCAACGTCATCTGGTGCAAAACCTGTTCTGCAAACGGACGCATGTCAACCGCTCCGCGGAAATGGAGGGCATCACTCAGGCTCAATAAATAGCGTGCCTGGCGGGTTTGCTCCTGTAAAGCCAGGGCTTTTTCCAGGCTGCTGGTGGGGCGCAGCCGGATTGCCAGCTTTTCAGAAAGCTCGAAACTGGCGTAGGCTTTCAATCGCTCCAACACCTTATGAAATTCGAGTAGGATCAGACTTTTCGGATTCATCGAAGAAAGTGTATCACGAAGATGCTTATTTTCAATTTTTCTATACCGGGTGTAAACCAGACCTTCTTTGAGATCGGTTAAAACTTATAACGTGGGAGTAACAAACCGACTAATCAATAGAAAACTTCATGTCACTACTCTTGTGAAAGCAAGAAAATGGGTCGAAACAAAACTACTTTCTCTTCTCGATCATCCCTGGCTGCGACAACTCCCAGCAGCCAGGGAACCTTTAAATTATCTGTGTGCAATCTTTCTATACTTTCCCTGAACCAATTTTTTAAGGATCCCTTCTATATTCATATTCGGGTAAAGGCACTTGAAAATCATGCAAAACAGGATTATAGCCTGAAGGATAGTAGAAAGATATAATTTCAGTATGGCAAGAAAAATACTTGTTGTTGACGACACACGCAATATGCAAACCCTGCTAAAAGATTTTCTGGATAAGCAGAATTATGAGGTCTTGCAAGCGTACGATGGTGTGGAGGCAGCGGATATCTTTGAAAAAGGGCAGCCCGATATGATTCTCCTCGACATTATGATGCCGCGGATGGATGGCTTTCAATTCCTTACCAAGTTGCGCCAAAGCAGCAATGTGCCAGTGATCATGATCTCCGCCAGACAACAAGAAAACGACATTGTTAAAGGTTTTGAACTGGGTGCTGATGATTACATATGCAAACCTTTCAAATTGCGTGAATTGCTGATGCGCATCAGAGCCGTGATGCGACGTTCAGCAGATGCCCTGCAAAAAGATGATGTAATTACCGTCCAGGACGTGGAACTGGATCGCTCCCGCCATGAAATTCGAAAGCTAGGCAAGGTTATTGAGACCACCCCCCTGGAATTTGCCCTCATAGAAATGTTCATGCAATCAGCAGGAAAAGTTTTGAAACACCAGGATATCAGCCTGAAGCTGATGGATCTTGGTTTTAGTGGTTCCGAGATGACTTTGAAGATCCACATTCGCAACCTGCGCCTGAAGCTCGACGATAACCCGGGACAACCTGTATATATTGAGAATGTGTTCGGGGTTGGCTATCGTTTTTTGGAGGGTGAGCGGTGAAAAAATCCTTGCGGACCAAGTTAATTGTCAGCTATCTTGCGGTGGCGATTTTCACAATCCTGGCAGTAAGCCTGGTCATTCGTCTCACCTCTGACCGATCCATCCGCCAGATGGTAATTGACCGACAGGTAGAAACGATTTCGACTGCATTGGAAAGCTACTACAAACAAGAAGGCAACCTGCAAGGGTTCCAGACATATTATTTTAGTTTTCTCATATTCAACCAGGCCCAAAGACCTCAAAACTGGTCGGGTCAGACCTATGATATGAGGGGTTTGAGTGGTTTGGTGGACAGCAACGGGAGAGTATTATTTCCGTTTTCAGGTTACCGCCTTGGCGAGACTGTTCCAACAAAACTCTACCGGGCAGGCGAACCTGTTAAGGTAGACAATAAAACCATTGCATGGATCATCCTTGATGACAAAGCATTTACCCTGAACCCCGAAGAGGTTCTTTTCCAGCAACGAATCAACCTGGCGATCGGATTGGGTATGGCAGCAGGATTGGTGCTGGCGATTGTAGCCGGTATTTTGCTCTCTGGAGAAGTATTGAAACCGATTCGACGGCTTACCGAGGCATCCTCCAGTATGGCTGGCGGGAACATCGGACAGCAAGTCCCGGTCAGTTCTTCTGATGAGATTGGGCAGTTGACGGTCAGTTTTAACACAATGAGCGAAGAGTTGAGCCGGGTGGATAACCAGCGGAAGCAGATGACGGCTGATATCACGCACGATCTTTCCACACCCATTCAAATCATTTCTGGATATATTGAATTGCTTGAGAATGGCGAAATGGAGCTCGACCAAAACCATGTTGATATTATTCGAACTGAACTCGAGCACCTTCATCGCCTGGTAGGCGACTTGACAACGCTTTCCCAGGTAGAGGTGGACGGAATCGAACTTAGGAAAGATATTTTCGACGCCAACATACTTTTAGAGCAAGCCTGGAAAACTTATGAGCCAATGGCTCACAAGGCTGATATCACGCTTAAACTCTCTTTGGATAGCCAACCAGCCCTGATCACTGCCGACGAAGGGCGCATGTCGCAAATTCTAAAAAACCTTGTTGAGAATGCACTGCGCTACACCCCGGGTGGCGGTCAGGTGACACTTAGCTCGAGTGTCCAACAAATAGTTGAACTCAGTGTGTGCGATACCGGGCAGGGGATTGATGCGGCGGATATACCCTGCATCTTCGATCGCTTCTACCAGGTGGATAAAGCCAGAACGGGCAGTAGAGGGAAAATGGGTCTGGGATTGGCAATTTGCCAGGCGCTTGCAGAAGCACAGGGGATCCATTTGCGAGCAGAATCTGAAGGGTTGGGTAAGGGTAGTTGTTTCATCCTGTCCATTCCAAAAGCAGAGATCGATTAAAAGCAAACAAGCTGGCAATTTTTGAATTTTCAAAGCACGAATTTCCCCGAAATCTGTTAACGAAACTATAATTCTGTTAACACTTTTTGAGGATTATTTTGTGGAATTTATTCAAGACCTTTTGACAAATCCAGCGCTGCTGGTGACGGTCATTTTGACCATCGGTGTGATTATCGTAAACGGTTGGACTGATGCTCCCAACGCTATTGCAACCTGCATATCGACCCGGGCGATCAAGCCCAGGCAAGCCATTCTTATGGCTGCTGTTTTTAACTTTCTTGGTGTTTTCGTCATGACAATGTTCAATAAGAGTGTCGCAATGACGATCAGCAATATGGTTGACTTTGGCACCGATATCAGAGCCAGCTCAATCGCTCTCAGTGGGGCTTTGGCATCCATTGTTATCTGGGCGACTGCAGCCTGGTACTTCGGCATCCCCACCTCCGAGAGCCATGCCTTGATTGCGGGGCTGACTGGCGCCGCAGTGGCATACTACAACAGCTTCCAAGGGGTAAATGGTGCGGAATGGATCAAGGTAATTTTTGGGCTGATTCTTTCCACGGTTGGCGGCTTTGCTTTGGGCTGGGGAATTGCCAGGTTGATCGAGATGATTTTTAAACACCAGGATCGCCGTAAAACAAATAAGATTTTCAAAAATGCCCAAATCGGTGGCGCTGCTGCAATGTCCTTCATGCATGGTGCCCAGGATGGGCAAAAATTCATAGGCGTCTTTCTGATAGGAATGGCACTGGCCAAGGGGCAGAATGTTTCCGGGACGATGGATATTCCAATAGGACTCATGCTCTTCTGTTCAGCCGTCATGGCGTTGGGCACTTCAATTGGCGGTTACCGAATCATTAAAGCTGTTGGAATGGACATGGTTAAGCTGGAGACCTACCAGGGCTTCAGTGCTGACCTGGCTTCATCCCTGGCATTGTTGACAGCTTCTCTGTGGCATGGTCTGCCTGTTTCCACCACGCACACTAAAACAACAGCAATCATGGGTGTGGGAGCATCAAAACGAATCAGCGCGGTTAATTGGGGCGTGGTCAGAGATATGGTACTTGCCTGGGTGCTGACTTTTCCGGGCTGCGGCTTACTAGGTTATGTGGTTACCAGAATACTCATCAGAACTTTCGCATAGAGGTTAAAAAATGGCAAAAAAGAACAATAATTACTATCACATGTTCAGCGATATCGCTGGGGACGCAATTAAAGCAGCATACTTGTTGGAAAAAACAGTAAAAAATTACAATCCCGAAAAGATTGAAAAGCAAAATAAAACCATGCACGAACTCGAGCACGGCGCTGATCTGAAAAAGCACGAAATGATGAAGTGCCTGATCGCAGAATTCATCACGCCAATCGAACGCGAAGATATTGCCACCTTAAGTTACATGCTCGATGACGTTCTGGATAGTATCGAAGAGGTCTACCAGATGTTTTTTATGTACAATGTCAAAGAAATGCGGCCAGATGCGGCTGATTTTGTGGATTTGATCGTACGGAGTACCGAGGCGATGAAAGCCTGCTTTGACGAATTTGAAAATTTTCACAAATCTGATTTGATCGCCAACAAGATCGTGGAAGTGAATGTGATTGAAGAACTGGCAGACAGCCTTTATTTCAAGGTGATCAGAGAGCTTTACACCAAGGAGAAGGATCCGGTCAAAATCATGGTTTGGGTTCAGGTCTTTGACCGCTTTGAGAAGATCTGTGACCAGTGTGAGCATGTGGCCGACACCATCGGCGCTGTTATCATGAAGAATTCGTAAGTATGCTTTTGTTCAGATAAGTAACTGATCTGTCATTCTGAGTTTTCTATTGCTTCACTCAGTATGACAGATCAGTTGTAAATAAAACCTGAAAGTTGTTGGCTATTGCAGTATTTTTTCTCTTTCTTCCAACAACACTCTTCGCATTTGGGGGAAGGCGTAGGGGTTGGCTGCCAGAATGTCCACCTTACCTGTCAACAATTCGCTATCGCCATACAAACTATCCACAATACCGCCAGCTTCGCGAATAATTAAAATGCCTGCAGCTACATCCCAGGGGTTCAGTCCGATCTCCCAAAACCCTTCTGCCCTTCCGCAAGCCACATACGCCAGGTCCAGGCAGGCAGCGCCCAGGCGGCGGACAGTTTGCACTTCCCGGCTAAACTGAACAAAATTGTGAAGATTGGATCGGGGTGTGTCAATCAGGCTTTGCCTGAAGCCAGTGATGAGAAGCGAATCGCTAAATATTTTTACCGAAGAAACGTTGATACGTTCTCCATTCAAAAATGCTCCTTGCCCTCTGGCTGCCCAGAAGGTCTCACCCGCAGCGGGGTTGCAGATAACGCCAATTTGCAATTCCCCTTTGTAGGCATAACCGACAGAGACTCCCCAAATCGGGATACCGTGAGAGTAATTTAAAGTTCCATCAATGGGGTCAATGTGCCATTTATGGTCGATGTCGCCAACATGGTCGCCGCTTTCTTCGGAATTGATGGAATGATCCGGAAAGTGACCCTGGATCTTTTCCAATAAATAGGCTTCAACGGCAGAATCCGCTGCAGTCACCAACTCGTTAGGTGCTTTATAGTGCTTTTCGAGTTTATCATTCTGCATATTCAGAGCGATTTGAGCGCCTTCAGTGGTCCATGTAATTACTTGTTCAAGGGTGGGTTGCATATTTTCTCCAGTTATTTCGTTGTGGTGAGTTTACCTCAATTTTTCATTATTTTGCGATATGGGTGCTTCTTCCGCGTCGAGTTGCTGTGGCAGGTATTGACAAAGTTTATGGGGGAGGGTTACTGTATAATTCAGGGATAAGTGATGGGAGAGCGATCATTAATGAACAAAAGACCTGGCTGGTTAAAGGAGTTGTCCACAGTTGCGTTCCTGCTCTTACTTTCCTTGTTTTTACTTGGCACGAGCCTCACAGCCCTGAACCTTCAGGGTGGAATCATTCCTGACGAAGGCGCACATTCGATGTTAATCGGAGAGTATAAGAAAACCGCGGGTATTCCTCATGAAACTGCTGCAACCATTAAGCGAGGCGTATTTATTGAGGGCAATCCTTTTCTTTACTATTGGCTTGCTGCGCGTCTACGCAATTTGTTAACTTTTCTGATACCTTCTGCGCCACCACCAACATATTTTTATCTTGACAGACTTTTTAATGTTTTCTGCAGCGCTGCAAATCTGGTCGTTGTCTGGTTAATTTCCCGTAAAGTGATCAAGAATGCATGGATGCAATTGCTTCCCTCATTTTTACTGGCAAATGTTTTGATGTATTTCTTCCTTTCCAGCGGATCCAATTACGACAACCTCCTAAATTTACTTTGTTCCCTGACCATTCTTTTTGCCGTTCGGCTTATAAAAGGGGAGGATTTTTGGCAGAACTCGTTCTGGTTATTTTTGTTTTTAGGTCTGGCTGGCTTGACTAAGAAAACAGCTATTCCACTCATTGGTATTTTGATGATTATCTGGTTGACAATCCTCATCCATAGAAAGCCATCTTGGCATGTACTACAGGGAAAACGATGGATCCCCTTGATTCTTGCATTGGCTGCAATTGGGATGAATATATTTATGTATGGACGCAATCTGTTAGTCTACAAAACAATTATTCCAGGCTGCGAGGAATTGGCAACTGAAACACAATGTCTTACTTCCAACTTTATCGTACGGAAAATGGAATACGGATTGGACGAAAAAATGACCATTCGAGAAGCGGTGACTGCGGGATACCCGGACCCAGTCAGGTATTATTTTGGTTATTGGTCGCGGGTAATGATCTCAAGGAATGTAGGGGTACATGGTCATAAAATCTATTTAAACCCTCTCGAAGGTTTGGTCAGGGTGACTATCATAGGGCTTATTGTGGCTGGGTTTGGTTCCGTCCGTAAACCCTCAAAAGAGGTGTTATTGCTTGCGGTAATTGCGTTGGCATATACACTGACCCTTTTTGTCTACAATTACGATATGCAACTATCTTATGCCTTCAAGGGTTTCGCCATTCAGGGCAGATATATCTTTCCTGTGATCAGCTGTTTTCTGATCCTGATCGCATATGTGCTGGAATCGTTACGCCCAAAAGCATTACAGATAGCAGCAATCGCATATGTGGTCCTTTTGAGTGCAGCTGCAGGCCCACTTCAAATAATTTGTTACTATCGAATTTTTTTCACTAATTGGTTTTGAGTCATTGAATAAGGATGGATGACAGCATTTGCAAAGAACCTGCTTGTACTAGGCGCAGGTGTTGTGGATAAGCTGTGGGATAAGGCAGGAAAGACTGTGGAAAAATCCACTATAATTAGTGGATAAATCCCGTATTTCTGTGGAATGGAGTTTTATGGAACAAAAAAAAGAATTACCAAAATTTGCCGTTCTGCAGCTTTCTGGGTGTTCAGGCTGCGAAGTATCATTATTGAACGCACAGGAATGGATCGAAGACTTCGACCTGGTTTATATGCCGCTGGTCGTTTCGTCGCACAAAATCCCGGAAGATGTGGAAGTATTGCTCGTGACCGGGGGCGTGCGAACTGATGAAGATATTCACAACCTTGCCAAAGGGGCATCGCGCGCCAAAAAAGTGATCGCTGTCGGTACCTGCGCTTTATCTGGCGGGGTAGCTCAAGTCAGTGAAACGCACCCTGCGCGGGATACCTACATGCTTTCATCACATCGACTGCGCCTGCCCGACATGCTGCCGCATGCCTACCCGATCGATCGTTTTGTACCTGTCGATATCTATTTACCAGGATGCCCACCAACACCGCAACTGTTTATGACCGCCCTGACTAATTCAGAAAATGCGAAAATCGCTTCGATTGTTTGCCAGGAATGTGGTCGCCAGAAGCTGCAGGATATGCGCCCAACTTCAATTACCGGAATGCGCAGTGGAGTGGTCTTACCTGACATCTGCCTGGTCAACCAGGGCTATGTATGTGTTGGCACTTCCACACGAGGTGGCTGCGGTGCGCTTTGCACCCGCCCGGGGCATCCCTGTGTTGGCTGTCGCGGACCAGCCAACCCCTATCTGAACAAAGAGCCTGAGTTTGTGCTCGATAACTTGCGCCGTGTTTTTACGCGCATGACTGATATTCCCGAAGGAGAAATTAATGCTGTCCTGGAATCTCCCTGGCTGTCACTCTTCCTCGACCAGTTCACAGATTACACACAGGATGATTCGCTCCCATTACGGACGAAAGAAAAGATGATCTGATGACAACCATAACTTACCCACTCAGTCGAATTGAAGGCCATGCCCGGGTCGTGATCGATATCCACGATGACGAAGTCTTTCGCACAGATTTCCAGGCAATGGAGATGCGTGGTTTCAGCTATTATGTCCAGGGTATACCCGCCGAACAAATCACGGTGGTCGTACCGCGTATCTGTGGTGTGTGTTCAACTGCCCACCAGGTGGCTTCAGTCAAAGCGCTGGAAGATGTATTTGGGGTCACCCCGCCTCCGCTGGCTGAAGAGATCCGCGAGGTGCTTCTGCTCGGTCAATTGATCCAAAACCAAGCAACCTCACTTTTCATTTTCACCATGCCCGACCGCATCAACGCCGCCTCGATTTTTGAGGTCGCAGAACCCCAGAAGGAAAAAGAGCGTCAATTTTCGATTGCACAGGCAGCGTTACGCATACGCAAGATCGGTACCGACATGATCACCCTGGCAGGTGGTCAATTCATTCATCCGATCAAAACCACGATTGGCGGTGTTACCAGCGGGATTCCCCGTGAAAAGGCCGATGCAATGATCAAAACAATTGATAGCCTTCTGCCAGTTGCACAGGAATTGGTTGATATATATTGGGAAATGTCCATGGAAATGGGAGACCGGATCGGGTCGTGGGGCGATGACGCACCCACCTATTACCTGGCCTCCACCGAGGCTGACAACTTCCGTTTGAACAGCAAACGCTTACGGTTGATGAGCCCTGAAGGCAGGGAGGTTCATAACTTCAGCCCGCATGAATTTGAATCGTATCTCCAGATAGAAGATAGCGATTATTCTTATGCCAGCTCAAGCAGCTTCCAGGGGGAGATCATGCGCGCCAACAGCCTGGCACGCATCAACCTGGCAAATTCGATGGGCACGCCCAAAGCCGACACTTTCTTGAAGCGGTTTGTTGAAACCTTTGGCAGACCCGCTCATGCCATCATGTTCTTTGACCTGTGTCGTGGAATTGAATTGGTCTATGCGCTCGAAAAATCCCGCCAGATGCTGGAGAAGGATCTGGAACACGGCGAAACTGAGGTCGGCTACACTCCGCGTGACGGTGTGGGTTATGGGTTGGTTGAAGCGCCACGCGGACCACTGATTCATCATTATCAAGTCGAGGATGGTCTGATCAAAAACGCAAATTTCATTATTCCGACTGTGCACAATATGCTGGCGATCCGCCGGGCATTAATGGTTGTTGCCAAGCGTTATGTCAGTGCGGAGGGCATAAATAGTGAACTGGAGAGGGCGGTCGGCAGGGTTGTGCGCGCCTTCGACCCTTGTATCGCCTGCGCTACGAAATAACCAAACAGCCTAGCGTTCGCCGAGATATTCCGCGAGCAGACGTTCGTAAAATTCAGACAAAAATGCATCGCGATCTGCGGCGATGGTTTTACCTGTTTTCGTAAAAAGCTTATCTTTAACCTTTCTGAGTTTGAAAAGGTATTCATGGTACGAGCTGTGGGGTTCTCCCGGCTCATTTTTGCCTGTTTCCAGAAATTGTTGAGAGGGCTCGCTCAAGACAGGCTGTCCAGCCAGGACGGCATAAGCGATGGTTCGGGCTGCTCCAACCGCCCCCAAAACATCCAGTTTATCGGCATCAAAAAGGCATTTTGCTTCCAGGGTCTCGGGGCGCTCGCCGTTATGACGATATCGATGGGCGCGGATGCAGTGCTGCACAGCCTCTATGCGCTCCTGCGGCCAGCCTTTTTCTGCCAACACCTCACCGGCAAACTCAGCTGAGGCGATATGATGCTCTTTCCGGGCACCGTCAGTTCCTTCCGGACTGGCACCGCGTGAATCGTGCAAATACGCAGCGGCTTCGATGATCTCCAGGTCGGCTCCTTCCGCCTTGCCGATGCGCTCAGCCATCTTCTTGACACGCAAAACGTGCTCAAAACTATGAACTTCGTCTGCATCCTGATACCAGGATTTTGCTTCTTCAATCGTTATCGTCATTATCTACTCATCTCCGTTGATGACCTGGCTGATCAGGTTCTGGGCGAGGTTCTGCAGGCGTTCCCGCTCGTCCTCATTCTCGTGCTTTTCTTTCCAAAACCAATCCAGTAACTCAAGAGGGGTCAACGCGCTGGTCTCCTGTCCGCCTGGCAATCGGCTGCGGGTTTCTGAGATGGAATTCTTGTATAACTTGAATTCAAATGCCTCTCTGGCATAAGTGTGCAAGCGTCCTTCATCGATCAAGACTTCATAGCCTTCCGGATAGGTGACCTTCAGCCGTACGATGGCATTCTTAAGTTCCTCCTGGGATGGCATGGCAGCGATCAGTTTGTCATTGACGTTCAGTTCATCAGTCAGGGTAATGCTGCGATCAATAAATTTACGGATGGGCAGTTTCCTCCATTCATAGGTGGTGTGCCCCTTCTCGACTTGAGCAATTATGAAGCCTTTTTCTTCGTTCACTTCCCCAAAATCAACCCGTTCGATTGAACCCGGATAGATCACCGGCGGATGATTACCCAGATTCAGATCCTGGTAGCGATGGATATGACCCAGGGCAACATAATCAAAGCGCGGGTTGCGAACCAAACCCAATGGTAAAACCACATCCCTGCCGATCTTTATTTCCTGCTCGTTACCCAACTTTGCCCCCGCCACCGAAGCATGTGCGGTCAGGATGATTGGCAAAGCAGGATCAGTCTCTTCCAGTGCCAGGCTGATGAAATTTGAAACGCTGTTTTCGATGAAACGCAGGGGATCTTCCTCCTCCGATTCATCCGTTGTGACCGCCAGCATTACGCCTGCCCGGGTGATCCAGGGAATTGCCAAAACCTGGACTGGCAAGCCTTCCAGGTCATCTGGAGTGAGCAAGCGCAGGTTGCTGATCACTTGAATATGCTCGGGTGAGAGCGTGTCGAACTCCTGCATGGAGTGCGCTTTACGCTGTGAAGGGGAAATATCGTGGTTTCCAGTTAGCAAAATGGTCGCGATGCCAGCCTTTGAAAGACGCATCAGGCGGCGCCCCCATTCGCGCTGAAAAGTGGGTGCTGGAGAACGATCTTTGTACGCGTCGCCAGCAAAAATCACCAGGTCCACTTTTTCATCAATGGCAGTCTGAACGATAACATCAAGACTGCGTAAAAAGTCCATCACACGCTCCGGCAGACCGGTCTCAGGGTCATGCGAGCCAAAATTGGTCATATCGATGTGCGCATCGGCAAAGTGCAGGAGTTTTATCATGGCGTAATTATAATTGAGGTGAACACAACTAACACTCAACCTGCTTTCATCGAGTAAAATCTGGTTATGACAGAAAATAAACGCCCTCAAATATTATTAACTAACGATGACAGCATCAAATCCCCCGGTCTTTGGGCTGCAGCAGAAGCACTCTCAGCTCTTGGTTATGTGCACGTGGTAGCTCCGCGGGTGCAGCAAACTTCAATGGGGCGGGCTTTGCCCAGCTACTCAGATGGAACGAGAGAAACCCAGCAGTTGGTGGTCAACGGACAGGTCTGGGATGTGTATGGATTTGGCGGCTCGCCAGCCCAGGCTGTTTTGCACGGATTGTTAAATGTCATGGCAGATATCAAACCTGACCTGGTTGTTTCTGGTATCAATTATGGCGAAAACGTTGCCTCCGGTGTCACCATCAGCGGAACTGTTGGCGCTGCCCTTGAAGCTGCCTCTTTTGGTTACCCAGCCCTCGCGATTTCACTGCAGACCCCAGTTAGCGAACATTTTGCTCTCTCGGATAAGGTAGATTTCAGCACTGCAGCCTGGTTTACCAGGTTTTTTGCCGAAAAGCTTTTGAAACTGGAAATGCCCTTTGATGTGGATGTGCTCAAGGTGGATGTGCCGGCTGCCGCCACCCCTCAAACTCCCTGGGTAATCACACGCCAGTCGCGACAGCGTTATTTTGAAGTAACTTCAGAAGTTGACCCCGAAACAGGGCTTGAGAAGATCGGATATGAAGGCCGGGTTAATGCGGAAACTGTCGAGAGTGACAGTGATTTGAAGACTGTGTTGATAGATCACCTGGTATCGGTCACACCCATCAGCCTCGATTTGACCTCCCGGGTTGACTTCGGCGATTTTCGCCGGCTGCTGGAGTCGTAGGGAACGACCACTGGGCGTTCCGTACCAATAAGGTGTGGCTAGTTTCCGTCTGTCCTTTGTAAGGTTTAATATGCAGAAGGGGTCACCCTTACGAGGGCAATAGAGCCCCTCCCCCACCGAAAATCTTTCGCTAAGTTAGATGTTGAACCGAATCTCGATGATGTCACCGTCTTCGATGATGTAGTTTTTACCTTCCACCCTCAATCGACCATGATTGCGGGCTTCGGCGGTGCTGCCAAAGGTAACCAAATCGTCAAAGGAGACCACTTCAGCACGGATGAAGCCCTTTTCCATATCCGAATGAATGGTGCCGGCGGCTTCACGGGCGTTGCTGCCCTTGCGCAATGTCCAGACGTGCACTTCCTTTTCTCCGGCAGTGAAAAAACTGTGGACGTTGAGCAGGTCGTAAGAGACCTTGATCAGCCGTGACATGCCCAATTCGGTCACGCCATACTCTTCCATGAACATTTCGGCATCTTCCGGGTCCAGCGCCATGATGTCCATCTCCAGTTTCGCCGGCAGACTTACGACTGAGGTATGGGGATGAGAGCTGATATAGTCAATTGGTTCCTGATCTTCGGATTGGTTGAAGACGATGATCTGCGGCTTTCGGCTGAGGAAACCGAAACTGGCAACGATCTTGTCTTCTTCAGGGGTGAAGTCATAGTGTCGAAGCGGTTTTTCGGAATTCAGGATTGCCTGAAGCCGTTCGAACAGGTCGATTTCAGCCTGAATTACATCGCGTGGACGGGAGACGCCCCTGCGATGTTCCTCGCGCAATTTTTCGAGCCTGCGCTCCACCATCACCAAATCGTTCAGGATGAAGTCAGTATCCATGGTCTGGATATCACGAATCGGGTCAATTTTTTCAGCAAGGTGGGGTACGCTGGCGTTTTCAAACTGGCGAACAACGTGTAAAAAACCATCCATTTGTGCCAATTGGTTGATCATTACGCCAGGCAAACCAGCACGACCGGCAGTGCCATCCAGCCCTGCGATATCGGCATAGGTCACTTTTGCGCGTACGATCTTCTTGGGTTTGAACATTTCTATCAGTTTATCAACGCGTGGGTCAGGCACGTCCACGACGGCAGTGTGCACTTCAAGGTGTCCCGCAGACATTTCGGCGGCAATATCTGCACCGGTCAGCGCATTGTAAACGGTGGTTTTGCCAGATTGAGGTAGACCTATGATTCCTAATTGCATTTCAAACTCCTGCTGTTGATTAAGCAAGATTGATTATATCGTAGTCTCTTGCCGAATCCCGACAGCTCAAAAAAACCGGGTTCAGTAAGTGAACCCGGTTTTTTGTTATGCAGCCAAAAATTATACAGTTGGCGTCGTGACGTCTTCTTTGGTTGACGTTGATGTTGTGTCTACAGCTTGGGTTTTCTGTTCCTTGCGGGCTTTCTTTTCAGCTTTTCGTTCGGCTTTCTCTGCTTTACGGGCTGCTTTTGCCTGCCTTTTGACCAAACGAGCCTCATCTTGCGCTGAAAGGGTGATCGCCGTGCGCAGAACCTGATAGATGTAATAGCCCAGGAATGCGATCGCCAGAACAAAGACAATGATGCTGCCAATCGTCAGACCATAAGGTTCGCCTTTGATAGTGAGGGTCCAGATATACCCGCCGATGCCGGTGAAATACAACACCGTATTGAGGATGACTACAAACAAACGCACCTCGGTTGGACCGATCCCAATGCTGGTCATCTCGAAGGTTCCAGTTACATGGGTTTTCAGATAAACCTGGATCATCAGAAGCAGCCAACAAGAGAGTGCCAGCATTGCGATATCAAAGCGGGCAATGCCTGAAAGACCGACACCTGCGAAGATGATCAGAGAGGTGATACCATCAATGGCATGGTCGACATAATAGCCAAAATTTGGGCGTTCGTGGTGGCGGTAACGTGCCAGAGAGCCATCGAGGCTGTCACCAAACCAGTTGATGAAAAAGCCCAGGCTGGCTACCCACAACCAGGGGTTACCTTTGATCTCGCCTCTGCCGACCATGGCATAGGAAAAGCCAGTCACAAATGCCCCGAACAAGCCAAACACCGTCAGCATATCAGAATTGACCCATGCTGGCATATTCCTGGCGAAGAATTGAAGTGCTGGGCGTTCTAACGGACCCAGCAGAATATCATTTGTCCTTTTATCGTTTTTTGCCCCATCATTTTCGTTTGTCATAAAACCTCTTATAGTAGATGTTCAATTAAAGGAAAAACTTCCGGCCAGACTGGGTAAAACATAGCCCAGTCCGTCGAATATTTACGAATAAATTCTTCTGTTGGCTTCAAAACCTTTTCGGCATTAAGCAAATTTTCTTCCATCAGGTCAGGGCGGGCTTCCATTATGATCGGTTCAGAACAATCGATGGTGAAGGTGCCGTCTGGTTGACGGGTACCACAAGCCACGCGCGCGATTGCCCCGGTCTCGAGGCAAAGACGTGTGTAAAAGATGGGGATCGCAGCGGGATGACCAAAAAAGACCGGTTTGTACTTGGCGTCTTCTGGATTGTCCAGGGGACGATCGATACCCGTAGCCAGGGCTTTACCCTCTTTAAGCGCTTGCTTGGCAAGCCGAAATGAAGAAAAAGAAATCGGATGAATGTCCAACCCAACTGATGCGCGGAGTTTGTTTTGCTCCTTGTAGGCATTGGTGGGGTGGGGATAGGCAAGTACGAAGAGGGGTACTTTGACCCAGCTCAGCGCCATCATAAAAAAATCGTAGTTCCCGATGTGGGGACCGAGAATAAAGGTGGGTACTTTCTGTTCGCGAATATCGCTGAAGGTGCGTTCTGCTTCAGGGGTCAGCCTGATCAGCCCCTTTCCTTCTTCAGGATGTTGGTAATAATAGAAATATTCGGCTAATGAGATGATTTGGGAGGTGGTAACCCGAATGGTTTGTTGCTGGAGCTCTTCTTTATTCATGGTTTCGCCGCTCACCACCCATTGATTGGCTTTAATATTGCGAACTATACCGCTGGATTGGCGCGAAGCAATGGCCTTGCCAACAACCCTCGCCATGCGCCGAAGTGCAGGGAGAGAAAAAGTCTTCCCGAACCATAAGCCAGCCTTGATAGCCGCTGAATCCTGAATAAATTCCTTCAATCCCATCTTTTTAATTGTACTCTATGGATTTAACAACACCTTAACACAATAAAGGTTTTTATTAAGTTCATAGAAGTGACAATTGTCACTATCTTTTTGAAAAGTGCAATCGCCGTATCAGGCTGGAAACCAGAAAAGCACCAGAAGCCAGCAGAATGATGACCGGACCAGCCTGGAGGTTGGTTTGGAATGAGATGACCAAACCAAGAAAACAAAAGAGGAAGCTGAGCACAACCGAACTTAGCATGATCGCGCGGACGTCCTTGAAATGGTTCAGACTGATCGCCGGTGGAATGGAAAGCAGTGCGATCACTAAAATCAACCCAACCATGCGCATGGCTACGACCACTGTCAGACCGACCAGGACCAGCATGGTCAGGTAGAGCAGGGTGACTGGCACATCGCGGACGGTGCTGAAAGTCTCGTCATAGGAGATCGCCAGCAAGCTGCGGTAAGTAAAAAAGACAAAACCGAGCACAAGGAAAGCGATCAGTGCCATCAGGCGCAGGTCACTGCCCGAGACGGCCAAAATGCTGCCAAAAAGGTAACTCATCAGGTTGGCTTTGTAACCGGGAGTGAGCGAGATAAAAATGATGCCGATTGCCATACCAATCGACCACATCACCCCAATCAGGGTGTCAGCACCCGATTTCGTTTTTCGTTGAGCCACGCCCATAATCAGGGCGGAAGTAATACTGAAAAGCATCGCGCCGATCATGGGATCCTGACCGAAATAGTAAGCAATACCTACGCCCCCGTAGGCAGCATGGGCAATGCCACCGCTGAGGGAGACGATCCGATTGAGCACCACCAGCGAACCGATGACACCTGTAGCAAGACTGATCCAAAAGCTGGCGATCAGCGCGTTGCGCATAAACTCATAGGAGAAAATAGTGCTGAGTTGTTCAATCATGATGGTCCTCGTGTTGATGACCCGGCAAAACTCGGTGGGGAACGCCATGCGCGATCAGATCGACCGGGCAGCCATAGCCTAATTCGATCATTTCATCGGTGAGATCTTTATTTCCCTGGTAGACCAGGCGACGGTTAACACAGCCCACGGTCTTCACATAAGTTGATACGGCGGTTAGGTCATGGGAAATGAGCAGGATGGCGATATGGTCATTCAGTTTAGACAGCAGCTCATAAAGTTGGTTACTGGATTGGCTGTCAACGCTGGAGGTGGGCTCATCCAGGAGCAGGATTTTCGGCTCGGTAACCAGCGCACGCGAGATGTACACCCGCTGGCGCTGCCCTCCGGAAAGCTCGTTCATCGTGTGTTTGCGAAATTCCGCCATACTGGTTTCTTCAAGCGCGGTCTCGATTGCTTCTCTATCATGAGGTGCAAGACGAAAATTATGTCCCAGGTTAGGTTGCAGCCGCCCCATAGCCACCACATCCCAAACGCTGATGGGGAAGTGTTTGTCTTCTACCTGGAATTGGGAGACGTAGCCGATGTGCTTTCTGCCTCGGGCAGGGTGTTGACCCATCACGCTGATCGTGCCTTTGTCTGGTTTGAGCAGTCCGAGGATCACGCGGATCAGCGTGGTTTTGCCGCCACCGTTCGGTCCGATGAGACCGACAAAGTCATCCTGAAACATCTCAAAGTTGACATCTTCCAATACGGTGTCAGCTTCGTAGCCTGCCCAAAGGTCCTTGATTGAAATAACTGGTTGTCTATCCATTTTTCCTCAATTGAGCGCCGCTTGCATGCTTTTCCCGATGAAAAGCATGTTGGCAACCCAGTCATAAGCCAAAGGGTCGATTTCGACGATCTTTTGAATGCCAGTTTGCTGTGCCATAACTTCTACGTTGAGTGGGTTGGTACCGGTTTGTGTAAAAAGAGTGTTGATCGTATATTTTTGCGAGAGCGCCAGGATTTTGGCAAGTTCGGTCGGACTGGGTTCCTGACCATTAACTTCAACCGGGATCATCTGAAGCCCATAGGCTTCTGCAAAATAACCCAAGGATGGATGGATGATCAGAAATTCATTCCGCTTGGTCTTCGAAAGCATCTCGCTTAACTGGCTGTCGATATCGTCTATTTTCGTGAGAACATTTTCCAAATTGCTCTGGTAAGTTGTGCTGTTTTTGGGGTCAATGCCTTTCAGGGCTTCGACTACATTTTGTGCAATCACCTTCATATTCCTGGGAGCAAGCCAAACATGTGGATCGAGTTCTCCTTGTTGATCTGCATTAAAGTGAAGAGGATCTGCAATAGGGATGCGGTTGATGCCTGCTGAGACATCAACAACCTTCAGAGAACTATTGGAGTCTTTGAATTTGGGAACCCATACGGATTCAAATTCGACTCCCGCGGTAAGGTAAAGGTCAGATTGAGCCATGGCAATCATTTGTGCCGGAGTAGGTTCATAAGTATGAGGGTCATCGCCGCTGGTGGTTAGTGACTGGGTCTGGACATGCTCGCCGCCAATTTGATCCACCAGCCATTGGATTGAAGCGACACTCGTAGTAACTTTTAAAACATCACTCTCTGCTGTATTGGATTTGATGGGAGTTGGGCTGGCACAGGCACCCAGCAAAAAAGAGAGTATCAAGATCAAGGGGATCAGTTTTTTCAAAATCCGCCTCCTGTGGCTTTTTGTTGGCAATCGGGACAAAGTCCGAAGAGCTGCAGAAGGTGGTCGCTCACCTGGAAGGAAGTTTCCTTTTCAACGCGCTTGATCAACTGGTCGATGTCGTTTGAACCGGCGAATTCAAAAGCTTTGTGGCATCCCTGGCAGACGATGTGGTGATGATGTCCAAGCGTGCTCAGCATGTAACCCGGATTGAGCTGCGGATCATAGACCACCGTCACCAAACCAAGTTCGGTGAGAAGTTCAAGTGTACGGTAAACACTGACGAGACCCAACTTGCAGTTTTTTTGCTGCAAAGCTTGGTGAATTTGTTGAGGAGTCAGGGCAACCTTGGATTGCTGCAACAACTCAATGACCTGCTTACGCGGTTCAGAGAGTCGGTGACCCTTTTGAGAGAGAATTGCTTTATAGTCCATTTTTTCCTTATTGAAAAATGTTTTCAATTAGATTGTGATTATAACGGGATTTTCTACAGACAAGACCAATTTGTACAATTTTTGTTAGAAAACCCCACAGGGGCAGTTTTTGGTTTTTTTATGGTTTTGCTTCTGTTATAATCGCAAGGCTAATAACAAATTGAGCAGAAAGAGAACTACGAATGGAAACTATTCAAAACGACGCTGTCGTACAATTTGCATATAACCTGAACGTTGATGGTCAGGAGCTGGAATCAAACTTGTTGGAATATCTGCACGGGCATGGAAATATCATTCCCGGACTCGAAAGTGAACTCACTGGTATGAACGTGGGTGACCGAAAACATGTACTGGTTGCAGCGAAGGATGCTTACGGAGAATTTGACCCCAATATGGTCATCACAGTAAACCGGAATTCTTTCCCGGAGGACTTTGAGATCCGCCTTGGCGAGCCTATGAACCTGCGTGATGGATCTGGTCAGGTCTTCCAGGCTGTGGCTACTGCCATTGCTGAAGACACCGTGGAACTTGACCTGAACCACCCCATGGCTGGCAAAGACCTGGAATTTCAGGTGAGTATCCTCTCGATCCGCCCGGCGACCACGGAAGAAATTGAACATGGTCATCTGCATTATGCTGATGGCTGTTCAAGCTGCTCTTCCGGTGATTGCGGCGATAGTGATTGCGGCAGTTGTTGCGGATAATTGTTGATCAGCAAATAAAAAACGGATAGCCTCTGCAGTTCACTCTGGCTATCCGTTTTTTTATCTGGCATCAAATTTAGCGGTTGCAGGTAGACATGGAGGCAATGTTTGAAATTGCTGCAAAGAGCACGCCGGAAATGGGCCAAACGATCCAGGATATTGCCCAGGCATTACCAATAAAGCTCCATGCAAGGTAACCACCCAGCACCAGCATCCAGTACAGTCCTGCAAAAGGCTGCATGAAATTTGCCTCTTCCTTTTTCCGCCTGGTATAGTCTCCCTCATTAAGCAACTTGTCGTATACGCCCATTCTCATACCGCTCATGATGAACATGCCCACAGCAATGGCGATCAGGAGCAGTAATCCCACGACTAAAAGTTGGGGCACAAAATCCTCAGCGAAGTCCAGAATAGCAACTGTTACCAGCGCAATCACTCCGAGCAGGATCAAAAAGACACCGGCAGCTATTGTGCGACCAAAGACGGGGATGTACTCGTCCTTTTGGAGCTTGATGCGATTCCGCAGATAGGGGTCAATATTGACAAATTTAGTCTCCAGGTTTTCATAACGATCAATCCTGATCCCTGCCATGATGAACATATAGACAGCAACAGCGATAAGCAGCAGCAACCCGCCCACACCAATAGCCTGGGCAATTTTTTCGTAAATAAGCCCGATGTCTGCGAATGTCTGCAAGAGAATAAGGCCACTCACGCCTAGTAGAATTAACGCCACACCTCCGGCAATTTGCCTGCCCGATTCACGGGAGACGGCAAAGTAACGTTCCACATCCTGATCAGCCATACTGATCTGTTCGGGTTCGTTTGAATCGAGGGCATTGACCTCGTTGCTGATACCCAGGTCGGCAGCGAGTTCTTCCAGGTTGCCAAATTCAGCAATAACCTGACCGACAGCTTCATTGTCAGTGCGACCTTCACTGCGCAGCTGGTTGTATTTGTCTTCCATCATCTGGGATAGCTCATCTTTTGCCCGCATCACTTCAGGAGACTTGGGCAGATGAAGAAACATATTTTCAAGATAAGATTTAATTACGTCCATTTTTCTCCTATTTTCGAACGAATTTATCGACAATTTCTTTAGTTAATTCCCACTCCTCAACCTTGTCCTGGTAGAAGGCTCTGCCTTCATCGGTCAACTGATAGTAGGTGCGACGATTTCCGCTGGTTTCAGTGCCAAAGAACGAGGTGATCCACCCATTCTTTTCCATCCGGTTGAAAGCGGAGTAAAGTGTAGTTTCTTTCATGACAAATTTATCGTTTGTAATTGTGCGTATTCTCCTGGAAACTTCGTAACCATAATTAGGTTCATCCAGTAGAATCGATATGATGATCATATCGGTGTATCCCCTGAGTGTATCAGTTTTCAGCATACAAACCTTCTAAAAAGTATTACGTCAGACGTAATACTACTATACCAGACGTAGTACGTCAAGTCAAGTACTTTTCGATAAATTAATCATAAGCTGCTAAATAGTGAATTGCGATATCTATGTAAGATAGCTGATTATTTACAGGAATTTATTAAAAAGTAGAGGAAGGGGCTTAACCCCTTCCTCTACGTTAGATTAGCAGGCTATTCCCTGCAAATCGGCTTACGATTCTATGCTGCCAGGCGCGCAATTTCGACAATGACCTGGCTGGCTAGTTGAAGTTCTTCCGTAGACAGATATTCAAAACGTCCGTGATAGTTATAGCCACCAGTGAAAAGGTTGGGGGTTGGCAAGCCCATAAAAGAGAGGCGACTGCCATCGGTTCCACCACGCACAGCGACTTCCATTGGCTCCACGCCGATCACACGGTAGGCATTACGAGCCAGATCGAGTATCTCAGGGTGGGGGGCTACCTTTTCGAGCATGTTGTAATACTGGTCCCTCAGACGCAGATCAAGTGTGCCAGCACCATAGCGTTTATTAATATATTCAGCAGCCTGACTCATCAGTGCTTTCTTTGCCTCAAACGACTCCCTGCTGTGATCACGGATAATGTATTCCATGTGAGCCTGCTCTGCTTCACCGCTCAAGGAGGTCAGGTGGAAGAACCCTTCGCGCTTTTCGGTATGTTCCGGCCGATCGAACACTGGCAGCAGATTATGGAAATCGATGGCAACCTGGAGTGCATTGACGAGTTTGCCCTTGGCATCGCCAGGGTGAAAGCTCTTGCCATGGATGAAGATCTCTGCTCCAGCAGCGTTAAAATTTTCATACGCCAACTCACCAACCGGACCGCCATCCATGGTGAAGGCAAAATCGGCGCCAAAAGCGGAAACATCAAAGTGGTCCACACCTGCCCCGACCTCTTCATCGGGGGTGAAGCCAACCTTGATAGTGCCATGGGGGATCTCAGGATTCGAAATCAATGCAGCCATGGCGCTCATAATTGCAGCAACCCCGGCTTTATCGTCTGCGCCGAGCAGTGTAGTGCCATCGGTTACCACCAGAGTTTTGCCGATTTGTTTGCTCAAATCCGGGTATTGGGTGGGGCTGAGCATGATGTTTTGTTCTTCGTTCAAGACAATATCACAGCCATCGTAATTTTCAACCAGGCGGGGTTTAACATTCTTACCCGAGGCTGACGGACTGGTATCCATATGAGCGATGAAACCAATGGTAGGGGTGGGGTGGTTCACGTTGGAGGGCAGGGTTGCAGTGACGTAACCATAGTCATCCAGTTTAACATCCTGCAAGTTCAATTCGCGCAGTTCATCCGCCAACAGGCGGGCAAGATCCAGCTGTTTGAGCGTGCTGGGGAAGGTTTCGGAATGATAAGCGGATTGGGTGTCAATTTTTATATAGCGCAAGAAGCGTTCAAGAACGTCAGTCATAATTCCTCCAGTCGTATTTGCATCATTTTATCACCCGATATACCGGGTCGGCGAATTAAGCTAAAATAGCCGGTATGAATAATAAGAAATTATCCAGTCATTTGCTCGTTGTCCTTGCGATCATTGCCTTGTTAGGAACCTTTGGCTGCCAAAGTTTCACGGGAGAAGCGACTATTGAGAGCACTCCAACGGCAATGGAACTGGGCGATTATGGCGGTTACAAGGTTATCAACCGCTACCCACACGACCCGGGTTGTTATACCCAGGGCTTGATCTACCGGGACGGGTATTTCTACGAGAGTTGCGGTTTATACGGCGAAAGCAGTCTGCGTAAAGTAGAACCTGAGAGTGGCGAAGTGCTGCAGGAAACCAAGCTGGAAGATCAATACTTTGCCGAAGGACTGATGGAGTTGAATGGATTGCTCTATCTACTCACCTGGAAGGAAGGCACGGCATTTATTTATGGCCTGCAATCCTTCGAACCGGTGGGGCAATTTTCTTATAGTACCGAAGGTTGGGGCCTCACCAGTGATGGAACTGCCCTGATCCTTTCTGACGGCAGCAATAAGCTGTTTTGGTTTGATCCTGCCAGCGGCTTCTCACATAAAGAGACCCTGGTTACCTGGCAGGACGTTCCTATCCAATATTTGAACGAACTGGAATATGTCAACGGAGATATTTACGCTAACATTTATCTTTCAGACCAAATTGCCATTATCGACCCTGAAACTGGCGTGGTTAAGACCATGCTGGATATGCGTGGTCTGCGCCCAGAGGAAAACCTGGTAGACAAGGGTGAAGTTTTGAATGGCATAGCCTACGACAAGGAGAATAATCGCCTATTCGTGACGGGAAAACTTTGGAAGTGGCTCTACGAGATTGAACTTTTCCCAATCAGCCAACCCGAGATGTCCACTGCAACCCCCTTGCCTACAGCTACACCTCCATTACCTGTTGACTTAAGACCTTGAAGCGAGCTTCTTTTAACCCGGGCAGGCATTCCAACAGGTAAAATGGCCCACTCCCTTCAGCACAAAAAGAAGCACTGACCAATCCGCTTAGAGCCCCCTGGATAGGATCATAGTTCTTGCGGTATCCAGCCAGGAAGCCAGCGTCAAAGGCATCCAGCATTCCCGTAGGGTCTGCTGCCTTGGTGGAATAGGCTGGGATGACCCATCGTTTTCCTTTGAAGTGGGAGTACAACATCAAAGTGCCATCTTTGGTATTGACGAGGATATATTCGGGTCCATAACCAGCCAATATTTTGGCAATCTCCCAAAGGTCCACACTCCTGCCCTGGAAAAGCTTGAGAGCCTGGATGTCGGTCACCATAAATGCAGTCAGGTCTGCAATAAGCGGGCGAATCTCTTCCCAGAAGATCGGGTCCATGTAACAGTTACAGGCGCGCATCGTTAGAGTCGAGATCATCCCGCCTTTGAGCAAGGAAGGCAAGATTTTATGGGAGATAAAATCAATCGGGCAAATGTGGGCAGCAGGTGCATCCAAGAAGTATTGGGGGATATCGGTAACCCGGATGCTGTCCGGGCGATAGTCGCTTTTGCTGCAATAAAGGGGAATGGTGGGAATATAACCAAGCAGTTCCTGCGGAAAAGGCAAGCCTCTTTCAGCAAACCAGGAGATCGGATTGTCGAACTTGGGCTGCATCTCAGCGTTATAGGTAACGAAAAAGCGATCGTCGATCGGTTCGTTCACACGGCGCACACCGGTGATGTCTGCACCATAGTTTTCCAACTGCTCCAACCAGTCCGTCGGAAAGTTGTTATTTACGCGAGAGACCAATCCCGGTTTCCCTCCCCATAGTAAATAGGAAGCAGCAGCATAACTGAGGTTTCCGCCCATTTGGTTGAGGAAAGGCGAAGATTGGGTGGGCAGAAGATACTCTCTGCGTAACCGCCCAACCAGAACAGCATCCAGATCAGAGTTTTCCAAGTCTCTCAATTATTCTTCTTTGTAAGACTGTACCATTTCAAGCACGGTTTGGTGGTATTTTTCCATATCTTCTGGCGGGGCAGGGAACTGCATGTCCATTTTCACCAGCGTATCCCGCACGATTGTGGCGACTAATAGGTTTCGGTACCATTTTTTGTTGCTGGGGATCACATACCAGGGTGCCCATTCTGTGCTGGTTTTATTCAAAACATCTTCGTAGGCTGCCATGTAATCGCCCCATAGTTTGCGGTCAGCGAGGTCACCAGGGTTGAACTTCCAGTTTTTGTCCGGTTCTTCGATGCGGGCGAGAAAACGTCCGGCTTGTTCTTCGGGATCGATGTTCAGGAAGAATTTTAGAATGACCGTGCCTTCGTCGACAAGCATGCGCTCGAATTCATTAATGTGATGGTAACGCCGTGACCATACCTCTTCGGGCATCAGGTTTAGTACGCGTACAGCCAGAACATCTTCGTATTGGGAACGGTTGAAGATGACGATTTCGCCTTTCTTGGGGGTTTGAAAATGAACTCGCCAGAGATAATCATGGGCAAGTTCGAGGGGGGATGGAGTTTTAAAAGGAGCGACTCGCACACCCTGGGGATTAACGCCCTCAAAGACTTTGCTGATGACGCCGTCTTTGCCGGCAGTATCCATCGCCTGCAGGATGACCAGCAGACGTTTTTTCCCTTCGGCATACATTAATTCCTGCAATCCTGCCAACTCTACGTTCAATTTCAATAAGGCTTCTTTGCCATCTTTCTTATTGCCATCGAATTCGCTGGAATCGTTGGGGTCGAAATCGCTAATTTTGACTTTATCACCAGGTTTTACGAGGTACTTTTTAGTCTTCATTGTTCCTCCTTTTTTCAAATGTCTATATTATAGTAGATTTGGACGAATATCGAAGACATCATACTGCAAGATGAGCGATCAACCCCGGTAAAAAACGAACACCCCACTGGAGCCAGCGGGGTGTTTTTCAAAAATTGTTGCTACTTACTCTCAATTACCTTTTTCGAAGCAACGTTGATCTTCTTCGGTTGAGTTTCCGGTTTTTTGGGCAAATGTACTACCAGGATACCATTTTCAGTGTCTGCAGTAATATTGTCTGAATCAATTACACCGGGCATTGTAATGCTACGGTAGAAGGAACCATAACTACGTTCTCGAATGTGATACTTGCCTTCTTCGGCATTCTCATTATCGTCTTTGACTTCACCCTTAATCGAGAGAGTGTTATCGTCATAAGTAATTTCGATTTTGTCAGGTTCGAATCCAGCCACATCGGCTTTCACGGTGTATTCCTTATCAGTTTCCACAACATCAAGTGGGAAGCCAGATGGAAGTTGCTCTGAATCCATGTCGAAAAATCGGTTCATTGCTCTTTCAAGGTTGTATTGGTTTCTCCAATAAGGAGATCGTCTAATCATATATGCCATAGTTTCCTCCATTTCTCTATGTCGTTATTCTTAATATAGGAAAGGAATATAAAAATGGCATCAACGAAATGTTGGCGAATTGTTAGATTGATTTTTCAGGATCGTAAGGCGATTATTGCAGGTGCAATAGCTTCCAACTCAGGTTGCCGCAAGCCGAGGGAAGACTCAGTAATGCAGGGCAATTGCCCGCTGCCTAACTCTGTTGTACTCGAAATTGCCTCTGACATTGGCTGCAACCAATGATCGCCAAGCAGATTGAAAGGATAACCAACAATCAAATTGTCGGGTCTCAGCAGGTGAATAAGTGGTGACAGTTGCCCCCCAAATATCCTGGCAGCTTCTTCAACCACTTCAATGCCATAAGGATCTTCTGTGAGCACGCAGGTAATAATGTCATCCGCGATCGCGTTATCATCCCAATGAGCGGGGTGCCGCAATCGGGCGAGTTTGAGCAGACCAGCAGCGCTGGCAACATCATTCAGGTAAATAGATTGCCCATCCGAAGCAAAATCCTGCAGGCGAATGTTTCCAATCGCTCCGGAAAAGCCACCGGAGCTTGAATATGGTTTTCCATTGGCAAAAATAGCTACCCTTATACGGGGTTTAAAACTCACATAAACGCTCTGCTCCTGGTCGGAGATCGAGCCGAATAAAAGCTCGGCTGAAAGCCCTGCATTGGCTTTGCTGTCAACATAAACAGGCAGGTTGAAACGCAGTCCCAACTGTGATCGCAAGGATTCCGACTTCCATTGGGGGAAATCTGCAGAAGAAGTGAGGATGTTCGTTTTTGGATCATAATTTCCACAGACTGACACAGAGACCACATCCGGCAGCGGCAGGCGTTGTGCCTGGGTGATCATGAGCAGCCGGTCAGCGTTGCTGCTGATTTCGGATATAAGCGATTGAAAACCTTCCTGGCGGGGGGTGGGGAAAGAAAGTTTCTCGCTGATTGTTCCGCTGGGGCTGCCATAGACAAGCAAAACCTCGTCACTGTCGATATTCAAGCCCAGGATATAGTTACCAGCAGGACGATTAGGATTTTTTGGATTGCGGAACATAGGAGCATTATAAAGGTTTTTCCTCGAAACAGTTACTGCTAATGTCTTTGTGTAGAACCAACGGTTGCTGAATAGGACAAATTATTTAAGGTAAAATTGAGTACCCATAGAAAAGAAGGGTTATATCTTTATGAAGAAATTCATTATCTTTGTTACTTTGATGCTGATTTTGAGTGCCTGCTCAACCTCTGCTCAAATCCAGCCGACCAATCCAAACCCTGCTGTGCTTGTAAAAACCAGTACACCTCTGCCCACAGCTACCGATTCTCCCACGCCGACCGCAACCGCCACACTAACTGCAACCCCCACGACTCGACCTGCGAAGGTTTTGGCTCCGATAATCACTGTTACCGTTGGCCCAACCCAAAGTACAGCCGGCGGGCTTATTTGGCCGCGAGCTAAGTTCACTGAAGCGAATGTTACCTGGAGAACGACTGCATGTGCTGAACCGGGTAAAAATCTGAGCTGCGAAATGGAATACCGTAAGGATGCTGCTGGATGTTATGTAGGAGCGAGCTGTTATGATGACTGTGGCTGGTATTACTCGGTTAACACAATTCCGGCTGGCGTAGAAGAGTTCTCTGCCCCCTGTTTCTAAAATCCTATTAATTAAAAAGGGCGCCGCGGCGTCCTTTTTAATTGGGTCCAAAGATTAGTACTTGTAGGCTCCACCGCCAATAAATTCACGGATTACAGAGTCTTCAGGCACAAAAGTATCGTCCTCAACGCTATCAATTTCCTGGAACATACGATTGACACGGTCTGCCCGTTCCCAGGCATCTTTGCGTAGGGGATCATCACGATATTCGTCCGCCCATTGGGCAAAATTTGCGCCCAGTTTAGCCTTATAAATTGGCAATTCGTAAGGCATGGCACTGTTGACCACCGTGTCAACCGTATTGACATAGGGAATAATATGACGCAGTTCGCTGGAACGCACATAATGCCAGTGCAGCAGCGTCTGGGTGGGGTCATAGGCGCGATAAGAGGCATCCCTCAGCATGCGCCTCATCAGGCGGATATCCGTCCAGCGGGCATAACGGCCGTTGTTAAGTTTTAATTGAAGCAGTGGTTCAATATAGAGTTTGAACTTCCATTCAGCCGGGATATCCTCTGTCATCTTTGGGTAAAGCCCATGCAGACTATCGATCAGGATAATTTCGTTCTTGTTCAGACGCATGGGGGTGTGCTCGGGGATGCTTGTACCGGTTTTGAAATCGTAATAGGGAATACGCACTTCTTTTCCGGCAAACAAATCGCTCAAATTCTGGTTGATCAAGGGCATATTTAGTGCCTGCGGGGTTTCAAAATCGTAATCACCAAATTCATCTTTTGGATGTTTTGCGAGATCAAAGAAATAATGGTCGACATTGAGGGTGATCAATTTGAATCCCTGTCTTGCCAGGCGTTCACCGATCTTGATGGTCGTGGTGGTTTTGCCGCTGGAAGACGGACCGGCGATAAAGACAACACGCACCTCGTTTTTACGCTCAAGGATCATATTGGCGGCGTTTTCAACATCCTCGCTGTAAGCGGCTTCGGCAGCGGTAACGATCTCGTGAAGATTGCCTTCCCGGATTTGCTGGTTCAATTTTAGCGAGGTGTGCACCTCGTGGGAAGCCGACCAATCCAACACCTGCCATAATTTCGCCCAGGGTATATTGCCGGATGGGGTTTTGTCGGAATCACCGCGTTTTGCCCGCTGGCGTGCGCGTTCATCACGATAAAGGATATATGCCTTGGCAACCCGCGCGTGACCGTTTTCAATCAATACCTTTTCGACCATATCCTGGATAGTTTCAATGTTGGGATATTCGCCTTCTGGCACTGTTTCTTCGAGCAATGCCACAACCTGGGCGGAGAGGTTTTCGGCTCTTTGCTTATCCCGCCCGTCCACGGCGACCGCAGCGCGGTAAATTGCGTTGGTGATACGTTCTGGGGTGAAGGGAACGACGCTCCCATCGCGTTTAATAACATGAGTGAGTTTGCTCATACAAATCTCCTTTTTGTACGAGGAAATTATAGCATGTATGGAGTAGTTGGCATGTCCTCCCGAGTACAATGACACGAAAAATCTCTAGTGACAAAATGGCAGAACAACAATATTAGGAATGACAGGATGCTATAATTGAAAGCATGACAGGAGAAGTCACAAAGAGCAAGCCCCTTATCATTGCTCACCGGGGTGCCTCAGCCCTTGCACCCGAAAATACAATGGCTGCATTTCGACTCGCCAAACAGTTAGGTGCCGATGGCATCGAGTTGGACGTGATGCTTTCGGCTGACGAAAAACTGGTGGTTATCCACGATCTGAGCCTTGCTCGCACCACGAACGGTCAGGGCAAAGTAAGTGAAATGCGCTGGAATCAGTTGAAAATTCTCGACGCTGGCAGCAAATTCAATGCTCGTTTTGCAGGCGAGCCCCTGCCTCTGCTTGGGCAGGTCTTTGAAGAACTGGGCGGTCAATTCCTGATCAATGTTGAATTAAAAAACTACGCGACCCCCTTTGATCATTTGACTGAAAAAGTGATCGCGTTGATTCAAAAAATGAGATTGAAAGACTCGGTGCTTCTCTCATCCTTCCTTCCTCGCAATTTGCGCAAAGCAGAAAGGCTCGATCCTTCCATCAAGCGCGGTTTGCTCAGGTTACCAAGGCTTTCCAGGTTTCCTTACAGCGTTTGGCTGGACAGGCGCTACCATTATGATGCTTTGCATCCTTATTTTGAAGATGTCACCCCGAAAATGATCTATCATCAGCATGCTCAAAATAAAGAAGTAAATGTCTGGACGGTTGATAAAGATGAAGATTTGCTCAGAATGAAGGAATTTGGCGTGGACATGATCATATGTAATGATCCTGCCCATGCCCGTGAGATTATCGGAGCAGCATGATAGCAAAAGTCGCGAGAATTTTGCTTTGCGCTTTTATCATTCTTGGTCTCCTGGGTTTGCCAATAACGACAGGCAACGCACAGGAAGTCAACACGGCTGAGGCGCTGCTCGCTCGTATGACCCCGGCTGAGAAGGTCGGTCAACTGTTTTTGATCACCTTCGACGGCTCTGAGGTCCTCGAAAATAGTCCAATTTACAACCTGATCAACAACTACCATGTTGGTGGGGTGGTTCTACGTGCCGATCATAACAACTTTGTCGATGACAGCACCAATACCTGGCAGTTGATTCAAACCCTTCAGAATATCAACTGGCAAAAGAGCAATCCCCTGGATACCGGTGCTCCTGCCGATCCAAATACAAACTACATACCACTCTATGTCGGTATGAACCTGGTCCAGGATAATAACCGTACTCCGCAACTGCTCAGCGGTTTGTCTGAATACCCTTCACCTATGTCGATCGGTGCAACCTGGTCAACCGAGCTGGCGCAGGAAGTTGGCAAAGTGGTCGGGCAGGAACTCTCTGCCCTTGGCGTGAACCTCCTCTTGGGCCCTTCTCTTGATGTGGTCGACAGCAAAGACATGGTGGCAGCATCTTATGTTGGCACGCAGAGTTTTGGCGGGGATCCATACTGGGTAGGCGAGATGGGCAAGTCTTATATCGAAGGCGTACATGTTGGCAGCCAGGGTCGCATGAGCGTGATCGCCCAGCACTTTCCGGGATTAGGCAGCGTAGACCGTTCGCCCAACGAAGAGGTTTCAACTGTCCAAAAAACACTCGAGCAGCTCAAACAAATCGAACTGGCACCTTATATGAGTGTTGTTGGCGATGAAAACCCACAACGTCAGGTAGATGGATTGATGATTTCGGCAATCCGCTTCCAGGGCTTGCAGGGCAATATTCGGGCAACCACGATGCCGGTCAATTTTGACCAAAACGCCCTTACCCAACTCCTTTCTCCTGAGCCGCTGGCAACATGGCGATCAAACGATGGATTGACGATCAGCGATAGCCTGGGGAGCCCGGCAGTACAACTGGTTTTCAGCAGCGGTGAAGACAAGTTTGACCCTCTTACTGTCGCCCGGACTGCCTTTTTGGCTGGTAATGATATGCTTTTCCTCGATAATTTCAGAGACCCTAACGGACTAAGCCAGGCAGAAACAATTGTTAAGACGATAGAATTTTTCAGGCAGAAATACCAGGAAGATGTTGTCTTTGCCCAGCGGGTCGATACCTCGGTTTTAAGGATCCTACAGGCGAAGATGAGGCTTTATCCCGCTTTTAACCTCGAGTCGGTTGCAACCCCTCAAGAGGGCCTGGCGGTGTTGGGGCAGGCTGGCACACTTGAGCTAAAAGTTAACCGTGAAGCGGTGACATTACTCGCGCCTTCCCCTGAATTTCTGAACTCATCTGTCTCACAACCGCCCTCATTATCCGATTACATCACAATTTTTACCGACACACGCCTACGCAAACAATGTGATACCTGCCTGCAGCAGCACGGTTTCAATGCAGCCGATTTTGAAAATACACTTATTCGATATTATGGACCCAACGGAACGAACCAATTAATCGGTGACCGCATCTTTTCATATGACTTCACCCAATTAACCGAAATCCTTAATGAGCGAACTGAGCCCGCAGACCCAAACCGTGTTGATAACCTGCGCCGCTCGCAATGGGTGGTTATCAACCTGCTCAATGAAGATCCTGCTTTACCTGAAAGTGGGGCATTCAAGCGTTTGCTCGCGGAAAGACTCGACCTCCTGAGAGACAAGAATGTGATTGTTTTCAGTTATGATGTGCCCTATTATCTGGACTCAACTGACCTGGCAAACATCAGCGCGTATTATGCCCTTTACAATAATTCTCAGAGCGCCATGGATATCGCCGCACGCGTACTGATGCGGGAAGCGACTGCCAACGGTTCGTCGCCGGTCTCAATCAGTGCTGTCGACTATCAATTAGGCATGATTACTGCTCCCAACCCCAGCCAGATTATCCAGATTAAGCTGATCACCCCTGACCAAACCGAAGCAACTGCAACAACAGAAGTGCCGATTGTGGAGACTCCGGTTCCGCTATTTGTAATGGGAGAAAATGTACGTATCCAGGCTGGACCAATCGTGGATCACAACGGAAACCAGGTGCCTGATGGCACAGTTGTAAAGTTCACGATCCGTTTGTCCACTGAAAATCTGATCATCTCACAGCCAGAAACAGTCACCCAGAATGGCTTGGCGACGATCGATTATCGCATTGAACGGGATGGTATTTTCGAGGTCACGGCAATCAGCGAACCGGCGATGACCTCCGGCAGGCTGATCTTGAACACGCAGGGGGGATTAGCCCAGGTGATCATGCCTACAGAAACTCCCAATCCTACCGCGACACCAACTTTGATACTCACACCGACGGCAACCCTGATGCCAACTCCCACACCCGATCCCTCTGCGAATTTGACCGGTTATCCTCGTCTGACAGACTGGCTTTTGGTGGTCTTATTGAATTTTGCCGGCGGTTTTTTGGCATGGATAGCTGGGTATAAGTGGTGGGGCAGTGTTCGTTGGGGTGTTCGCTCCGCGATGTGTACGGTAATCGGTGGCTTGGCGGCTTACTTGCTGCTGACTATTGGCATTAGACCGATTATGGATCTGGTTAAAGAAAGCTCTTCATGGTTTGTCGCCCAGGTCACGGTGATCGGGATGTTGTTTGGGTGGACAGCAGCCTTGATCTGGTGGATGCTGAGCGAAAACAACCACCCCTTCCCTTCAAAATAAGTCATTGATCATGGCTGCATTCCTGGCAAGTGTGGATTTGACCAGATAGTGTTCTTCTTACCTACAGATCATTATTTATCTTGATCGAAATCTTCATGTTCGCTGAAATTAAAATGCAGATTGCCACGGCGCCAAGCTCCCTTGCAATGACAGGCAAAAGAGGATCGTTCCAGCGTTCCCACCGAGCATGATCGGATCATTTCAATCACAAATTGTGGATCAGGGTAAACAGCAAACTTAGGAAAACCAATCCGCCAGCCAGGATGCCGAGTTGGGTTTCGGTTTGGCCGAGTTGGGCCTGCAGAGAGCGGCTGTAACTGCTGCCAATGCGGCGCAGGTTCCCCGTGGTTTCACCAGTGAGCGCTTTGACAAAGGTAGTCACATCCTTGGGACGATCGTTAGGATGCAATGACATCGCCCACAAAATCGCATCTTCAACCCGGGGAGTGATGGCAGGATTGATCGAACGGGGGGTTGGCAGACTTTCTGGGTTGAGAAACCGGTCGCGCACATTCATGGGAGGGGTATTGGTGAGCAAATGGTAAAGTGTGCAGCCAAAGGCGTAAATATCAGCGCGTGCATCGGTGTGGCTGCTATCACCGCCATATTGCTCAAGGGGAGTATACAAGGCTGTCCCCTGACCCTGCAAGATCGTGATCGTAACCTCATCTGGCGCAAGCAATTTGACCAAACCAAAGTCGACCAGTTTGACCAGCCCGCTGGGAGTCACTTTCAGATTCGACGGTTTAATATCCCGATGCAGGATGGGAGGGTCCTGGTGATGCAGGTAGCTGAGAGCATCCCCTATTTGTACAGCCCAATCCAGGACATCATCTTCTTTTAGGAACTTACCGCTGCTTTCTGCTTTAGCAAGGGTGGTGCGTAGGTCTTCCCCCGGCACATAATCCATGACCAGGAAATCATCCTTTTCTATTGAGAAAAAGTCTGATACCTTGGGAAGATTCGGATGGTCCAGGCGGGCAAGCACGGTCGCTTCCCGCATGAATTGAGCCCGGGATTCCTTGAGAATCTCCTCAGGGAGGGAAGCGTCATAGCGCACCTGTTTAACGGCGCACAAGCGACCTTCCAAACGTAGATCTTCTGCCAGGTAAATCGAGCCAAAACCTCCCTGACCGATCATGTTCTTGACGCGGTAACGATCATGGAGGATGGTCCCGCTAACGGGGTTATTAATCATCCTGCTTCTTCCTCTATAGGCAACATTATTCCATTTCGGCGTGGAAAAGCTGCGTATGCTTGGATTATAATCGGTATAAGAGAGGTTATGGGTTGATATGGAAGATGCAGTTCTAATCGCCAATAATGGTCCCCTCAACGGTCAGCAATGGATCATTGATACAACGTTGGTAATTGGGCGGGATGCGTCTTGTGACATTGTCATCCCGGATAGACAGGTTTCCCGCCAGCACGCCCGCATCACCAAGAGCAATAACGGGGTGATCCTGGAAGACCTTGGCAGCAAGAATGGCACTTACCTGAATAACCAGGTGCTTAGCGAACCGGCCAAACTTGTTGAAGCGGATGAAATCGCTATTGCTCTCACGCAGACTTTCCTTTTTTTGAGTTCCGATTCCACTATGCCGCTTTCAGATTTGCCGCCTGAGCTCAGCCATATTCTTCGACTGCGCCTTGATGAAGGATCCCGGAGAGTCTGGGTGAGGGGTGTAGAGTTGGAACCCCCCCTCTCGAACCAACAATTTGTTCTCCTGGCTTACCTGTATGCCAGGACGGGTGAAGTGGTTTCACGGGAGGAATTGATCCAGGCTGTTTGGGAAGATGACACGCGTTGGGTCACTGA
>ENA-UOOH01000583-UOOH01000583.1-fermentation-metagenome-genome-assembly--contig:-NODE-583-length-40793-cov-80.813982_pt1 | contig 40793 bp, 69 predicted proteins | sample MGYA00245778_ERZ724025 | MGnify/ENA primary metagenome ERZ724025 (study PRJEB28704, sample SAMN03018313) | fermentation metagenome | biome: anthropogenic terrestrial biome; feature: soil; material...
GAAAACATTTGTTTCCCTCACGTAAATAGCCAAATTTTAGGACATGCTCCGCCTAACCGCGGGGCTTTTTTATTCGATATAAATTATTTTTAAATATCTGTGCATTTGTGCTTGACTGCATACGCACGTCATGCTATAATGAAATCAGAAAGAGCGAAAGGGAGGCTAACAAAATGACTAAAGAGTTAAGCCAGCTAGAATTGAGCCACGCCAGAACAATAAAAAACAGTTTAATAGAAGTAACGACTGAGTTTATAAATAAAGCAAAAGCAATGAACCACCCGCAAGCAGCATTGTTTGAAAAAGTTTTGGTGTTCCTAGAAGAAAATAACGACCCACAATGGTTCCTAGACCGCAGGAGAGAGACACAGCAAAACATTCTTCAGCAAGTAGCCAGAACAGTAGTTAATAAATAAACCGAGGGGCGCTGGGCCCCTCTAAGGAGGAAAAGCAATGGCTAAGACTAAGAGAATTAATGTGTTGATTAGTGAAGATGCTTGGTTAGCGGCTAGGCTAGCCAGTGTCAAAGAGAATTTTAAGATGGAAGCGACTTTGGGCGAACTTCTCGAAGAGCAAATAAAATCAAGATGGATGGAGGAAGAAAAGATGGATTACGGCAAGCTAAACGAGATTCTTGAGCATCTAAACAACAAAGGCTTTTACTACCTCAAAGACGATACTGGCTATGTGGAACTAAGAGAAGTACTGGCCAGCGCAGATGAGGACGAACGGGAGTACAAGCTAACCATGCACGACAAAAACACCGCTTCTATCTCAATAGACAGTCTCGCGGATGCCGGCTACATGGCTTATACGAAGCTTTCTGCTGATATAAGCCTGGTCGAAAAAATCATAAATAAAGTTGAGCAGCTGATGGCCGAACAGCACTATGTAGACGATTCCGATGGGCCAGGGAACGATATTGATGCTGTCATAGCTGAAACTGAGCCTCTTGCGCTCGAGGACAGCGACGACAGAAACGAGATTTACGAGATAGTAAAGAAACACTTGGAAGAGAATTACAAGAAAATTTCTGGTGTAAATGGTGGCAGAGAGTTCGAACAATACTACTACGAAGCAGATGAAAAGTTACGGGATTTACTGGAGTTTTATGTGCATTTCGGGCTTTCTAGAATCTGTGAACAAGAATAAAGGAGGTTAAAAAATGAAGAAGATTGACCTTTCAGATTATAACCGCGTTGTTGAGCATGAAGGAAAAGAGTTTTATACAAACGTGGAGGACGAGAATAAGGCTAACGAAATATTAGTTCACGATGACGGCGGTTGGTGGCTAGTCGTGTTTGACGATGGCTCTAGAGCTGAGTGGGATGTGGTAAGACAGGAGTGGGTAGAAGGCTTGAGTATGGAAAACTTAACGCCTTCAGTAGAAAAAGTTTACCAGCTCCATATGGCGAGCATGGGCGCCAATGAAAGGGCTAGGTACGAGGGAAAAATCTCGAGTGTGGAGTGGGACCAGGAAGAGCAGGTTTACATCGTCCGCTTCGAAAATGGCGACTGGTGGCATTACGATACAAGAACCGAAGCCTGGTATTAAAAAAATAAGGATAAGGAGGGCTAGTATGTCGGAAATAGCTGTTATAGTGGGAGAAGGAGTGTTAAAAGTTATCTCTCCCTACAACAAAGAACTTGTTTCTTTTGCTAGAATGAGGGGCGGCAAGTGGAGCGATAGTGGGAAAGCGTGGTTGTTTGACCCAAGAGATGAATTTGCTATTAGAGCAGCACTTATTGACATCTTTGGTACAGACGACTATGGATCGTGCAAGAAGGTTGATGTCCGTATTAGTTTAGACCACTTTAAAATATCTGATGAATTTGTTCTTTTTGGGCTTCAACTATTGCGGCGTAGATATACTGACAGGCGAGTTGACATTGACGCTAGAGTAGTAGTGGTAAGTGGAGGGTTTCCGGCTACAGGTGGCAGTCGTAGATACCCAGAGATAAACCCAGAAAAAGGTACAATTATCGAAGTAAGGGATATTCCACAAGAAATAGCTGTGAAAACATGGGCGGAGAACAAAGAAGGGATTGAGCTTTTAGGCGACATAGATATTGAGAAATTAAAACAAGAAAAAGTCGCCTTGCTAAAAAGAGTGCAACAGATAGATGAAGTTATTGCAGACTTGGAAAGTGTAAAGGAAAGTGATAATCTTGCTGACCTTTACGACTAAACCAATGGAACATCAACAAAAGGCTATTGATAAGTTATCAAAGACTAAAGTTGGTGCCTTGTATATGGATATGGGGACAGGGAAAACCAGAACTGCATTAGATTTAGCCGTGACAAGAATACAAGACCAAAAAGCAGACTGTATATTGTGGCTATGTCCTGTTTCGGTTAAAAGGACTATCGCTGACGAAGTAAATAAGCATCTGCCCGGTGCGATTTATGAGCTTGTAAATACATCTGGAATCAAAGATTGGAACGTTGATATTTATATTGCCGGCATAGAAAGCCTATCTGCGTCATTAAGCTTAAACTTTGTGCTTCTTGAGTTAGTCGAGAAAAGGAATTGCTTTAACTCTTTAGGGTCTTTAGTAGCTATTAGAGTGGTTATAATAGACCTCAGTAGAGAGGTCTTCCCTCCTCCTGTCGTCCCTGCTATAAGCAGGTGGACGTTACTTTCTGATGCGGACAGGTCGAGAGTTTCTACGCCTCGGTAGCCACGACCGATCACTAGCTCCACTATTCCTTTGGTGTCAACGAGTTCAAAGTCGTTTTCTAGCGAGTTGGAGTCAAACACTTTGACAAAGATATTCTTATTCCAATAACTAATTTCAACTCTGGCATTAAGGAATTCCTCAAACTTATCTTGCTTGGCAATCAAATCTTTAGTGGTTAGCCCAGCAACAGGCTTAAAACGTAAACAGTAACCGTAACTAGTCTTAGTTCGCTCTATGAGCGAGGGGGGAGAGAATATCTTTATCTTCTTTTACACATAATCCACAGGCACGAAAGAATCGAGGCCACTTATTTAGATTCAATACTTTGTATAGTATTGCAGAAACACCGAATAAATATGAGGTATAAATCAGTGTTGAGGATTGAGGGAAGAGAATGCTCGTACCCACTCCCAGCCCCAACAAGCTTACTCCTAATTCAAATAAATTATTTTCATCCACACTCCATCCTCCTATACTTTTTTAATACTTCTCTTAAACGTTATAAAATCAACGTTTACTGGTTGAATGAGATAACCTACAATTCTACCTATTTTCAACCTCGTTTTAAACTATGTAATCTACCCAAAGAGTAGAACAAAAAAAGAGACACCCCTAAGGATGTCTCCGTTTCATATCTTCTATAACTTTGTTTAATAATTCATCTCTCTGTGTTTTCCCTTCAGCAATCCACTTATCAAATATTGCGTCTGTTTCCTTTTTGGCTACCTCAAAGATGCTCCTTCTTTACTTGTTCTTCCATTACTGCAACAGCCATGCCTTTGTCGCCAGGCAAAGGGTCATAGCCATATTTCTCTCTAAATTGCTTAATAAACCGATCCATGAACGGATCGAACTTTTCATAACCCTTCAGTAATTGAGCCTTCCCCTGTTCCTCGGCGAACTCGTACGAATCGACAGCTATTTCAGCAATTCCTTTCAGCCACTTGTGCTTAACAAATAACTTGCCTAGGTAAAACAAAAATAGCGTAACAATAGCACCCTGTACAGGTGCCAAAGAGAGGATAAACCCTATAATCTTAAATACTTTCACTTAATCACTCCTTATAATCTTCGCCTGTCCGCATCATCTCAGCCAGCCTGCGACCTCGCTGTCCGACCTGCCTAAACCAAGCAGAATCTTCCATTTCCTTCGCCGCTTTTTGATAGTCCTTGACCGCTAACGCACGAATCATGCTCTTGAACTTGGAGAAGCCACCCATGCCCAGGTTGAAAGCCATGTCGATACATACTTTTTGACGCACTGGATCAAGGTACGTAAACCATGTGTATTTAGCGGTTAGGGAGTCGATAATCTGATAAATGTCGTTACGTAGCAGATAGAGTGCTTCGTCATTGGTGATACCTCGATCTTCCAAGTTCCTGCCCACTCCGATAGTCCATTTGCCAGCAGGGCATTTATAGACTTTAGCTCTTAGCCCTTCGTGCAGGACAAGTTGCTCCTCAATAGTCTTGATAAGTCACCACCTCCTAAAAAAGTTTGGGTATTTCTTTGATCCCAAACATTACGACCATAAGCCCGCCAAATAAAAGAAGAAGCCCGAAAATGAGCTTCCACATTTTATCGTTATACTGCTTATCTCTATCGGAAAAGTATTCTTTCAGTCCTGCCAAGTCACTCTTAGTCGCAGATTGTTTGACCTCAGCTTTAATCTCTGCAATATTCGCTTCAACGTTGTCAAGTCGATTCTCGACTCGGGTTAGTCTCTCTGGGTATTGCTCCACCTCAATCACCTCAATAAAAAAACAGCCGTATGGCTGTTAGTAAAATGTTTTCAGTCGGCCGAATCCAGCGAACCGCTGCCCCCTTTTCTGTTCAGAAATAGACCATGTGTCGATAACCACTTCTCCGTAATAGCTAGACGCGTTAATGAACTCGAACTCTTTATCGTCAATCCATTTGACAAACAGTCCGCAGTGAGTCATACGCTCTGTGTCGTACGTAATAAAAACTATGTCACCTGGTTTTACGTTTTTGTTATCTACTAAAACTATATTATATTTATATAACTGAGTTGCGTTTACATCATCGCAAAGAGTGTCTCCCAAAGAGAAATTTTTCACACCTGCTTTTTTGTAAGACCAGGTTATTATCCCTGAGCAATCAAAAGTGTCTGGACCTCGCCCACCCCAAACATACGGTTTATCGATTTGCTCGGTAGCTATGGCTAAAGCTTTTTGGGCTATATAATCAGGAACAATAACCTGCCTAGGCCCCATGCACCCAGCTAATAGCAGAATAATCGCTAAAAAGATATACACAACATCACCCCTCTAGGGTTATTATACCATCTTTTAGCAAAATCAATTCATTTTCTGTTAAATTTTCTGAACAGTGAACAAATATCACAGCAGGCTTACAGTGATTGGCAACTGTGACAGCCTCGACCTTGGGGCAAACAGCCACAAGAACCTCTTGCACTGAGTGTGCGTGGAGAGGTTGCAAAGTATTAGCCAAAAAAGAGTAATCCATACAATCACCTCTTTATTATTAGAGAGAGAATTTCCCTGAAATAAGCATATACAGTGTTGCTAAATTCAGCATCACATCGCATCTGCCCTTTTATCGTGTGTTGCCCAGCAGAGAGAATCAAGAGGTCGGTTAATACAACAGGTACCCAAAACGTACCAGTGTTAGTATCTTGTATTGCCTGCGTCTTTCTCGGCTCTCCGTCTACAAGCAACCGGTAGAAGCCTTTGCACCTCAAACCCCCCATAGCATTTAAATATGCTGATATTCTGCACAAAATTAAGACAGTAGCTTCGTCTGCCAGAGTAAAGTTTAATTCGAAGCCAGGGATGTCAACCCACTCTTTAGAAGTGGTGCTTGATCCTGCTGTGTCATCAAGAAGATATATCTCGTTAGCTCCGACTGCCCCTTTCGCTATTTTAGCCGTTGTTGTGGCTCCGTCGCTTAGTTTATTGGTATCTATTGCCCCGTCGCTTATTTTGCCAGAGTTAATTGCATTGTCACCTATTTTGTCTGTATTTATAGCCCCATCAACTATTTTATTTGCATCAACAGATCCGTCGCTAAGCTTGGAATTATCTACTACCCCATCTCGCAACCGATCTTTGTCTACTGCACCTGGTACTATCTCTCCCCCTCGTATTGGCTCGGCAGGTCTACCCTTCCTGGTTTCCTTCTGAAGCCAAACGCTTCTCCCACCAATCACTTTGCCAGAACAGACAATCTCTGTCCGAAGTCTTGTGGGTTCTCCGTAGTGTCGCACTGACTCAACTGCATAGAAGTCGATTGTAGACGAAATAAGAGGGTTGCGTATAGCTACAGTCGAGAAGGTGTCTATTTGGGGCATGTAAGGGAGGTTGACTCTTGTTGTGGCAGGGAGGGAGGAGAGGTCATGTAGGACAGCGTTGGCGAGTCTTAAAGCTTCTTCTTCAGTGTCGATAAGGGATGTGTCGGCTTCTTCGATCTCCATCGATCTCTTGCCAAACTGTGCGATAGAATCATTATCTTGCACCGTTACAAACTTTCTTGTTTTAGAAACTTTGTCTCTATAAGTCACCTTGACAAAATTACGCACGTCGACATCGCTTATAGCAAGGTCTTGGGTGTAGATTTCCTTATCAGCGTCAAGCGTGAAGTCTGGAGTATTTTTCAGTCTAGGTGGTTCTAGGAAGGTGAGTCGGAACTGACCATCAATGTACCTATACCCCAAATACCAGCCGATCATTGAAGCGACCTTCTGAATCGCGTCCCACACACTTTCATACTCCACCTTATATGGTGTGACAAGGAAGGAAGGTGAAACAGGAGTGTGAAGCGCGTAAAACGCATCTCTATAAGTATATTCAACGATGTACGTGCCTGAGTTGTGGAAAGATATAATACCTGCCCCTAAGTCAATGTTGGCTATATCCGTCATCGCACTTGATTCGTTTGGGCGCTTTACGGTGTATGTCGTTAACCACCTGTGCGAAAGGGAATAGTCGGTGTACGCTTCTGCAATGATTGTGTCTGAGGCAGAGAGTGTGGGGAAGCTATCGTCGATTATCTGCTGTATTACCGTTTCGGCAGGTACTCCTGCTTCGCTTCCGTATTCCTTGGAGGTGTAGATGTAGGCGTCTTGCAAGAGTTTAGCAGGGTCATAGGCTACTACATCAACCTTCGAGCGACCTGGTTTAATTTCTCTGATATACCCTCGCCAGCGTTCGACGCCATCGACATAAAAAACTACCTCTCGATTAGGATAGAGAAGTGGGGTCGGGTTGTTGAATTTTGAACCAGAGTCGCGAGGGGAGAAGGAATCACGTGCCAAAGTGGGTTCAGCCTGAAAGAGGTAAGCTAACAGTAGGCAGACATCATCTTCTGAGTCGAAAGTCTTTTCGCTGTCCAAGACTGCCTCCGAATCCACCACCGCTTCTGGGTCCCACTGACATTGATACTGTCCACTGTTGCCTAAAGTGAAGGAAAGAGAGGACACAATACCGTCCACCCCACTAGCACCGACTTGGGAAACGTCGCCTCGGTCGAGGGAGTGGCTTAGTAGATAGTCGGAAACATCAATCGGCGTGGGGTTGAGGATTTCTAACCTTAAACGTGGGTACAAGGAATCACCTGCCTTTCGGGGGCGACTACGCTATTTTAATAATTTGTCTACTTCTTCCTTGAAGACTTCTGGCACTTCTTCAACTTGCATCATCCCAGCGAGAATACGTTCAGCTAATGCGTGAATAATTACGTCATTCATCGCTTACACCTCCACCAGAGTAATAGTCGGCACTCCGTTATTGGCCGTAACTTTCCATTGATAAAACTTGCCGTTGCCAGCGTCCTTTATCGTATACCTGCTGTCATAGTAGTTTATGATCGTCTCTGCTACCGTTCCTTCGACTGCATGGTGGTACGTGAAAAAGACAATATCACCTGCCACTAAGCCCGGATGAGTAAAGGATAGTTTATCGGCCGAGATAACTGCGTTTGCAACCGCAACTTCTGTTTCTACTCCTGTAACAGAATCAATCTTACTAATTTTCTCCAACGTTGCGATCGGAAAGTCTGAATTAGTAACCTTAATACCAGTCGCCTCATAAAGACCTGCTACAGGTAAAACATTTTCTACGTAAACTGTCCCACTAGGGTAACCAAACAAGCTTCCAGATGTTTGTATATCAGTCACTACAGGTGTCGCTAACTGATAAGTTAGTGTGATTGGATACTTGTTTAGGTAAGCCTTGAATTTGTCTTCTGTTGTTGCCCCAGTCATAGCATCCACTTTTTCTTTTTCAACATAAACATACAAATAATTATTAGTGTATAAAACTAGGGATCGCACATCCGTTCCTGCTGTGTTTCCTTGTATCGGATAATCACCGTCAGCTGATCTACCTATTCCAGATCCAGTCGTTCCCAACAAGGCGTTTTTGCCAGCCAACCAACTATCGAGTACCATTCTGTAAGTGTTTGTGAAGCTTACATCCAAGAATTTAAATCCACTATTGCCATCTAAAACATACTCGTCGCTAACCTTCTTATTTAACTTCCCTGCACTAACTTCATCTTTAGTGCCATTAAGTAGCGAGCGAAGTGGTTGTCCTGCGTTGAGGTACAACATGGAAGTTTGCTTTTTATCGGCAGACTCACTTTTTACCCTAACTGCACTAACTGTAGATTTAGTACCGTTGATATACTTTATTTCTCTATTTGTATAATCTCCTTCAAATATCGCAATCCTACACTCAACTTCTCCCTCAATGCCTGTTATGTTTTTACTTAACCATAAATCATATTTTGCTGTACTAAAGTCTTCTTTTGTTGTCATTGCTTTCTTAAATATCCCTTTAGTACCTGACACAATAGTGCCAATAGGTGTTGCTATAGGAGTATCGGCGTAATTTATTGTAATATCCTTATTCAATGTGTTTTTTCTTATTTCCACAATCAATGTATATTTTGTAGAAGGCTTATAATTAATATTACCTCTTGTCAAAAAATGGTCATAAGCCGAATTACGGAGAACAAAATAATTATCTATGGTTAATACAGTCTCAGAAGGGTTTTTTGGTACTAGGTTAGTCAAAGTTTCTCCTTTTACAGTTGCACTAACTTGCCCATTAGCACAGTTGCGAGGAAGGGAAACAATACCATAGTCTGTTACACTTTGTTTAGCTTCTTGGTTGATGTTGATGCCTGCGATGGTGTTTTGAAAGTCGTTGAGCTCTTTCTCTATAACAGCAGTCTTTACTGCGTACTTCTCATCGACATCTTTAGTTTTCTTATAACTGATAGGATCGAACATCTACATCACCATCCAAGTAGTACCGTTTGAGTACTCCATTACATCTGTATCCACAGAGTAATATATATACCCTGCTCTGACTGCGTTGGCTTGAGGGCGGTTGGCAGAAAGTCCAGAGGAAGAAGCTTCGTCTTTGACTTTCTGATTGCCACTAGTCTGGTTAGCTTTGATTGTAGCAAGTTCTGCTTTAACCGCTTGAAGTTCTGCGTTAGTGGCGTAGTCTTTTGTATTGAGTAGGTCTAAAACTGTTTTGATTGCGTCTTGTTTAGCACCTGTCGAGAGGTCTTTAGCATTGATAGCATCTAATATAGTCTTGATAGCATCTTGCTTGGCAGAGGTGGCAAAGTCTTTGGCGTTGAGGGTATCAACCTTTCCTTGCAGTACAGTGTCTTCTGCCTGCACCTTGCCTTCTGTTCCGTTGATACGGTCTAGGATGTTCTGCCATATATCGTCTACTATGCGACCAATACGAATATTAGCCATTTGATCACTCCTTGGCGAATCGTGTTTTCAATTCAAACTTCTCTTGCAAAGCTAAAAAGCGTCTGCCATCTGGGTCGGTGACGAGTAGTTCTACTGTATATTCGCCACTAGGTAAAGATAAGTCTTCTGCTGAGAGAGTAACCTCGACCTTCCCTTCGGGGCAGGAAGTGACTTCTATCCCTGTGCCTATTTCTTTAGCGAATATAATTTTAGTGCCGTTTACGAAAGAGAACTTCAGAGCCATGCCTGTCAGTTGTAAAGGTTGCCCCACATCATCAAGAACATTTATTCTCAAAGTCACATCTGTATCTTGGTAGGCTTGCAAGCTGTCACCTCCAAAGTCGACACAATTTTAGCTGTCGCTTTTTCTATAAAGAGAAGGGAGGGTAAGGGGAGATTCTGAAAAAGGTAAGAGAAGAAATCGACTGCATTTTCTTCTGAGTTGAACACTTTCTCGCTATCTAAGAGCGCCTCCGAACCCATCGCCATGTCACTATCCCATACACTAGATAGCCCATACTCCACACCTACACCTCCGTTGCTCTGATATGAAGAATCTTACCATTCGGGTAAAATACGCCATTTTGCGTGAATTTAATTACGTCATACTGTATGTTTAATTTTGCAGTCGCAGTCGGTTCTCCGTAAACAATAAACGCCCCCTCTGCTCCCATTGTCGATTCGTAATAAGAGAGGATAGGCGAATATTCTTGGGGGGTAAGGGGTGCGGTATCAACCTCCCACACCCTTTTTATTGCAATCGTATCAGAACGGAGGCGACCTGTGACTGTGCGGTCGGAATCTTCGATCGTGTCGTAGGTCATTCTAATATTCTTTGCTTTAGGAATGTCTATCCCAGCGAATGAAACGAAAGCCATAAGCCACCTCCTATATGCCGTTAAGTGCGAGAGAATTCGACCTAGTAGCGTTCCGCATGATTCCCTTGACTTCTTGCTCGAAGTCGTCCATACCGAAGATTGGGGCGTTGAAATTGACAAAGATAGGTGTCTGCGAGGTAGGTTGATAACTTCCTGTTGTCGGGTCACTTACTTGGTATCGTCTGAGAGCGATCTTAAAGCCGCTTGGTACGTTTCTTAAAGCTTCTGATACTTCCCTGGCAGTGTCAGCGAGTTTTGCCTTCGCTTTTGCTTCCTCATAGCTTAGATTAATTAAATCTTGCATAGACTGAGAAAGGTCGGTCTGCTTTCCATTCAACTCGTCAACCTTTGCTTTTGAAGCTTCTGCTAGGTCACGGAAGGACCTGCCGACAAGAGGGAGGCTTGCTAGCCACTGGAAGGCACTGCTTAGCATCTTGGCTACTTGTAATTGTCCCCAGTTGAAGATATAAGCGACATTCATCATCGCCACACCTAGAAGCTTTAGAATTGGGAAGATTGCTGCGAGTGCAGGCTCTAAGACTGTGCTTAATATAACTCCGAGCGCATCAAGAACAGGTGAGAGAGTGCTTGAGAGAACTACCGTGACAGGGAGTAGAGGTTCTAGGAGTCTGCCAAGTGCGTCAGAAGCAGATTGAAGGATCGGGTTTATAACAGCTAGTGCTTGTTTGAAAGATTCGCTCTCTGAAGCCAAGGCTATCAACGCACCGACTACTCCACCCACAGAGGCAGACATACCACCAGCAGCGAACGCTTTGGAAGTGCTTTCCGACATACCGAAAGCCTTCCCTGCGATCGGCAGTTGACTTAGCGCTTGGTCTCGCATCGACTTCTGCCAGTCTTTGTATATTTTCTTTTTGGCAGCAGCGTCTATTTGGATATTCAGCTCTCTGAGCTTCTGAGTCCACTCTGAGGTGGCAGACATCACTTCGCCTATTGATTTCCCTTCTTGGATCATCAAGGATTGGCGCTCGAGGATTGCTTTTTCATATAAGTCAGCTTGATATTTGAGCGAGTCAAACATTCCGCCTTTAGCGATTGTAGTGCGTGCAGTAAGGGCGGTTTGGTTTAACCCTGCCTCAAGATCGTCTTCGATTTTTCTGATAGCGTCTGAGAAGTCTAGTTTGCCAACTTCTTTTTGTGCTGCCATGATGTTATTCTTCAGCTCTAAAGCGAAGTTTGAGCTATCAGAGAAGCCTGCGCTTAGATACTGCGAGAGGGCGTCAGAGTAGACTTTTAGAGCGTTTCTAGGGTTTTGTATTTGCTCGCCTGTCTTGGTGTCAATGATTATGCTGCTTCTTATAGCTTTCTCGATAGAATCTTTTAAATTAGCTTCGAACTTATCTTGATTGGCTATTTTAATGTTTATCTCAAGATCGCCATAGCTAGCGTTGATGTTTTGCAATAGCTCGCCAATGGCTTCTTTTGCAGGTCCTTCGCCTAAAGAAGAATAGACACCGAGAAGACTATCTGACAAAGATTTGAGAATATCCTGGTAGCCTGCCCACATATCTGTGGCGTCGAGAAGCCCGAGGACGAAAGCGCTGTCCAGCTCTTGAGCTGCCTTCTTTGCTAAGCCTACCGAGCTAATAAACTCACCGAACTGTTCGTCGGGGAGATTGAGAAGGTCTTCTAAGTCAAGGCCGAAAGAAGCAGTTTGATGTTTTCCGTCTTTAGTGGGGAGGAACATCTCTATGCTGTCATAGATATTTAACAGATCGACCCTAGCTTGGGTCTCGATGTCGTCTAGCACTTGCTTCCAGCCGTCTAGGATTTTCCTGCCAACACTACTATTAGAAGGGTCGAGGCCATTAGCGAAAGCTTCTCTCAAGGCAGACTCGTACGCACTAGCATCTTCGCCAAGCTTGTCAAATTCTTTGCCCATGTTTTTGGCGGCTACTGAGTTCTGCCAGAGGACACCTTGCAAGGAACCATAAATCTCATCAATGGACTTCTTGGCGTCCTTGGTCGAGTTATTGACGAATTGCCCTAAATCAAGACCCTTCAAGATTTCGTTGTATAGACCCTTAACTTCTTCACCAACAGCAGCTAGGCTGTTTTTTGATTTTTCTTTAGTTCCGTTTCTTTTCTTCTCGAGGTCGTCAAGTGCTTTCTGAGCAGCGCTGGCGTACATCTCGCCCTTGCCTAAAAAATTAATATTAGCTAGGAATTGGTTTACTTTAGCGTCGACTATCTCTCCGTCAAATACTTTGTATGTCAGATAATCGATCGCCTTGTAGAGTGCGAACACAATCCCGAGCCCTGCTATAAACAGACCTAGAGGCCCCAGCGCAAAGCTGATTGCTTCTCCGATTGTAGCAGCCCCTGCCTTAACTGCTTGGAATCCAAAAGCTACCTTCCCTGCAAACGCAGCAACAGCTGTGAAAGCTGCACCTACTCCTTTTAGGATGCTTGTAAGGGAAGAAAGAGTTTTAGTTAGTCCACCGATCAGTAGGGACGCGGGACCTAACAAGGCAACAAAAAGACCGACCTTTATCCATGTTTCTTGAACCTCGGGAGAAAGATTCTTAAACGCTTCGGTCATGTCTTTTAGCTTCTCGACCACTCTGCCTGCAACGTCTAAGAGTTTATTAAACATTGGTAGGAGGGCATCACCGAACTCTTTTTTTAGTGCTTTTACTTGTTCTTGTAGTATACGTTGCTTAGAGAGGGGGTTGTCTATTTCTCTAGCGAGGTTTCCCTGTGCCTTGCGTGCTTGCTCCATAATAGCACCGTAACGTGCGAGGACTTTGCCAGATTCTGTAAGTGACTCTCCTTGTTTAATGATACCCTCTCTAAGAGCGTACGCTTCGACTGTAGTTTCATTGATGTTGATGCCTAGTTCGCGAAGCGGCATCACCATTCCAACCATACCGCTTTGTAACTTCTCAAATGCCGACTCGAAAGAGATGTTGTAGAAGGAAGCAAGGTCATAAGCCAGGGTAGTAAAGCCTTGTGAAAGATCATAAGCCGCTTGTTCAGTAAGCCCCATTGATTCAGCCATGACTTTGAATGTACCCATCTGCTTACGCATCTCATACTCGTTGAGTCCCAGTGACTTAGCATAGGCGTTGGTGAACTTCCTGCCTGCGGTCTCCATTTTGCCCATAGCAACCGAGAATAAGTTTTCGCTCTCTACGACCTCTCCAGCCATTTGTGTTGCCTTGTAGCCTATCGCTGCAAGAGGCGCTGTGATACGGAGAGAAAGAGTTCTGCCGATTCCCTCCATCTTAGAGCCGAACTTCTCGAGAGCTTGCTCCGACTTAGAGAGAGCTTTCATTAGTTCGTCGTTTTTCGCGCCGATTTTCACGAATATAGTACCTAAATCTAATGCCATGATTCACCTCCTATTCTAAGTCGTCTAAACTTTCTATTTCTCTATAATCTGGTTCGAGGCCGAGCAGGCGGTCTGGTGTCAATAATTGTGAAGGTTGGTCGCTAAAGTTGGGGATTTTGTTAGCGACAACACAAGCAGCAGTCAACAAATCATATAGAAATGATTTTTTTCGCTGTGTGTAGCCATCAAGACAAGCGTCAAACTCCCACATCGTCATCTCCCAGAACTCACCCGCAGGTATACCCATCTCGTACGCTGTAGCCAACAAAGACGACCAGTTAGTAAGAGGGGAAGGGTCTACTCCTCCCCCTCTTTGACGTTTTTTGGTTCACCATTGAAAAGCGTAATCAGCTTCACGATTGCTTCGGTGTAGTCTGTGATTTCCTCAATCTCCATGAGGTCGCCAATTTTTTCTGGTGTCATGTCTTTGTGTAATTTCTTCGCTGTAAGATAGATTAAATCCCTGATAACCTTTAGCCCAACCGTTTCTTCATTGGCAAAGATAGCAGATAAAGATTTCCCAAAATGTTCCTCAATGTCACACATGATATTAAAATTGAGAGAGAGGATTAATTCCTCTCCCCCCACAGTTACAGACGTTTTTGCAATTCTAGCCACCTAAAACCCCTCCATTAAGCAGTTTTTGTACCCTCTGTAATCGCACCAGAAAGCTGTAGGTCAAAGGATGTATTCTGTAAATCGCCTTGGGGTGCAGCTTGTGCTAGGCTTGTAATAATAGCTTCAGCAGTGTAAGTTTTGCCAGAAGCTTCATCAACAGGAACCCACTGCACAGAAACGGACTCGCCAGCAATTTTAGCTGCCATTAAGGCAGTCTGCCCATCGTCGTCTGGCAAATAGTGGAAAGAGCCGTTAATTGTTCCAGAAGTATCACCTTCGATATATTCTTTCCAGCGACCAGAGTCGGCGTTTGTTGCTTCGATAGTGTCGGTTGCGATAGTGAAAGTAGCGTCTAGTCTACCGCCTAACTTTGTCCAGGTTGGTGTAGTTGTGCCAGTGTCGATATAGAGAGCCGCAATGCGACCTCTTTTCTGTCCTGCCATTAAATCACTCCTTTATAAACTTGGAAATTGCATACAAAAATAGAGCGACCTCGCTCATCTGTTGCAAGATGAAGAATATCGCCCATTAAATCAATCTGATAATTAGCACCCTCGTAATTAATAAGGTAGTCTCTAATCTCTCTCAGCTTGTCATATCCTACAGGGTAAGGCTTGCCACGTACTCTAATCTGAATAGTAGGGTACTCGCAAGAATTGTAAGCAGGCGAGAAGCCCCCAGTGTCATAGATAGTTATTGTTGTGTCGGGTGCGTCTGGTTCCTTTCCAACGTTGATACTCCACCCACTAGAGGCAACCCATGACCCATAGCCCTTTGCGATTAAAAGATCGGCAATGTATTTAGCCGTACTCATGAGCCACCCCCTACCTTGGATTTTTCGGCGATGTGCAAAGCGTACTTACTGGCATTTTCTTTGAAAGGCTTTTCCAGGTACTTCGCTTCACCGTCGGTGTGTTGGTATTCGAGTTCTTCGTGTTGGACAGCAGCGTAAATCTCGCCAAAGCCAACCTCGCCCACAAAACCATCTTGCGTCTTCTCGAAGGTTGTATAGCCACTCGCTCGCAGTTCGCCAGTGTCTAAAGGTGCGAGTTGCTTAGACTTTCCGAGCAAATCAAGGCAGACATCTTTGATAGATTGTTCATTTTTCTTAGCTATGTCTTTGATCGCTTGGTTCATCTTGCGTTGTACTTGTGCCAACCCTTCTAGCTTATAACTACCTACAGCCATGCCTTGTATCCTACTATCTTGCCGTTTAGGTCGACTAGAGTATCAACTGCCATAATGTCCTCTGGTGTGCCATCTTGAGAGAGAAAGCCTGTTATCTCAATAGGGTACTCGGTGTGGACTTCGCTTTTAGACATCTTTTCCTCGCCAGTCTTAGAACGAATAAGCCTCTGCCTGTCTACCCATCTGCAAGGTATTTCGATTGGCTCCCCTTGAGTGTAGCCTCCCCAACCGTCTGAAACAGCAGGATAATAGTTACACTTCTGCTTTAGTCGTAGCTTCATCGGAAAGGCACCACCTTCGCTAAGAAAGGTTCGAGCAATCCCCTTGCAGACTGAGAAAGCTTCTGGTTTTGCCTTACTGTTATAGCGTCGTAAGATTCCCCAGCATCACCAATCCTCACCGACACAACACCTTTACGATCTTCCTCTGCACCTAAAAGAGAGAGGGCTTCTTCGCAGACTGCGTGCTTAACCAGGGGAGGAATGCCATCAAAGACGTTCCTCGGCCATGCGTTCTCTTGGTTAGGATCGAGTTTGCGGCCTGCAAACCTCATTGAGTCGATTCGTCTAGTAGCTGTTTCTAAAGCTCTCTCTTTGTCAAGTTCGCTCGCTTCACTCCATGATTCGGCGTGTAGGCGAGAGGAAAAGTAAGCCTCAGCTTCAACCAGGGTAAGGTATCTCATTTCTTCTCACCCTTTTTCTTTTTCTTTTTAGGTTGTGGCTTTGGCTTAGGGTTGAAGCCTGTTATATCGTGGACTATGATACGATCACCCCCCATAAGGGGGAGTTAACCCCCCTAGGCTATTTTGTGTACAAAGGATACGATACGGATATTCTTGTTCTCGTAGACCCTGCCCCAATTTAGACCATTGGCTAACTCGGCGTTAGTTGGCGAAGAACCGACTACGGATGCGTCTTGGAAAGCTACTCCGCGTGGGTGCAATAGGAAGTGCTTGCGATTGACGAGGATGTCCTCGCCCTGAAGGACGTTTCTGCCTGCTTCGGTAGGCACAGGAGGTTGACCATTTCCGTATGCTATAGCACCTTCGCCAAACAAATAAGTTGTATAGATGTCATTAGCTGCAGGGCAACGATCGTCAACGATCACTCGCTTGCCGTTGAATCTCTTGACTCTTACGCTCTGTCCGTTAATTGACTCGAGTTCTTGAGTGAGAAGACCTTGCTTGATGAGCGATGTTTCGGTCGCAGAGTGCATCATTACACCTGTTAGACGATCCTTAACATCGCCTAAGAGTTGTTGAGCATCAGCGAATGTAGAAGCGTTAATTGCGTCAGCGTTAGCTACTGCCGAAATGTCGAGAGTGTTATCTGCCATGTTCGCGTCAGCAAATACACCCGCTAAAGTAGCAAGCAGGACATCTTGCATCCTTCTCGCCCAATAGTCAGCGACTAGAGTGCCAATAGCTGCCATCGGATCGTCGCCAGACAAAGCCTTGGCAAGGTCATTGACGCCCCAAGCTTTACCGCGCATTAAAAGGGCTGCGACGTCTTGGCCTGCTGTGATGTTCTCGACCTGCAGAGGCGCAGCGTCGGATAAAACTTCGTCATCACCTGTTAAGTCGTTCCAATAGGGCATATTCAAAAGGCGACCACCACTTGACGCAAGGGCGTCAAAGCGAGGGTCGTGTTGAATGATACCAGATTGATAGAGCTCGGATAACTCGGCAGTTCTTTGGATAACGTAAGGGTTAAATACCTCCGGGACAATTACGTCCGCAATTCTTGTTGCTGGCATATTATCTCTCCTTTATTGTGGGGTAGCGGTTATAGTCATTGTCAGCTCGGATGTAACCGCTATCCTATCCATTATGGATAACTCAACCTTAAATTTATAAACTCCGTCTGTGCCGTCGGGGTCGCCTGCGTCACCAGCTATGGCTGCTGTGTAGGACACCTTTACTACCTGGAACGTAGCCCCTTTAAGGGCTTGCTGGAGCACGATTGACCCAACTACAGCGTTGACGGCTGCTTCGTCAGTGGCTTCTGCTTGTGTCATGGTGTAGGTGGCGCCTTCGACTGCCGCCTTGACGGCTGCTAGATCAGTCTCGTTAGATATTGCCACACCGAGTGCTAACGACCTCTCAGTTAGCACTTGCTGTTTAAACAATGTGGCGTAGTGTTCCTCATCGGTGATTATGCCGTTGCGGCTTCGGTGGTCAATGAACTTTGCTCCTATTGCGCTTATTACAGCATCGATCTCCGCTTTGGCTTTGATGAGATCGTCTTTTGTGTAAGCTATAATATCAGCCCATGCCAAATCTACTTCCTCCTTTTCGCCTGCTCTTGCAAAGCTTTTGCTTTTACAGGGTCACGTCTAAAAATTTCCCCTTGCTTACTCAGATTGAAAGTCTCTGGCAAGAAGGGGTTTTCCTCGGGTGGCGTACCTGGGTTAGAGGGTGCGCCAATGTCTGTTCTTTTCTTTAGATAAGGTTTACTCTCAAGTAGCTTTGTCAGCACCTCCTTGGGGTCAGCTTCATCTGTAAGTTCGTTTTGCACCAACAAAAATGCCGCCTCTGGGTCAATGACTCCCAGCTCAGCGGCAACTGCCTTAACTTCAGCCTGCTTAGCTTTTTCGGCTACTGTTTGATACTTCTCTTGCCATTCCTTGACCTTGGCTTCTGATTCAGCTTTAAGCTTTTCAACTTCGGTCATAGCAACTTTCTTTTTTTCTTCCTCGAGTTGCTCTTCCCATGCCTTGCGTTCTCTGGCTAGCCTCTTTGAGATCACAGCATCGAGTTCAGTTTGGGTAAAGGTTTTCTCTGGTGTCGGTTCCGTATTGTTCCCCTCGTCAGGGTCTGCAAAAAACTGCAAATTAAACTTTTTCATTCTCATACCTCCATTTAGAGCCTGTCGGCTTTCCGTGCGCAGTTTATTGTCATAAGCACGTTTCGGACATGCGGGCAACTAGCCCTCAATAACGATCTCTCTAACCTTTATATCGAAGCATTTGCCAAACCACATGCGCCAAGTAGTAAGATATTTCTTGTTGTTTAGCGTGTATTCAGAGCGATAGCAAGGAGGGAAAAGCTGTTTGAAGCACCAACCTATCATCCTTAATGTCAACCTCATTTTTACACCTCCTTGGCGCTCGCTGCCTGCTTCTGGTACGTGCCAGCACTTTTATAACGTGCTTGCAGTTGCTTATATTGTTCGTTGTCGGCTTTTTTCATCTCGGCGAACTTCTTCAAACTAGGCACGTCACCTAGCCTTTGTTTATACTGCCACCACTGCTTTTCGGTCGCTCTCTGCCATCTCGCAGCAGTCTGTTTGGCGTTATAGACGTTGATCTTATTCTTGGTGCGTGGGTCAATGTCAAAGGGTCGGTTGGAGAGCTCTTTGGTTTGTTTGACGTTCTCGTCGAGCTCTGGCACATAGGGAAGCAGTACGTGTTTGCAGTAAGGGTGGATATTCGCGTACTCCCCAAACGCCTTATCTAGCTTTGGGTAGTCTTTGCTCTCACCACTTATCGAGTACACTCTCCCTTCGAGAGGTGCGCAGATTGGGCAAGGTGAGGAGTGAGAAGACATTTGTACAAGGTCATACCCTAGAGAGGTGAGCTGTGCCATCAGACCACTGTTGGTAGCTTCTCTTGTGACGCTCCTTGACACCATCTCAGCGTAGCTATCTATCTGCCAAACTCTCCCCATGGAGTCTTTGAAACTCCCTAACCCTTTCTCTGCCACTTGTTCAGTGAAGGACTTTTGAGTCTGCTTCCAAGTTTCGCCAGTAGCTTGTTTGCGAGTGATAGCTTCAAGTTGCGCCCTTCGCCATTCGTCTTTTATGCGTCTACCCATCAAGTGATTGGCTTCTGTAAGGTTGTCGTTTAGGTTCTCGGCTAGAATCTTGATGGAGGATTCATGTAGCTTCTGAAAAGCGTCATATCCCTTAGCCCTAATCCCTAAGTGAAGTAGACCTTTAACAGCTTCATTCACTCCGTAAGAGTACGCCAGAGGGATTACTTGTTTAGAATAGGAACCGACTGCCATGTCGAGGGTGCGTATTTTATCTTCTACCTGCGCCCACAGTGAGCGATAGTAGGCTGCACTTCCTTTTGCATTTCTGGCCGAAGCTTCGACTGCTTTTAGTAAGAGTTCCTGTGACGCTTGCCTGTAAATCGCGAGTAGTTGTTCTGTTGCTAACTCAATCTTGTTCATCGTCATCACCTAAAAAGTTGAAAGGTGTTTGCGTCATTGTTGCTTGACCTTCTTCTGCTTCGATGTCTGCCAGTTCGTTTTCGATAGACTCGTCTGATCCACCATCAAGTCTACGAATAGCCGACTTCACACTCGAAGTAGCTTTGCCACCTGTTCGGATGTTCTCGACTTGTGCATCTTCTAAAGGATCGTTCGGTAGACCGTCTTGCCATTCAATATCGAGCCAGAAGTCTTTGCCACTTCCACCGTTCGCCTTCTCAAGTCTTGCCGCAAGAGGAATAATATACTTTAAGGCAGAATCCCAGTAGTTTCGCTTGACTGAAGTTCTTGCTAGAGTACGCATCAAGACTTTCTTCAGTGCTGCACCACTTAAAGCGTTAGTTCCGTCTAAGAGCCCGAACGCAGCTTTATTCGTACCTGTGACGATAAATAACGCATCATATATTTGCTCCAAATACTTCCAGTTAGCTTCGAGTTGTGCGTCCCATGTCAAGTAAGCAGGAGGTTGCTCTCCTGGTGGTACAGTGATGTAAGCGTCTGTGCGTGCGTAAGATGATCCATCTGTATCGGTGAACATATTACTGTCTGGTCCATACATACCGGGTGAAGTGTGTTTGTCTAGGACCTTGGCTATTTGTGCGAGCCTTAGGTCGAGTTGTTGGAACAAAGTGTCGACATCGGCATAATCATCTACTCCGAATATTGAATCGTCTAACTCTAAGTTAGGAACTACTGCTAAAAGGACATCTTCAACACCTGTGGCTTGGTCTGGTTCTAAGTCGATATTAAGGTCTTTTAAGTCGACCGAGCTGTCAATTATTCCACCCTTCAGCGAGTAAACTCTTTGATGTACGCTCCCAGGGAAGTGTATCTCTGCTCTTAGATAGTCTTTGTCGCCTACTTGCATAGTCCAGGCTATAACATGACCTAAAGCTTCCGTGACCTCGTTCGGGTCTAGGATAGGAAACCAATAACTTGCAGGCACTAGAGAGAGTTTCGCCCTCCCATCGACTAAGCGAAGTTTGAGAATCGTTTCCCCCCTATATGATTGAGCCAATGCTCCTGTATATATTTTTTGTTGAAGTTTGTGAGAATCTACGAAGGCATCTAGCCACTCCTGCGAATCCTCGTCAGCAGAGTTAAACCTAGGTGCTTCCCCTGTCAGTAGGTCAGCGTAGAGGGAAGAAAGGGCTTTGGGGAAGTTGACTATAAGTTCAATAATAGAGTCGTCATCACGTTTTAGGAGACTAAAAGCTTCTCTAAACCCTTCTATCTCGCCATGCCTGCCTTTGAACAACTTTAGATGGTCGTCATACTGCTTCAGTCGCTCGGTGGAATCTGAGGGAGGCCAAAGAGAGCCGGGCTGAAGGAAAGCAATGTCTTCTGGTATCACTTTTTCACCTCCAAATGTTAACTTTCTGTTAATAATTAACATAACTTATCTTATACGAAGAAATAAAGAAGCCCCTTAAAAAGAAGGTTCCTTTATTGACGTTATAACGCTTTCTAATACTTTAAGACGAAGAATAACACGTGTGAGTGCTTAGAGTGCGTTTTTGTGGTGTTTAGGAGTGTTTTCCCTGCTAGAACCCCTTCGGTTTCTGTAGAATCCTTGCCTTTGGTTTAGTTAAGTTCTCAGCTATGCCTGTAGTCACGTCTGGTGCGTCGTCGTGCTTGTTCTTTCCTTCTCTTTGATACGTGTTCATATCCCTGTAGTAATCTGGCCATCTATCTCGCCAGTTCACAGGGAAGTAAATGTGTTCCATTACCCAAGTGGCATTAGAAAGTATCCTGGCTTTCTTATTCTTTGACTGGTGAAACCACCGAATCACAGTCCTGTTGCTACCATATCGTTCTCTTAGAATCCTCTCGACTGCTCTTGCGAACCCTCTGCCTCCGTTGTTGCTCTCTATATCAGCGATGTTGACATTATTCTCATATAGCATCTTAGCTGTGTCTGGCTCCGTTACTTCCATTGGGTCTTTGGTATATATGATGTCTAAGATGTATGCTTCGCCGTTGTACTCTCCGTACACCGCGCCGCTTAGGAAGTCGTCCCCTTCGTCTGCTGTATCGATATAAGCTCCAGTGTGAGTGAAGAGAGGGTTGCCGTTCTGGTCTCTAGGTACATCTTCGTAAGTCTTGAACGTGCTGTAGAGACGCCCTTTGACGTCGATAGGTATCTGCTGGTAGTTGGCAGAAGCGATGTCCACCCCCATAGCCCTTACTTTCATGTCATAGCTTTCTTTGCTAAGTATCTCTCCGCAAAGCATGGTCCCGTCATCTTGAAGAGCCTTCATTGTGATATGTCTAGTCTTTTTGCGCTCTTCTTTGAAGTGGTCTAACGCTCTCCCTGCTAGGTCTTTAGTTGCCCACCTCGTCATAATTATGATTATCTTCCCGCCTTCTTCAAGACGAGAAAGCATTGTGTTTGTAAACCAGTTCCAGTGTTTCTCTAGTGTGTCATCGTTGTAAGCTTCTTCGCTGTTCTTGATAAGGTCATCAATAACCATGAGAGAACAACCAAACCCTGTGGCTGTGCCTGTTGGAGAAGTCGCTAAGTAGTTGTTGAACCCACCTTCTAAACTCCACAAGTTCATGGCTCCATCACCTTTTTTGATACACACACCAGGAAAGACGTCAGAGTACACTATCTTCTCGGGGTCAGCTTTAATCTGTTGGATTGTATCTCGGACACTCTTAGAGAAGGTGGTCGAGAGAGTTTCATTGTAAGAACCAGTCATTACCTTTTCTTCTTTGTTCTTGCCGAACACCCAATCGGCAAACAGAGAAGCTGTTCTTGATTTGCCATGTCTTGGTGGCATGTTGATTACTAAGACATCATCGTTTGAGAAGTAGAAGTCTTGCATCTCACTACATAGCTTTTTTAGGTATTCTCTGTCGCTCTTATAGAAGTCTGGTGCTAGGGCTTGGCAGAAATAAAAGAAGTCTCGTCTAGCAAGTTCTGCGAGAGCGTGGGCTTTAATCAGCTTATTCACTTTCAACCAACTTCTTTAGTTCTTCTGTAGTAAGTCCAGCGAAAGGGTTGTTAATGTTGCCTTGGATGTCTACGTCTTGTTTGTCTCTCCACTCGCTAGGCTTACGATTCTTGAGCCAGAAGATCTGTGCAGTAGTATCAGAGGGCTTGAACCTGCGCACCTCCACCACATTCACTTCTTCCTTCTCGTGCTTCTTGCCGTCAACATACCAAGAGGACTTGACCTTGATTGCTTGTTCTTCTGTGTAATAGTAGCCTTTGGCGTTATCAAGAAGGGCGTTCTCGACCTCTCTGTCAACAACCTCTTTGCCCTTTTTTAAGGCCTCAGAAAACTCAGGGTACTTGTTCTGCCAGTCGTAGAGAGTTGTTGCGCTTATCCCCATGTTATGAGATATCTGTTCATTCGTGAGGCCATCTCTAGCCCAACCTTGAATGACCACTAGCTTTTCCTTCCACTCTGTCTCGTATAGACTTGGTCGAGCCATTCGATCACCTCCCAAAAAAGCCCCTCCGAAGAAGGGCTAGTTATTATCCGTCGCAGTCCTCGCACCCACATAAATCTCCACCGTTACAATCGATTTCGTTCTCCAACTCGTCATCTTCTCCGTACCACTTCTCAACTGTGTCTGAAAAGCGGTGTAGTGCGTATGTTAGTTCTTCCCACATCTCTTGGACATCGACATCTTTTTCATTGAACTGTTGCATCTTTCTTAAACTAATTGCGTTCTGTATTAATCTGATAATCTGTGTTAGGACTAAAACAGTAGTGATTATTGTTAAGTAATTCATGTTAACCCTCCCATGGTTCTATTACAAGCGTCTATTTATAATAAGCATAATTAAACTTATAATCGCCCAAATTCCATGTTTGATATTTTCGCTTGCACTTTTGTGTTCATTAAGGCAAAGCAAATGAGCAACAAAATAAATTGACCAAAATATTCTCGCTATGCCCACCTCTACGCCTCCAATGGTTCTATAGTTACTCTGAAAGCCTGCCCTCTGTACAGCATCAATCTTATAACTTGTGGTAGCTCCGACTGAGGAACGTCTAACTTAATTCTTGCATTACCCTCTTGTCCGTCTAGGTTGACTGCTGATTGGATAGGTGGGAGTGAAGCTATCATGGTGATTTTATCCATTGTTAGCCTCCTCGTTTTGCTTCTTTAACATGGTTAAAAAGCTTAGCTATTGCCAAGAGGTCTTTCCACTTGTCTGTATGTGGCGTGACAACTATTGTGCCGCACTCTTCGCAGATTACCCTTGTTTCCTGGTCTGGGTTAACTGATATATCCATCAATTTACCCTGGCATATGTGACAGTTCATTCTCTACCCCTCCTAATCTTTAAGCGTAAAGGTTATAGGTTTAATCATTTCTGGCAGGAAGTTTACTTCGTAGTGATACTTACTTACGTATGCCCCACTCACATCTTCTACTACGTATATAGTCCATTCGTTAAGGTATATAAAATGCTTCTTATATACCCCATTACCTACTTCGCAAATTACTTCTAATTCATTTGACGAGTTATTTTGAAGCGAAAAATTGCCAACTAATTCAAAGATAGGCTTATCTGTTCTAGCATTAATTACTGCTAGTCTACGTGTGACGTTGAAGTTATCAGCCTCTTTTGAAATGTTATACGCCACTCTTTCGCTCTCCCGCCAGCATCCGCTAAAGAAGAACGTTAGTACAACCAATATTACTAGTAGATATTTCTTCATCTAGCACCCTCCTCTTGTTTTTCCTCTTCAAACATCTTTCCGCAAAGAGCACATACATAGCAAAGCATTTTTTTGCCCTTGTCGGTTGTGTAATGCCCTATATGTGCAGTTAGATCTCTTTTGCATTCAGGGCAATCGGGCCACTTAAATTTCATTCTCTCCCCTCCTCAAAGTCTCTCTCTTTATCAATCCATCGTGCACCTTTCGGTGGCACACCCAGCACAACGATATGAGGTTCTCTGGCGTGTCCCCTCCACCGCTACCCTTCGATTTAATGTGGTGTACTTGTATGCCGTCTCTGCAACCGCATAGCTCGCAGTAGGGTTTGCGTGCTTCTTCGATCGCTTTTTTATCGACTACTCGTCGGGGTTTAGGGTAGGCCATTTAAGCAAATCTCTGTTTTCGTATATGTTCCCCACCACCAACAAGAGGTCGCCGTCTAAATCTGGTTCGCACCATCCATGAGTGAACATGCCATCTTCAAACACAATGACTGCTAACCGGTCTTCGCAATTTTGCTCGTTTATTATATTCCCTTGTCTATCCTTCATGCCATAGTTGACAATCACAATGTCGCCATCATAAATAGGTTGTCCTTCGGGATATTTATCGGTTCGCTTGCAGTCATTGACTCCTGTATATTGCATAAGCACAAACTCGCTGGGTTGCATTCCACTCTCTGTACATATTGTTTGTGTTTCTAGGTTTAGCCAGCGTACTTCTCTGCACATAAACCATCCTTCACCTGTTGTGTGCTTGCACCAGGCTCTAAACTTTGGAAACATACTCCAGTCTCCTCTCCAAGCTTCCATCTTTCTGAGTAGCTATAGCCATTATCATTCTTGCCCCTGCGTGTTCTAAGTGTTCGTCTTGCTTGTCTCCTGCAAGTGCTGCGAATAAGTGCGTGAGTGCGTGGTTGATATGTTCTTCGCAGGTTATTAGTCGCCAATTATCTCGTGCGTACTTAGATGCTCCTTCTGCGAATACTCGCGCAATAGCCATTGTGGCGTTAGCGTCTAGTAGATGAAAGGCGAAAGGGACATGGGACTGCATACCGCCTTGTTCGTTCGTGATGGTGGGTGCGTTGGGAGAGAGGTCTGGTTCCTCTGTCCCCTCGTGGTATCTCTTGCAGTTGGGGCATACGAAAAGAGTGCCACCTGTCGCAAGCTTTCCTTGTCGCTCTAAGTCAGAGTTGCAGTGTCTACACTTCACAGAATCCCCTCCTAGTATCTTGCTAACCTCTCGGATTCTCTGCCCTCTCTTGTGTATGTTACGATTCTAGTCCCGCGCTCAGAATCCAGCAGTTTATTTCCTGCGTACTGGTCTGTTCCACAAAAAGCTTCGTTAAAATGTACTTCTAAGCCGTTCATATCCTCCACTTTTCGGTGGTGTATGTGTCCTGCGTTTACTTCTTTGATGTTATATCCTCTAAATACACGGTCGGCGTCTTTTATCATGTTTAGCGAATTGTTGTCGCCGTGTATCAATAACGCACTGTAGTTATATATAGGGATTATGGTTGCGTTTAAGCCGTGTATTTTGTCAATAAATACTAGATTCTCAAACTCTGAATACTTCCATTTCAGCATGTCGTAAATGAAGTTGCCTAAGTTTTCTTCCTCTGTTCTATCGGTCTTAACCTTTTCTATGCTCTCATGCGAACCATTCACTTTGGCAAACGAAACTTTATAACCTTGCTCTAAAAGAGAGAGGAATAATTGTTCGTACGCTTTAATGACCTCAGTCGTAGCGTCTGTTACCCATGTTGAGTATTTCTGAACGCTTCCGTGTATGATTCCGTGTACCGTGTCCCCTAGGTCGCATATGATAATCTCTTCGCTTTGACTACAAGCTAGTTCAGAGGCGAGTTCTGCGAAGCGTTCGTGCATGATGTCAATGTTGTATCTGTTGAAATAGTTGTCCACCTCTAGCCCTGCGTGCACGTCTGCAACGTAAGCTACTGTAATTGTTTCGCCTTCATCTCTCTTGGCTAACTTGTATGGCTTAGGTGTGATTTTATTAACACTCCTGCAGAGCTCAGAATACCAGAAGTGTGCCTTATCCATCTGCTTGACTCTTGTTTCAATATCAGCATATTTATTGGCTTCGTATATTTGCAGGGAATATCTCAGTTTCTTAATGCGTATTCTTTCGGCGATTTCCTCTGGCTCAAGTGCGTTAACTTGCTCGGGGGTGAATGGTTGAGAATCTTTTGTGATAGAAAAAGCGGTCTTGATTGCATAGACTTCTTTGCGAGTAAACCCTGTTTTTAACGCTACCTGGTTTAACGTTAGTTTAGCTACGCAGTACAAACTTAGGAGTTCTTCTAGTTGCTCTTCACTTATCGCCACTTTGTACTTCTTGCCATAATAGACTACATAGCCGGTCGGTGTTTTCTCGTAGGCAGGCTTAACTTCCTCTTGCCCTTCCTTTTTGAGGTAGTTCAAGACGGTGGGGTGAGAAACGCCCACTTTCCTTGCTAACCCTCGGACACCGTATTTATCGATAGCATCCTGTAATTTATCAGGATTGTTTTTTATCTCGTTCCAGTCCATGTGATACCTCCTAGTGAGAAGGTGGAGCCTCTTGTAGGAATTGAACCCACACCCACTGCTTACAAGGCAGTTATTCTACCGTTAAACTAAAGAGGCTAGGTGGCAAGCCACCCCGCATCTAGGTGACCTGCCTATAAAGAGAGGAGGGGTTGCCCTCGTGGGGCCTATGGTGTTATGATATAATGGGTAAATTTTGGCATTAACTTATATTATCTCCTATATACTGTGACAGGTCGGGAAATTATAGGTGTTTTTCGATGTTTTCTCGTAAATTATTTATCGCTCTGTTTAAGTGTTCGTTTACTGTGGGCTGTGTTAATTTTAGTCTAACTGCAATTTCTTCCTGCGTCATTTGCTCCCAGTAGTACAAGATGACAACTTCCCTCTGCCTCTCAGTCAGTTCTTCCATCGCCTTTGGGAGCGCTTCTCTAAGTGTGTTTACATAATCGGAATTGGAATTTCCTTCCAACTCTCGACCGTCCAAGCCAGCTACTAATCCCAGCGTCGCCATCATCTCTGGCGAAAAAGGTTTCTCTCTCATAGCCCTAGCTCATCAAGAGCGCTCACCCCCTTGTGTACTGCATCGATTATTCTGGATTCTACTGCATAGGAGAAGGTGAATTTTGGTGAACGGTTGTGACATTGGGACATTGAGTACGCTCTAGGTGGTCGATAGGACCTGTCATAATAATTGTCTGCGAGGGAGGCTAGGGTGTTACACTCGATAAGGGCAGATAAGAGGTGTGGGCGGTCGTATTCGTTCGCTCTCCGTAAGCATTTGCGGATAACTTTGCATGATTGTCTATACTGCTCTGCTAGTTCCTGCACTAGATCACCTCCAAGGTTACCTCCACTCTTGGCTTGTCGCTGTACCGCTTGAAAGACTCTCCGTAGTCCGTTATGCAACTATCGTCTTCGTAGGCCACTTGGTTTAAGCCATCTTCTATCGCTTTAACTACGTTAGAGAGGTCTGGTTTGCCGGGCTTTATTTCTCCTTTTAACATCTTTTGCTTTGTCTTTTCGTCAACTTTTTCTTTATTGATGGTCTTAGGTATGTGGTAGTAAGCTCTAATGGATAGTTTAATGTCGCCGCTTAGTATTTTGTTGCCAGCTGCTAAGTAGCAATAACCAACGAATTCTTCATATTCTCTCGTCTTTTTATCGGTGTAAGCGTGTCCATTTGCGAATCTTGCTCTACCCTTCCCATGGGGCTTGCCGGGGACTGTGAAAGATACAATCATTTCCTTTCCCATATAAGCTTGCCGTTAGGGTGAATTATCTCCAGTGCGTTATCGCCTTCTTTTATTTGCTTGTCCATGTGCATCATTACTGCCTCGATGACTTGGTCTGTCCTGTCGATCATGTCATCAGCTACAATCAAGTTGCCTTTTGACATTTTAGGGTTTGCTTTAGCAATGTATATCGCTCCATTTATAGGTCCACATGCTACATGCAGGTTATCCATTTTCATTTGTTGCTCTCCTTTCAGCATAGATTCGCACTAGCGAAGACTCCATTTCTTGTTTCCCTCACATACTCTACGGGTATACCTAACTTCTCTGCCAGCTCTATCTCTGCCATCGTTCCCTCACTGTCCCTCCACCCCTCGATAACATACATAACATCACATCTCGTCAGTAACTCTAAGTATCCGTCTAGGAATAGCTTGTCGTTGGGTATGTCTATTTCGAAGTCTAGCGAGTTGGTGTGAGGGCAGATTACTGCGTACCCTTGTCGCCAAAGCACTTTAGCTAGTCGCTTTGCTCGCTCCTTGCCTTCTGGCGAATTCCTGTAAGGACCTGCGACGTAAGCGACTGTGTGGTTAGCAACGATTCCGTAGGGCATCTACTTGTCCTCCTTGCGTCTTAACTCGTTCTTCTCATAATCGAATATAACGCCATTTTTAGCATCGTTCTGCCCCTTGTCATATCCCCAGCACCATCCTCGCCATTCGCCAGAAGAGTCGCCGTGACTATATCCAAGTAGGTAGGAGCCTATTACCAACACAAAAGTGACTAAAGCTAACGCTATCATTCTTTTGCCTCCTTGCATAAATATTTTTTACGTGCATATAATATATTGGGGAGGTGTTTGCCCTCCCCCGCTATTAAAAAGGAACTTCTTCTAAACTACCCTCTGGTTGCCCTTGTTCTTCCGCATCCTTTTTCTCTAAGAATTGCACGTTATCAACGATTACTTCTGTAACCCACCTTTTCCCGCCCTCTTTTGCTTCGTAGCTTCTCTTTTGCAATCTACCTTCTGTTGCGATAAGCTTGCCTTTCTTGAGGTTGTTTGCTATAGTTTCGGCCAGTTTCCTCCATGCGACACAGTCGATAAAGTCTGTTTCCCTCTCGCCTTGTTGGTTTTTGAATGGTCTGTCTACTGCTAGAGTGAAATTGGTTGTGGCTGTTCCGTTAGGTGTGTGTTTTAGTTCGGGGTCACGTGTCAGTCTTCCGATTAAAATAACCTTGTTCACGCTATCACTCCTAACTCTTTTTTAAGCCTTGCCTTTGCCCTTAACCTACACATCTCTGGTGCCGAAGGAGTAACCCCTCTTTCTTCTGCCATCTCTTTATATGTCATTCCGCGCAAGCTTCCGTTTATATAATATTTTTCAGTTTCTGTTAATGATTTTGCCCATTTGCAAAATGCCACATTGGTCAATGCTCTGCTCTCTATATTAGTATTATTTCTGACTAACCCATACATATTTTCCCCATTTTCTGTATATTCTTTATCCATTGACACAAGTTTATCCATTTCCATAAGAGCGCTTACTGCTATTGATTCTGCTATGTCTAGTTGCATTAGTTCTTTTTTTGTTATGTTTGGATTTTTTCTTATTTCTTTTTTTGCTCTATAATATTTATGCTGATTACCTTTGCCGATTTTCAATACAGCGTTAGCACTGCCCGCTTCGTACCACACTCTGTTGGCTACGCTTACCCAAATGTATTTGGCAATGCAATCAGTCCTACCTGGCTTATATTTATATATTGCTTCAATAGCCGCCACCATACCATCTTGCATTATATCTTCATCGTTATAGTGTGCGGTAGGGACAACCTGCTTAGTTGCCGACATTATGATTGCTTCTAGTGTGGGGAGTAGTTCTTCAATAAAAGAAGGATTGGTCTGGGCTTTAAGGATTACCGTTTCATCGTCAAGATCGTACTTCATACCCCTTCCCTCCAATTCTTCCCAACTATTGGAATGACTTTACAGGCGTGCAGGATTCTCACAATGTATCTTTGCGGTAGGGAGCTGCTTTTTAGCTGCTCTGGAGTGCTGTTAGTGGTGACAATTATCGATTTTCTGTTGTCATATCGACGTGCGATAATTGCTCCAACTTCTTCTAATAGCCACTTCCCATCTGCGTCTGCCTCTAGGCCGTCTAAGATGATTAAGTCTTTCTCTGCTAGCTCGTTTCTAAAGATCGCCGCCTGCTCGTACTGCATACCTCTTAGTTCGGCCGTTAGGTAGTCGACACCGAGAAATTTAACAGAGTAGCCTTTACTTATAGCTTCTTGTGCCACAACAACCGCCGCTGTGGTTTTTCCTGTGCCGAAACTACCAAACATCAACAACCCTTGTCCGCTGTCCATATTTTCTTCGAGAGTGTCCATGTACTGATTCAACGCTAGCCAGCTTTTAGAATCTTGCGTTACTCCTCTATTAGCGAACTCGTATCTAGCAGGTATATCTGCTTGCCTTAGCTTATACTGCCAGTTATTGCTTTTCTTGGGGCAACTATTCAGTGAGTAAGCAGGTAGCTCCCATCTTGGGCATGTTTTATATCCGTCTAGTGCAGTACCGTTCTTTATTGCTTCCATATATTCCGTATACTCTTTAGCTGGTAGCATGTTGTAGTCTTTACATTCATCCGTGTATCTGCCGTTTAGGCATGTCCCGGCTTTATTACAGGTATTTTGCTGCTTCTGCTTCCCAATCGACTGCTGTTGGGTCATACTTCTTCTTCCCTCCACTCTGCCTCTTGAGTTTGTCATACTGTTTTCTGAAGGTCGCCATGCTTAAAATGTTGGAACTCCAGAAGGAATCTTGCTGACACCATTTAATAAGCTCTTTAGCCTCTGCAAAGTCTCTGTGGTCTAGTCTAATCATTCGATCGGCGTCTTTCGACCAAGATTGCAAAGCTTCTAAAGTATTAGCAGGCACTTTGGTTTGTGGGTCACGTAAGAGGATTTGCTCTCTGAGGTAATGTGCTAGCTTATAGGGTTCTGAGTCTGTATCATATTTTGGTGGGGGGTCGTCTGCGGCAGCAGATAGGAGGTTTATTACTTCATTACTTATTAGATCATTATTTATTACTTCATTACTTATTAGTCTTCGATTTTCCACTTGTGGGATTTCCACTTGTGGGATTTCCACTTGTGGAAAACCAACTTGTGGACTCAAGCTGGGCTTTTGTGGTTTTTCATATACAATGTGTTCCCATTCGACTATTTTGCCATTATCTTTTACTGGTCTTCTGATAATATAGCCACAGTCTTCGAGCTCCTTCATCCCAGCCCTTACTGATGCTTGCTTGTCCTTGCTAACTGTCGATAATTGTTCCAAGATAGGTTTCCAATTGTCGGGGCGGCTCATCAAGTAAGAGTGTAAACCTTTTGCCTTGAAACTAAGTCGATCGTCCTCTAGGCAAGTTTTGTCTATTGCGACAAAGTTCCGTTGCTTCTCTACTCGTATAATTGCCATGCTTTCACCTCACAATCTCTTAGCAATCTCATATATCACGTTTACAGTAACGGAATTGCCTGCTTGCTTGTAGAGTTGGCTATCGCTATTAACCGCTTTAGCTCGCTCGAAATATTCGTCGGGAAAGCCTTGCAAGCGGAAGCACTCTTTGGGGGTAAGGCGTCTTACAAAAGATGATTCCAGAACTAATGGTATATCTCCACCAACTCTAATTGTCTGGCTTGTTTTGCTTCCTTGATATTTACCGTATCGAGGCTGGTTAACGAAATATAGACCTGTTTTAGCTCCCATATCACCAGCTTCACTTGCTAGGGTGCAACTTACTCCGCTCGGGTCATACACTCTGTATCCTTGGCTTCCTCCAACAAGTTGCTTAAGAGTTGCATTGCTTGTTTCTGTGATAGGAAATACTTTTGGTCTACTTCTCCCTCTAAGATGTCCGATAATGAACACTCTTTTTCTATTTTGGGGAACTCCAAAATCTTTGCTGTTAAGCACCTGCCATTCGACATCATCCCCACATTCCCCCAAAGTTGAGAGGATTGTTCCGAAAGTTTGTCCTCCATCGTGGGAAAGAAGTCCTTTGACGTTCTCAAGGAAAATATATTTAGGGTTTCGTACTTTTGCCAACCGCATGATTTCAAAAAATAAAGTGCCTCGTGTGTCCTCGAACCCCCCCGCTTTCCAGCAACGCTAAAGCTCTGACACGGAAATCCTCCACAGCAGCAGTCTGCTTCGGGCAATTCAGAAGGGTCAACTGTTGTGACGTCATCGGCAAACCACTCACTTTCTTTTGGGTTGTGCATAGCGGTATAACTAGCTTGAGCAAACTTATCTATCTCGCAGTGACCTACGCACTCATGACCTGCCATTTCCATACCTAGACGGAAGCCGCCAATACCTGCGAAGAAGTCTAAAAACTTCACTCCCTCACCTCCACACCGGCACTTCCAGCTCCTGCCCTATACGTATCAACGCCGAACAATTATTAATCTTCCGTATCTCGTCAACTACTCGTCTAATGTCTTTGTTTGGGTTGTAACTCTTCGCTATGCTCCACAAAGTTTCGTTAGATGCGACAACGTGTGTTACAGTCTCGGTGTAGGTTGTTTTTGCGGTGCTGGAAAAGATTGCCAGTAGCAATAGCGAAAGAAGAAGGAGAAGCCCTAAGCGTTTAAGCATTTAAATCCTCCCTCTCTAGCTCACTTGCTAACTCTAAAAAATACTCTTGGTGACACTTCGAGGGGTCTTTGTCGCAGTCACTGTTTTGGCGACACACGACGGAGAGGTCAAAGGCACAGTTGTCTGCAATATCAGCAAGAATAACGCAAGCTATTTCTAGCGCTTTCTCTGCCCTCATAGCCCTCTCTATCGCTTCTGGCCACCCTTCCCTTGCAGCTGCGATAAACTCTGCATCCGCTCCGGGACTAGCATCTTGCCCTCTGGTGTATACCTTGCCACCACCGAAGAAAGAGGTAGTTGCTATAAGTCGGTTGGGTACTCCGTCTATTCCCCCGGTGTACCAAGGACCTTTGGTAGCTTTGTTACAAAGTTCGAGGTCTTTCTTCAAATCTCTAGGCATTTAACGCCTCCTCCTTGCTAATCCTCTCAAAGTCGATTACCCACACCCATGGGTTGGCATCCCAATCCCAACCTGATTTTTCGTTCAGGCTATTCCAATAACCAACGAACTCTTCCCTTGCCGTAGTGCTACCGTTAAAATTGTTTCCTTCGTGCGTTTTTATATGGCGTATTTTTACAGAAAACCCCTCTGCTCTAGCGCCCTCTTCCGTTATATCTTGTAATCTTTCGATTCTTACACCTGTAACTTTCAAAAAGATTCGTGCTAGTTCTTTAGACATATGGATTGGCGATCTCCATCTTGTAGGGGATTCCCCTGGTTTCCAATGATATTTTCCATTTTCATTAATACCGAGTCCCTTTTTTTCGGCATCTTCTGCCGATTGTTCGACATACCTTAAAAATATATCTTCGTCTTCAACGCAAATCCATTTTCGTTTGTTGCAGTTTCCTGCTTTGTAATCAACTGCTATTACTAGTTCATCTATATCCCAACCATCTATTCGCCACGTTTCTTTAACATAAAGCATATCTCCGATTTGGTACTTTAGTGGTTGTGGCTTTACAATTCTCCTAGTGACTGATTTGCCTTTGTCTAATATTGCTTGCACCATCTCGGTGCTAAATATAATCGGCTTAGGCATCTACTCCACCTCCAAAAGTTCGGGGTTGTCGTGAATGTTACCGATAACTTCAATCTTTGCCCAACTAATAGTAGAATAATTATATAAACTCTTGCTTTTGCCACACATAAAACACATTTTTTCAGCATCCCAAGATACACTCACGATCTGCTGGCTGTAACCATAGTTGTATCCTATGCCAAATATTTTAATAATATCGCCCTCGTAAATCTTAGTACCATTCTTGTCTTTTAACCCTGTACACTGCCCTACTGTTTCGGGGTCAACCTCAAAGTATCTGCTTGCTTCGATATATCGTTCACCGTATCGAGTACATTCTGTTATGTCGTTATCGTAGATAATAAAATACCTTTTGCCATCACTAACTAAATTGCCATAAACCCACCCACCCTTATCTAGCCTCTTGCCTCTGAACTCTATAACTCGCATCTTCTTCCCTCCTTGCTTGCATTGCTGCCATCTTTAACGCTTCTAGTATATTACTCTCCTTGCCACTGCTTCCTTCTGTAACCCACACATAGCTGCCCTTTACAGGAGTGACTGCGACAACCTGCCCCGCTACTTCAAGGGCTAGGCAGTTCTTGGAAATAACCATCTCTACCCCTCCCTGGAAATCTACTGTTTTATCCTGCGTTAACTCCCCTCTACTCCGACCTGTAATTGGGTCGTCATTTGGTCTGAATATTGGCCTAGAATACCATATACTTTTATTGCGAACTCTCTACTTCCGCAGGCTAGCATAAAAGGCATATCGAAGCAGTGCCATTTGTTAGGATCTATATCAGATGCTCTCTCTTGCCATGATGACTCAAAAAACTTAACTTCTTCCGCAGTCAACTCTATACCTAGTCGTTCTTGTATTTGGTGAATGGATAAATTACCTAAGAAAACACTCATCTTCTACCCCTCCTAAGAGGGCGGATTGACCGCCCTAATCTACTTTGATACTGAACTCGTCACCCTCAGCCTCTACAACCGTTATGCCTTCGACTAACTCACCAGTTTCTTTGTTGACTACCTTATAGCCATCAATCACTAACTGCTTTTTTAACTCTGCCCAGTCTAGCGACTCTTTTACCTTCACGAGTCCTAGAGGCCGGGCTAATTCCATCAACTTCTCATCGTCTCTCTCTAACTTCGCAGGCTTCTTTCTCATTTGCAACGTACCGAAAGGCAACTTATATGACTTCTTGCCATTCAACTTCTCGCCCAGGTTGAGGTAATACTCTTGAAGCTTGACAGTGAAGAACGCTACAGAGGAAGCCTCTTTATCGTCTTGCTCCTGCTGCCATGTGCGAAGACGGTCAATCTCTCTCTGCACGAAGGCTGCTCTTTCTGCTTGCTGTTCTTGAAGGTGTTTGATCTTTCTAAGGCACCAACTAGCTTCGTCATCCGAACGTACCCGCCAGCTTTCATCTTGAGGCTGAAATTGCTCATCCAGGAACTCGTTAAATTCTTGCTCAAGCAACGCCATCTTTCTGACCCTCCTTTATCTTAGTGACAAGAGCTCTAGCACCAGCTATCTTCTCGTCGCTCTCCAGCTGTTTCATTAAAGTATTAAAAACGTTGTCGGGAATGTCTTTCCATTTAGTTTCTTTCTTGAGTTGGAATTTAGCTGTTTCTTCTGCGAGAATTTGTAAGTCCTCTAGGTCGAATCCTGTTTCAGCGGCTTTATCAACATACTCTTGCTTAAAGTCTCTTTTTTTAGTTTTGCTAAGCTCGGCCTGCCCTGCGTCGATTGCATCTGACTCAACCATGTCAAGTGCTGCCATGTATAAATATCTTCTCTGGTATGTTTCTACTGCTCCTAGATTTTGAATTGGGTGGCATCCTTTTAAGTCTGCGTCCTCCATAGGTGATGTTACAACAACAACTTCATCTGGCTTTTCGATGTTTATTACAGTCAAGGTAGCTAGCTCTCTAGTGAAGCTTACGTAAGAAAACAGCTTCAGCTCTAAGAAGATGCTGTTGACGGTTGGCTGGAAGTCCCCTAGTTCAAAGTAATCGTATTTGCTGAATGCGTTTTTGCCGGTTTTCTTCAAGTTTTTTCCCTGCAAGCGAACTTTTGCTGTCTGCAATTTCTCAAATACGTTCATGCAATCTCTCCTCTCTGGCTTTCGCCGACGCCCCGAAGGGCGTTTCGACCAGTTGCCAACTGGTACTCATCAGGGCGTTAATCCTAGCCTTTCTCTGCGCTCCTGCTTTGTAATCTTAACCGCTTCCGCTCCTGTTTTAAGTCTTTCGGCCAACAGAATAATGTCTTCTGCTGTGCCTGTTATTTCTATGTTCCCGAACATTGCTGACACTCCGTTAGTCCATCTATCCTCGGCGACAGCCACTTCTTCGCCAAGGTACTCTGTTTGCACATAAACTCTGCTCACTGCATATCCTCCTTTTCGGGTAAAAATACAACTGCCCCGCCATCTGGAAGGTAATCGCCTTGGACTCTTAACCATCTTGTTTTGCAATCACCGCTTACCTCCAACACTGTTTTAGGCTTATTGAGTATTCCTTCGAACATATCTTTGAGTTTAGCTGCTATAGTAGATGCGTTTGCTTCCTCTCTATAACAAGTGTCGAAGATGTCGATTGTTATGCGAACCTCACACCCCAGCTCTTTCTCTAAAGATTCTTTGAATTGCTTAATCACCTTTACCCCTCCTAGGCTGCTAATAGGACTGTCGCTCCGAATTTCATAACCTCAACTACACCTTTAGAACCTGCCAAGATTTTGTCTACTTTCTGAATCATCTCATTTTCGTCATTAGCGTAACCTTTAAACTTTCTAATTCCGCTCGAACAAGTAAGATAAATTTTATACATTTCTTTCCCTCCTGCTTACTCTCTGTTCGCTATCAGTTAACATCAAACGTTATAAAATAGCCGTTTCTTTCGGCTCTGGTTTTATTATAACGCATAGCTAACTGAATGTCAACTATAAGCATAAAACTTTTTCTTGCGTTCGTATAACTATTAGTGTAAAATGACTTTACAAGGGGTGAACAAAATGGAGCTAGGGGACATTGTCAGAAAGCTAAGGCTACAAAGGAATATGACTATAAGAGATTTAGCCGACAAGACTAATCTCAGTTACGCATATATAAGTCAGATCGAAAACGGAAAAAGGACACCGACGGTTGAGACTTTGAATAAACTCGCCGATGCTCTAGGGGTGACGGTGCAATATCTGATTGGCGCACCTAAGGCAGAAGAGATTGTTAGGGAAGATAGATTATTCCTAGACATGATCAAGTCCACACCGGCTATGAAGGCAATTTGGGACCAGATCAAAGACTTGTCAGAAGATCGCCAAGCAGAAGTGGCGAGAGTGATACGGCTTTGGAGGGCGTCAAATAATATATAAGAAGGAATAAGCGTTCCCAAGGTGAATATTATAAGCGAACATACATTCGGAGGTGTCGCTTGTGAAAATTATCTCCGTTGTTATTGGGTGTAGTGTACTTATTATTGTTATAGAAAAGGAAGAAAAGCGTAGCCAGGTAATCAAACAGGACGACCTCGATAAACTATAAGCCTCCCTTCGGGGAGGTTTTCTATTATTTATTAGTTATTAATTATTATACATTACCTATTAGTTATTAATTATTATACAAGCCCTCTTATTATTTAATAGCTATTAGCTAATAGATAATATATAATAGTTGCTAGGAGGTGGCTACAGTGAGAATTATTTCCATTAGCAATCAAAAAGGCGGCGTCGGAAAGACAACTAGTGCGATCAATATCGCTGTTGGGCTGGCTAAGAGAGATAAAAGGGTGTTGGTGATCGATTCTGATCCCCAAGGTAATGCAACGACTGGCTTTGGGATTGATAAGTACAAACTGCAAAAAAGTATGTACCATGTTTTAGTGGAGGATGACTTCCCCCTAGAAAAAGCTATCTTACCCACAGCAGAAGGCGTAGACATAGTACCAAGCAACATTCAATTATCTGGTGCAGAGATCACCCTTTTTCAGATGATGAGCAGAGAATTAAAGTTAAAAGATGCACTTTCTAGGATGAGCAAAAAGTACGACTATATTATTATTGATTGTCCTCCGTCACTTGGTCTATTAACTATTAACGCTTTCGCCGCATCGACTGATGTGTATGTGCCAGTAGATTGCTCTTACTACGCCTTAGAAGGAATAGTCGAGCTTACTAACACGATCGACCAGGTAAAGAGAGCCATCAATCGTAATTTGGCTATAACAGGAGTATTTTTGACTATGTATGATTCTAGGGAAAAAATTACTAAAGGGACTGAGGACCAGACGAGGGCTTTTTTTGGAGACATTGTTTTTAAGTCAGTCGTGCGAAAGAATGTAAAAGTGAAAGAATCGCCCTCGGCAGGCCAGTCCGTTATTGGTTATGAGCCTAGCTCTAATGGGGCAACAGACTATCAAGCACTAGCAGATGAAATAATTTCTAGGGAGCAATAAAAATGGCAGATATTAAAGAGCTACTTTCTAATAATCCACTATTCGCTAATGCTAATCGAAATGCTTTATTAAGCAAAGATGACCCAAAAGAGGAACAGAGTCACCTAGAAGGGTTTGATACCGTCTCTGGCATACAGACATTATTTGAGGCCAAAGCCGAAACCTGGGGAGTGACTTCACAAGAAGTGTGTCGAGGAGCAGAGTATGTACTAAATGAGATAAGCAGTAAGCTAGATAGACCATACCGTCGAGGCAACATGACAACAGGCAATATATGGAATATAGCCATGTTGGTGTTAGGAGAGGTTGTGCGAACTCTGCCAGACGGCTGGGAGAGCCATCTGAAAGGGTTGTCGGAGAAAGAATTGTACCAGGAATTGATTAAGTTATTAATTAATCACCTACGTTCTATTAGTTAATAGCTAATAAGTAATAGCTAATATATATTAATTAATGTATAATAAATTCAGAAAACAACTTGACAAAGACAGTTTTAAATGGGAAAATGAGGACAAAGAGAAAACCACCTAGTTAGCCGCTAGGTGGTTCTGGTACTGATGTAATATCTAAGTTGTGATGATATTGTATCATGTACCCTCTTAAATTGCAAGGGGGTATTTTTGTGTCTTTTTTCAACACCGTTAGAGAATTGGTTAAAGCTGGCCGTATCTCTCAACAGTCGGCATATCTCGCTCAACTAATCGATGCTGGGGTGCGTACCAAAGAAGAACTTGCTGGCGAAGTCGGGAAGTCGGTTCGAACGGTGGAGCGTCAGCTAAAAGAACTGTATTCAGTCGGTGTAATTGAGAGTGTAGAGGGCTTGTTGATAACTGCGACAAAATTGTCGGTAGATCAGATCAATATATCTATATATAATAATATAGATACTATAGACGAAAACGTCGTATCGATAACGGCTCGTCTTCTATCTTCTTCACCTCAACGCATAAGGCAAGCTATCAGAAACGCTAGAGTAGACGATCCTGCTATGATCGAAGAAGCTGCGAGAATAGCTATAATGAGGAAGCCTCGCTCTTTAGTTGGATATTTCTGTGCTGTGCTTAGAAACATGAGAAACGCCATTACAGAAACTGTAGAAGATGTAGCTTTCGTTTGGGAGGATATTTGCGAGCAAGTTAAGCCACTTTTAGGGAAAGCGTCTTACAATAATTTATTTCTAAAAGCGAAGTGTGTTAAAAAGTCTGGCAAGTTATACATACAAGGGGCAACTGCGTCTACTTTGTGGCATCTTTACAGCGATCTCTTGCAATCCTTTGGAATATCAGGGCTTCTAGCTGGGAATACGCTACAGAAAGCGATTTAACGCATTTTCAAAGTACAAGCTATGTAATTATACCTGATGGCTTCTGAAATTGCAGAAAACATTTGTTTCCCTCACGTAAATAGCCAAATTTTAGGACATGCTCCGCCTACCCGCGGGGCTTTTTTATTTGATATAAACTATTTTTAAATATTTGTGCATTTGTGCTTGACTACATACGCACGTCATGTTATAATGAAATCAGAAAGAGCGAGGGGGAGAAGAAAAATGACTAAAAGAGAAATCATGAAAAGAGCTCATCAACTAGCAAAAACATACGAGGGCCACTATAGAGCCAGAATCTCCCTCGGTCTAAAAGAAGCCTGGGCAGAGGCCCGCAAGGAGGGTGCAGAAATGAGAATAGAAAAGAACGGCTTCGTGTTTGAGTTTAGGAATTTCGAGTGGCATCCGTACATCCTGGAAGCAGAGTACAAAGTGGTTGGCATTGAAGAAAACGAGATTAACGACGGCTTCTTCTGCGGCGCAAAGTTTGACAGCTACAGAGGAGTAATGAGATTCGAATTTACAGCAAATGGCAAAGACCTTAAAGGACTTAAGGTACCAGAACCTTTCTTGACCGAACTAAAAGAACTAGAGAGCCAGCTAAAGCAAGAATACTACGCGGAGAAAGAACGCAAAGACAAAGAAGAAATGGACAATCTAATGAGTGGCAAAACTACAATCAAAGCAACCTACCATGATGGCGAATACTTAAGCGGTTGGAAAGTTTACAACGAAAAGGCAGCCGACCTACTAATAGAATTAGGCCTGGCTCACGAAGTATCTGGTTGGGGAACAAGTGTTAACGACGATGCAGTAGAAGCGCTAGGCGAAGAGTTCACCTACCAGCAAGCTGAAGAATACGCAAAGCCAGCACTAGAAGTTAAAGCAAAAGCTAAAGCAGAGAAAGAAACTGAGAAGCAAGCTAAGTTTGACGAAGCTAAAGCCACCGGAAAACCAGTCGAACTATACAGATACAGCGAAGAGTGCAACGACCCTAGAGAAGAATGCTCAATCGACATTATCGTTGTCTATGCAATGCAAGACGGCACAACCAAAGAAGAGCGAGTACACACATATTAAGCCGAGGGGCCTAGCGCCCCTCTAAGGAGGAAAAGCAATGGCTAAGACTAAGAGAATTAATGTGTTGATT
>ENA-UOOH01000587-UOOH01000587.1-fermentation-metagenome-genome-assembly--contig:-NODE-587-length-40697-cov-11.587939_pt1 | contig 40697 bp, 52 predicted proteins | sample MGYA00245778_ERZ724025 | MGnify/ENA primary metagenome ERZ724025 (study PRJEB28704, sample SAMN03018313) | fermentation metagenome | biome: anthropogenic terrestrial biome; feature: soil; material...
GTTTAACTTAATTACACTTACTTGGCTGGCATCTAACGTGCCTGTTGTTATGTTACTTCCGTTGATTATGGTAGCACCCGATGTCTTTAAGGATTCAAATGTTACCATGTCTTCAGAAATAAGCTTCAAGTTCCCTTCAGTATCAAGATATAATACATCTTCTAAGTAGCCTTGTCCTCTATCAGACATGATTCTAAATCCATCTGTGGCAGACATATTAACTTCGACTTTGCCATCACTTCTAATAACATCAATACCACTATTTCTGGTTATTTTTACTCCATTATACAGCTTATTTTCTTGTACTGAATTTCTTTTAAGCCTTTTTATTTCTTTATCTAGAGTGCCTGTAAACTCGTATTCATTTTCTTTTTCTGACCGTGATTTAGCAGATATATTCTGCATTAAGCCTTTCCTGTAAATAAGTTCACTGGATAGAATTAAGCTATTATAAGATACCAGCCCGTCCCACGGAATGTCATAATTCTCCCATGGTATTTCTATATCTAACCACGTTAAACTTTCATCACGCTGAAAAGATATGGCATCAGCTACTTCCAAATAAGGCAAACCCCTCATAGACAAAGTATAGGGTACATAAGAGAATCCATTAATTTGTTCAAACACAGCATCTAAATATTCAGGAGTCATGTATGGATTTTCAAAAGTTACAGTATTATATGCCCCTCCGCTACCTTTTTCTGTATAAACCACTTCACCTTCTGTACTATTGGTTACAATAACTTTTGTTATCGTTCTAATTTCGTTCAGTTTATCAAGCTTAAAATATAAAGAACGTGGAATGTCTGTTGTCACAGAAGGACTTGGGGTAAATTTTACCCAAGAAAGTTTGCCATCTTTTGTCATGCGGGTAGAACATAAATGCACACCAGCAATCCATCTAATTACATCTCTTATTGTGGGGGCATCAGTATTGTTGTTGTAGGCTATAGTGTATTCAGGATTAATTTGTATAGTATTATCAAATATCAAGCCTGTCTGGGTTTTGATTTCATTCATTACATCAACCATAGTTGCTGGGAATTCAAGCTCTGATTCATATGGTATTAATAGTGCTGTTAAATCATCATATGCCACTATATCCCATACATTGTTCTTATTAACTCTACTATCTATAGTAAATACCCCTAAAGGTATATAATCAGTAAACCCTGTGGCAGTTTTAAATCTTAAAAATGGTTCAATTTTTTCACCATCAGATAAAAGTATTTTTGTACGAATTGATGCTGTTAACTTTGAAGAAACAGCTTCACCCAGAATAAAGTCATCTTTACTTGTGATAGAATCCACTATTGAAAACCCAACAATAGAAGTATCATCAAATACTTTAGTGCCACCTATAACTATCTTTGCCTGTAGTTCTCTATCTTTTTTAAGGGATTCTGCTATAAAATCATCATTTACTGGGTACATTTAATCACCTACCTCTCTGTTAACGTTACTTTTAACCCCGACCACTTTATTCCCTGCGGTGTGGACACCGCTACGGTAGCAGGTCTATTGCCCACATAAAAAGTTTTAGTTTCATATTTTCCTGTTATTGGGTCAGGATAATATAGTTCAAAGAACACTCCAGCCATTGCCTGAAGTATCGCTGATATTTCCTCCCATGATAGCAAGCCCCAAGCCATATTCACTTGCCTTTTTACTGCTATTCTATCTCTGTGTAAAGTTCCGTCCATTGTTCTTACAGTAGTTTCACCATTATCTATGTCAAGCGGAATTACTTCAAATTGTGAAGGTGACGCTATTTCTATCCCATCTATTTTAAGTATCATTCTTCATACCCCCTACACAATTAATAGTGTTTTTCCCACACGTCTTTGTTCTGAGTTTATGGCTTTAATAGCAGTTTGCCCAAATTCTGTTTCCCCTATTTTTAATAGCATTTGTGTATCTTTTGCTTTTATAGCTTCTAAAATCAGTAATAAAACATCTATAACTGACTGATTAGTCATACCCATTATGTCTTGCAATTTAGACAAAGGAGCAACAACTTCTGGGTCTTGCCTTGCATTCTTATTGTCTCCTACCATAGCTAAAGTGGGTGATGATACTAAGCCGCCATTTGCCAATCTTGGTATCTGTTTAATGTCTATACCCCATGATTCTCCACCAAATCCTGGAACCCAATCAGGTATTTTAATCTTGAGTTTGTTTAGTCCTCTTATAACCCAATTCATACCATCTATTATTGAGTTAAATAGACCTTTAAAGGCACTAGATAGCGGAGAAATCACGTTTGAAGAAAACCATGATTTTGCTTGTTGCCAAGCATCTTTTATTCCTTCCCATGCCTTTGACCCTGCTTCTTTTACTTTATCCCAATTCTTGATGAGAATTATAACTCCCGCAACTAAAGCTGCTATTGCCAATATAACCAAACCAATGGGAGATGTTAAAAAAGCTACTGCTGTACCAAAAGCTGTTGTAACTGTTGTAGCTATACCACATATGGTATTCCATGCTGTTGTAGCCGCAGTCATAGCCCATTGAGCTATTGTAGATGCTGCCATAGCAATTTTATTAGCTATCATCGCAAGGGTATTAGCACTCCATTGAAGAGCTTGAGCTAATAGTGCTTTTGTGCCTGCTACAATAGACATTACAAAATCTTTAGCATATAATAACGATAGAGCTATAGTCTCAGCTTTATCAGCCAGTTTGGCTAAAGTTGCTCCTGCTAAAGCTGTTTTTATAGCTGTCAAAGCTCCAACAATACCCCCACTCATCTGTATAAAAGCCATTACTTCTGTTAACTTCCAAGCCAAGAAGAATGCCCCAACTGCTATAGCAATATTTCTAACTAGATCAAGATTATTACTCATCCAATCTCCAATTTTACCAAGAATATCTGCAAGACTGTTTAAAGTGTCTATTATGACACCACCAGTCCACTTTGCTATTGGTTGTAAGAACTCATTCCACAAAAACAAAGCTAAAGGTTTAAAGGCATCAATCAAAGGGTTTAATACACTAAAAGCACCTGCCAATAAATTCAAGAATGCGGGTATTGCTTCTTGCATAGCCCATGTAGATAGTGGGGTTAGAACTTCCTGCATGAACCACTGAAGCCCACTAAATAAGTTTTGTGTAAAAGGTTCAATTGCTGTTTTTAAGTTGCTTAAAGATTGTCTTAATGGCTCTAAACTTATTTGAGCTAGTGGCTCTAGCAGTAATTTTAAAGTCTCTAAGGATGAAGTATCTACCTCTAAATCTATTTTACCGGACGCAGCTGTCCCTAAGTCTATATTCCCCTCAGCACTATCCTCTATGCCACTTAAAGAGTCAGCAGTTTGTTTTGTTAGGGTGTTTAATTGATCAAACCCTGCTAAAGAATTTTTTGCTTCTTTTCCTGCTTTTTTAACAGCATTTCCTGCATCACCAAGAGAAGAATTCATATCAGATACAGCATCAGTTGTTCCAGAAGCAGATTCTTGAGCACCAAATACCAATTCAGTAAAAGCCTTAAAGTATTGGGCAGCTATCTGAAGCTTTTGAATTAATGCGTTAAGCCCCCTAAGAATTGGGGTTAGCAGATTGATAAAGCCTTGACCCATTGTGCCCGTGAAAATACTCCATTGTTCTCTCATAAGCTTTACTTGGTTTGCCCAAGTATGTGAAGTTCTTGCAAAATCCCCCTGAGCATCCTTAGTAACTTCCATCAAATATTTATATCTCCACAAAGTTTGCTCAGCTTGAGACATTTTATCAAAGCTCTTTTTTATACCTTTTGATAAGGCATAAGCTTCTACATTTGCTATGTTCATGTTTATGCCAAGTTGTTTTAGTGGTTCTGTCATACCAGACACACCTGACCTTATCTTGTCAAAAGCAACATTAGCATCTAAATTGTAGAAAGAAGCCATATCAGCAGCCAAAGCAGTCAAGTCTTTAGACATAGTTAACATTTGTTGTCCTGCTAAATTTGAACTCTTTAGCATAGCTCCCATAGTTGAGGTAAATCTTTTAGCTGAAAGCTCTGATAGTCCCAGGGATTGTAGAGCATTTTTAGAAAAGTCATTAATGTTTTGGGCCATACCCCCAAAAGTAACATCAACCACGTTCTGAACTTCTGTAAGGTCTGATGCCAAATCCAAAGCACCTTTGCCAAAATTGAATAGAGCTTTCAAGCTAAAAGCTGCTGCTGTAAGCATACCAAGCTTCTTCAAAGGCGATTGTAGCATAGGGGCTATTCTATTAGGCATTGTATTGAGCTCTTTCTTAAAACTACTATAATTAACCCCTAAGTCTAAACCAATTCGTCCAACACTATCACTCATTCTTTCACCCCCTTATTTCCAAACATAGATGCAAACATTTTTTCTAGGTTTGCTATGTCTTTGTCCAGCTTATTAGTGTCTTCAAGTTGCTTATTTGCTTGTCTTAGTCTCCAGTCATTGTATATCTTTTTTTGGTCTGAATTAAAGTTCTTTATTACTTTTGAGTCAATCTCAGCTCTAATGCTTACTATTTGTCCTAGAGGTGTATCTGGCATAAGTCCGCTAACTAAAGTACAAAATTCAGGCCATGACATATCTGTATGTTGTCTTATTCTTATTCCATACTGTTTTGCTATGCTTGCCTCAACCAAGCCCCAATCCTCCCGTAAATCATAATAATCACGGGAATCATGCTTATTTTGGAAATCGTGCCTCTGCTTCCTCATAAGATATATCTTGCATAGCAGCAAGTATAGCTATCATGTATACTTTAAAATTCTGTAAACTCATCTTTAGAATTTTCATGTCTTTCACAGCATCTTTGCCTAATGCCAAGGTAATAGCTTTTTCCATATTCTCAATAGTCAATTCTGATGCTAATTCTTCAAACTTGAGGACAACTTCCATTGAGTCATTGACTTCATACTCTTTGTCACCAACCACAAGTGTTGGTTTATCTTTACTTAATTTGTCTGTGATATTTATTACTTTAGACATATTAACCCTCCTATTTGTATTTTTTAGGGAAAAGCCAGCTGATTAAACAGCTGGCGTAAATGTTGGAAGTCCATCAGACAGGACTTCAAATTCTAAGCTGTCTATGTTTGTGGAATCTCCCCCTGCTGGCTTAGTCAAGTTAATTACGCAATTCATAGCTAACTTGGCACCACTAGGAAATTCCCACTCAAATTTGGATTCTACTGCCTGTCCTGTGCCCAACAAAAGTCCTGCAATATAGTCATTGCCTGGGTCACCATATTGTCTTTTACCTGTGAAGCTGAAAGTCAACCCTTTGCCTGTTACAGCCCTCCTAATCCAGCCTTCAGTATCCATGGGTGTCCATTCTTCTGTGTTAGCATCAATGCCTGGGTCAAAAGTCTCTAAGTCTTTTATAACAACCATGTCAGTTGGCTCTACAGATTCTCTACCGTTTAAGCCAATTTTGAATTTGTTATTGTGTACTGGAAATACACCTGTTGCTGCTGGCATTGTCATCCCTACCTTTCATATATTATATTCAATCGTATTGTCATTTCACATATTGAGTTTTCATCTCTGCCTAAGCTTATGGGGGCAGAATCCAACATCTCAATTGATATAACCCTTATATCCTCAACAATTATGCCTGAAGCCCCAAATAATCTTGCATAAATACTATTGGCTGTGTCTTCGCACAGACTAGAATTTTGTGTCCAGTGAACAATAAGAGTAACAGGAAGTTTTGAATAAGATGTATTTTCTACTCCACCAAGAGCTATATTTGGGGGCACATTCCCTCTAGGATATACCCCAACACACTTGTCATCATTTTTATTGATGGTTCCAACATAGAACTTAATCTCAGGGAACTCTTGTTTGAGATAGTTTTTAAAGTCTGTAGTAGTCATCATTTCACATAACCCCCTGTCAATCTCCTATAGAATTCTTTAAAGAGATAACTTGGTCTGGATTTTTTAGCACCCTCTAACCATTCAGCCCACCATTCTCCGCGCGCATTTGGATTCTTGCTTGTGTTAAAGTTATATTCTGGGTGATAGTATAACCTGCGGGCATATGGCATATCTGAAACTATACTGACTTTACCTTTAGCTGCTTTAGAGTCATCAACATATGTTGATTCATTCTGCAAATTCCCTGTGTCAAAAGGAAATACAAAATCATTTCTTTGCTCATTAAGCATCTGCTGGGCTGTATTTACAATAGCTTGTGATTGAGCTTTAGATAGAGCTTTAATTGCCTGCTTGTTCATAGTGACAGTAGCTTTCACTACATCAGCTCCAATCGTGTGTAACTAACAGTGCCATCTGGATTGCGTGGTCTTGACCCACTATAAATATTCCAAGTCTTATTGTTTACTGTTACCCTACCTGATAAGCAAGGAATATGTGGGGCTATATCCTGCCCTATTGTCAGTACACCATTTAGAGTTATTAGTTGCCCATCTGCTGTTCTTATGGTTTTTAACTTTTCACTATATCTACATAAACCCCCATATAAGAATACAACATTGTCTTCTCCATATTCTGTAATTCCATCAGTTATTTCAACTGTTACAGGAGTTGTATCCCACTTTTTAAAATACGGAAATTTCATATTACAACCCCCTATACAAAAGCCCTGTTGACCTTAAATATGCCACAGCTTTGCTAGATATGCTTTCTGTTGAATCTCCTAATGTAACTGACATACCATCAAGACTATAACTCTTTACCCCATCTGGAATACCTTGATATTCATACAGAGAATCAGCTTGGGAGCAAACCGCAGTCTTTATTTGTTTTTGTTGGAATTCAGTTAAACTCCCAAGCTGTTGTATTCTAAAATATGTTGCTATATCTATTTGGTCAGATGCTTTTTGTAGATATGAGTCAAGTTCAGCATCAGGGATTGTGTTACCCCTATAGGTTTCTTTGTAATAGACAGAATCTACATAGCTCACTTGACTCAACCCCTTTTCTTATTCAGTCTTGCTAACTACAGTAACAGCCTCAGCCACAGTTCTGTCTATGATGCCATTAGCACCAACTTCAACAACTACTAATTTATGGCCATTTGTCACAGTTATGTCTTTACCAGATTCCAAAGTAATCCAGCCTGTTCCAAGTTTAGTTCCAACTGCAGGAATTACAGGTGCTACAGCAGCTGCTTTATATTTGAATACATTAGTCTCATCTAACAGAGCTTCAGTTACAGTTATCTTGGAATCTCCAATTTCCGTACCTGCCACGGATGCTACTGTAAGAGTTGTGCTTGAAGCATCTACATCTACAAATATACTGTCTATCTTGTTGTCTTTTCCATTAGGAAATATGAATGTACCAGAGTACGCTCTGTTCTGATACAAGTATCCATCTCCTTCTGTGTGTTGTCCTGGTGCAAAGAAGTATATAGAACTAATCTTTGGTACTTTCTTCACCATCTCTACAGAAGCAAACAACACGTTGATTTTCTGTGCTCCATCTGCTGGTACGAATCCACCATCAGCAGAAGAGAAATCAAAGTCATTGTAAAATCTCTCATCATCGGCAACTTCAAACAAGGGTACGCCATCAATCTCTGTAACTCTTGTCTCAATACCCATGCCGCCGTCAGCAACTTGAGTCATTTCAATCTTTCTTGTGAACTCTTTACTTCTTTCTAATAAGTCCATGATATCAGAGCATACATAGGCAACAAGAGAACCCCTCTGTCTATAAACTCTGAGCTTTCCAGCCTTCATCATGGCTTTAAGTCTTGTAAATACATTATCTACAGTGTAAGAGCTTCTTGCTGTAGAAGTCAACAGATCATTTTCTCCTGCAATCTTAGCAACCTTACTGAAGAATTCAGCATCCATTTCAGGGTTTGCTTGAAGCTCAACGAATTTGGAAGAGATATTTTGTATAGTAGCTGTCTGATTGGATTCATCCACATCAGCCTTGTCTACTAAGAATTCAATATCTCTATCGTGATATAGAGTATATGGGATATCAGCTTGAGTTACTGCACCCCTGTTCCAGCCACCAGTTCTGCTATGATTCTTATAGCCAGAAGTTACCATTTGGGTGAAATGGAAAGTTTTGGCATTTAACCATCTCACATTGTCAGTGATGAACGGAGAACAAATTGTTCCCTGAATTATTGTTTGTAACAGTTCTCTTGACCACTGTTCAGCATAGTTTATTACATTTGGCATTAATATTTCCCCCTCCTATTATCTAAATTTGTTCCATCTTTTCTGTTGTCCTGATTCTTGCTTGTTCCAACCATTGTTGCTATTCTGTTGTTTCTGACCCTCTCCACCTACTTTAAAACCACCTTGTTTGTTTTCAGTAGATGCCTTAAACACAGGCACTCTTTCTATGACTTCATTGATAGCTTTGGCAATAGCCCCTGTATCAAAAGTCCCATCTTTTTTTACTTCAACTTTACTCAAATCAGCTAATCTTACCACATCAGCAGTATATTTTGGGTCAACTCCCAACTTAATAGCTTCTGTTATAGCAGATGCATCTATAAGTCTTTTGTTAGCTACTTGAAGTGCCTGTTGAGCCTTCAGAACTTCTTCATTAGACTGTTGAGCTTCAGCATTGGCATTACCCTCACCGTCACCCCCAGCGGTGAACTGCTTTTTAAGTTCATCTAATCTCTTTTCAAAGTTCTTTTTTTCCCTGGCTAGTCTGTCTTTGATAGCCCTGTCCATATCAGATTGAGTAAATTTCTTTTCAGGTTCGTTTTTTGTGCCTTCTTCACTCTTATTTCCACTGCCTGACTCTTTACCTGACTCATCCTTATTTCCTTCGCCAGAGCCACCATTTTGTTCTTCTCCGCCAGTTCCCTCTTCAGCAAACAGCTGAAGGTTCATTTCAAATTCCTCACTATTGAGTTCTTGATTATACATTCTCTTTACCTCCATTTATAGCCTGTTGGCTTATTCCGTTTATAGCTCGTCAGCTATCTCTTTGGTATTGTTCTAAGTGAAACCAATATGTCACCATCTCTATTTTTTCTCAAGGATACAATTCTAAAATTAACTCCAGGGGCTATAGCAATTTCACTCCCATCTGTTTTTAACAAATCAGATATGTCACCAGCCTTAGTCCCTTTGTGTAAAAATATTTCCATGTGTACCTTGTCAGAATAATCCTTACTGGTGTTTATATCTTTTGTAGTGGACATTATGCCTTTATCACTAACTATTAAACTGCTATAATCTCTTTTCTTTATAAGCTTGTCTACATCTTTTCCTATGAGCTTTTGTAGAGCTTCTTTGCTTGTACCTCTTGTCAAAGACATGTCTTCATGTAAGCTTGCCTTGTTTAAAGCAGATACAGCATTTTCAGCATATTTCTTAATCTCTTGACTAGGCTTTTTGTCTACCCCTCTTAGATAATTGTTAATATCCTCGTACTCACCACCTGAGTATTTATATAAGGATGTTATTTCATCCCCAACTAACCCTTTTGACCAGTCTTCATGGAATGTCTCATCTACTCTCTTAGCAGAAACTACCTTAACCTCAAACTTGTCTGGCTTATAGGGTATTCCATATGTTTTCTCCCTGTAGGGCTTTCTACTCAGGAATGAATTCTTCTCTAAGTGTGTTCTCATCTCATTCTGCCATGCTTTCACTTTTAAGCCAGCTCTTTGCTGATTTAAAGGGTCTATACTGCCTTCCTGAACTCTCTTCCACTCACGTATCTTTCTTTCAATTTCGTGTTGTCTCTGCTCAGCTAAATACGTGGCTCTTATCTTCTCTCTATCTAGTTCTACGGGCTCATAGGATATACCCTCAAACCATGGGCCATGAGTGTGTCGGCAATTTGGGTGATATAACCCTTCAGCCATTGCTGTAGATAAAAGTGGGTGCTTGCCATCTGGGTTTCCTCCAGCATATACGTCATCAACATAAACTTTGCCCTGCCAAGGTAAACAAGTATCGGAACACCCCCCATAAGAAGTTACTTGTACAAGAGACAGTCCCATATCAGCCATCCTGCTACCCTCACCAGTCAAGTAAGACTTTTTTGATGATGCCCTCAAAGTTGCTTCGCAGTAGCTTGCTATATTGACTTTAGCGCCGTTCTTGTACTGTATACAATTTATGCCTGCATGTAAGAAATCATTAGCTGCCATGTCTATAGCTTGCGGTAATGTCTTAGCACCAGCAGCATACATCAATTGACTCTTAAATATTACTTGTCTGTATTTATCATCAACCAGTCTAAGAGCTGCTACATTAGCTACACCAAAGTCATTATTTACAGCATCTACAAGAGAATTAACTTTCAACCTGTTCATCCTAAAAAAGCTATCATCAGCAACTGTCTTGCGTATACTTTTTGTTACAGCATCTACAGTATTTACACCCTTACTAAAACTACTCCAGAGTTCACCTGTAGATTCTTCTTTTGCTCTCTTACTGTGCTTGTCTATAATGATTTTAGCTTCTTTTCTATATTCTTTTAAGTCTTTGAGCTTTTGAGCTTGCCACATCTCCCATTTGAACCCTTCCTTGAGTTCTTGCTGTGAGTGTTTAGCCATGTTCCTTTTGTAACTCTCAATTAGCTCTTGCTCCATATCAGCGAATATTTGGTTGATATTATACGGCATTTACCTCACCTACATTCAATTCGTCATTGACTGCTGGTTGTTCTATGTCTACCCCAAGAGTAGATTCTTGTTTAAGCCTTAACACTTCTTCAGCCTTGTCTTCTTCAGTCATTGTATCACCATATAACTCTTCTACACATCTTTCTATAGACATGATTCCATAAGTCTTGGCTTTACCCACTGTTTCAACAATAGCTTCAAAACTTGGATTAGCATATTGCCCCCACTCAAAAGTGCTTTCATAAACTTCAGGAGGCATCTTGCCATTTATTGTATCTTCTGTCTTCAATACTGCTTCCACTAATTTAGGTAATACTTTAGCTAAAGAACCAATTATTTTGTCTCTTGTGTATAATGTAGTTTTCTCTTTTTCCCTTTGAGATTCCGCATTATCTAACTTTTTAACATCAATACCTAGAGTAGAAGGTGAAATCAGCCCTTGTAGACAGCAGTCTAACAGAGTAATGTATGTGTTTAGATAGCCCTCATACTCTATTTGACCCTGTATTACTTCTATCTTGTTTTCAGAATCTTCAGCCAAATTTGTACCCTTAACATAAAATGGATTAAACACATCAGGCTTCAACATCTGTCCTGTATCTTCATTTCTTGGTACTAAGTCATCAGGAATATATTGTTTTACTCTGCCCCCTCTAATAGCATCCATCCAAGTAGATACACACTCATCCAAAGCATCGAACATATCGCCTTTACCCTCAAATATGCTCTCACCCCTGTCTCCCCACTTAGCACTTGGATATATTTTAAGAGGAACAGCCATCATGAAATCTCCCTCAAAAGCTACATCTACAAGTTCCATCGTTTCTTCTAAAGTATCTAAAGGGTATTCACTATTCAAGTCATCCACAAGTTTGTATCTAACATAACCTTTACCGTAATGTTCTGCTAACTTAAAGTGTTTTGATTGTTTCCAATAGTCAGTATAAAAGATTATTTCAATCAAAATACCTCGTTTATACACAAAATCTACCTTATTACCAGCAAAAAACTCTATGATAGGTTTGTCGCTTATAGTTGGGTCAACACATATCTTGAATGCTCCATCACCTTCAGATAAGGTAGCAGCCACTGCTATATCCAGAAGCTCATCAAAATATTCTTTTGTTACAGATTCCCACCTATCTTTTATAGCTTGCTCCATATTTGGTTCATTCATGTCCTCAGTAACAATACCAGCAAGTTTATCCGCAATCATTCTGGGCAATCCGCTGTGTATCTTTCTGATTTCAGCTCCATTCTTTGAAGAAGCAGCCCAAAATCTTGTAGCACTTACACCGCTGACTGAATCTAAAGAAGCAGCTTGTTTGTAAAATTGTTCAAGTTCTACAGGGTCACCCCTGTACCACAGCTGATTCTTTAGTGTATTGACCTCTCTGGTAGTAATCTCACGCACCACAATGCTTACAGGGTTTTCTGTAGGCATAATGCCCAACCATTTTATTAACATTCCTTTTAATCCATTAAGCATAGCCTATACCTCCCGCAAAGTCATTATGGCGTTGTACAAGTCTCTTGTTCTTTCTTTCTTGTTGTATCTGTCTCTTAAAGTATTAATTTCTCTTCTTTGAAAGTAGGTGTCTATGCTGCTATCTCTGCAAGAAGATATAATCTTTTTGAGGTGTTTAGCTGCTATTTTCCAATCCAATTCCTCCATAATCACATCCCCTCCTTAATTAATAGTGGCTTATAGGGTTGAGTTGAGTATTCACTACTGTCCAAACAGTCTACAGGATAACTCCCATCATCAACTCTAACCCAATTACCCTTCTCATATTCTTCATCATCCCATGTAGCATTTTCATAAGCATTGAACCATGATTTCATATGAGATGCTATTCTAAATCTGCCTTGGTTAATAAGTATGTTCTGCATTCTTATTCTATCAACAATACCCTCTTTCTTGTATGCAGGCGTGACTCTCAGCCCATACAGTTTTCTGCGTTTCAGCTCATTAGCTAATGCCTGTCTGAATAATTTATCAGCACTCTCAGCAAAGACTGCCGCAGCCTTCACAAGAGGGTATTGTTCAATCCAACCTTCTACTTTGTCTACTATTTCTTTGGCGTAAATATCGTGTGTTTTTCCGCTTTCCTTACCTTGTTTGTGGTAATACCCATCACACAGAATGACATTCTCAAAGCCTTTTGTAAATCCTGTAAGTGTTGCTACTGTAGCATCCGTACCTCCAATATCTACCCCAATAGAGAACTGTGAAAATTTTAAATCTCTTATTGATTTAGGCTTAATCGCTATATCACTGTACTTGTACCCTGTATATATTCTACCTGTGCCAGCTGTCCTTTTTCCTAATATATCTGCTTGATACCACATAGATGTCTTATCATATGTTGCTAGCACTTCTCTCAATCGTTCATTCGATATGCTCAAGTTGTTCCATACAGTTAGATGTTCATAGTTGTATCCTGGATTCTGACCCATTCTTTTAAGTTCATCTTGGTAGTCAAGTATGTCTGCATAGAACCAGTGTCTTGGTGGCTTAGGGTTCAAATCAAAGAACAACCTTCTTCTATTACTGCTTAATGTCCTGTCGAATACTTCTTGTATGTAACTTTGGTGACACTCATTAGCTTCTGTAACATATACACTCCCATAAGTGTTACCCTTGATTGATCTGTAATCATCACTGTCTTTACCCCCAGCAATTATAACAACCTTGTCTCCTGTCTTTGTTGCTATATACAAACAATCCATCTTGTTATATTGCCCTGAGAAGCATCTGCCTGCAAAGTAGTGTTCTAACCCGAATCCATTACTATCTATTATATTCATTTTGACTGCAGCCTTTGTTACCCCACCTGCTAAATGTATCTTGTCTGGGTGTGTCTCCAAGTTCTCGGCAAAAGCTATTGTATTAAGGATATTCTTGCCTGCTCTCTTACCACCCTCTGTAACGTTAAGCCAGCAATCAAACGTTCTTTTCAAATACCCAACTTGTTTTACATCAAATGGTGCATATTCAATCATAGTTCTTCATCACCAATCTTGCGTTCTGGTACTGCCCTACACAATAAGTCAGCCAAACTCTTGATCGTGTTATTAACCTCATCAACATCAATTCCTGGAAGTGGATTCCTCTGCCATCTGTTGGGTGCTCTATGTTCTAACCAATATACCGCTGCATTTGTATCAGGGGGTACGTGTTTCAATACACTTTTTACAGTAGCCATTTCATATTGACCTGTCCATTCTCCATCTTCATCATATACTTTAACTCTCTGCTTGTATACTTCTTTGTAGCTATACCCTGTAACCTTCTTAAACAATGAATTCTCTGCTATTATCTCAGCGTGATGTCTTCCAACATCAACAGCATCCCTGAGTTCTCGATGTGTGTTCAAGAAGTCATACCAAGTAGTTTCACCGATACCCAAATTTGTATATATGTCTTTATCTGTAAATCCAGCCCTTGCCCAACCTTCGATCAATTCCAATTTAGGCTTTACCCTATTGCTCCAATAGTCTTTTCTCAGTTCTCCAAGTTCTGGATTGCCTCCTTTTCTTGCCACTACATATCACCCCCCATAAAATACAATTTCATCTTGTACTTAACTCTATTATACTATGCTGAGTTCTGAATATCTACTATCTTCTTAAAGATAAATATATCTTCTTAAAGATAAAATAAAATATATAAAAATCGGCTTTTATTTATAAAAATCGTCTTTTCACCCCAAGTCAGTGACTTTTTTATTTCAAGTTATACCCCTAAAAATCGTAAAAATCGTCTCTTTTTTACAAGGAAATTTACTTCGTTTTACAAGTTCGCTCCCAATAACTTTTTACAACAACTTGGTTCTGCCGCTACACCTACCGAAAAAGCCGATTTTTTCCCCGTATTTCTTTAATATATATAATAATATATCTCTCTTTCTCTATATATTTATTTTTTATTTTATAATAAAATAATTAAAAAAAGTCGGAAAATACATTAAAACTTGTCTACTTCCAACAACAGACCACGATTTTCTCCCGACGATTTTTTACTTTTTCCTTGTAATTTTCGCCGATTTTTTAAACTCTCTCCCATAATTTCCGACGATTTTTTAAAATTCCTCTTGTCTCACCGACGATTTTTAGTCACAAGATTACCTTAAAATTTTATACTTCCTTTTTCTAGGACATCCACGTTTTTGCGATTTTCGTTGTCTTTTCCCGCAAATTCTGCCGTTTAACAAATTTTTATATCGGTCTAATGATGGTTCAATCTCTCGTTTTCTCCGTTTCTCTTACTTTTATCTCACCCAACATTGTAAATAAAATTCACCCCCCTACTTGTAGCTACTTTTCTTATTTATGTACTCTTTTTTCTAAAATTCGGCTTTTTATCTATTATTTTTATATTTTATCTATTATTATTCCTTATTTATATATCGAATTTTATCGAACAATTGTTCTTTACTTTCACAACTCTCCTCATCTATAATGATACTAACAACAAAAATAAAATTTTTTGGAGGTATTTAATATGTTAGAAAAAACTTTATGTGGTGGACAGGTAGAGTTTAGCGTATCTAAGGAAGTAAATCTGGTGTCTTCAGTATTTAAAGACATAACCCCCTCACCAAAATGTATGAGCTGCCCCTTATCCCCAGTATGTACCTTAACTCACTCAGATGAAAACAAAGTCCTGCTAAAAGCTTTTACTGGAATGCCGATAGGGTATTTCCCGATTCATAAGGAAACTAAGACCATAATAGAGATTCAGACTGCTAAAGACATTTTAAAGTTCGATAAAAAGACTCTCACCCAGGTGAATGCTAAAAATAAAAAGTATGCTAACAAAATAGAATTTGAGGGCAAGTAGCCCTCTTTTCTATTTCCCCATCTCCTATTTTACAACTAGACAAACAAGAACACATCAAATTTTGTTTTTATTTTTAACAATAAATCTATTAACAATACTCAAAATCTTTTGTCTAAACAAAAATCACCTCCAACCCGCACTGCCCCAACACATAAATTTTCCCAAAATTCGTAAAAACCTCATACAAGAACTCACAAAAATATTTTGAAAATTTACAAAAATTTTATAAAATAGTTCTTTACTTTTGTAGAACTATCCTTTATAATAGAATTAAGATAAGAAATTACAAGGAGGTCACAAAAGTGGTAGAGTTCAAAAGAGTAAGGAACTTTGGAATAACAATGTATGAGTCAACAGAGACAGTAACAGATGAGCTTAACATAAAGCATCCTAGGTACAGAATAGTAAAGGAAGGTCAATTGTTCACAGTAAGAGAATACAAAAATGGAACATACGAATACAACATACACTCAGGAAGTACAGCAAGCAAGACCCTAGCAGGAACAATAGAGTGGCTGAATGTAGAACTGGGAAACGCAGAGTGACTGGGGGCAACCCCAGGTAATGCGGGAAGTCGGTCACAACCCCGACAAATAGAGGAGGTAAGATAAATGAATAATAATTGGAATTATGACTCAGTTTGTACCATAGTTCAGAGCCACAGGGTGGAGGGAAGATACTACACAACATGGAGAAGCACAGATGGTAACATCTACACCAATAGTGAACTACAAGACAGGTATATGAGCTACAAAATAGTTAAGTGGTGTGAAACTTGTAGGAGATGCCCAGCACAACAACAGTGCTTACACGAAATCAAGACTTTAGGTAAAACAATATACTAGCAGAGTGACAGCCCCACAAGGGCTGGTAATGCGGCAGGAAGGTCACAAGCCCCTTCCATAAAATCTAGGAGGTAAGATTATGAAACAAGTTAACTACAAGTCTGGCACAATAAAAATACAAGAATTTCAAGATATAAGCTCATTGTTAAACTACTTAGACAAAGCCCCTCTTGGTAAGAACTTCAAAGGCAAATACTCCTTTCTTAGCAGTAGAAAATATGACTATAACGAATGGTCAGGTACAAGCACATATGAAGAAGCCCGTAATCTGCTCTTAAAAGGATGGACACCAGCAGCAGAGAAGTTAACAAAGAGAGTTCCAGTATCAACAGTACCTTCTACAGTAAAGAATTCAAGACCAGCATACAGCACAGTAGGTCACCAAGCCAGCGTACCAAGATACTTACAGGGTATACCCACAAACATGATAGACAGGAAACCACAAGTACAAAAACAAAAAATCATAATCCTCAACAAAAGCATGAGCTACAGTGCTATGTGGGGTCAAGCCAGAATAGAAGAACAAGGCATAAAAGCTCTTCAAGTAATACAAGCTCTTGAGAGCAGGGGATACAGAGTGAAAATGAATATGGTGTTTTCAACAGCTGATGCTTCAGAGAGTCAAAGCAGAGATTTTAAAGAATCCATAGTGCTCAAAGTTACAATAAAGAAGCCTGATGAAAGATTCTCACTCAGCAAGATGGCATTCCCCCTGGTACATACAGCGATGCTCCGCAGAATAGGGTTTGACTGGGTAGAGAAGAATCAGGATATAGAAGGATATAGCTCAACATGGTCATCATTTTATGGTTACCCTTCAGAAGTATCTTTAAAGACTATATTAAATAAGAACGAATATTTATTACCAAGTAATATAGCTGACGTGGAGGAATACGTGAAATCACTGGGGCTTTAAGCCCCTTTTAATTTCTTAAAAATAAGTCTTTACTTTTTAGAGATATAGCTTTATAATAAGAATTAAGCTTATAAAATTGAACGGAAACAAAACAGGGAGGTAAAAAGATGAAAACTATAACAATCACAACCAACCCAATGACTGGAGGATTTGACAATATAATCAGAGTAGACAATACTTTCTGCGAAATAACAAAGAAGGGCAAGACTTACATAAGAGCATACTACTTAAATAACAACAACTCAGGCTACTTCTACTTCAATAATACCAGATACATAATAGAGAACTTCCTAAACTCAGTTCAAGCAGGCAGAGTTACAAATATATTTGAACTAGAGAAGAAGAAAAAGTTATCTGAAGACATGGAGGGTAACAGCAGAGCAGCTGGAACTAAAAAAACAAAGATTGAAGTTGATTTTGGAACATCAAAGAAAGTAGAATCCAAAGTAGAACAACCAAAATCTGATAACACCATAGTAAAACACTATCAATATGACGTGATAAAGACTTGTATAAAAGCTGACATCCCAGTTTACTTGGTAGGAGAAGCAGGAACAGGAAAGAACTTCACTCTTCAGGAGATAGCTAAAGACTTAAACTTGACATTTTACTTCACCAATAGCATACAACAAGAATATAAAATAACAGGATTCATAGACGCAGGCGGTACATATCATGAAACAGAATTTTACAAAGCATTCAAAAATGGAGGGTTGTTCTTCCTGGATGAATTAGATGCTAGTATACCAGAAGTTCTTGTTCTCCTAAACGCAGCAATAGCAAACAAATACTTTGAATTCCCTACAGGTAGACTAGATGCTCACCCAGATTTCAGAGTTGTAGCAGCAGGAAATACATCAGGCTCAGGAGCAAATGAACTCTACACAGGCAGATTGGTACTTGACTCAGCCACACTAGACAGATTTGTAGAAATAGAGTTTGATTATGACAGAAACATTGAACTTTCCCTAGCTAAAGGAAACACACAGCTTGTAAACTTCACACGCTCACTCAGAGAATTTTGTAAGAACAACGGCATCAGAGCTACATTCTCCTACAGAATGATAATCAGCGTAACTAAACTAGAGGCAGCTGGACTTGACCTTAAACATATATTAAAGATAGCAGTATTGAAGGGTATGGACAAGGACACAATAAGAACACTGAATGTTAAAGACTCAGGAAAATACTATTACGCACTCAAAGAACTACAGGCGGCAGCCTAGAGCTGCCCCTGATTAATTTAAGGGGGGTACAAACAATATGTCAACAAGAGCAAAATTAACAGTTCTAGCATGGATATTCTTATTCTTGATACTGGCTCTGCTTAAAGTAGATGCCACTACAAAAACTCAGCTAGAGCACACAACTACAACAAATTTAGCTGTAGAAGACACAGAAATTGTTCAACCTGAAGAAAAAGAGGACTGGCTGTTGGGTGAATTCACAATAACTTATTATTGTTCATGTGAGAAGTGCTGTGGTAAAACAGATGGAATCACATGCAGCGGTGAGAAAGTGTCAGAAGGCATAACAGTAGCAGTTGACCCAAATGTTATTCCCTTGGGGGTATATATTTATATTGAGGGGGTGGGATACAGAATTGCACAAGATACTGGTGGGAATATAAAAGGAAAGAAGGTGGATGTTTACATGAGTTCACACGAAGAAGCCCTGAAGGCAGGAATACACAAAGCTAATGTCTATGTAATAGAGGGAACAATTGCTAGAGGGGGTAGTACTGTTGAATAGACAGCAGAGAAGGCAAGAAAATCGCAAAAAGACTGATAAAGTTAGAACTTACAACTTATCTCAAGAACAACTTGATTCTATCATAAAAGAGCAAATTGCTGAAGAGATTGCAGAAATGAGAAAAGAGACACTTCAATATGCCACATCAAGAGTAATAGCGGTACTCACAGAAGCTCTACATGATGAATTTGACTTTGGAGCAAAAAGGTTACAAAGATTCTTAGACAGAGCCAACACTAAGTTTGAGTGTATAGACCAGGGATATGTGACTTTAGAGGATATATACAACAATCTTGACAATTTGGGGGTGCAAATAAGATGAAAATAAGGACACATAAAATCACATCATCGGGAACTGAAATACCTGTTACTATCTATATAGAAAAAGTTGATAGAGATATTGTGTTAAAACACCAAACTCTGGATAGGGATGAGCGAAACAATTGGTGTATTCACGATAAGCCTTGTGCTAAGTATAATCAGAGACCGTGTTGCCCTCCTAAGTGTAAACTCTTCAGCGAACTGAAAGAAAGAGAGAATATGTACCTAGTAGCTGTGAAATTGACTTTAGAGGACTATCTACAAGTGTCTCCAAAAACCAAAGCTCAAGGACAAAAAAGCTGGTTTTTATTTATGAGTGCAGCACACAAGATAACAAGAAACATACAAAATAATATATCTTGCTATTTTGAGGGTCAAGTATTTAGGGTAGGGGGCTGTTTAGGTTGTCAATACACAAAAACTAAGGTGTGTAGGAGATTTGCACCTGCTTTAGAAGGAACTGGAATTGATGTAGTAGCCTTAACTGAAGACGTGTTTGGAATAGAGATAGACTGGTTTAAGCCAAAACACCCTCTTCAACAAATGATAGCTGTTGGTGGTATATACACCGATGAGAATATATCAAAATCAAAATTTAAGGAGGTAATTAATGATGTTTGCAGCAATAATCTATAAGCAAGCCGACAAGATGCTAAAAATAGCCCGAGTCTATGCAGAAGAGTATTCTGGATGTACTAAGGTGAAGGTAGGAGCTATAATTGAGAGAGACAATAAAATACTTGGTATAGGGGCAAATAAGGCTATACCTAATCTATGTAGGTACAGGGGCTGCATGAGAGTAGAAAAGTATGGTGAGAATTCTAAACTTCATCGCAATCCTGAAGATTGTAGAGCTATACACAGTGAGATAGATGCCATTTGTTCTTCTTCAGAGTCTTTAGTTGGAGCCACAATATACATTACAAGATACCCGTGTGAAGCTTGTGCAAGAGCAATAGTTGCTGCTGGTATAACTAAGGTAGTATATGGTCGTGAACAAGTTATAAGTAAAGAAACAGAAAAAATACTTGAGAACGCTGATATTGATGTTACACACTATATAGGCTATAAAGAAGATGATACAATCGTATGATAAAAGAGGACTGTGTGAAGATTACATCATCCTATTTGAGCAGGTTTGAAAAGACTTGCCCAGAATGCAACAAGGTATTTCTAATGCAAAGTCCAAATTTATATGCCTATAAGATTATGATATTTACAAGAGATTCAGCTAAAACCCTTTACTACTGCAGTTATTCCTGTTGGATAAAGCACAAGAGGGCTCAAATTGCTAAAAAGAAGAAGAGAGGTAGAAATAAAAATGATACAATATGATATGCTGAAAATACTCACAAAAGCTCAAGACACCTATGGTTATCCCAATCAAATGATGGTATGTGCTGAAGAATGTTGCGAATTAGCAAGCGTGCTGTCCCGTACCCATAAAGACAGGCTGGATATAGTTGAGGAGATTGCTGATGTTACTGTGTGCTTACACCACATATATATTATGTTTGGTATAGACTCAGGACACCACAACCCTTTTTATGAGAGGTACAAGAATTGTGCTTTTAACCCTATAAAAGAGCTTTGTGATTTAGCCTGCTTGCTTACAAAGTACCCAAGATATCCCGACCATTCCACAGCTTTGGAGAACATGAAAACTAAGGTCATAGAAAAAACAGCTGTTGTGGTTCTGACGTTAGCTCAACTCAAAAACCTGTACTTGATATACGATGATGAAATAGAGGTTGTGATGGATAAAAAATTAAGGAGATTGGAAAGGTGGCTCAAAGAATCTGATAATATGTATCAAACAACAATAGACAGAGAACTGAGGTGATTGACTGTTGAATTTGCGTGAATTTAATTCTTTGGTGGGGCAGGATAGTTATGTTAGATGTCAAGGCAAAGAAAGAGTTGACCCTGCTATAGTCAATTTAGCTACAGCTGAGCACCATCTATTCTCTGGAGGCACAATTGGTTGGTGGGTTAGGTCAGGATACATAATTGTAGATATAGATGAAGGAAAAGAACAAGCTCTACAAGTAATAAAGAAATTAAGACTAAAAACCCTGATGTGTAAGACACCAAAAGGAATACATCTATACTTTAAGACAGACAAAGATTACCCGCAAAAAATTGGAATGGTTACCCCCTTTGGACTGAAGTGTGACTTCAGGTGTGCTAATAAAGGTTATGTCCTTTTACCCTTTGGGGTAGATGGCAGAAGTTTTAACAAAAGTAGGGGAATAATGGACTTGCCATTAGAATTTACACCCATCCCGAATAGAAAAGAAAGCTTGCTGGGGTTAAAAGAGGGTGACGGCAGAAATTCTACTCTATTTGGACACTTGATGGCTTATAAGCACAGAGGGGCTTCTGAATCTCAAATAGAGACAATAGCAGAAGTGATAAACACAACAATATTTGCTCAACCTATGGATACTGAGGAACTTGAAAAGATTGTAGTTAATACCAAGAAATATGAAGCAAGACCACAGGGTGAGAATCCGTACTTGATATATAATGATAAAGGCAACCCCTCTATGGTGAATAACAGAGCTATATGCGATTACTTTGTAAACAAGGGTGACGTGTTTGTAATAGGCGGTGATTGCTATCAATATAAAGATGGGGTATATGTGGAAGCAAGCTCTTATGTGAGAAATTCAATAAAAGAGATGATATCAGCTGATAATCTCATAACTCAATCCAGAATAATGGAATGTTACAGGTTGCTGATAGACGACACAAGAATACAAAGAGCATCCACAGACTTAAATAGAGACAAGAATCTAATCAACTTCAAGAACGGTGTGTGGGATATACAACAATCTAAACTTTTACCCCACGACAGTAAATACCTACAAACACTGCAAATACCGCACGAAGTTAAAAAATCCAAAAAGTCTTGGGAGAGTACCCTGTTGTACAAATTTCTAAAGAATGAAGTTGAGCTGAGTGATGAAGATTTAGACATGATTATAGAATACGCTGCTTATTGCTTAACATTAGATTTTGGGCTCAAGACCTTTATGGTGCTTCAGGGACAATCTAATACAGGAAAGTCTGTGTTAATAAGATTTTTTGAATCTCTTGTGGGTAAAGAAAATACCTCAGCCCTGTCTATGCATGAACTTAATATGAGATTTTATCCTGCTCAGTTGTACAATAAATTGCTGAATTCTTGTGCTGACAACAAGTCTTTGCCGCTGTCTAGTATAGAGAACTTGAAGAAAATTACTGGTGGCGACATGATAATGCACGAGAAGAAGGGTAAAGAACCATTTTTCTTTGTGCCTTTTGCTAAATTGTTGTTTTCATTCAACCAGATGCCGCTTCAACTGGAAGAAAAGTCTAATGCTTTTTACAAAAGAATGAGAATATTATACATGAACAAGGAACTGTTTCTAAACAATGAATATGTGGACAAACTGTGTTCTGATGAGAGTATAGCTGAAGTAATACCCCATCTGCTGGATAGACTTCCTATATCAGAAATATCAAGAACAGAAACAAGTGACCGATTGGTGGAAAGTTTGAGGCAAGATAGCGACAGCATACATGCCTTCACACAACAAAAATGTGAGTTAGGAGTAAAAAAATGGGTAACTAAAAGAGCTTTATATGAAGCCTATGCTGCTTTTTGTATAGAGACAGGCAGAGAGCCTCATAAAAAACATATATTTTTACGACACATGAGAGGTCAGGGCTTTACAGAAGCTAGACACCCTAAAAGCAGAGAAGCCTGTTGGAGGGGTATTAAATTGAGAGGAGCAAAGAGATGATTTTAATCATAAACAACAAGACTTATGAGGTTGATAAAAAAGTAGCTCTGAATTGCATAAAAACAGCAAAAGAATCCTGCGGTATGAATACTATAGTAGCCCTGCAAAAAGGGGATGTTATAGAGATGGTGAAACAGCGTTACAGCGATAGAAGAACACTATTAAAGGCTATACAAGAATATAATAAGTCGGGAATACTTGTATATGAGAAAGGAGGTTTATAATCTTGGACGATAAGACCATTTTAAAATGTGCTAGTTTAATTTTAAATAAGGTGGCTGAAGAAAGTCCCACGGGAGATATAAAAATTAAAATTAAGGGCAAAAAAGTGGTGTTAAAATACACTGAGTTGGCGAATAAGCTATCTAATTTAATAGAGTCTATACAAAATGAAGAAAAAGCTATAGTCAACACATGCAAGACTTGCGAATTTATAAAGTTTAACGACAGAGGGGACAAAGCTATGTGTTACCCTCAAAACTATACTGGGTGGCGTATACCCACAGACCACTGTTTACTACACAAGATGAGGAGATGACCTTATGAAGGGCTATAAAAAGAATGAACTTGAGATGTTTTTGTTGTGCTCTAAGAAAGCCCTACAGAAGTTGATTGATGAGAATCCCAAGTCTGGGCTGATAGTAGAAAAAGACACCAGCGGAGAGACAAAGATGAAGTATAAAGATGCTCTTGTGTGTTTACAAAGACTAGAAGACACTTTTGCTATAAAAGGTGCTTTTAGCTTTGGTATATGTGGAAATTGTACTAAGTTCAACACCACAGGACACGCCAATAAGAATTACGGGACTTGCAATGGGAGAACAGTTGGATATTTTGACACTTGTGATAATCACAGCAAAGAAGGGGGTGGATGGGGACTGTGAGTAAATACAATTATGCTACAATAGATATTGAATCTACAGGCTTAAATAGATATAAAGATGATATAAATTATGTGGGTATAGGGCTTGCTGAAGATATTGGTAGCCCTCTTGGAAAAACAATTATATGTAATATGTATCAAGATAAAGATTTAGATAAGTTGTTAAAAATAGTGGATAAGCTCAAAAAGAACAAGATAAAACTCATCTGGCAGAATGGAAAGTTTGACACTTTGTTCTTAGAACACAAATACGGTATAAAGTTACCCATACATCATGATGTTATGTTGATGGGCACAGCTTATGAATTAGCAACATCTCATGCTCTTGATGACATGGCGGAAAAGTATTTAGGAGTGTCAAGTTGGGATATACCAATGAAAGAAAAGAAAAAGCCCAACAATCCTGTAGTTGAAAAGTATTTAGGTTGTGATTTGAGATACCCGTGGGAATTGTTTTGTTTCTTTTATGAAAGTATGAGTGAACTACAGTGGAAGCACTACCATAAGATTTTGAGACCTGCCTACCTAATGTACAGGAGAATAGAAAAATCTGGAATTTACATTGACCTTAATAAGTTGTCAAAAGTCAAGAAGCTATACAAGAAGAAGCAAGAAGAAAAGTTAAAAGTTTTAAAAGACCAATACGATATAAATTGGAATAGTCCTCAACAAGTATCAGATGTGTTGTTTGATAAAGCAGGATTGCCCACAATAAAATTATCTCAGAAAACAGGTAAACCCTCTGCTGATGCTAAAGTCTTAAAGAGATTGTGTGCTAAGGGCTTTGAACTTTCACAACAACTTGCTGACTATAAATTTTATTATGGGGCTAACACAAAATTTCTCAACAAGTGGGGAGATTATGCTGCTTATGACGGGAGAATTCACCCAAGTTTTGGTATAACAAACGTGAGGACAGGAAGGACAAGCTGTTCAGACCCAAACTTACAACAAGTCCCCCGCAATCCTGAATTGAGAAATTTGTTTACAGCCAAAGAGGGTAGAAGTCTTATAGAAGCTGACTATTCACAACTTGAATTAAGGATAGCAGCAGATTATGCAAATGAGCTCACTATGCTAAAAATATACAGAGAAGGGGGAGACATACACACTACAACAGCTGCTGCTGTATCTGGAGTGCTTGAGGATAAAGTTACTAAAGATATGAGAACAAAAGCAAAAGCTGTGAACTTTGGTTTTATATATGGTATGATGGCACCAGGATTTGTAAATTATGCTTTTGATAACTACAATGTTGTTTTAAGCAGGCAAGAAGCAGAAAGATTCAGACAACTATTCTTCCAAAAGTATTCACGATTGTTGTCGTGGCATCAAGAAGTGGAAGAGATTGTTGAAGCTTTGGGAGGTGTAGCTAACAGGTTTGGAAGATTTAGGGCTTTACCCGATATATACAGCAGCGACAGGTGGGAACGCAGCTCAGCAGTCAGAAAGGGTATAAACACACCCGTACAATCAACAGGGTCAGACCTATTGATATCAGCATCGGTAGAAGTAGACAAGCTGCTGAGAAAAGAGATGAATGGGTTTTTAGTAGGAACTGTGCACGATTCCATGCTTGCTGATGTCGCTGATGAATATGTTGAAGATGCAAAAGTCGAAATACAACGAATTATGGCTAGACCTAAGATAATGGATATATTTGACGTTGACTTCAAAGTACCTTTAGTTGCTGATGTCGGTGTCGGAGCTTGGGGTAGCAAATAAAGTCGAATAAAAAGAAAAATTATCGAATTTAATAAAAATAAGTCTTTACTTTTAAAAGATAAACGATTATAATAGAGTCATGAGGTTAATACCTACACGAAACTGTAGGATTAACAAAAATAAAAAATAAAATTTTAGGAGGATGTTAGAATGTCACTAGCAGAAGTAAAAAAAGGTGAGAAAGTAGCTCTAATAGGTTTTACAGGAATCAGGTTAACAGATGTAGAGGTTACAGCAGTAAGCAAAACAGAAATCAAGTGTGAGAAGAAAGATGGCAGCGAAATGGTGTTCAGCAAAAAGACTGGAGTTCAAACTAATGCTAAGAATGAAAAGTATGCTAATAGCATCATGACACTGGAAGATGCTCCAGAGAATAAGGAAAGAAAAAAGCCCGTGAAGAAGGACAATAAAAAGGCTGGCAAAAAGGGTGCTGAGATTGAAGATGTAACCGATGAAGAGGAAGAAGAAATCAAAGACACCAAGAAGAAAAAAGAAGACAAAAAGGTTGATAAAAAGGCTGATAAGAAAAAGAAGAAGCCTGAACCAGAGTATGACGATGATGAAGATGATGAAGATGATTTTGAAGAAATATAGCAGAGTGGTCGGGGTGTAACCCCCCGATTAATGCACTGGCAACGGTCACAAGTCCGTGCGAATACTGTGGTTGTACCCGTGATGGCAGTAGTCGGGAAAAGATTCTGCCTTTGTGATAGATACATATAAGGGGGGTGCTTATACTGTCTAAATGTAAGAGTTGCGGCAGTGAGGGCTATATACATATAATTAACAGCAAACAAGATAAGCCTAAAAACACATTGATTATATACACTAAAGTAGATGAAGACATCATGCTGTGTGAGAAGTGTATCAAGAAAGTTAGCAACTCTCAAGTCAATTCATATCTCAGTTGTCCCTATGGACACTATCTTTATTACAAAAAGAGATTGCGACCTAAGAAGCCCAAAAGACCTTTACAATTTGGTTCAGATTTTCACAAGCTTCTTGAATTTAGAAAAAATAAGTACGAGCTGTCAGAAGCTTTGAAGGGCATAGAGAACACCTACTACGATATGCCATCTAAATTTCAGGAAGAGCTTGGAGACAATTATATCGATGACTTAAAAACTGTATTCAACGATTATAGGAAAGTTTGGAAAGGAAGTGATAAGCCTGTAGAGACAGAGCATGAGTTCTTGTGTCAAATTGGCACGATTAAAGGTGAGCCCATATACTTCCATGGTATAATAGATGAGGTATACAAAGACTTAATTATGGGCGAGCATAAAACCTTTTCGACAGCTCCTGACATGGGCACACTAGCCATGAATATGCAAGTTTGTCTGTATTCTAAAGCTTGGGAATTAGAGACAGGAGACAAACTGCAAAGAGTTATATGGGATTACATAAAAAGTAAACCTGCTGACAGACCTGTATGGTTGGAAAAATCTAAAAGATTTAGTGAAGCAGCTAATCAGAATATTACCCCGTATAGTTGGCTAAGAGCTTGTAAAGAGAGAGGAATAACCGATGAAGCTGTTTTAAGCAAGGCTAACCATTATTCACAAAATATATCAAATTTTTTCTTTAGATGTACTATGGAAATTTTGCCTGTTATGGTAGAATCTGTCTGGGAAGATTTTAAGACAATAACTAAAGACATATTCAAAAGAGGGGACTCAAATAAAGTCAAAAACATCAGCAGGTCATGCTCTTGGTGTAATTACAGACCAATATGCTATGCAGAGTTTACTGGTGCTGATGTAGAATATGTGCTAAAAACAGACTATATTATTAAGGAGGATAAAAAATGAACAAAATGCCAACAATTAAAGTGACTATTGAAGAGGAAGGCAGAGAGCCAATTGTGTATGAAGGGACAACGCTGGTGATGTCTCTTGTTGAAAAGTCAACTGATGAGGATAGAATAGGCACAAATAGTGTTATATCTGGCGTATTTAATGGGTCTATAGTTGCTGCTCTTGTTAAATCATTAGATAGAAACAAAAGAGATATCATAGACACATGTATAGAGAAAAGTGGCGGATTTAGTAAGATATTGAAAGATGCTTTATCCCAGATGAGTGAAATTGTTGAGGAAGCAGAAGCACCTGTAAAGAAAGGGCATCTGAATTAATGGGATTACTAGATGAAGCTGTAGACATAAAAGACCTTGGCCAAAGAAACCTATGGGTTATATATGGAAAGTCTGGGAGCGGCAAGACTAAAGTGCTTTCAACCTTCCCCAAACCCCTCCTTTATTTACAAATAGGGGATGATGGAAGTAACACAATAATAGATGCTGAAGATGTAAAAGCCATAAGAGTGAAAGACTCATCTCACCTCAAGGGACTACTCCAAGAAGCCAGACTTGACAAGAAATATGCTACAGTAGCTTGTGACACTTTTTCTCTATTTACAAATGAATGGATAGATGCCAATGCTATACAAAAAAAGAAAAGGATGACCCAACAAATGTGGGGGGACTTAAAATCAGACACTGAAGAAATAATCAAGTTAGCCCACATATTGGCTTTGAAAAAGATAGTTGTTTTAACATGTCACGAAGGGGCTGATGCCTTTGAGGGTATGGAGGATGAAATTACTCCTGATATAAGACCCAGTGTAACAAAAGGGGCTAGAACTTACTTGGAAGCTATGGCAAATTATGGTATACACACCACAATACTTGAGAAGCAAAATGATAATGGAAAAACACTCTATAGGTATGCAGTACACTTAGCCTCAAACCCTTATTATTGGGTTAAAACACAAAAGCCTGCAAATATAAAGTTACCAAAGTTGGTATATAACCCAACTTATGATAAAATAATGAATTTATTGGAGGAAAAATAGAATGGCAAGGAAATTAAAAGTAAACATGACAGGAGTAGAGAGCTATGTAAAATGTGCAGAGGGAGAACACATAGCAGTTCTCAAAGAGATTGAAGAAAAAGAGAGTCAAAATGGCTCAGACATGTTAGCAGCAGTATTTGAGGTAATAAAGGGAAGTAGCACAGGAGCAAGAGTTTTTGACAACTTTGTACTCACTGAAAAAGCCCTCTGGAAATTAAAAGGCTACTTGGAAGCTGTTGGTATGAAGGCTGATGGTAAAATCGTAATTGATTTAGACAAGCTTGTTGGCAAAACCTGTATAATAAATGTTCTCCATGAGGAATACAACGGTCAAACAAGAGCTAAGATTGATGGATTCAAGAGTCTTACTCAAAAGTCAGAATCTGATGATGATGAAGATGATGATGACGATGAAGAAGAAGAAGACAAGAAGAAAAAAGACAAGAAAAAAGACAAGAGAAAAGCAGACAACAAGAAGAAAAAGAAGAAGCCTGAGCCAGAAGATGAAGATGATGATGAAGATGATGACGATGATTGGGATGAAGAATAGGGGCATAAGCCCTTATTCTTATAAATAGGGGTGATAATTTTGTGGAATAAATGTGTGGAGTTTTGTACTAAAGCAGTGAAATCAGGTGAGTCTGACCCTAATATCAGAGTATTGAAATTCTTAGCAAATAAACACAATCTTGACTCAAAACAAAGAGCTTGGATAGCTCTGCTGTATTCAACTTGCTATTGTGCTTCTACAACTTGGTTTATATTTAACATGTTACCCGACTTATCAAACTTAAAGCTTGTAGCACTCACAAGATTTTGGTCAGAACACAGGGACTTGTTAATATTTCAGTCAGATAGAAAATATGTTAAGAACATGCATTGGTTTGTGCCAATAATAGCCGATTACAGAACTAAGATTGGAAAAAACCATGAGAAAGTGCTAGAAGTCATACAAAATGGCAGACAAGATGAATTATTTAAGATGATGACTTTACTAAAATATTGCGGTAGATTCACAGCTTTTATCTATATAGATTGTATTCAAGCTTTGTTTGATGTAGAAGTGTTGATTAACCCAAAAAATTGGAATGACTGGGCTACAGCTGGAGAAGGGTTGTGCCACGCAATAGGGAAAGAAGATTGGGCTGAATTACACCATAAGACAGGAAAATACGATATTTCAGCAAAGGATGAGCTAGACACAGCATTTGACAAGTTAAAGAGTGAAATAAATAAACAAGCAAAAGTAACAGATAGTGAGTTAGAAACAGCTCTTTGTGCATTCCGTAAATTATTCAAACAATCCAGATATTACGGGTATTATGTAGATAGACAACAAGAAGAGTTTTTAAATTCAAGGGCATTCTTTACAGGGCAACAAAAAAAGCTGTTGCAGGAGTTGTGGAAAGCTAGAGCAGCATGTATAGACAATTCCTTGCTTGGAGAATTAAATGGTTGGAGAGGTATAAGAAAAGAACGACACAAAATATTTGTTGAGTCTGGGGGTAAACGCTTTGAGTAGGCTATTGGTAAATATCAGAGGTACTAATGGTGCTGGAAAGAGTACCATACCCAAGTCAATGCTGGAAAGGGACAAAATGTATCGGGTGATAGGACTTGGCGAAGATGGTAAAGCCCCTTATATAACAGTATTTCCGTCATATTTGTGGGTAGCCCTTGGAACTTACTTCAACAACACAGGAGGATTGGACACCTATAAGAACAACGATGAAACCAAAAAAGCCCTGAATTATGTGTTGAAGAATTTTCCAGAGTATGATATACTCATGGAGGGTATAATCGCATCAACTATAAAGTCAACCTATGTAAATTGGTTCAAAAGAGCAGAAAGCTTAATGGAACGTGAGATTATAACCCAAAGAAAGATAATCATAATGAATTTTATACCACCTTTAGATATTTGTTTGGAAAGAGTTCAACACAGAAATGGGTTTAAGCCTGTTAATGTCAAACAAATAGAAAGCAAATGGAATACTGTAAACAGAAATGTGCAATACTTTCAAGACAAGGGGTTTACTTCAATAAAAATAGATACTTCTAAATGTCCAAGAGAGAAGATGTTGATTAATTTCATAAAGACTTGTGAAAAATATAGCGGAGGTAGAAGATAATGTTAATTATATTAGAAGGTTGCGATGGTGTTGGTAAAAGCACAATAGCTGCTCAGTTAGCTAAGTTGTTGAATGCTGAAATTGTACACTGTACAAGGGAAACTCCAAATGACTATGAATTCTTTTCAGGTATAATCGAAGCAAGTGAAAACAGGAATGTGATTGCGGATAGATTCTGCTATGGACAGTTTGTGTATCAGAAGCCAGAAGAAAGAAAACTCACCCCCAGAGACTTGACCAGACTGGAAATAGAGATATTAGCTTCAAACGCTAAAGTTGTACACGTTATAGCTCCTGTACCAGAAATAAGGGAACGACTGAAAAACAGAGGGGAACAAACCGACACACCAGTGTCAGAAATATGCCAAAAATTCACTGAAGTGTTTGAAAAAAGTTTAACAAACCCGATATTGTGGTGGACAGGAGGGGAAATATAGTGACAAATAAAGATGTTAGTATACCCCTAGCTAATGTATCTATACAGTGCCCGGGTATTAATGAGGCTTGGGGGGTTTGGTATGAAGAATTAACCCGACAATCTAAAAAAGGGTTCATACAACCATCAAGAGCAGGAAATGTTGTAGGAGAAGTGCTGAATGCTGTTACAGTAATAACAAACCCAAGAGACAATATACTTACCTCTGAAATTAGAAATATGCCCCTAAAATATGCTGTGGGGGAACTCTTATGGTACTTATCAGGTAGCAATAAGCTTAAAGACATAAAACCTTATAGTAAATTTTGGGAGAATATCAGTGATGATGGCGAAACCCTCAATTCAGCTTATGGATACAGAATATTTAATAAATTTGGGTTTGACCAATGGGAGCATGTAAAAAAACTACTAACAGATGACCCTCTAAGCAGACAAGCAGTGATTCACATAAAAGATGCAAGCAATGAGCCAACTAAAGACACGCCATGTACAGTTGCTCTACAGTATAGCATCAGGGACAAAAGGTTATATGCCACAACTTATATGAGAAGTAATGATATATGGCTTGGATTCCCGTATGATGTGTTTACTTTTACTTGCTTACAAATAAAAATGGCTATGGAATTGGGGGTAGAAGTTGGAGAATATACTCATATAGCAGGTTCATTACATTTGTACGAAAGGGATGATGTAAAGAATGGAATGGCAAAAGATACAGATAAAAGTAAATAGAGAAGGCAACACATCTTGGAGTCACTTTTGTTATGTTCCTGCTGAACTTAAACAAGAATTTGATGCTACTTTTAACCATATGAATCCTACAAAATGGATACTGAAGTGGGCTCAAGAGGATTTTAAAATCAAAAAATTAGATACTTGGGAAGATTTAGAGAGCTTAAAATCAAGAATAAAGAATCTTTACAAGGATAGATATCCTGAATTATACATTGAGAGTACCACAGATAATCAAGGTTGGTTGAGGGTTTGGTATACCCTTCACATGGAAAAGGAGATGAATGAGCTTGAATAAAAATACAGATTTTTCAACATTACCCTATATAATAGCTGTAGATGCTGATGGAACTTTGTGGAATGATGAATTTCCTGAAATTGGGTCATCAATCAATACAGAATTCATTGATTCCCTTAAGAGAGACCAGAAAAAGGGAGCTAAGCTCATATTATGGACTTGTAGAACCAATGAAGATGGGGGCAGAGCTTACTTGGATGAGGCTGTCGATAAGTGCAAAGAGTGTGGGTTAGTATTTGATGCAGTAAATGATAATATAGCAGAGGTTAAAGCAAGAGGGTGGGATGCCCGCAAAGTATATGCTGATGTGTATCTTGATGACAAAGCTGTACATATACACTATCAGACAAAGATGTGTAAAATATGCCCCTAGAAAGTGCTATTGTTTCCAGTATACTTGGTTATTTGAATGGACTAAAAGGGTGTATTGCTGAAAAAGTTCATGGAAATGCCTTTCAAAGCGGCAGACCTGATATCAATGCTTGTCTTGAAGGACAATTATACAGAATAGAAGTTAAGACACCAGACCACGGCAACGAGCCTACAAAGCTACAACTTATGAACTTAAAGAAGTGGGCAAAAGCAGGAGCTATTTGTGTGGTAGTTTGGAGCTTAGATGAAGTTAAGAACTTAATTAAGCATAAGGGTTGTTACAATACAGGATTTACTGGTTGGTATATACATGAAGATGGACAAATAACAAAAGGGGGACATAAGTAATGGAAAAACTTGGTTTTTATAGCAAGTATGTAATTCACAAGTCAAATGGAAAACCTACAGACCCAAAAGCTGTGTACTTTGTACTTAGGCTTGATACGGATGAGGCTGCTAGAAAATCTGCTTTAGTATATGCTGATAATATTGATAATAAAGAATTATCCCAAGATTTAAAAGAAATTGTAAAAAGATTAAGGAGGAAATAGAATGAAGTGTTTTTATCATCGTGATGCTGATGGAAGATGTGCTGGACATCTAGTAAACCTCTGGGATTGTAGTCCCGACAAGATGTTTATAGGTATAAATTATGAAGACATATTCCCTTTACACGAAATAAAAAAGGGAGAAAGGGTGTACATTGTTGACTTCTCAATAAGCCCTGATTGTATGAGGCAACTATTAGAAATAACTACAGATATAATCTGGATAGACCATCACAAGACAGCCATAGATAAGTACAAGGATTTTGAATGGGATATTCCTGGGATAAGGATAAATGGCGTTGCTGGTTGTATGTTAACATACATTTATCTATATCATATGCTCAATAAAGATGGAGTGAAAAATAATTTTTCTTATTTTTATAGTGACTATGCCCCTTTGTACGTAAAACTCATAGCTGACTATGATGTATGGAACTTTGAATATGGTGATGATACCAGACATTTTCAAATGGCTTTTAGTGCTTATGATTTTAACCCTGAGTCACCTCAATGGAATGATTTTAATTCTCCCTACAAAAGCAATATGGAATATTTCTATATTAACCAAGGAGAGATTATGATGCTTTGGAGAGATAATTGGGCAAAGAGCTTTATGAAGTACGGATTTCATGTAGACCTTGGAGGGTTAAAGTGTTTTGCTGCTAACTTAGGGCATTGTAATAGTGACTATTTCAAAAGTGTAGAAGGGGATTATGATGCTTTTATAGCTTTTCTCTACACAGGAAAGAGCTGGAGGATAAGTATGTATGCTAATAAGCCCGATGTTGATGTGTCTAAAGTGTGTGCTAAGTATGGCGGTGGTGGACATAAAGGTGCTGCAGGATTCCACTGTGAAGAATTACCTTTTAGGATAGAGAAAGATGAACTTGAAACTCTTTTTGAAGAATCCAAGGAATATGTAAGACTTGACCCATCAACTATATTAAAGAAAGGGAGGCAATATTAGTGGAAGCAACAATGTGTGATAGTTGTAAAAAAGTAGTCTCAAAGGAAGAAGCCCGCAAGATAGCCCTTGAAGTTAGCTCAGTCAAGAGTATAGTATTTGGGGAATTATCTGTTGCTAAAAGAACAAGAGATTGTTGCCCCGAATGTTATGAGAAGATAAAAGGCATGTTCCCTGGTGAAATTCATCTTTGTGATACTTGTGAATATTGTCCTGCTGAGTGTAATGGCAACAACATAATCTTTGGTAATGGTGTGGGTAATGACAATGTCATAGCTTGTGAGGGACATAAAGAGAATGAAACTAAAATTTAAGACTAAGCCCTGGAAGCACCAGAAAAAAGCCCTGAAGTATTTAATGCCCCGTAATTTTGGGGCATTATATACTGATATGGGTAGTGGCAAGACTAAAGTATTCATAGACCTCACTATTAACAAAGGCTTTGGAGTTACCCTCATAGTTACTACAAAGAAGATATGTGAAAGACACACATGGGAAACAGAATTTAGCAAACACTCTTTTAGCAACGAAATTTCAGTTTTAAGTGCTTGGTATATGCCTTATGATAAGAGACCCAGTATGGTGAAAGAAAAGCTAACTGAGTTGAAAAATAAGCGCCAGGCAGCCATCATAATGAACTATGATAGCGTATGGCGTGAGCCCTTTAGAAGCTACTTGCTAAAAAATCCGCCTGACTGCATTATTTGCGATGAAAGTCATCGAATTAAATCTCCAGGCAGTAAAGTATCTAAGTTTTTGTATTTGATGGGTAAAAAGGTAAAGAATAGGTATATACTAACAGGTACTCCAAGTGCTGAATCACCATTAGATGTATATGCTCAATACAGATTTTTAGAGCCTTCTATATTTGGAACTAACTTTGCAAATTTCAAAGCTGAGTATACAAATCAAATTCTAATACCTGGCGGATTCACAATTTTAGACAAAAAGAACCCCTATAAAAACTTAGATAAGTTCAGAGAATTGATGTTTTCGTGTGCTTTTATGGAAGAAATTGACCAAGACTTGCCGCCAGTACAGGATATTGTTGTAGAATTTGATATGTCTCAGAAAGCTCAAAAGTATTATAAAGAAATGAGAAAAGAGGGCTGCTTGGAACTTAAAAATGGCGTGGTAGAAGCTAATAACGTTCTAGCTATTTTAACACGACTTCAGCAAATAAATAGTGGGTATTTACCTGTGGTTAATGATGATGGTGAGGTAACTATCACGGAAATAGATAATTCACGTCAGGAAGCATTTAAAGAGCTTTTAGAGGGTATTCCAGAAAATGAACCTGTAGTGGTATTTGCTAAGTATAAGAAAGACATAAAAGATGCTAGAAAAATTGCTAAAGAGCTTGGTAGAAAAAGCTCTGAATTATCAGGCAGCAGAGACACCATGCAAAGATGGGTTGATGGTAACACAACAGTGCTGGTGATACAGATAAGCTCAGGGGCAGAAGGGCTTAATGAATTAGTTAGAGCTAAATACTGTATATATTACAGCTTACACCATTCTTTAGTGCTGTGGAGACAATCCAGAAAAAGGCTCAGTAGACCAGGACAGACACGACCTGTAATATATTACACATTAGTAGCTAAAATGAAGCAAGGAGTGACTGTAGATGAGAAAATTTTAAAGAGTTTAGAGAATAAACAAAGTTATGTAGATATTGTAATGAATACTAGAGAATTGTAAAAAGAGAGGGCAGCCACAAGGGTTGCCCTCTTTATACAGGAGGATTTTAGGATAATGAGCGTTTGAAAGCAACCTGTAGCCACTCAGGATTGGCTGGTATCTTACCTAAAAGCACATCTATCCAGTATTCTCTGCTAGACACTATACCCTTCTTTACCATAGCATCAACTAAAGCAATAACGGATTGTTCTGGCGTCAAACTTTCTTGCCATTTTTCTCCAAAATATTCGCATATGGCCTTGGCTTGAGCTTTAGCATATTTATCTACACTAGCTATCATATCCTGAACTTCTCCATGATTTGTATGAAATATGTTTTCTATAAGTATTGCTGGGGGTTTGGCTTTACGAATAACATACAAACCATTAGTCCTACCATAAGATGTATCAGGTAATACCCCTCTGTCTTTGCCTGGGGATATTGGAGCTAAGTGTTTGTATATAATAGTAGCAAATTGGTAGCTCTTACCTCCTACCCCTCCTGGGGTGTAATAAAATACTGTAGTACCTTCTGACCCACCATCTCCAGCAATATCTTCTACCCTCCCAGCATCTGAGTGTTCTTCAAGGAAAATGTCGCAAGCCAAGTTGTTGCACATTTTTATTGTTTCAGCTAGAGTACAACCAACAGGATTCCTGAACACTATAAACTTACCCTTTTGTGTCTCTAACCAAAATTTTACCCTATCCGCTAGAATATGCATCCTATCTTGCTCTGTTCCGTATTGACCAACACCTACATTAGCTTTTTGATTTGAAGCAGATACAAAAACTCTATAAGTTATCATAGTGCCTCCTTGATATTCTTGTAACCAGAGTAGAATCCAGAGGCAGCAAGCCCCATTATCAACCCTTTAAGAATACCAGCTTTGATGTCACCAGGATAGAGGTAAATTACACCGCCAATAAGCCCCAATACAATATTCACCACAGGTATGAATTTAGGGTTAAACCCTGTCTTTTTTAACATTTCAGCAATAGCTATGATGATTGGGATTAATAACACATCTGTGTATTCCATCAAATCGCCCTCCTTGCTCTTTCTAACATTTCATCCATTTTACTACCCTGTTCAGCTTGAAATACTTTAATTATTGTTTGAAGTTCTTGGTTACTTTTAGTGTTTTCTGCTATAGCCTTGGTGTTGTTTGTTATGACTGTGCTTAAATTGTCTGCACATCTGGTATGTGTTTGTTGTGGATTCTTTCTTTCATATATTTTAACCCCTGCATCAACTATTGCTTTGAGTAGGGCATATGCCCCTCCTACTGCGAATATTGCTATACCATACTGCGCTAATTGAGTTTCTGGCATAGACAATCCCCCTTTTATGTTACTTATGCTTTCGCTAGCTTATTTGATTATTATTTTCTCCTTTCTATTGTATTAAGCATTTTTAAATACCTCCATACGTCACATTTTTACTCTATTGTGTCGTTTCTAACTCGTTGATTTTATCTCTTATAGCTTGTCTTTTTGTGTGCAAGTCTGCAATATAAAAAGGATAGCATTCTATCCTAATGAAACCTTATTCTGTTGCTTCTATTACTGTTGGTGTATCTCCCCATACTGCAAATATAGCTGTACTGTATGGCTCAGGCACCTCATCTAAAACCTCTTGCCTATCTCTTTCAGTGTTTTGATAGTTTTTCCTATATATATCGCCAACAGCGTATTCCTTACCATCAATAATAGCAATATTCTGTTTTCTAACATCTACATTATTCTGAGTAAGCATATCAAGATAAACTCTTTCTTCCATATCGCAAACCTCCTATTTTGTAATATAAGTAACAACACCCTCTAATACAGTTGTATTTGTCAAATGCTCAGCTGTTAAAGTTATAGCTGAGGTATTATTGCCGCCAAAATAGAAATAGCCATTTGATGAACCAGGATATAGCCTTCCTGCTAATTGAGTAACGCCTGTTGGAAAAACAATATTAGCAATGTAACCAATTGTAATTGCACCAGTTGACTCAGGCGCAGGAGAAAACGGAAGTCCATTTAAGATTACATTGCCATTCATATTTGCATCCTTAGCAGATAGTGTAATTTTAAATTCGGCAATAACATGTTTACCATTTTTATAGTATTTCCCATACTTTTTAGTGTACGTATTGCTACCTGCTGTAGTTTGGCCTATTAGTGTTGGTGCCCATATGCCCTCTTCTATTTTTAATCCATGTATACCATTACCGCCAGTTACCAACATATCTTCATGTACAATCCTTGCAAACTGTTCTTCACCCAACTCATTTTCTATGCCTGAGACATTCTCTACAAGCTGATTATGCGAGCTTCTCAAATTGTCGGCATACTCCAGCTTGACTTGCACCTGCTGGCTGTTGTAGTCCTCTTGTAGGACTTCATAGAGGACTGTAATTACATTTATATTAGGGTCATAGTCTGTCTTATTAATCCTTATTCTTTCTTTGCCATTAATTGTACTAATAGTTGCTATATCACAAAGTGAAGTTATATCAGTGCCGTCTCTATAAACCTTCACGATTCTTTTATTTTTGTATTTCAAGTTTCCTAGCGGTACAGGGTCTATATTTATGAAATAGTAGTCTGTTCCACCTGAGTTATATAACTGTGGGTTAGCTCTCTCGTACGCTATTCCTGTTGACACATCAACGCAGTTGTATCCCTGCTCCAGTTTCAGGCTTCCCACAGGCTCAATAATCTCCTGTTCCTCTTGAGCCAACACATACCATATTTCTGTTCCTGTCAATGCTGCTTGGGCTGCTGCTAGGTTAGCATATGTGCCTTTTGGAAATATGAAGGCCATTCTGCCATCTGCTCCGCTTATAGAAAAATGATGAGGATTTGTTAAAGCGTTCCAAGTGCCTGTTGAATAACCAACACCTATATAATCACCTACAATTGCTTTCGACTCAGTAGGGAGAGCAATATTTCCACCTATTTTTTTGAAAAATTCTGAGGTAAGCAAAACATAGTCAACATTTGCTTCTCCAGTATTCAAAGAAGATATATTACTTGCCTGTAGCACATACTTCTTTACCCTCCACGTCTTTACAGCTTTTATGCCGTCGTCGGTCAGCTCGTCTGCATATGTGCTGACTTTGCCAAGTGTGCAGGGATATATACGTTGTTTTTCCCACGGGGTTTCATGTGACGTTGCGACAGTGCCTTCTTCGAGTTGTGCTGTATCTAAATCTGTTAATAATAACGTTATTCCTAAATATTTAGCATTTGAAGGGGCAATATTTGTATCACTGAATCTACTAATATAAGCAGTATTGCCTTTTGTAGCAAACCATGCTGTATTAGATGATAAAAATTTGTTTAGCTTATATTGCTTATTGGACTCTATTTTTATGAAAACATATCCGTATAATGCATTTGTAGATATTGTGCCATCTGCTAAAACTATAAATTTACCTTTAGTAACTTCGCTCTTATCTAACAGATTCTTCCCACGAACCGTCAAACAAGGATTCAGCAAAGGTTGAACACTGTTAATGAACGGAAGCTTTAATAGTAATTGTTCTTCTGTTTTGCTGTTATAGTCCTCTTGCGATATTCTTTCCACTATTAGCCCATCTATATAGGCTTCGGTTAAACCAGCACCACTTCTACCATATAAAATTCTAAATCCATCAGTTGTTGAAAATTTGAATCCGATACGTTGCCATACATTGAGCTTGTTCTTATCTGCCGACTTAGTACCGTAATTAGGTGGTGCCCATGCGCCCTTACTTGATATGCTAATAGAAATATTGGCGGCGTCATTGATAAGAACATAAACATACATGGAAGCAAAATAATAATTTGTGCCACTATCTGATATGTCCGATGCTACATAAGCTGGATTACTAGCACTTGTAAAACATTTAAACGATTTTGAACCAAACATTTTTTGAGCCGTATCTTCAATAGCGGTTTTTATCTGCCATTTGCTTATATCTTCGCCACCATCAGGCAATAAGTTCTGTCTTATATCCGGCGCAACAATCTTCACCTTTGGCACGCTCCCCACATTTGCCGTGACGGATTTGATGCTGTCGGCTGTGGATAAGGCAAGAGTAGTATTTAACACATTTACTGATACATCTTCTTCAATCTCTTCAAATCTATCTTTTATTGTTGGGAATACTTTACTTTTAGCATCTGATATATGAGCTTGACCGACTTCAGCATTTGCATCTCCTTTTACTATTTCACCAACTTCAGTTTGAAGTGCTTTTACATCTGTATCTACACCATCAAACCCTGTAGTTATCAAGCTATATTCATCTGATACTTTATTATACCCTTTCAGGTTGCAATACTTGTTTGCCATCTATTGCTCCCTCCAATTTATTCATAATAGCTACAAAAGCAGGAACTTCTCCACCTTTTAAATTAACCCTTTGCATAAATATCATCAAGTTATTGTATTCAGTATCATTTAACTTTATTTCTATAGTTTTCTGATTTTCCATACGTTCTCACCCCCTAGTTTCTAGGATAGATCAATCCATACTCCCCAAGTCTTTGTATAAGAGTATTTAGCCTAGTTCTTAATTCTGCATTAGTATCATTCGCAGCATAATATACGTCTTTTTGATACTGTGGGCTAGTGCCAAAAAAACCTATGCGTCCCGTGAATTTGATTTGGTTATAATCACTACCCCCATAGCTACTACCTATGTTAATATATCGTGTTAAAATCGATAATTCATTTACATAACTCCCTGAATATGCTCCGATAATTATTCCTTGGCTGGTAAACGATAGGACATTATCTAATCCATCGCCGACGCCACCACGTTTTATCGCACCAGACGAATTAATAAAATTAATAGTCGAATTACTAATTCTAATATCATCGTTTTGAATAATTACACTAGATAGTGTACCACTAAATGTGCCGCTTGCTGCCTTCAATTCCCCACTAAACGTACCGTCTGCTCCATCTAAATGCTTGACTTTTAGATTTTGCACATCAATCCTACTTGCTGACAACGTGCCTGTTGTTATGTTAGATGCGTTTAACTTAATTACACTTACTTGGCTGG
>ENA-UOOH01000593-UOOH01000593.1-fermentation-metagenome-genome-assembly--contig:-NODE-593-length-40473-cov-18.172250_pt1 | contig 40473 bp, 41 predicted proteins | sample MGYA00245778_ERZ724025 | MGnify/ENA primary metagenome ERZ724025 (study PRJEB28704, sample SAMN03018313) | fermentation metagenome | biome: anthropogenic terrestrial biome; feature: soil; material...
GGTTCCGGCTCGTCGCCGAGTCAACGTTTTTCTCTTATTTCGCACGAGTCATTTATCGCAATTCGACTCCGAGCCCTTCCGCCAACTGTTTGCGCAGTTTTTCGTAGGCGTTGTTGACTTCGGTATCGGTCAGGGTGCGTTCTTTGCTGCGGAACGTGAACGAATAAGCCATGCTGCGGCGTCCTGCGCCGAGGACTTTTTCGTCTTCATACACGTCGAACAGCCGGACGCGCTCCAGATTTTTAATCTTGCAGGAACCGATGAACTCGAGGATCTTACGGTGCGTCAGCCCCGCAGGCGCTACAAACGCGATATCTCGGCTGGTAGCCGGATACGGCGAGAGCTGCTTATAATATTGCAGTCCCGGGGTCTTTTCGAGCAGTACCGCCACTTCGAACTGCGCAGCGAAGACCGGATGGTCGGTTTTGAAGCCGTCCGTCAAGTTCTCGGAGAGTTGCCCGAAATGCCCGGCGAGGACACCGTCGATATAAACCGCCGCGCCCATACCGGGAGCAAAACGCGGATCATCCGCCGGTTCGAATTCGCAACCGCCGATGCGGCGGAGTTCGAACAGTGATTCGATCAGCCCTTTCATATTGTAAAAATCGAATACGTCTTTCAGCGCCGCCGAGTAAAGCTCGGGGTGGCGGCGCCCGGTCAGGACGAGCAGGAGTTCATAGCGTTCTTCCGGGAACTTGTCCGGGTTGGCGCAGAAAACGCGGTCGAGCTCGAACAATTGCAGGTCCATATTGCGCCGCGAAATATTACGGTCCACGGTCGCGAGCATTTCGCCGAGCAGAGACGGGCGCATGGCGCTGGAGTCCTGCCCGATCGGATTGATCATACGGACCAGGTCGCGCTCGGTGAAACGGCTGTCGCTGAGCGCTGATTTCGGGCTGACCGTGCTGTAATGCAGACATTCGTACAGGCCGAGGCCGATCAACTGGTTGCGCAGAACTTCGCGAGGGAAATAAGAATCTTCGCGGATCGACGCCGCGGACTTCACCAGTACCGGGACGTCGGGGATTTTGTCAAGGCCGTAAATCCGGGCGACTTCTTCGGCCAGGTCGGCTTCGCGCTCGATGTCGTAACGGTAGGTCGGCGGCAACACCATGCAGTGTGTGTCGTCCATTTCGGAAACATGGAGGCCGAGCTTCTGGAAAATTTCGGCGATTTCGTCATTGGAAATGACCTGTCCGGTCAGCATGCGGATGCGGTCGAAACGGCATTTCACCGCGGCCGGAGGTTCCAGTTTGCCGCGGACGTCGGAGAACGGCCCCACCGCTTCGCCCCCGGCAATGTCCAGAATCAACTGAACCGCGCGGTCGGCGGCGACTTCGGTCATGCGCCAGTCCACGCCGCGTTCGAAGCGGTAGGACGAGTCGCTGGAAATTCCGCGGCTGCGTGCGGTGGTACGGATGTTCCACGGTTCGAACACCGCGGCTTCGAGCAGGACGTTGACGGTGCTTTCGGTCACACCCGAATCAAGGCCGCCCATGACGCCTGCCAGGCACATCGGCTTTTCGGCGTCGGCAATAACCAGATTTTCAGGCACGAGCTTGAGCTCGGTATCGTCGAGCAGGGTGATTTTTTCACCGGCCCGGGCGTTGCGGATGACGACGCGGCCGCCGGCCAACTTGTCGCGGTCGAACGCATGCAGCGGCTGCCCCAGTTCGAACAGGACGAAGTTGGTGATATCGACAATGTTGTTGATCGGGCGCAGGCCGATGGCGGTCAGGCATTTTTTCAGCCATTCAGGGCTCTCGCCGACCTTGACGTTGCGGATGGCGCGTCCGATATAACGCGGGCAGAGGGTCGGATTTTCGACCGTCACCAGATTCATGGAATTGTCGTTGGCGGACGGCGCGGCTTTCGGGATTTCCGGCAGGCGGGCTTCATTGCCGAGCAGACAGGCCACGTCGCGGGCCACTCCCCAATGCGAGAGACAGTCGGGACGGTTCGGCGTGATTTCGAGGTCAAAAACCGTATCGCCGGGGAACAGCTTCGCAACCGGGGCGCCGACCGGAGCGTCGGCGGGCAGTTCGAGCAGTCCGCCGTGATCGTTGCCGAGGCCGAGTTCACGGGCGCTGCAAAGCATGCCGTGCGATTTCTCGCCGCGCAGGTTTGATTTTTTGATTTTGAATTCGGTTTTCGATTCGGGGTCGGACAGGACGGTGCCGATGGTCGCCACCGGCACTTTTTTGCCCGCGTCGCAGTTCGGCGCGCCGCAGACGATGTCCAGCACTTCCGTGCCGATGTTGACTTTGCAGCAGGAGAGCGTATCCGCGTTCGGGTGCGGTTTGCGTTCTTCGATCAGCCCCGCGAGCACGCCGTCGGGGATTTTATCAACCGGTTCGATGCCTTCGACTTCGATTCCGGCCATGGTCAGCTTGTCGGCCAACTCCTGAATGCCGCAATTGATATCGACATACCGGCTCAGCCAGTTATAAGATACTTTCATGGTTTCACCTTCGTTTAGAACTGTTCCAGGAATCTTACGTCGTTCTCATAGAGCAGGCGGATGTCGTTGATGCGGTACCGCAGCATGGCAATCCGCTCGACCCCCATGCCGAACGCGTAACCGCTCCAGAGTTCGGGGTCGTAACCGACGTTTTTCAGAACATTCGGGTCCACTTCTCCGGCCCCGGCGATTTCCAGCCAGCCGGACTGTTTGCAGATATTGCAGCCGCAACCGCCGCACATGATGCACGAGAAGTCGTATTCGACGCTCGGCTCGGTGAAGGGGAAGAAGTGCGGGCGCAGGCGGATTTTGACGTCCGGACCGAACATTTCGGCGGCGAACATCTGGAGAATGCTTTTCAGGTCCGCCATCGATACTTCACGGTCGATCAGCAATCCTTCGATCTGGTGAAAGTTCATGCTGTGGGTGGCGTCCGGCGTATCGCGCCGGAAACAGCGCCCTGGGGCGACGATGCGCACCGGCGGTTCCTGGTTTTCCATCGTGCGGATCTGCACGGTGGAGGTCTGGGAACGCAGCAGCCGTCCGTCGGCGAAATAAAAGGTGTCGGCCACGTCGCGCGAGGGGTGCGACTGAGCCGTATTCAGTGCGTCGAAGTTATGATAAACGTCTTCCATTTCCGGGCCGTCGGCGACAATGAAACCGAGGCGGCGGAAAATCGCCACCGCTTCATCGATCACCGTCACCACCGGGTGTTTGCGCCCCAGCGGCCGGCGGCGTCCCGGCAATGTCAGGTCCAACTGTCTGTCAGCCGTACCGGCGGAAGAAGTCTTGATACGCTTCAATGCCGAATCCATAAAACTCTGAAATCGTTCGCGACCCGTATTAAAAGCCATCCCGGCTTCCTTACGTTGCTCGGGCGAAAGCGCCCCCATTCCGCCGCTCAATGACGGCAGCAGTCCCTTACGACCCAGAATCTTGATTCTGACCTCCTCCACTTCCGCCTCGGTCTGTGCGGCGGTAAGCGTCTTTTCGGCGTCTTCCAAAGCCGAATTGATCTGTTCTACAATTGGGTTAGACATGTCTTGTTTCCGTATGTTTGTGTCCATGCATATTTCCGCGGCACGAGCCGCGAAACCGGTCAAGTCAGAAATATACAACGCATCAGGGAAAATGCAAACTTCAATTGTTCCCGATTTCCTCCGAATCAACCATATACGCATGGAGGGCAATGTGCCGCGACGGAACATTGTCCACTCGCAGAACGGGGTTCCCGGTTTCGCCCTTGCGGACGACCAGCGCTGTCCGCGCGCTGGACAGCGCGCGGCAACGTGCCGCCGCGAAAAACGGTTCGATGGATCCCGGGAGCAGGGGGGAGGGTGTAAAATTTTAAAATAAATTTGAAAAACAGGCTTGACTTATTCGATAAAAGTTGTATTATAGTATTATAATGCGATAATTGATTGAACCGTTGACGGTAGAGGATTTCCATGTCACACATTTTGCAGATTTCGGAAGCGGCGGCCCTGGCGATACATGCCTGCGTCATCATCGCCGGAAGCAAGGAAAAATGTACCGCGCCGCATATTGCGGAAGAACTTTCCGCTTCTCAGGCGCACTTGTCCAAAGTCATGCGCCAGCTTGTCGTAGCCGGACTGGTCGAATCGGTCAGGGGGCCCGGCGGCGGCTTTGTGCTGTCCCGTCCGGCGGCGGAGATTTCCCTGCTGGACATCTATCAGGCGATCGACGGACCGTTTCCCAGCCAAACCTGTTTGTTTCGGAAGCGGGTTTGCGGAACGGATAACTGCGTCCTGGGGGATTTCCTTGCCCGGACCAATCGGGAAGCGCGGAACTATTTTGCCGAAACCACCCTCGGTTGCATCCTGAAGCATCGGGATGCCTGCGGAGGATAATTTATTTTTTTGAGGGGCATCGCTATCGGCGGTGCAAGTCAAGGGGAACCAAAACAAATTCTAAGGAGGAAGTAATTATGTTTTGTTTTCAATGTCAGGAAACGTTTCAGAATACCGGCTGCACCCGGAACGGCATGTGCGGCAAGAAGGGCGATACCGCCGACTTGATGGATGTATTGATGTATGCAGTGCGCGGGGTGGCTGTGGCTGCCGAAACATCCGGGCGTCCGGTTTCCGCGGATACCGGAGCGTTCATACTCGGTGCTCTTTTCACCACCATTACCAACGCCAACTTCGATCCGGAGCGGATTGCCGCGAACATCCGCAGGGCTCTGCAGATTCGCGATGCGATCAAAGCCGCCAGCCCGGATAAATTTGCCGGCGTCCATTCCGACTTGTTGGATTGGACCGGTTCCACGGTAGAAGATTTTCAGTCCAAAACGGTTGTGTCCGGCGTGCTCGCCACCGAAAACGCCGATGTGCGCTCCCTGCGCGAACTTCTGATTTACGGGCTGAAAGGAATCGCCGCTTATGGTGACCACGCCAAAATGCTCGGATTCGAAAAACCGGAAATCTATGCCTTCGTGGTCAAAGCGCTGGCATCCACCACCAAAAACCTCAGCGTTGATGAAATGGTGGGACTGGTGCTTGAATGCGGCAATCTCGCCGTAACCACGATGGCGCTGCTGGACGAAGCCAATACGTCCACCTACGGCAACCCGCAGGTCACGGAAGTCAATATCGGCGTCGGCTCCCGCCCGGGGATTCTGGTGTCCGGCCACGACCTCCGCGACATGGACGAACTTCTCAAGCAGTCCGCCGGACAGGGAATCGACATCTACACCCATTCCGAAATGCTTCCCGCCCACTATTATCCCGAACTGAAAAAATACCCCCATCTGGTCGGTAATTACGGCGGTTCCTGGTGGCACCAGGGACGTCAGTTCGGCCCGTTCAATGGCCCGATCCTGATGACGACCAACTGCATCATTCCGGTCGGCCCCGAGTACAAGGACCGTATCTACACCACCGGTATGGCCGGTTATCCGGGCGTGAAGCATATTGCGGACCGCGCGGACGGCAAGGCCAAGGATTTCTCGGAAATCATCGCGCTGGCCAAGACCTGCCCGCCGCCGACCGAACTCGAACGCGGCAAGATTGTCGGCGGATTCGCCCACAACCAGGTACTGGCGCTGGCGGATAAAGTCGTCGCGGCAGTCAAATCGGGCGCGATCAAGCGCTTTGTGGTGATGGCTGGTTGTGACGGACGCCAGAAGGACCGTGAATATTTCACCGACGTGGCTGCCGCCCTGCCGAAGGACACCGTGATCCTGACCGCCGGGTGCGCCAAATACCGTTACAACAAATTGAATCTCGGCGATATCGGCGGCATTCCGCGGGTACTCGACGCAGGTCAGTGCAACGACTCCTATTCGTTGGCGGTGATCGCTCTGAAACTCAAGGAAGTATTCGGGCTTGAGGATGTCAACCAGTTGCCGCTGTCGTTCGACATCGCCTGGTACGAGCAGAAAGCGGTGGCGGTGCTGCTGGCGCTGCTGGCGCTCGGCTTCAAGGGCATCCGGATCGGACCGACGCTGCCGGCGTTCCTGTCGCCGGGCGTGGCGGAAGTACTGGTCAAAACCTTCGATCTGAAAGTTACGACCGAACCGCAGGCCGACATTGATGCCATGATGGCCGGCAAGTAAAACATCCAGCCTTATTCAGACGGCGTTTCCGGAAAATTCGGGAACGCCGTTTTGGTTTTCGGGGTTCTTGATTCCGGTACTTAACGAAAAGCTAATGAAATTGTACTTGCAAAAACAGGATTGCATATTATATTAGACATAAACACGATAGGAGGTGTTATTATGAGTGGAAAAGTGAAAACTCCAAGTAAAACCAAGAAAATCGCCTCAAAAGAAAAGGAAGCAGTTGCAGTCAAAAAACGGCGTCATACTTTCTTTTATCAAGCGGAAGCGGGTAGCGTCGTGTCGGTTGCCGGATGTTTCAACGACTGGAAACCTTGTGACAAAATGTTGAAAGATAAAGACGGCACCGGAACATTCCAGTGTACCGTCATGCTGGCGTCCGGGGTTTATCAGTATAAATTCTGTGTGAATGATACCTGGTGCATCGACCCGGCCAATCCGAATTTCACGCCGAATGACATGGGGACGTTGAATAGTGTCCTCGAAATCGAATAATTCCGGTACGCCCGTTCAGGCGCCAGGAATAACAGTCAAAGAGCGGGGGTGGCCGATGCCCGGTCGTCCCCGCTGAATTTTTATCCGAACAAAAGGGGGTAGGCAGCGATGTTTAATATCCAGCTGTATAGTGTGGCGCCGAAAATTCCGGCTAAATTGAAGTTTCTGGATGAATTATCTTATAACTTGTGGTGGTGCTGGCAGCGGGCCGGGCTTGAATTGTTCCGCAAGATCGATATTACGCTATGGCGCCAGGTCCGCGGCAACACCCGCCAGCTTCTGAGCATGGTGCCGCAGTCCCGTTACGCGGAACTTCTGAAAGATGAAGGTTATATGCGGATGCTCCAACTGGTCGAAGGCGAATATCGCCACCAGGTGTCCGATGTGACCGGGCGCAATCCGATGTCCGCCCGCAAAATCGCTTATTTTTCCCTGGAATACGGACTGCATGAAAGTGTTCGGCTTTATTCCGGCGGCCTCGGATTGCTCGCCGGGGACCATCTGAAAGCGGCTTCCGGGCTGAAAATTCCGCTGGTGGCGGTGGGGCTGCTCTACCGCGAAGGATACTTCAAACAGACGCTGGACCGTACCGGCTGGCAGGTCGAGCGCTATCCGCTGAACGAAATCAGCTATATGCCTCTGACCCGTGTGCTTACCCCCGATACCAACGAGGAAATGTTCGTTACCGTACCCCTGCTGGACAAAACACTGGTCGCTTCCGTCTGGAAAATGGAAGTCGGGTGCGTGACCCTGGTATTGCTCGACACCGAAATTCCGCAGAATCCGAAAGAATTCCGCGACATCTGCGGTCGTCTCTACTGCGCCGACCGTACGCAGCGCCTCCAGCAGGAGATCCTGCTCGGCGTCGGCGGCTTTAAGGTCCTGACCCAGATGGGGATGGAGCCGGCGGTCTGCCATATGAACGAAGGCCACGCCGCGTTCCTGTCGCTGGCGCGGATCGCTTATCTGATCAATGAAAAGGGCCTTGACGTCAATACCGCGCTGGAAGTGGTCTGGCGGACCAATATTTTCACCACCCATACGCCGGTTCCCGCCGGAAATGAGGCGTTTGATTCCGAGCTGGTCAGGCCGTATCTGAACGCCTTGCAGAAACAGACCCGGCTGGACACCGAACGCATCATCAAATGGGCGGTGGGCGCGGGCGCGTCGAATCCGCGCGAATTCAGCATGACCGTGCTTGGATTGCGCATGGCCAACTACAGCAACGGCGTCAGCCGCTTGCATGGAGAGGTTTCGCGGGCAATGTGGAACCGCCTCTGGCCGAACCGTCCGGCGGACGAAGTGCCGATCGGGCATGTCACCAACGGCGTCCACATTCAATCGTGGGTGTCTCAGTACAATGCCAATCTGTTCAATACCTATCTCGGCTCCGACTGGGCCGCGAATCCGGAAGGGGAAAAGCTCTGTAAGGGCATAAACCTGATTCCGGACGAAGAACTTTGGATCAGCCATGAACTCAGCCGTCACTCGCTGGTGCGGCATGCCCGGCGCAATGTCCAGAATCAGCTCCGCTGCCGCGGCTGTTTCGAAACCGCCGATACGCAGTCCAAAAATGTGCTGGACCCCGATATCCTGACAATCGGTTTCGCCCGGCGTTTCGCCACCTACAAACGCGCCAATCTGCTGTTCCGCGACCCGGCCCGCCTGGAAGCGCTCATCTGCAACGCCCAGCGCCCGGTCCAGTTTGTTTTTGCCGGCAAGGCGCACCCGGCCGACGAGCCCGGCAAGGACCTGATCCGGCAGGTGCTGCAGTTCGCCCAGCGCCCGGCTGTCCGCAACCGGATCGTCTTCCTGGAAGACTATGACATCGGCGTGGCGCGTTACATGGTACAGGGCGTTGACGTCTGGCTGAATACGCCGCGCCGCCCGCAGGAGGCCAGCGGTACTTCCGGCATGAAGGCGGCCATCAACGGCGTGCTTCACTGCAGCATTCTTGACGGCTGGTGGGTGGAAGGCTATGAATACGATCCGATGTCCGGCTGGGCGATTCCGAGCGACGATGACAGCCCCAGCACCGAAGAAGCCGATGCCAACGAGTCCATCGCGCTGTTCAACCTGTTCGAAAACGAGATCATTCCGTGCTTCTACGAGCGTTTCGAAGGCGATATTCCGTTGCGCTGGGTCCGGATGATGAAGCATTCCATCGGCATGGGGCTGAGTCATTTCTCCAGTACCCGCATGGTCGATGAATACAATGAGCATTTCTATCAGCCGGCCGTCAAAGCCTACGATAACCTGATCAAGGACAATGCCGCTTTGGCGGTGTCATTGGTCGCGGGCAAGGAACGTCTGGTGGAAAACTTTCCGAAGCTCTATCTGGAACAGCCCCGTACTGAGGCCGACCTCAACTCGATCCACACCGGAGATTCGTTTGACGTTTCGATGAAGGTGTATCTGGCAGGGTTGACCCCGGAAGAAGTCGATGTCGAAATCTATTTCGGTCCGGTTGATCCGCATAACCAGATTACGAACAGCAACTATGTGTTGATGAAAAACTATGAATCCGTTGGCGGCGGGAATTACCTGTATCGCCATTCGATTCTCTGTGAAACGCCGGGACGTTTCGGCATGACCGGCCGGATTACGCCCACCAGCGATAACTGGGAAAACAGCATTCCCGGATTCATGCGCTGGTCCGACGAGAAATAACGGCGGGTGCCCAACGAAACAAAAGCCGGGAGGTTCATCAACTTCCCGGCTTTTTTTGCGCTTCTTTATGGGCGTGCCGCCCGAAATCGACAGTGATCAGAGTTCCATATAATAGGTGATGCTTTCGGTGTGATGCCGGAACCCTGCGCGCTCATAGGCGCGGCGGGCGGGGGCATGGGCGGAATCGGCGCCGGTCGTGACCTGAACCGCTTCCATCTGATGGTCCCGCATATATTGAAGGACCGCCTGATACATCTGTTGCCCGACTCCTTTGACGCCGCAGCCGGGATCCACGGCATTTACATGTCCCAGATCGGCTCCCAGGCGCGATTGCCGATTTCCTGCAGCCCGGATAAATCTTCGGGGCGGTACGTTCGGATCATGATGCGTTTCTCTGTTTGTTTAAAAATTCTGCGGCAGGCGGAATTTGCCTCCCGCAGAGGGGGCTGGCGTTATTTTGGCGTTATTGAGGGGGGAGTTGGGGTCGGGCGGTGTCCGCCTCCGCCGCGCGGCAGGGCGGCGGGATCGACCCATCCGGCGATCCGACAGTTGATCAAGGGGCTTTCGGGTTCTTCCGGGAGTAGTTTGTTGCCGACCAGTCCGACGAGGAGTTGTCCGTCGCTTCCCATGATATATTTCAGCCAGTAAAGTTCCATGCCGTATCCGTCGGGGTCGGCGTCCAAGGTGCAACTGACGGTGGCTCCTTCCGGATTGATTTGAAGCTCAAAGGTTCCCCTGTTTAGGAGATCGTCGGATTTGACCAGCATTCCTCTGGTCTGAGCCGCTTCTTTATCCGGCTTGGCGGGGGGGAGGCGGCGTTGGCGCTGCAACTGACGGTAACTCATGAAACGGGCTTCTTCCAGGATAATCTGTTGAAATTGCGGGCCCTTGACGATTTTTCCGAGCACCTTGACCATGACTTTGGGATTGTCTCCTTCGATCACGGGGCGGCTGTTGAGGAAGCAGATGATGTTGTCGCCGAGCAGGCGCAGGAAAAATTTCCCCTGATATTTGCTCCATACGGGGTCATTGGCGGCGATTTCGCGGATATCCGCCACGTGAGTGATTCCTGCCACCGTGATTTCTTTGTTGATATAGCGTTCGCGGAAAGTGCCGCCGGAATAAACGTACCGTCCGAAAAGCAGGTTGGCGCTGATGCCGTTGGACGGAAGATCGGATGGCGGTTCATTTTTTTCATCATCATCTGTTTCCGCCGCTTCCACCCCGGGAATGCCCTCAAAAACGGACCGGTCAAAAACATTCGGGCGCGGTTTCGGCTGGGTGTTGAATTCGACAATGAATCCGGCTGCCTTGCTCCGCGGCGGCAGTGGTTCCCATTTGCCGTAAGTCTGTTGGAATTCGATGACCGCGCTCAGCAGAGCGTTGCCCCTGGGCGTGGTATCGGCAGTGTCGCTCCAATTACTGTGGGGAAGCGGTTTGCCGGATGAAATGATCCATTCTCCGTTGCTGTTGCGGGTCGCGCCGATCAGGAACTTGCCGACATAGGCGGAGAAGCATTCGGTCAGGAATTTGTTTTCATCGTCGGAATTGATCTCGACCAGGTAGCCGCCGTCCCTTGCGGCGGTTTTGCGGGCGTTTTCCAGGTCGGCCTGGCCGGTATAAAGACGGTAATAATGGCCGTTGAACCGGTGTTCACCTGTGGCTCCGTAGACGGGAGGCTGGCCGCCCGGAGCGGGCGGGACCGGACTCTGGGCGGAAAGGAAAATGGCGGCGGCGAGGGCCGGCAGCAGGAGCGGAAGGGTCCGTTTTTTCATGAATTTCACCTCGGGGAAATTAATCGTTCAGAACAATGGATATACCGGACTGATTGCGGTAATATTCTTCAGCGTCAAGCCCATAGCCGACGATGTATTTCGGGGGGATTTGAAAACCGGTCCAGTCCGCGCGGTCCGGTCCGCCCTCGACCCGGGTGACCTGTTTGTCGAACATGACGCAGGTTTTGATGCTGAGCGGCTGTTCGCGGAGCATTTTCCGGATGACTTTTTTCATGGTCAAGCCGGTGTCGAGGATGTCATCAATCAACAGGATGTGCCGCCCGTTCAGCGGAAGTTTTGGCGCTGACGCGAACGAAACGCTGCCGCTGCTCCCCAGCCCCTGATACGATGAAACCCGCAGGGAGTCCATCCACAACGGCATGTCGATGGCGCGTGCGAGGTCGGCTCCGAAGATCATGGCGCCGTTCATGATGGTGATCAAGGTCAGGGGCTGGTCCTGATAATATTCCTTGATCTCCTGTCCGAGCTCCCGGACCCGGGCGGCGATGGTGTCGGCGTCAATGAGCGTTGTTGTTTTCAACTGGAGCAGTGGTTTTGACATGGCTGTCGTTTCCTCTCTGTTTTTGCAGGATATGGATTTCATTCTGAATCTGAAGCACGAGTTTTTCGGCGGCTTCGGACATGGCGGCGGCGAATTCGACCGGTGATTCGTTATTGAATCTGGCCGAGAATACGCCGGAATTGGTCAGGACCAGAGCATTTTCCCCGTCGGTGACAAGGCGGATCAGGTAATTGACGCCGAGGAGCGCTTCGCGCCGTTTCAGGTCAATTCTCATGCTGAATACGCTGCCGCTGATCCGGACGCCGTTGGGCATGGCGCGGCGGAAATTCGCCGCTTCCTGAATCGCCGGCTGATTGGTGCTGAAGGCGGTCTGGAGGTAGCGGGTGATCAGATGTTCCGGTTTTTGAAACCAGCGGTTGTAGGAATCGACCATCACGCGGTTGTCGTTGGTCAGGTAGGTCATCTGCGGCTGGAGCGATTCGGATGATTGAAACGGATCGACCAGGATCGGCAGGTTCTCCGGCATCTCCAGGCGGATGGTGGCGAGATCGTAATAGGCGACATCATGATAAGACTGCGCCGGAAACAGGCAGCCGGTCATGAAGATCGACGAAAGGGCGGCGGCGACCGCCGGAAGGAGTTTTGTCATGGTGTCTGGTCCTCTGCTTTGGGGAGTGGGTTGATGGTATTGAGCGCCGGGTTCGGGGTAACGGTCGGAACCGCAGAACGACGGCGGAGTTCGGTCAGTTCTTTTTCAAGCTGTTGCCTGGCTTGTTCGAGTGCCCGGTACTGGGTCAGCATTTCCGGGATTTTCGCGGCTTCTTTTTCACTGGCGGCCAGCTTGGCGCGCAGGTCTTCGATGATCCGGTTCTGGGTATCCATGGACCTGCGGAGCTCGGCCAGGCGCTGTTCTTTGTTCTTGTCTTCACGGGTCAGGGCGTCGCGGTATACTTCGAGCTGGCGGACGTTGGCGCTGCTCTCGCGCAGTTGCTCTTTCAGGATCGAAACGTCGGTAGCCTGGATGGCTTTCAGCTTCAGATCGTAATCGAGTTTTGCAATTTGATCGCGGTATTCGTTGACCAGCCCCAGGAGGCGCCGGTTTTCCGTTTGCGCCAGCCGGAGCCCCTGTTCGGTTTCGTGGAGGGAATCCTGGAGCGAAACGACATCTTCGGGGTCGTTCAGTTTCAAACGCGTATGGTTGTAGTATTTGCGTTCCGCGGCTTCCAGCCAGCGGGCGGCGTCATGGCGCTGCGGCGAATGGGAGTCGGCCTCGAGGAAAGTGCGGTAATGGTAGATGGCGGCCAGGGGGTCATCGATGTTTTCGTCGTAAAGAGAGGCCAGTTCGAGATGGGCAACCTTGGATTCCGGGCGTACTTTCAGGTAACGCTTGAGGTATTCGGCCGCCTCCGGATAGTTCCTTTCGGTACGAGCCTTGCGGTATTTGACGAAAAGGGGATGAGCGGTCTCGCTGGGGCCGTCGCCGCATCCGGCGGCCAGTCCCGCCAGCAGTAAAAGCATCAGATATTTCAGTATCGAGCGCATCCTTTGTCCTTGATCGTGATCATTTTGCTGTAACTTGCCATAAAATACACTCAAATCCGCGCCGGTTCTAATCATATTCGAGGAAAACGGTGATTTTTTTCATCAGAGGTCGTTAGGAGGTGTTTTGGAGACAGTTGACAGGCGGCTGAAAACAGGGTGGATGCGGAGGGATTTTTCAGGATTTTATTTATAACGCGGGCGCGTATCCGATCCGGAAATAATTGAGGAAAAAATTCAAAACTATCTGATTAAACCACTTGTAATATTGCGGATTGACTGTAAGTTATAGTTTCAGGTTTAATCTTTAACGTTTTTTTGAAAAGCTGAATATAACTCTTGATTACAAGGAGAAGAAGATGACTAAGAGAGATTTGGTGGTGCGGATTGCCAAGGAAACTGGGCTGATTCAGAACAGTGTGGCTGATGTTGTCCAAAAAACCCTGGATTATGTGGCTGACGAACTGGCCAAGGGTGAAACCATCGAATTGCGCAATTTCGGGGTCTTCGAAGTGAAGGTCCGCAAGAGCCGCAAGGGACGCAACCCGAACCGCCCGAAAAATGAAGTGGTGATTCCTGAGCGTGCCGTGGTGAAGTTCCGTGCCGGTAAAGAGCTCAAGGAACGCGTCGAAAAACTCAATCCTAAGAAAATTAAGTAATTTGATTTTTATGGATTGGTGTTCCGAATAAAACATTATTAATTGCGCCTTACTTCGCGGTTCGGCGCAATTTTGTATTATTCGGAACGTCTTATTTTAACGAAAAAGAAGGTAGAAAAATGGCAAATTACGCACCTCCGCCCGGGACCGCGGATATTTTCCCGGAAGAAACCGCCTGGTGGCGGCGTCTTGAAGATACCGCCGACCGAGTATTTTCCCTGTACGGATACGGAGAATTGCGCACGCCGATTTTTGAGTATACGGAAGTTTTCAAGCGTGGGATCGGCGACGAGACCGAGGTGGTGCAGAAAGAGATGTATACCTTTGAGGATCGCGGCGGCCGCAGCCTTACCCTCCGCCCCGAAGGGACCGCCGGCGTCATGCGTTCGCTCCTGACCACCGACGTCATGAACGGCAACGAAAAACGGGTTTACTACATCGGCCCGATGTTCCGCGGAGAACGTCCCGCAGCGGGCCGCCGCCGCCAGTTCCACCAGGTGGGGCTGGAAAACGTCGGCAAAATTTCGCCTGAAATCGACGCCGAAACCATTACCGCCATGATGCACTACATCCGGGAAACCGGGATTACCGGCGGACGCCTTCTCCTGAACACCCGCGGCGTCAAAGCCGACCGCGAGCCGGCCGAGAAGATGCTCCGCGAATATTTCCGCACCAACATCGACGTCATGTGCGACGACTGCCGCGCCCGGATCGAACGCAACATCTGGCGTATTCTGGACTGCAAGCAGGAAGCCTGCCGTGGAATCGTCTCCCAGGCCCCTCCCTATGTGGAAAGTTACAGCGATGAATCCCGCGCCTATTTCCGCCGGGTCTGCCAACTGCTGGACCAGGCCGGAATCGAATACGAGATAGACCCGTTTCTGGTGCGCGGACTGGATTATTACGTGCACACCGTTTTTGAACTGGTTCATACCGCGGGGCTCGGGGCGCAGGCCACGATATCGGCGGGAGGGCGCTACGAACTCTTTCTGCCTGAAACGAAAAAACCGGTTATCGGTGTCGGATTCGCCGCCGGGATGGAGCGTTTGCTGCTGGTACAGCAGGCGCTGGGCATACCGGCCCCGCCTCCGGCGTCTTCGCCGGTATTTCTGGCGTCGATGGGGGATGCCGCCCGTGACGCCAACATCAGGTTGAGCGCCGAACTGCGGCAGGGGGGATTGCCGGTGATCGTCGAATTTGAGGATAAAAGCATGAAGGCGCAGTTGCGCGCGGCGAACCGCGCCGGCAGCCGTTTCGTCGTTATCCGGGGCGATGAGGAGCTGGCGAAAAATCAGGTCCTCTGCAAAGATATGAGCGATGGCTCTCAACAGGAAGTCTCTCCGGATGCCCTGCTGGAAACCATTAAAAATAAAAGTTGAAGCGATTCGACTGCAATAGAAAGGCAAAAGAAGTTACGATGTTTAAGAAAACCAATCTGATTCTGCTTGGCGGCCCGGGCGCCGGAAAAGGAACACTCTCGGCAATGATGGAAGAGGCCGCGCCGTTTTTCCATATTTCGACCGGCGATCTGTTGCGGGCTGAAGTCAAGGCCGGTACCGAACTCGGCAGGGAAGCCAAGTCCATTATGGACAGCGGCAAGCTTGTTCCCGACGAAATCGTGGCTGCCATGGTCAAAGACGCCTTGAAGAAAGATGAAAAAAAATACGGCATGATTCTCGACGGCTATCCGCGGACGGTCAAACAGGCCCAATTGCTCGAAGAAGTGCTGACCGAACTGGGACGCCCGCTCGATGCGGTGGTTTATTTCCAGGCCGATGACGATTTCCTGCTTCGCCGCCTGACCTCCCGGATCATGTGCCGCAAATGCAACCGCATCTACAACCGTTTCAACATGGTGCCGAAGAAAAACGGCGAATGCGACGATTGCGGCAGCGAAATTTACCAGCGCGACGACGACAGCGAAGCCAGCGCCCGTAACCGCCTGAAAGTTTTCCATGACCAGACTCAGCCCCTGATCGACTACTACCGGAAACAGGGCCTGTTGATGGAGATCCCGTGCGGCGAACGCGACCAGGTGTTTGCCGAGCTTGTCAAGGCGTTAAATTGAGAGTCAAAATGCGGGACGCGATAATCCATACACCGGAAGAGATTGAACGAATACGCATTGCGGCTCAGGCTACCGCCGCGGTGCGTGAACAACTCCGGGGAATGATTGTGCCGGGCATGACGACCCGGCAGGTGGATGAGGTCGCCGGCCGCTTGATTGCGGAAACCGGCGGGACCAGTTCTTTTCTGGGATATCATGGATTTCCCGGCAATATCTGTATTTCGCTGAACGACGTGGTGGTGCACGGCATCGGTTCGGACCACGTGGTCATTCAGGAAAACGATATTCTGAGCATCGACCTTGGCGTGACGATTAACGGCGCCACCGGCGACAGCGCCGTGACGCTGGCCTTTACCGACGATCTTTCGCCCGACCTGAAGCGGCTTCTGACCGCGACCGAGGAAGGGCTTTACGCCGGGATCGCCCAGGCGCGCAAGGGGAAATTCATTCGCGACATCAGCGCCGCCGTCGAGGCGGTGGCGAAAAAGGCCCGGCTCGGCGTGGTTCGGGAATATGTCGGGCACGGCTGCGGCATCAACCTTCACGAGCCGCCGGAAGTGCCGAATTTCGTTCTGCCGGGCTTCCGCGGGCCGAAACTGGTGCCGGGCATGGTCCTGGCCATTGAACCCATGTTTAATCTGGGCTCTGCCCGGGTATATACCGAACCGGACCGCTGGACCGTACGTACGCGTGACGGCCAATGGTCGGCTCATTTCGAACATCAGGTACTTATCACAGAAACAGAACCGGAGATTTTAACGTGTCTAAAGATGTAATCAAGGTTGAAGGCGTCGTCAAGGAACTGCTCCCCAACACCATGTTCAAAGTAGAAGTGAACGGGCAGCACATTGTTGATGCGCACATCAGCGGAAAAATGCGTCTGAACTTCATCCGCATTCTTCCCGGCGACAACGTCACGATGGAAATGTCGCCATATGATCTGACCAAGGGCAGAATCATTTTCCGTAAAAAGTAATTGTTGAAGCCGGGAAAGAGCCCGGTTCCTGCCGGAAATGTACCATGGAGGAGAGATATATCTATGGAAAAGAGGCTCGACAGCCTATGGGCCTGCTGGATATTGGGGGTGGGGGCAATTCTTTTGACTTTTTTGTTGTTGCTTTGGCAAAGCAGCAGTAGATCATATCCGGAAACAGAGAACAACCCTTTGGTGAACGAACATCTGTCACAGAAGCAGTTAACTCTGATCGACAATAGTGTTGCCGGAGCGGATGGATTGATTATCGTGGGGATGGTGTTTGCCCATAACGGACGTTATCAGGCTGCGGAGTATCGTTTGCGATTAGCGGCGGATATCTTGGATTCAGCCAAAGCCGCATTGATTTTGGCTGAATTTCAGCATCAGGGCCTTGTTCCCGGCAGAAATGTCGGTTCTGCCCGATATTGGGCGGAAAAAGCCGTGAAATTGAACAGGTTCTCTGCCGATCCAGCGATTGCATCCGGAATATCCCGATTTTTTGAAGCAATCAGGGCGGAAGATGGAAAAGAAAAAAACAATTGACCTGTGTCTTGCCGCCGTTGTGGCCCTGATTCCCGCATCCATTTTGGGGATAAGTGTATTCATTCAATATGGGGGACTTCTGCTGAACCGGGAAAGTTCTGTATTTTTGGTGAACTATTGGGATTGTTCGAGGTCTGTCCTCCAGCGGGTTTTTGATCCGTTGGCAAACGATTGGGGATTGTATCAGGCCCGGGAACTCAGCTATTTTGTAGATTTGCTGGATGCGAATTTCATCAAAGCGTCAATTACACTGGGGGCGCCGCATTTCTTTGCCTTGAGCTTTTTCATCTTTATCCTGGGAATCATGTTGATCTTTCAATTTTTCGGCAGAAAAATATTCATGAATTTGACGGATGGGACATTACTGGTCGTTAACATCATATTTCTACTACAGCCGATGGTGTTTTTGGGGAATCTGTTTTTCAGGTCGGCCAAACCGGGATGCGCATTGATGCTGGCGGTGGTTGTTTTCAGTTTATATGGTTTGCTGGCGGACAGGGCAACCAAGACCCGCTGGTTTTATGCTTTTATATTCGGCGGTGAACTTCTGATGGCGCTGTTTGATCGGCAGGGAATGTTTTTCGTCGGGGCGATAACGGTTGGACTCGGGCTTTTCCTGCCTGTGGTTGCATATTTCGAACAAAACCCGGAGCTGAATCGGAAATTGCGATGGTTGTGTTTTGGATCATTATGTGTGGTATTGCTGGCAACGTTGTATAATCTGTACTTTGGGCCGTGGCTTATTTTTCTGTTCAACGGATATTATCCTCAGGGGAGTTTTCAGGCTTTGAACATCTGGGGCGTTTTCAATATTCAGGGCGGCCTGATTTTTATTCTGACCAATATCGGAGGGGCGTTCGGCGGTTTGGATATGGGCTGGGGGGTTGCCTTGATTCTGCTCATTGGAGGCGCTCTTGCTCTGCCGTGGTACAGGCACAGGCGACGCTCCGCAGCTTATCTGACTGGAATGTTTGTGTTCTGGTTATGTTCGACGACTGTGGCTGCAAACCTTATGGTGGCACAGCATCCTGCAATCCTATGGGCGGACGTAATCCGCAGTGGTTATTTCCTTCCAAACCTGGTGGTTTTATTGTTTTTTTTCCTGCAGGCATTGAATGTTGTCATGGAAGAATTCGAGAACAATAAAAATGCTGGAAGAATTCTGTTTTGCCTGTTGCTGGCTCCGGTCGTTGGGAATATTCTGGTGTTGGATAATGCCGTCAATGGCGAGGCAGGCGGTCATCAGGCCTCCGAATTAAAGCGAGTTCAGACCATTCTGCAAATATTGCGTGAACCAGATATGGATTATCAGAGTTTGATGCTGACTTTGCGAGAATATAACGTAGTGGCCGCCGTCCGCGGCGAACCCGTGATACGATATGAAGGCTCCGAAGATAAAATTGCGGAATGGATTTATCTTAAGGAAGATTGAAATATTGATCTGAAGTGCTATTTTATCTGAGCTTGTAATGGAAAACGAAGGGAACATGAATGAAACCAATGTTTGTATTTTCTGGACAGGGCGCTCAAGCCGTGGGGATGGGGCGCGATCTTTATGAAGCCAGCCCGGCGGCGAAGGCGATTTTCGATGCCGCGGACCAGGCGCTCGGCTGGTCTGTCAGCGAGGTCTGCTTCGAAGACAAGGAAGGACGTCAGGCCCGCAGCATGTACGTGCAGCCCGCTATCTATACCATGAGCTGTGCGGCGCTTGAAGCCTACCGCGAGAAACATCCGGACGTGTGTCCAGTGGCCTGCGCCGGGCTCAGCCTCGGCGAATACGGTGCTCTTTATGCCGGCGGCGCCTTTTCGTTTGTCGATGGGCTGAAGCTGGTGGCGCGCCGAGCCGAGTTGATGGACGAAGCCTGTTCCAAGACCGATGGCGGCATGGCCAGCGTGCTTGGCGGAGACGCCGATGTCATCCGTGAAGTTTGTGCGGCCTGCGACATCGATGTGGCCAACTTCAACAGTCCCGGTCAGATCGTCATCAGCGGCGAAAAGGGCAAAGTGGCTGACGCGGTCGCGATGCTCAAGGAAAAAGGAATGCGCAAGGTGATTCCGCTGAATGTGGCCGGCGCATACCATTCCCGCCTGATGAAAGAAGCCGGTTCCGCGTTGCATGTGGTTCTGGAGCAGAATGCTCTTGTCATGCCGTCGACCCCGGTGTATCATAACTTTACCGCCAGTCCGGCGGGGAGCCTGACGGAGTTGATCGACAACCTGGAAAAACAGGTTGCCGGCAGCGTGCGCTGGGTGGAGTGCATTCAGAATATGATTGCGGCCGGAGCCGATACGATGATCGAGTTTGGTCCAGGCAGCGTCCTGACCGGTCTGTTGAAACGGACCGTGCCGGAAGTGCCGGGCATCAATATCAACAGTGTGGATGGTTTGAACCAGTAACATGAAAGAAAAAGGATTGAATATGGGAACTCTGGATGGAAAAGTAGCGTTGGTTACCGGCGGAGCGCGCGGTATCGGTAAGTCGATCTGTGAGCGCCTGGCCGCCGAAGGCGCCAAGCTGGCGATTGTCGACATCATGCTCGACGTGGCCGAAGCGACGGCAAAGGAATTCAACAGCAAAGGCGTGGACGCCGTGGCCGTGGCCGCTAACGTCGCCAAGCCCGAAGACGCCGTGCGCGCGGTGGAAGAAACCGTGGCTAAATTCGGCAGCCTTGACATTCTGGTCAACAACGCCGGTATCACCCGCGATAACCTGATCATGCGCATGACCGAACAGGAATGGGATTCCGTGATTGCGGTCAACCTGAAAGGCACGTTCAACTGCATCAAAGCCGCGGTTCGTCCGATGATGAAGAACCGTTACGGCAAAATCGTGAACCTTGCTTCGGTGGTCGGCCGTATGGGCAACGCCGGACAGGCCAACTATGTCGCCAGCAAGGCGGGTGTGATTGGTCTGACCAAAACCGTCGCCAAGGAATTCGGCTCGCGCAACATCACCGCCAACGCGGTTGCTCCCGGCTATATCATGACCGATATGACCAAGGATCTTTCCGACGCAGCCAAAAGCGCTTTTATGGATATTATTCCGCTGAAGCGCGGTGGCACCCCGGAAGATGTGGCTAATGTGGTCTGTTTCCTCTGTTCACCGGATTCCGACTATGTCAGCGGACAGGTCATCGGTGTTGACGGCGGCATGTACATGTAACAGCCGTTTATTCGCAATTGCGGATATGACAGGGCCTCGGCGGATCACTCTGCCGAGGCTTTTCATTTGGCCGGAAAAAAGATGCAATCGCAGAAAATTGAATAATAATGAACCTTTTCTTCTTTTTTATGGGCTGTTTTATCCGCTGCCCGGTTATTTTCGGCAAATAAATGATAGATATAAGGTCTGGTTTTTCAAGGTTTCAGGTTTCCTTGATTGTCGAAAACCTGGAAAACGCTGTAGAGTATGGTATAGTTTCTCCATATTTATTGCTTGCTTTGCATTCCGTTATTCGATGAAAATAAGTCAGGGGTTGAACTTGAAACCACTGGTTTTTCTGCTATATTATTACAATAACATAGAATTTCATGATTAGAAGTTCAAAAATGCAGTGTCGCCAAAGAACAAATTGTGATAATTTGTTTTATAATATATATGATGAAAAACAGCAATGAGCAAACAGTTGACGGGGAGATTTTGGATTTGATATCTCAAGTTTTTCTGCAGCAGGACAATGGGTTTTTCGTTCGGGGTCTTTCTCGTTATATGCTTTATGGTAAAAGAGATCCTGCTGAAATAAAAGAAACTGAAAACATGGAATCCTGTACGTAACGGGATTCCATGTTTTGTGTTTTTGGTGCTCGGGTTTCTTATGGTCTGGAATGAATGGTTCCCCGTAAGAAGGCTTTGCGTGCCTTGATTTTTGAATATATGAGCATTTTATGGAAATCATCGAGAACAGTAATCGCGACTGCGGATTGATTGCAAAAGTCCCCAATCGGCATTGGGGATTTGCCATGGTTCGGCCGCGTAATGAAAAAGCGGTGATGAGTAAGCTGAAATCCCGGAATGTTCCATGTTATTTGCCGTTGTTGACGAAGCATGAGCTCAACACCCATAAGAAAATCAAACCGCAGGTTCCGATGTTCTGCGGATATGTTTTTGTCTGTATGGATTTTGCGGAAAACCGTGAGCTTCTGGCCGATTCGGCGGTCCGGCGGGTTTTGCTTTTTCAGGACAGCGACGAGACTCAGCTCATTCGTGAGCTGAATGTTGTGAGAAAGTGTGAATTGCTTTCCCGTGAACGTCAGTTGGAAGTGAACGAGGGCTTTTTCCCGGGAGATCGCGTCATCTGTACCGCCGGGCCGTTGAAAGACGAGGAAGTTGTTATTGTCAAGCGTGACGACGCGGTCACCATGATTGTTAACTGGTATTGTTTTGACCGTTATTGCGCATTCCGTTATCTTGCGGATGAGCTTCGGCTCCTTTGAATATTTGGGAAAGCTTAATAAATATAAAAAGAGTTATTATTTTATGCAAAGAAAAATTGAAAACCGGGCACTGAAACTTGCGATCGTCGGCTTAGGTTATGTGGGATTGCCTTTAGCTGTGGAATTCGGTAAAAAATTCGACACGGTCGGGTTTGACATAAAACCTGAACGATTGAAGGCTTTGTGCGACGGTATTGATGAAACGCTTGAAACATCCGCCGAAGACCTGAATGCCGCAAAGCATTTAAGATATTCGAGCGATTCGACCGATCTGCAGGACCGTGATATTTTCATCGTGACGGTACCGACGCCGGTGGATAAATACAAACGTCCTGATCTGACTCCGCTCTACAAAGCCAGCGAAACCATCGGCAGGGTGATGAAAAACGGTTCTATCGTGATTTACGAAAGCACCGTTTACCCCGGCTGTACCGAGGAAGAATGCGTGCCGGTGCTGGAAAAATTCAGCGGCTTGACTTTTAACCGGGAGTTCTTCTGCGGCTACAGCCCCGAACGGATCAATCCCGGCGACAAGGAACACACGCTGACGCAGATCCTGAAAATTACATCCGGATCAACTCCGGAAGTAGCTGAAATGGTCGATGCGCTTTACAACAGCATTCTTCAGGCTGGAACTCACAAAGCCAGTTGCATCAAGGTGGCGGAAGCCGCGAAAGTGATCGAAAACTCCCAGCGCGACTTGAACATCGCCTTTGTCAACGAGCTGGCAAAAATATTCCACCTGATCGGGATCGATACCAATGAAGTGCTTGAAGCTGCCGGCACCAAATGGAATTTCCTGAAATTCAAACCGGGACTGGTCGGAGGACACTGCATCGGCGTGGACCCGTATTACCTGACACACAAGGCACAGGCGCTCGGCTACCTGCCGGAGGTAATATTATCGGGCAGGCGAACCAATGACGGAATGGGAAAATATATCGTCGGAGAGATTATCAAACTGATGATTCGTAAAAAATGCCATATTTTGGATTCTAAAGTATTACAATTGGGGATTACATTCAAGGAAAACTGCCCAGATATCCGCAATTCTCGCGCCGTAGATATTGCGCGAAACCTGGAAGATTTTGGCTGTAAGGTGGATATTTTCGATCCCTGGGCTGATCCGGCCGAAGCTGCTCATGAATATGGACTGACAACCTTGAAATCACTTGACGGGGGGAAATTGGTGGAATATGATGCGATTGTCCTTGCGGTAGCTCATAAGGAATTTCTGAAGCTGGATTTATCCTCTCTCGACCTTTCCCGAAAAATAATTTTTGATATCAAAGGAATTTTGCCGAAAAATCAAGTGGATGGGAGATTGTAAAAAATGAAAAAATGTTTGGAAAACACCCGAATCTTAATTACGGGCGGGGCTGGTTTCATCGGTTCGAATTTGGTGGAGAAATTATTGAGCCAGAATAATGATATCGTTGTTCTGGACAATTTCATGACAGGCAAGCGCAAAAATCTGATTCCGTTCATGGACAATTCCCGTTTCAAGCTGATCGAAGGGGATATTCGGGATATGGTTGCTTGCCGCTGTGCGGTTGACGGTGTGGATTATGTATTGCATGAAGCAGCGTTGGGATCGGTACCACGTTCAATAAAAGATCCAATGACCTCAACCGAAGTTAATATTTCCGGTTTTGTCAATATGCTTTATGCGGCGCAGGAGGCAAAAGTCAAACGGTTTGTTTATGCCGCCAGCTCTTCGACTTATGGTGACAGTCAAACCTTGCCTAAGGTGGAAGATGTAATCGGCAAGCCCTTATCTCCGTATGCCATTACCAAGTATGTGAATGAGTTGTTTGCCGAAAATTTCAGCAAATTTTATGGTCTTGAAACGATTGGTTTGCGTTATTTCAATGTCTTCGGCCGCCGCCAAGATCCATATGGCGCATATGCTGCGGTGATTCCGAAATTCGCCATGAGCATGATTAAGCATGAAAGTCCAGTGATCAATGGGGATGGTAATTACTCTAGAGATTTCACCTATGTGGATAACGTGATACAGGCGAATCAACTAGCTTTGCTGGCTAATAGCCCGGAAGCGGTAAACCAGGTTTACAATGTTGCTTTCGGTAAACGGACATCCCTGAACGAGTTGTTCGCCTATCTCCGCGAGTGTCTGGCGGAGTTCGATGCTGAAATCGCCAAAGTTGAGCCGCAATACGGTCCGAACCGTGCCGGCGACATTCCTCATTCGCTTGCAGATATCGGCAAAGCGCGGACTCTACTGGACTACGCGCCGGAATTCAGCGTCAAGCAAGGCTTGAAGGAAGCCGCGAAATGGTATTATGAAAACTTGCAAAAGTAATTAAAATGACAAAAGTATTACTGATTGGAAATACAGCCGGCTCATTATTAACGTTTCGTAAAGAGTTAATTTTACGGCTGAAAAAAGATGGCTATAATGTCATTATTTACTGTCCCTCCGGCCCCATGGATCACTGCTTTCTTGAAATGGGTTGTGAGTTTTTTCCGGTCAATTTCAGTGTTCACGGCAAAAATCTCTTCAAAGAAGCTAATATTATCGCTCAATTGTTTCGCCTCATCAAAAAAACTTCACCTGATGCGGTTCTCACATACACAATCAAACCCAATATTTACGCCGGGATTGTCTGTTCATTTTTGGGAGTGGCATATATTACAAGCGTCACGGGATTGGGAATAGCTTTTCAAAAGAAAAATCTACTGCGTTCCTTTCTTGCTGTCGCCTATCGTATTGCCGTCAAAAGATCAAGATGTGTTTTCTTTCAGAATCAACAGAGTATTGAGGTATTCAAGGACCTGAAAATTCTAAAAAACACGCCATATAAGCTTGTGCCCGGTTCCGGTGTCAATCTGGAAGTCAATCGCTTCCGGGAATATCCATCTGAAGATGGCGGTCTGATATTTTTCACGCCTTCGCGGATACGAAAAGATAAAGGAATGGATGAATATTTTTTCATGGTTCACGAAATCTATAAAAGCTATCTCAATTGTTGCTTTGTTCTCGCGGGCCGTTTTGAAGAAGACAATTATGACGAGGAAATTAAAACCCTGAGCGGAGAAGGGGATTTCCATTATCTCGGAAATCTCAATCATGATGACATCCCCATGAATTTGTCAAAAGCTCATGCTGTCATTTTGCCTACTTACCATGAAGGAATGAGTAATTCGCTTCTCGAAGCCGCGTCAACGGGAAGGGTGTGTATCGCATCGAATATTCCGGGGTGCCGGGAAGCAATTGAGGATGGTAAAAGCGGAATATTATTTCAGCCAAAAGATAAAGAAGCCTGTTTGGCGGCAGTCGTAAAATTTATTGAATTGACGCAAGACGAAAGACGGAAGATGGGAATTCTTGCCCGCACAAAGATGGAAAATGAATTTGACCGTAATTTTGTGATAAATGCATATGTTGCAGAGATCGCAAAAGATTCTCGCTCACAATAAACCATAAATAATTATACCGTTTTCAGATAAATGTTTGCTTTTTTATCCATCATCATCAAAAAAATAACGCACAATAATCTCAATAGAAATATATTTTCCGGAGTGTTGTTGACAGGGTTATTGGCGCTCATTGGATTATTAAGGGCCCCTCTCTACCTTTATTTCATTTCTTTTGCCGAGTACGGGATACTGTCTATTCTGGCCCTGATCCCTGAATTGGTTCAGCTGGGTATGCTTGGTGTGGCTCCGGCATTGGTAAAGCTGTCTGCGGAAGAACTTGGAAAGGGCAATAAATCAGGTATTGTGGAATTTCTCAATACCGCAATTATTTTTGTTTTAGCGGCAAGTATTTTGGTTTTGCCATGTGTTTTTTTATTGCAGGGCCAGATTGCGGCATTCATTGACTTAGATCTGGGAAACGCAGATATTTTTTTCCGGTGTATTCCATGGGTTTGCGGATTGCTGATTGTTACTTTGCTTAATCAGTTGTTCTTTTCAATAACAGTTGGAATCGGGCGAATTGACATCTCGAATATGCTTCGCTTCATTATCGCGCTTATAAACCTCCTGGTTGCATTTCTTTTCCTGTTGAACACTTCATCGGTAAAAAGTATTCTCCAGGCTTCTGTGGTTACGGAAATAATTTCACTTTGTTACCTGTTTTTTATACTGAGACGGAGCGGTTATCAAACTTTTGCCGGCAGAATTTTCTCAACGGCTAAATTTAAAAGATTACTTTCATACGGGATTCCTATTGTACTGTCCACATTATTTTCCGGTGGATTAATGATTTCCTGCGTAAAAGCTCTACTCAGTCGGTACTGTGGTATTCAATCTGTCGGTTACTTCAACTTGGCCTGGTCGATATTTTGTCGTATCATCATGATTATCAATCTCGGATTCCAAGCCATTCTCCCTGAAATAACAAAATTAAGGGCTCAAAATGAAGATGAACAAAATATCGCTAAATTGAACAGGAAATTATTTCGAATGGTTTGCCTGTGCGGAACAATAATTTGTGTTCTATCTTTGGTCTTGTCGCCGATTATATTCAAAATCTGGCTTCAATCCCGTTATCGACTCGAAATTGTCTATATGTTCAACTGGCTGTTGCCTGGTCTGTTTTTTCTGTTCTTGTCATTGATTACTTATTATAATGCATTATCCCTGGAGCGGATGAAGCTAGTAACATTTTACGGTTTCATCAATTTTGCCATTGTGCTTGTTTCAATGGTTCTGGTATTTCAGTTTTTACAAATACAAAATCCGGTTTGGGCATCCTGCGCCGTCTCGATTGGGCAGATATGCGCCACCAGCCTCCTTTTCCTGTTTGCCCGAAATACAAGTCCGCTCCGCCAACAAATCACGGGCAGGAAATGATTCCATACGTTTTTATTTGGCTTCTGGTTTTTGTTCCCGCCCTATTTTGCCTGAAGCCAAACAATACGGCTACTCCTGCTTACCCAAAGATACTCTTTCTGACAGTTTTGGGAACGGGTATTTTCGTGGGGATTCGGGATATGATTGGTGGATACGATATTTACGCGTACTTTTATTATTACCGAAATACTCTTTCTTTTTCACATTTCTTTACAGACTCTTCTTCATATTTCCATGAGCTTTTTTCATTTCATAAAGAAATTGGTTATCAGTTTTGCGTATCAATCTCCAAAATGATTTGGGATAGTTTCCCCTTCTTTCTTTTCTGTATTTCTTTCTTTTTCTACTTTTCTATTTACTTGACGATTCGGCGCTTTCCATATTGCAATTTAATTTTTTTCATCATTTTTTCATCATTGTTCACCGTCAGCTTCATCTATCTCCGTCAGATTATTGCGCTCGCATTTCTCTGGCTTTCATTAATTTGTATACTGGAGAAGAAAAATATCATAGCATGTGCTTTATTCTTTTGCGCAATGACATTTCATTATACGAGTGCCGTATTCCTGCCAGTCTTTTTTCTGACAAAACGTAAAACTCCCCCTCAGATATTCGGTATACTGCTGGTTGCTTCCATCGTATTGACATTGGGTAATCTGGGTTCTTTTCTTTTCCCCATCTTTGAAGTTATTTTCCCTTCGCGTTTCGGCGAAACAGAAGAACCGGCTTTAAATGTCTTGAGGTTGACTCAATTATTCTTTTTCATATTGATCTATATTTGGGTTTCAAATTGTAATATGAATAGCAAATACGATATTGTCATGAAGAATATGTCGGTCATGTATATTGTTATTTCCATCGTTGGACTGAGATATGACTGGATGACTCGCATTCTTTGGATTTTTCAAATCTCTTTTGCTTATATAATTGTACTGTTTATCCATGTTCAAAAAAAAGCTATTCTCACTTTTCTGCTGATTTTTTTGTTTTCTTTCATGTTCTTCAGAGATTTGGTGCGTAGAGACGCCGGAAACTTTATCCCCTACAAATGTATTTTCATCGATACGGAACGCGATGACATTCACTCATATTTACTTGATCTCTAACTACTCAAGGAGAAATTGACATTATGAACCATATGATTACCGTTTTCACTGCCTCATATAACAGAGGTTCGCTACTGCCGGTGCTTTATAAATCCCTCTGCGCTCAAACCTATCATGATTTCGAATGGGTCATTGTTGATGATGGCAGTACAGACCAAACCGATGCCATAGTCACCGCTTTCCAGCAGGAGAATTTAATCAGAATTCAATATGTCAAGCAAAAAAATGGCGGAAAACACCGTGCAATCAACCATGGTGTCAAACTGGCAACCGGCGAATTATTTTTTATTATTGATCATGATGATTGGTTGCCGGAAGACTCCTTGGCGAAATTAAGTCATTATTATGATGAAATCAGGGAGAATTCCCAATTCGCCGGCGTCTGCGGCATGAGATTTACTCCCGAAGGCGAACGGATCGGAGGCGATGTCCTCTTTTCGGTTCAGGATATGACGCTAAATGACTTTTATTATAAATATAAATATAAAGGCGATCTGGGAGTTGCATTCAAGACCGAAATTTTGGAAAAGTATCCCTTCCCGGACTTTCCTGGAGAAAAATTCTGTTCGGAATCATGCATCTGGTTAAAAATATCAGGGGCGTATTTATTGCGCTTTTTCAATGAAAATATCTATATCTGCAAATATCTGGCAGACGGTCAGTCGCCGGCGTCCTGCAGAAACAGAATGAAATCTCCCCGAGGCTCCGTTTTACTTTATCGGGAGCGTCTTAGGATGGATACTCTTATTCAGTATAAAATTAGAAATGCAATTAATCTGTGGCGGTTTTATTTTTGTCTTTCTCCTGAATACCGCAAAGAAGCAATTCAGGGAATTCCTTTCTGGTCGTATTTTTTCTTTTTTTGGGGCTTTGGAATGCATTTGAAAGATATGAAGCAGGAGAAGAGGCGAATCTGACGGATGAGAATTTTATATATCATCAATTTGCTGGAAGTAGGCGGCGCCCCCAAACTGCTTGCTGATATTGTGCCTTTCATGGGCAAGGAGCATGAAGTCAATGTACTCTGCCTGAACCGTTTTTCTGAAACTGATTATTCACGGCTGCTCAAGCCATATCTCATCGAAGATTCATGGCGGCTCAGTGAATATAATCCATTGCATATATTGTTTATCATAAAACTGATCAAGCAATACGATATTGTACATGTCAACCTGTTTCCGTCTTTATATTGGTGCGCAATCGCCAAAATCATATCATTCAGCAAAGTCAAGTTGGTTTATACGGAACATAGTACCCATAACCGTCGGCGCAATCGTTTTATTTTCAAATTATTGGATCGTTTTATATATCATTTTTACAGAAAAATAGCAGTAATTTCCCGTGAAACAGGTGAAAGCCTTGTGGCGTACAATCCCAAAACAAAAAATAAACTTGTCATAATTTCCAATGGCATTGATTGCTATGTTTATCGCAATGCTGTTTCGCTTAATCGCCGGGAATTGATTCCGACAATACCGGAAAATGCAAAAATTATTTTGCAGGTAGCTCGATTTGTCCCGGCTAAAGATCAAGCGACCGTAATTCGCGCCATGAAAAAACTTCCTTCGGATTTTTATTTGCTTTTTGCCGGGGATGGCTTTACCAGGCCGGAGATGGAGTCTTTGGCCTCAGGGTTGGGCGTGGTGAGTCGGGTCATTTTTTTCGGCTTTAGATCTGATATACCGGCCCTGATCAAAACTGTCGATTATGTTGTTGTTTCATCCCACTGGGAGGGATTCGGTTTGGCCTGTATCGAGGGGATGGCAGGCGGAAAACCTGTAATTGTTTCCAATGTCTCCGGCTTGGGAAGTGTCGCTAAAGACGCTGCCATGCTCTTTGAACATGGCAATGATGGTGAATTAGCCGAAAAAATAATGGAGGTCGCCAACCAGCCGGAACTGCAGAAGTTACTGATTGAAAAAGGTTATGCCCGCGCTATGGAATATGATATATCAAAAACGATTTCCCATTATGAAGACATGTACGAAAAACAGCTTCCTTGATATTCCAATTTCATTCTTTGAGAAGCTCGGTCTGAGTTTATCGAAAAAGCAGGAGATTTTTTGCCTGTCGCTGACTCTCATATATTGTGTATTCATTCACTTGCTGAATTATTATCTGGAAGGATCTCTTTCACGTGATGCCATATTTTACTTGAGGTCCATAAGCTTTTTGTATAGTAATAATGACAATATCATGGATTTTCTTCCAAAAGGGCCGTATTATGTTTATCCTTTTCTTAAATTCGGTTTTTCTCTAGAACAGCTTCTCCGGACAGCTAATATTATTTTCTCTCTCGGTAATGTGGTTTTGATTTATCTCTTGGGTAAAGCTATTTTCAATTCTGTGAATATTGCCTTAAGCGCAGCTCTGCTGTTATCGGTAAATCCCCGCATGCTTGATGTCTCCGTAAGTTGTACGCTGGAGCCGGCATATTTATTTTTCTCCGGCTTCTCTGCTTATTGTGCTGTCCTTTTCTTCAAACATAAAAAGTACTATTGGGTTCTATTCGCCGGAATATTGCTTGGTTGCGCTACGATGATTCGCCATGAATCTTTTGAATGTTTCATTTTATTCAATATCGCATTCTTATACGCTTTATATTGCAAGAAGTTCAAATTTCGAGACATCATACCGGTAAATTTCTTATTGCTTGCCGGGACGCTTTCAGGACAGTTGATTTATTTTTATGTATTTCAGATTCCCGCCTCACCCAAGTATGTATATATGGCCTTTTGGCGAGCATTTAAAGAAATTCTTTTCGGGTAGCAAATGACTTACCTCTATTCATTGGTGAAGATCTTTTCCGTTGGCCCTCTTCCTGTTTTCATCACAGGGCTTGTCGGCATTTTTCTATTCTTGGTAATTAACAGGAAAAAATCTGATTTCTTTCCGATTATTCTGATCATGGCAGCCATCTTCATGATCTTGTGGCGTGTTGCTGTAACTATCGAATCAGCCAGATACGCATTGGCGATTCTATTTCCGATTCTGATATTCACTTCCTATTTTCCTTATCATTTTCTGCAACCCTTCCCATTTGAAAGATTTTTCAATGAGAAAGTGAAAATTGGAATCGGGCGCTTTCTATGTATTCTGCTTTTCCTTATTCTCACCGCAAAAGTTTTGCACTATAACCCTTACGCCGATTGCTATATCCGGGTGTCACAGGCCATTGAGGCGGATTCGGAAAAACGCCATTCCAGCATCGTTCTATATACGAAAGGTGATAGTGATTGGCTTCGCTTCGAATACTATCTGAAAAGAAAAATTTTGTCGGTTGACCGGGGATTAGCGAAAAAAGAAAATCTTGAAGAGCAGCTGTCTCTGTACTCCGGCATGTATGACGGCATATACATAATCAGTCATAACATGCTTCCGGAATCCGTCGAGGAAAGCTCCAGGGCGGGCTTTTCCGAATTGATGAGTACCTTTTCAAATCGGCATCGAAGGAAAAAATTCTACGTATATTTTTTTAATGGGAAGCCGATTGCCGGAGAGAAAATATCGGGCGAAAATTTAATTCATAATGGCGGATTTGAAGTAATTGCGCCGAAAGACAAACACCTTAATTATATCCAAAGATATGAAAAGGTGAATAATCCATTCTTTTTGCAGCCGCGCAATATTCCCGACAACTGGATGTTCGGACTCTATCTGGGAGACTACACGGAGGCGAAGCTTGAAGCCACCGAAGATGCTATTTCCGGAAAATATTCTTTATATATCGAAAATCTCAAAGACAACCACCGGTTTTCATTTTACTGCGAATCTCCGATCCCGCTCAATAAATCATATTTGCTGGCCTTTAATTATCAGGGCAAAGCAAATACCTGTTTCGACTTGGAATATTATTTTTACTCGGAGAAAAACTCTTTTTTGGGTAATCACAAAATTGGAACATTCATTGTTTCTGATTCTGTTCTTCATTCGGCAGAAATTTTATTGCCTCCGCCATCTTATCCGGAAGCAAAATACGCGAGAATATGTTTTTCCGTCTATTCCGGTGCAATTCTCTTGGATGATATCTCTCTGAGAATTTATGATTGAATTTATTATTATTGGCCGTTTGTTTCTAGATTACAGATAATATAAAGTGCTCTATAACTCAAATTGTAAGATACAAAATTAAAATATTTTTGGGAAAAACATTTCATGGAAAAAATTGCAAATTGGCACAATTGGGGTTCCTGTCGCTTTCTTCTATGTGGAGAGTTCGATTCAGATCACCTGCAAGCAGCCCCAATATCCTATATTGGAGAAGCTGAAAGACAGGGAGCTATTGAATATCCTGGACGAGTCAATGATGTTATACCGCAACTTCAGTTAACAGATTGTTTTGTTCTTCCTTCTTTTTATAATGAAGGTATGAATCGTTCGATGATGGAAGCTTTTCCCAGAAAATTGGCTGAAGATGTTTTCGATGTAAATCATGTCATAAATCATTATAATTCAATTGTCAATAATATATCAAATGAAAAATAATCTTTCCAGAAAAGTTGCAATTATCGGAATTGTCGGTCTGCCAGCCAATTATGGCGGTTTTGAGATATTCACTGAGTTTTTAGTTGAGTCGTTGAACTCTGTATTCGACATTACAGTTTATTGTTCCAAGCGTTCTTATCCTGTTCGGCCGACCACTTATAAAGGGGTAAGACTGCGCTACTGTCCAGTATTTCAGGCAAATGGAGTTCAGAGTATTTGCTATGATATTTTTTGTATTCTGGATGCTTTGCGATATGCTGATTCATTGTTGATTTTGGGCGTTGGCGGCTGTCTGATTTTACCATTTCTTCGCCTGTTTGGTTGCCGAAAGAATATTGTCGTAAATATTGACGGCTTGGAATGGCGACGTAATAAGTGGTCCAAAGCCGCGAAATGGTTTTTGAAGTTTTCCGAAAAATGTGCCGTAAAATATTCAGATCATGTCGTTGGTGATAATAAAGTGATTGCTGATTATGTTGAAAAGGAATATAATAAAAACTGCGCATTGATTGAGTATGGCGCGGATCACCAATTCATTCAAAAACCAACAGCTGAATTGATTGCGAAATACCCATTTTTGACCAATTCTTATGCTTTTTCTGTATGTCGCATTGAACCGGAAAATAATGTGCATCTCTCATTGCAGGCATTTTCCGCTGTTGATCGTATGCCGTTTGTCATTGTGGGGAATTGGCATAACAGTAGTTTTGGAAAGAATTTATGGGAGCACTATAAGAACTCTCCAAATATCTATATGCTTAATCCGATTTTCGATATGGAAATATTGAATGTCCTGAGATCAAACGCTATCATGTATATTCATGGACACTCATGCGGAGGAACAAATCCTTCTTTGATTGAAGCGATGTTTCTGGGTTTGCCTGTTATCACATTTAATGTGAATTTTAACAGAGAAACAACAGAGGAACAGGCTTTCTATTATTCCAGTCTTACCGAACTATGTGAAATCATCTCGGCAATTTCCCAAACTGAACTTAATCAGAATGCAATAGTAATGAAAAATATTGCAAACCGACGGTATACTTGGGCCAGAATTTCAAAATGTTATCAGGAGTTACTGTGAAATCAAGGTTCTGGATTTATCTCGTTTCCATGACATCTCGTTATAATAATGTACAATTTTTTTCGCATCTGTTAATGCTGGCAGGAATAATTGCCATTGCATTTGTAATGCGATTTTTTTCTTATTTGATGGACTCTACTGTTGCCAGAGACAGCATACTTTATATCAATATGGCCGAATCATGGTATAAGTTCGAGGACTACTATGGTATGCTTACTGAATTTTCGACCTGGGGTGGTATCCCCATTTTTCCGCTTTGGTTAATGAAATCATTGATGGGATTGGGAATTTCTGGAGAAGCCGCAGGAATAAGCATGGTTATCATTATGGGAAGTTTGTTGCCCTTGGTAATCTATAAAATTGCATTTCTAGTCTGTGCAAACAAGGAAGTTGCCTTGGGAGCCGCTTTGTTGACCGCTGTGCATCCAGCTTTAATTGAAATGTCGATACAGATTATGCGAGATACTCCTTATCTTTTTTGGGTAGGTGTATCTATATGGTTTCTGCTAAATGCGATCAAATATCAAAAAAAGCGGTATTGGTTGGGAGGAGGTATGATATTGGCTCTGTCGATATTAACCCGATACGAATCCTTCGAAATACTGCTTCTTGTATTCGGATATTTGTTGGCAGCTCCTTTTTTTCAGTGGATTAAATGGCGCAAAGCCATAATGTTTTTGATATGCTTTCTTTCTTCTTTGATGTTGACTATATGTTTACTTCAATTAGTTGCCGGTATTTCTCCCGGACATAGTATAAGTCATTCCTATTACTATATATATCATGCTTTCCATAAATTTTGCTCAATAAAAAATTAATTTAATATGGTTGAAACATTTGTAAAAATCAGCAGGATTTTGTTTGAGCCGCTGGCGATCACGGTTTTGATTGCCATAGTGTTAGCGGTTTATCTGAACTGGCGGAAGTGGGATCGGATGTTTTGGATCATTGCCGGTTCGATCGTTTTCATGCTCGCCTGGCGGATGGGAATTAGAATTATTTCCTCCCGGTATGCTTCCATATTGATTTATCCGACGGTAATTCTGGTGGCTTATCTTTTTTACCGGGTTACGGAGCTTTTCCCGAAAATCCCTTATTTGCGTAAAATTCCGAAGGCTTGCTATCCGTGGCTTTCGCGGGCTTTGCTGGTTGGGATGTTAATTCCTTGTGTTATCAAAGATTTCAGATTCAATCATTATGTTGATTATATTCCTGACAGTTGCAGAATTATTAAAGCTGATGCTGCAAATTATAAATTTCCGATCATTTTAATTTCTCTTGAGGAAACGCGGCGAATGCAGTACTACAGTGGTATTGAATGTCACGCGATGGTTGTTGCAGATTCAAAGGATATCAAAAAAATTATCGAATCCAATCGCTATTTATATGACGTGATTTACGTGGTGGTCAATGAAAGGCCCGGCGAGAGTATTGCGTTTGGCGGCGATGGCGAATGGGAATTGATTTCATCGAAATTTAAAAATAATCGTAAACGGACAAAATTCAATGTTTACCGTTATGTGCCGGCTCATGATAATACATTATGGCGTACAGTTGAACTGGAACAAAGGAAGTCATCTGGCCACCTTGTTTCCAATGGGGATTTTGAAAAGGAGTCTTTTATTCTTTCTGATGACTTGTATATTCGGCGCTTCCAGAATAAGAATATTTTGTTTTTCCAGAAGGCCAATTTTCTTTTTCCTGATAATTGGAGTTTGATTGGCGCCCCCGGCTTTGAAGAAAAATGCAATGGGGAAGTTGCGTTGAGTGGTAATGCTATTTTCGGAAAATATTCTCTGCGGATGTCCGCCGATACCGGAATTTCAATATGTCACGAAGAAATCCATCGGGCGACATCAGCACAATTGGAATATCTAGTCAAAGGAACTCCCGGTTCTGTATTTGCCGTGGCGATTGATGCTTATAATCAGAACGGCAGTTTCCTCGGATTCAAGGTTGTTCGAAAATTCAGACTTTTTTCCAGCGACGTTTACCAATGCAATATCCCGGTAGTTCCGGAAGATGCATCTTATTTCGATAAATTTCGGCTTTATTTTATCTTGGAAAGTGGGGAGATTTATCTTGATCATGTTTCATTGAGGTTTGGAGAATGAGTATTTGGCTGAATATTATGATTCTCATGATTTTTTCTTTCACCCTTTCGGCGTTCGATACTTACACAGAGGCCTTTTCTGCTGGGAGAAAGGCCGAACAGCAGAAACAGTTTGCGGAGGCTGTTGCCTGCTATAGAAAGGCAGAGGCGCTGGCTGGCAACCCGAACGAGAGATATAATTCCGTCTTTCGCCGTGCGGAAGCATTTCAGCAAGATAGAAAATGGGATGATGCACGCAGAACGCTTCAGGAAATTTCGAAAATCAGTGGAATGAACTCGCATCAACTCGGTACAGCCTTGATATACGTCGGTCATTATTTTTATTGGGAAGGCAATCTCAATGAGGCCGGGAAAGTTTTTGAAGAAATTTCAAAAAACAAAAAAGTCCATCTGAGTAGCCGTGTAGACGCCCTGATCAACCTGGGCAATATCCTGGGTCAGCAGAAAAACCTCAACAGAGCTGTCGTCATTTACGAAAAGGCTGCTTCTACTACCGATATTCAACCTTATCTTCAGGCTACGGCATATCTGCGGATGGCGTCAGTTTATAAAAAATCAGGAGAGTATGACAAAGCCCATAAGGCACTCGAAAGCGCTGAAAATATCTCCAACCTTCCGTCCACCTCGTTATCGGCAGTTATCATACAACGTGGAGAGCTCTATTATACTGAAAAGAAATACTATGAAGCGATTGAAGAATTCAACCGAATATTTGTCATGGATGCTCCCCTGCGATATCATTTGGATATCGTTGATTGGCATCTTGGGAATATTTATTATCATGGATTGAAAGATATGGATAAGGCAAAAATTCACTATCTTCGCGCCCGGAAAAGTCCCGTAAACTGGATCCGTAAAAATGCATCGGAATATTTAAATAATCGAATTCACATTAACCAATAGGATAGATTCATTATGTCAAAGATCATTGTAACCGGTGGCGCCGGCTTTATTGGATCGGCTTTAATCCGGTATTTGATTAAAAATACTGATTGCGAAGTGGTAAATCTTGATAAACTGACTTATGCCGGTAATCCCGACAGTTTGAAGGAGATTGAGGATTCTTCGCGGTATCATTTCGCGCATCTCGACATTTGTGACACGCGAGGAATTGCGGCCATTTTTGAGGAGTTTCAGCCGGATTCCATTATGCATCTTGCGGCGGAATCCCATGTGGACCGTTCCATTGATAACCCGCTGGAGTTCGTTCAGACCAACGTGATGGGAACCGCCAATCTCCTGCAGTGTGCGTTGACTTATTGGAAAACGCTTTCCCCGGAATGCAAGGCCGCGTTCCGATTTCAACATATTTCTACGGACGAAGTCTACGGTTCTCTTGGCAAGGAAGGCTTCTTCCGGGAAACAACCCCTTATGATCCCAAATCGCCGTATTCGGCAAGTAAGGCGAGCAGTGACCATCTGGTACGGGCATGGGGACATACATTTGGGCTGCCGGTACTGCTCAGCAACTGTTCGAATAACTATGGACCGTATCATTTTCCGGAAAAACTGATTCCATTGGTCATCTTGAATGCCTTGGATGGAAAGATGTTGCCGATTTATGGCAAGGGGGACAATATCCGCGACTGGCTTTATGTCGAGGATCATGCTAAGGCACTTTGGCTGATTAATAAACAGGGGATTCCTGGGGAAACTTACAACATTGGGGGACATAATGAACGAACCAATCTCGAAGTTGTACAGACCATTTGCCGAATCCTTGATGAACTCCGTCCGAAACAGGGAGGATGTTATGCCGACCAGATTGTATTTGTTGCAGATCGGCCCGGCCATGACCAACGTTATGCGATCAATGCGGACAAATTGCGCTATGAATTGGGCTGGAACCCAGAGGAGAATTTCGATACCGGAATTCGCAAAACTGTGGTTTGGTATTTGGAAAACGATTGGTGGTGGCGGCCGATCCGTGAGCATAAATATGCTGGCGAGCGCCTCGGCAAGGAGGTGGTCCAATGAAAGGTATTGTTCTGGCTGGCGGTGCGGGAACTCGGTTGCATCCGATTACCTGCGGAGTATCCAAGCAACTTCTGGCGGTTTATGACAAGCCAATGATTTATTATCCGCTTTCGATTTTGATGTTAGCGGGCATTCGGGAAGTTCTCATCATCACCACCCCGGAGGATCAGAGTTCATTCCAACGGCTGCTTGGGGATGGTTCGCAGTTCGGAGTGTTTCTATCCTACGCCGTTCAGCCGAAACCGGAAGGACTTGCACAAGCGTTTCTGATCGGCAAGGAATTCATCGGAAGCAATTCGGTCTGCCTGGTTCTCGGAGATAATATTTTCTACGGCGCCAACCTGAAGAAACTGATGAAAAGCGCAGTAGAACGTCAAAAGGGTGCCACCGTTTTTGGATATTATGTCAAGGATCCGGAGCGTTTCGGCGTCGTCGAGTTCAATGATGCAGGCAAGGCGGTTTCAATTGAGGAGAAACCGAAGAACCCTAAATCTAACTTTGCCGTAACGGGCTTGTATTTCTATGACAACGATGTGGTCAAAATTGCAGAGCAGATCAAACCGTCTGCGCGTGGAGAATTGGAAATTACCAGTATCAATAATGAATATCTCCAGCGTGATCTTCTCCATGTAGAGCTTTTCAAACGTGGTTATGCGTGGCTTGACACTGGTACGCATGACAGCATGCTTGAGGCCGCCAACTTCATCCAAACGGTTGAGACTCGACAGGGGCTCCAAATCGCCTGTCTTCAAGAAATTGCTTGGGGAAATGGTTGGATGACCCGCGGGGACGTATTGGAATCGATTAAAGACATGCACAAAACGGAATATGGACAATATTTATTGAACTTAATGAAATAGATGAAATTTATTGAACTTCTTTCCACAGCTTGAGAAAAAACGCAGTTAGCTGGATTTGTCGAAAGTTTTGTTGAAACGTGCTTGTATAATCTTCAAAATATGATAATATAAATGTTATGATTTCATGGAATATATATTATGGCTAAACGAAGACATCTAGGTTCTATTTATGACAGCTATCCGGCCAAAAATTTTGAATCATGGCTGTTGATCGTCATTTTCAAGATCATCATGCTGTTCGTATCGGCTTTTGTCTGGCTGGGGATATTCTGGGTAGCCCTCACCATCGTCGACTTCCTGAATGTCAATCTGCTTGAGCAGAAAAGCATCCCTCACATGCAGATGTTCCGTTCGATGCTCGGGCGATCCATTTATTGGGGTGGGGTCGTGTTGGTCGGCCTTTATATTCTTTTCAGCAAGTCCGGTTCCCGTAAAAAAACGAAAACGGCAAATCATGGGAAGTTCAAGGGGATTTATGAAGCGAATCAGCGTTAGCGGACTGGCGGTATTGCTGTTGCTTGCCGCAGGATGTGTTTCGGAACGGGTGGCTCCGGTGGCGTCCATCCGGCCGACTTTGCCCAAGCTTAAAGACTACAGCCTGTATCTGGAAATTCCCGAAAGCCGACGGGTGGTGAAGCCCGCTGAAAGTCCGGCGCTTACGTTCATGCTCCGCAATCTCGGACGCAAAGATGTCCGTCTGGTGGAATGGCAGGTGGATGAAGTCCGGAATCTTCATTATTATTACCGTCCTTACGACCCGCAGATATTGACGTTCGATCCCGCCGATCCGGGTTGGAAAGAATACTTGCCGGAGCAATCCGGCCCGCTCCGTTACAGTGTACTTGACTTATCGCCTTTCAACCGTGTGTTTGTCAATTTGCCGGTACCGTTTATCGATCGGCCGGGCATTTACATGGTGGTTGGAGAGCTTTTGTTGACCGCCGTCGATGTGCGGTCTGATATCACGATCATAGAAATAACCAAATAGTGACTAAGGAGATGATATGAAAATTGCGATGTTGATGTCCGTACTGACTGGTTCCCTGCTGTTTCTGACCGGGTGCAGCACCGTTACCGAAGTGGAAACCGGCAAAGAGTTCAGCGCGATTTCCACAGAGGAAGATGTGGAGCTGGAAAAGATCGGAAAACAGTATAGCGAAGATGTTTTGCAGGCGATTAAAAATGTTGACTACGAGCTTCTGGCGAAGCATATCATGCCGGAATACCTCAAGAATGTCAGTGAAGAGGATTTTCGGAAATCCTGCGAAAATTATCGCAAGAGTTCCGGCGAGCAGATCAATCAGACGTACCTCGGATTTCTGCGCGGCGGCCCCATGGTTCGCGAATACATCTGGAAAACCGAATTTTCCAAGCAGATCAAGGATAAAGAAGGCAATGAACGGACGTATGTTTATGACAAACTTTTCTCCATTGCTGTTGCAAAGTCCGGCGATCAGTATTATGTCCTGGGCTTCCGTTTCCCGTGACGGGTATGAGTCGGAGAGAATATGAAAGAGCTGACTGAAAAACAGAAAGACATTCTGGATTATATTGAAGATTTCATCGAACAGGAGTCTATGGCGCCTACTGTTTATGAAATTGCGGATCACTTCGGTATAAAGACATCGACCGTGTTTGCCCATCTGCGTTCGCTGCAACGGAAGAACTGGCTTACACGGAGTTCCAAGGCACGCAGCATTTCGCTGTCCAGGCCCAAGAAGAAAAACCGTTTCATGTCGTTGTCGATGCCGATTCCGCTGCTTGGCAGGATCAATGCCGGGCATCCGGCGGAGGCCAGCGAATACCGCGAAAGCGACATTCTTGTAAGCCAGGCTCTGCTTGAACGCAAGGGCGCGTCGAGTGCTTTTGCATTGCGGGTCAGCGGTGAAAGCATGCGCGACCTGGGAATTTACGATGGCGATGTCGTGATTGTCAAACAGGTGTTGCCCGGCGATGTCAAAAACGGCGATATCGTGGTGGCGCTGGTCAATAACGAAAATACGGTCAAGTCGTATTATTCCATGTCCGGCGGAAAGATCGAGCTTCGTCCGGCGAACAGCGAATTTCAGCCGCAGATCTACCGGTCCGGCGAAGTGAGTGTTCAAGGCAAAGTCATCGGACTGCACCGCGAATACTGAGTCTATTGCGGCAGGATGTTCCATGTATGGAATATCCTGCTTTTTTCATGCCATTTTCAGGAGGATTGGTGCTTATGCCGGTGCATTTCCGGCGAACTGGCTGTTGTATAAGGGTAGTGTCCGTAATATTGCGCACATTTACCATTCCGATTGATTACGGATTGAC
>ENA-UOOH01000594-UOOH01000594.1-fermentation-metagenome-genome-assembly--contig:-NODE-594-length-40397-cov-68.958406_pt1 | contig 40397 bp, 32 predicted proteins | sample MGYA00245778_ERZ724025 | MGnify/ENA primary metagenome ERZ724025 (study PRJEB28704, sample SAMN03018313) | fermentation metagenome | biome: anthropogenic terrestrial biome; feature: soil; material...
ATCGCATTGGGAATCAGATGGCGGAAGATAACCCTTGATTTCTTTGCTCCTGAAACCTTGGCAGCCGAAACAAATTCCATCTGCTTGATGCGTAAAACCGAGGCATTCATGATGCGGGCATAAGGCATCCACATCAGCAAAACAAACGCCAGCGCTGTCGGATTAATATTCATAAACGGACTAAAAAGAGGTTTGATACTATTTAATATAGCTGGATTTTTGACAACATACGAATAGAAGCCAGCATATTCTGTACTTTCCAATAGATTCACCAATAAATTGTTATTGATTTGTTGAAAGAGAACCACCCCTGCAATAATAGGAAATGCCAGAAAACCGTCGACTATCCACATCATCACTGTATTCACCCTGCCGCCAAAAAAGGCAGCAATGGTTCCTATGAGCGTGCCAAGTAGAAAAACAATAGCAGTTACTCCAACACCAAATGTGAGTGCATTCCGCGTTCCCCAAATAAGGGCGTCAAATACACTGGATTGATCAGGTAATGTGCCCAAAGGCGCTTCTGGGCTTGGGGGTTGGGGTACTTTTGAATAGGATTGAACGACATCTTGCGTGTCTGCATTTTGGGGAGAGAGCAAAGGAGCGAACAGGGCTGTTAAGACAAAAACAAGGATAATGAACAGACCTATCCAGTTCTGCCAACACGAAAAAAACTTTCGGGTGATGCCCATCAGGACTCCTCCCGCAGGCGGGGGTCAAAGATCACCTTCAGGAAATCCAGCAACGTAGTCAGAATCAATACAAGCACTGTACTATAAATCGAGAAACCTACTGCACTGGGCGCGTCAGGAATGAATGCCAGGCTTTTCACACCCACCGTAGAAAGACCCGGGTAATTAAAGATGATTTCCACGATGAAAACGCTGGTCATCAAGGATGCCGCAGATAGAATAGTGTGTGTCAGCACAGGTCCGGCGGCATTTCCCAAGGCATAACGCCATGCAAGCGTCTGTTCGGATAAGCCCCTGGCTCTTCCCGCGATAATATATTCTTTTTGATTCTCTTCGATTACCGCTGTTCGTGTGATCCTACCTAAAATTCCCCATTGAGCAAAAGCCAGTGTAAGTGCTGGCATGGCAATATGGCGAAGCGCATCCAGAGAAAGTGCCGGATTCTTGTTCAGCAAGCCGTCGATTGTGAGAAAACCCGTATACGCTTTGTAGCCATCAGCCTCGATCATCGGGGCGAAGGCGGTTCCCAAACGTCCGGGGGCGAACCAACGCATCGTGATATAGAAAACCACCAGTATGAGGATGGCCAATATCATCGGAGTAAGTGAGGTTGCAATAAAGGCTATAGCTCTGAAAAATCGGTCAGCAAAGCCACTTTTTTTGGTTCCAGCCATAACACCACTGAGCAGTCCTAATGGAAAGTAAAGGAGTATTGCATAAAAGGTCAATTCCAGGGTAGCTGGAGCCCGTCGCATTAGACCAGTGAAAACATTCTCCTGCAAATTGGGGCTGTAACCCCAATTACCCCTGAGGAGGTTGCCCGCCCAGGCGACGTATTGCACCGGAAAAGGGTCGTTTAAATGATATTTTTCAATCATGTTTTGAAGCAATGCTTCATACATTTCTTCCGTCATGCGCGGAGATGTTCTTTCTGGCATGTAAAGAGAAGCAAGAGTTTCCGGCGGAGTGAGCATGACAGTGGCATAGAGCAACGCTGTAATGAGTATTAATGTCAGTACAGAACGTAAAATCGAAAAAGAAAGACGTCGGAAGATAGTCATGGTATTAGAAGAATTATCTTATCACCAAAACGTAATCCCATCTTTCCAGTTTTCTTTTATGAATGCTGGTCTATTGAAAATTAGCCGCCTCAAGTCCGTAAACAATCCAGGGTGGATTTTCGCCTCGGTAATCAAGTATAATTTCTTAGTTAATTAAATTATCTCTGGAGTATTCTTATGTATCTAACCGGCAACCAGGTTCGTCAATCTTTCCTCGACTTTTTCGCTGCACGCGGGCACACGATCGTGCCAAGTGCTTCGCTTGTACCGGGTGGTGACAGCACCCTTCTCTTCACCAACGCCGGTATGGTGCAGTTTAAAGACGTCTTCCTGGGCACCGAGACCCGCCCCTATACCCGTGCTGTCGATTCCCAAAAATGCTTGCGCGTTTCTGGTAAGCACAATGACCTCGATACAGTTGGCCGTGATAACACCCACCACACTTTCTTCGAGATGCTGGGTAATTGGTCTTTCGGCGATTATTACAAGAAAGAAGCTCTCAGCTGGAGTTGGGAACTACTCACTAAGGTCTGGGGGCTTGACCCTACACGGCTATACGCAACTTATTTCGTGGATGACCAGGGTGACCTGCCCAGCGATGAGGAAGCTCGCAGTGTCTGGCTGGCGCAGCCTGGTTTCGACCCTGCCCACCTGGTAACGGGCGGTCGCAAAGACAATTTCTGGGAGATGGCGGAGACCGGACCATGCGGACCATCAAGTGAAATTCATTACGATTTCGGACCCGATGCCTGCAATATGAAGGATGTTCCCGGGCATATCTGCCAGGTGAACGGTGACTGCAGCCGTATCGTCGAGATATGGAATAACGTTTTCATTCAATATAACCGCACCTCCCTAACTGATTTTCAACCCTTGCCCAAGCGCCATGTCGATACCGGCATGGGCTTTGAACGAATTGTTTCAATTATCCAGGGTGTCAATGGCAACTATGAAACCGATCTGCTCAAACCACTGCTGGATGAGACCCAACGTCTGGCTGGTCAAACCTTCCTGGAGCGCCAGGAAAATCTGACAGCTTACCGGGTAATTGCCGACCATGTACGGGCGGCGACTTTTCTGATCTCCGATGGGGTTATCCCCGGCAATGTCGGGAGAAATTACGTTTGCCGCATGATCATCCGGCGTGCGGCTCGCTTCGCCCGGAAAATCAACCTCAATGAACCTTTCATGGCAAAAATTGCTGCCAAGGTTATTGAAAATTATTACAGAGCGTACCCTGATTTGCTCACCAACAAGGGTTTGATTGAAGAAACCCTGACCAACGAAGAAAAACGCTTTGCTGAAACCCTTGACAGTGGTTTTGCCATGCTGCAAACCTATATTGAAGAGTTAAAAGGCAAAGGTGAGGCAGTTCTGGATGGTAAACGGGCATTTGAGTTATATGCCACCCTCGGTTTTCCGATGGAACTCACGCGCGACATCCTGGCAGAGTCCAATTTGAGCGTCGATGAACCCGGTTTCTATGAAGCGATGGAAGCTCATCGTCAGGCTTCGGGCAAGGGTTCAGTTTTTGCCGAAATGAATGGCAACAAGGTCGAGTTTTATACCGGGCTATTGAGCGATCTGCAAGCACAGGGCAAGTTGCCTTCTGAAGGCGTTATTTATGACCCCTACACCTCTTTTGATACTTCGGGCAGACTGGTTGCGATCCTAAAGAATGGCGAACCTGTGATGTCAGCCCAGACAGGCGATGAAGTTGAACTGGTAGTGACACGCAGCTCTCTTTACCTTGAATCCGGTGGTCAGGTTGGTGATAAAGGCACTGTCATTGCGAACGATGCAACGAAATCTCAGGGTTGGGAGGTCGAAATCGAACGCACTTTCAAACCGATAACCGGATTGATCATGCTCGCCGGGAAAGTCAGTCAAGGCATACCCCAGGTGGATGACGCTGCCCTCGTTAAAGTTGACCTTCCCTCACGCCGCTCAACTATGCGCAATCACACTGGCACACACCTTCTTCATGCTGCCCTGCGAGAGGTATTGGGCGAAAAAGTGCATCAAGCTGGCTCGATGGTCGACCCTGAGCTCATGCGCTTCGATTTCAATTATCCGCACGCAGTTTCAAAAACCGATCTGCTCAAAATTGAAGAGCTGGTAAACGAAATGATTGCCGCTGAATATCCGGTACGAAAAGAGATCAAATCGCTGGATCAGGCAAAAGCTGACGGGGCTACTGCCCTCTTTGGCGAGAAATATGGCTCAACTGTGAGAACCATCGAGGTGGCGGATGAGCGTGGTTGCATATCGTACGAGCTGTGCGGTGGTACTCATGTGGAAAACACAGCGGAAATCGGCTCATTCTACATCCTTTCTGAATCGTCCGTAGCTGCCGGCATACGACGCATCGAGGCGGTCACCGGTTTGGGTGCCTACCATTTTGCGCGCGAGCAAGTGGACCAGCTCAACCAGGTTGCCTCCCTCCTGCAAAGCAGTCCAATAGAGACTTTGAGCAAAGTTGAAACCTTGGAAGCAGACCTCAAACAAACCCAACGTGAACTTGAAAAAGTGCGCGCCGAAGCTGCCAACCAGGCTTTCAAGCAAAAGCTAGACGACGTTCGGGAGGTTAAAGGTGTTTCAGTCCTTACTGCGCAGATTCCCAATGCAGATATGGACGCCCTCCGTTCTTTGGCAGACCAGTTCCGCCAAAAACACCCCAGTGGTGGTGTGGTGGTGCTGGCTACTGTAGTTAATGACAAACCTGCCCTGATAGCAGCTGTCACACCCGACCTGATCAAGCGCGGGTTGAAAGCCGGTGACCTGGTCAAAAAAGTTGCCCAGCTGGTTGGCGGTGGCGGCGGCGGTCGTCCGGATATGGCCCAGGCTGGCGGCAAGGATCCCTCCAAACTACCTGAAGCCCTGGCGCAGGTGGATGCTTACATAGAAGAGAACCTGAAATAAAGCAAAATGTCTGAAACGATCACGCCCTTACGACAGCAATATCTGGAGATCAAAAAAGAGTATCCAGATACGATCGTATTTTTTCGGTTGGGCGATTTTTATGAGACCTTTGACGACGACGCCCGTAAGACTGCTGATGCGCTCGATATCGTCCTGACATCACGCCCGGTTGCCAAGGGTGTGCGCGTACCGATGGCAGGTATCCCCTTCCATGCCGTCGATAACTACCTTGGTCGGCTTATAGAAAAAGGCTTCCATGTCGCCATCTGCGAGCAGGTGGGCGACCAGCCTGATAAGGGGCTTTTCCCGCGCGAAGTGATCAGGGTGGTCACACCTGGCACAGTGGTGGAACCAAACCTGCTGCCCAGTGGTCGCAACAATTACCTGGCTTGCTATTACCTGCAGGATGGCAAAGCCGGACTGGCTTATGTGGATATCTCTACTGGGGAACTTTCTGCAACGGAACTTTCGAGTGAGAATGTTGAGGTTTTGCTGCGATCAGAACTGGAACGCTTGCGCCCTGCTGAACTTCTTATCTCGGAAAACGCGGACGAAAAAGAATCGACAGGATACAACATTACCCGCATCCCCAATTGGTATTATGAGCCAGGTCGCGCCCAGGAGTTGATCAAGAGCCAGTTCCGGGTGAGCAATCTTGAAGGTCTGGGGCTCAAACCCTACCCGTTGGCGGTGCGTGCCACTGGCGCATTACTCAAGTTTCTGCAGGAAACCCAAAAAAGTCTGCTTGATATCCAGCTGTCTTTTAGCACATACAGCCTTTCTGACTTCATGGTCCTGGATGCTGAAACCCGGCGCAACCTGGAACTGACCGAAACGCTGCGCGATGGTAAAACCGAAGGCTCGCTTCTATGGATCTTGGACAAAACCCAGACAGCCATGGGCAAACGTCTACTGCGTAATTGGGTAAACAAACCCCTGCTGGACATCGAACGCATCAACCAACGTCTGGATGCAGTTGTCTATTTTTATGATCATGGTGTGGAACGCAAGCAGATCGCGGAGCTGCTCAGTCAGCTTCATGACCTTGAGCGCCTCGTGAACCGTCTGGTCAACAAATCAGCCCGCCCTAACGATCTTGTGGCATTGCGCGAAGATCTGGCAGTTCTACCGGGATTGATGGATTTGATAGACCGCAATCACCCGGCTTTGGTCCCCGTGCTGGAAGGCTGGAGGAAGTTTGAGAACGAGCTGGACCTGCTTGAAAGAGCAATAACCGATGAACCGCCTGCGACGCTGAATACGACTGGTTTGATCCGTCCAGGTTTTTCAGAGGAGTTGGATGGGGTAGTGTCTTCTTCCGCACACGCTCGTGAATGGATCAATTCGCTGGAGTCCACTGAAAGGCAGCGCACCGGTCTGAAGACATTGAAGGTTGGCTTCAACAAGGTATTTGGTTACTATATAGAAATATCCCGCGGTCTGGCAGAACGAGCCCCCGAAGAATACATCCGAAAGCAAACCTTGGTAAATAATGAGCGTTTTATTACCCCAGAGCTGAAGGAATACGAGTCGCTGGTGCTGAATGCCGAGACCCAGATCCACGAAATCGAAGTAAAAATCTTCCAGCAGGTGGTCGCACAATTAGCAAAGTCGAGCCAGGCGATGCTCGAAACTGCCCGCTGCATCGCCAGGCTGGATTGCCTGCTCTCATTGGGTGAAGTGGCAGCACTGAACAAATATACGCGGCCGATCCTGAAACAGGAAAAGGGCATCAACATCCTGGCAGGGCGGCACCCGGTTGTGGAGCAGCTGACCGGACGCAATCGGTACATTGCCAATGACACAGTTTTTGAAGACGGTGAAATCATCCGCCTGATCACCGGACCGAATATGAGTGGCAAATCCACATTTTTGCGCCAGGTCGTTCTGATCGTGCTCATGGCACAAATTGGCAGTTTTGTGCCGGCAGATAGGGCTGAGATAGGTATTGTCGACCGGGTTTTCACGCGCATTGGTGCACAGGATGCCATCCACCAGGGGCAGTCGACCTTTATGGTGGAGATGCTTGAGACCGCTAATATTTTGAACAATGCCACCCCGCGCAGCCTGCTGATTTTGGACGAGATCGGGCGCGGTACCAGCACTTACGATGGACTTTCGATCGCCTGGGCGATCATTGAATATCTGCACAGTCATCCAAAATTGAAACCTTATACGCTCTTTGCCACTCATTATCACGAATTAACCCAACTGGCTGATCTCTTCCCAGGCGTGCGCAACTACAACGTGGCAGTCACTGAAGCCGACGAACAGGTGATTTTTTTGCACAAGATCGTACCAGGGGCGGCGGACCGTTCGTACGGCATCCATGTCGCCCAGTTGGCAGGGCTGCCGGCACCGGTGATAGCCAGGGCGAATGAGATCTTAAAGCAACTGGAAGCCAGTTCCGGCACCACACTGCCTGAAGTCAGAGAGGAAAAAGAGCAGCTGAGGTTATTCCCCGAGAATAATCCCCTGATGGACGCCTTCAAAAACCTCGACCTCGAATCCCTCTCGCCCATCCAGGCATTGAACAAGCTTTACGAGTGGAAAAAAGCCTTCTTCCCGGAAAATAAATAAGCAGCAGAAAATTATTCTTTCGTAAAGGAGACCTTCCACAATCTCCCATTAAAGATGAGTGTCCGACCCTACAGTTTGTACGGAGGGGGGGGTTGTCTCCCTCCGTTGTGAGGGATAGCAGATGTGTATTTCGACAACGACGTGAGCTCTATCCTGGTTGCTAAGGTCGTACCCTGCGATCAAACCAATAATTTTACTTTTCTTCTTCCAGCCAATCAGGTTGACCGTTGAGAAATGCCTTGCCAGGCATGGGTTTTTTGCCTTCGGGTTGGACCGTATCGAGCACCAGCAACCCCTCCCCGGTGCAAACTGCCGGTAAACCATTGACCACAAATCGCTCCCGAGGCTTACCCTCAAAAGTCATGTGAACATGGGCTTCGATGATCTTTAGATGTTTTCCTCGCCACTCATACACCGCCCCAGGCCAGGGTTGGTAGGCGTGGACCTTATTCAACAGCGTTTGGGCAGGGAGGCTGAAATCAAGCAAACTGTCCTGCTTGATCAACTTGGGTGCATAACTCTTGCGGGAATCGTCCTGGGGAATTGCCCCCAAAGCGCCCCGCAGATAGGATGGCAAAATCTCAATCAGTGTCCTGGCTCCCAGGTGTGCCAATTGGTCAGAGAGTTCGGTTGCTGTAGTACCGGGTCGGATAGGTACAGAACGCTGCGCCAGGATCCCGCCCGTATCGAGACCTTCATTCATGAGCATGATGGTCACGCCGCTTTTCTCATCTCCATTGGCAATAGCAGCCTGGATTGGTGAGGCACCACGCCAGGCGGGCAAGAGCGAGGCATGTACGTTGAGACATCCTTTGGAGGGCATCTCCAACACGGCTTGTGGCAGGATCTGTCCATAAGCTGCCACTACGATCAGATCGGGTTTCCATTCAGCGAGCTGGGCGACAGCAGAGAGTTTACGCAAAGATTTGGGTTGAAAAATTGGCAATCCCAATTCAAGGGCAAGCTTTTTTACATCTGACGGCTGCTCCTTCCGCCCACGACCAGCCGGACGATCTGGTTGTGTGACCACTCCAACAACCTGGTAGTGACGATGTAATTCTTCCAGGGTTGGAAGGGCAAAATCGGGCGATCCCATGAACACGACTCGGACAGACATGCGAAAATTTTACCATAGGCAAATTAGTTGTGAGAATAATATGGCATTTTGATACATCTGTTGTCAATCCGAACCAAGTGAAATGAAAAGTGCAACCCAAAGATTTACTTTTCTACCAGATTTCATTTTGACGTTCAGCCTGATAACGAATTTTAAACATACAACTTAAAAACAACCATCTCAGTATAGTATATAATTACATCCATCAAGCGAAAGTGAGGTTTCCATGACAGATCAAAATGATTTTATTGAACCCGATCCAGTGATTATCGATGCTCACAGTGACGGATCTCCTGATCCCGTTTTCAATGCCCAACCCGGTCTCTCTCAATCCGAAGAGAGCACGCTGGCAATGTTCGCCCATCTGGGCATTTTATTGAACCTGGTTACTGGCTTGCTCGGGCTTTTACCTCCATTGATCATCTATTTTGCTTATAAGGACCGCTCCCGGTATGTTGCTTATCAAGCACTGCAGGCCTTGGTCTTCCAGGGTGTGTTCTTCTTCGGTGCAGCTATTCTGGCTGGGATCGCCTGGGCTCTATCGGCTTTGCTGACAATTGTTTTGGTCGGTCTTTGCGGCTTCCCTATCGCTCTGCTGTTGACTCTGATTCCAATCGGAGCACTGATTTACGCGATCGTAGCTGCTGTTGATACCTACCATCACCGCGATTTCAAGTATTGGTTGGTTGGTGACTGGGTGCGTGAGACCTACGAAGGATAATTTTTTAGTTTAGAAGGGATAAGAGCGGAGTTAATTCCGCTCTTTTTTTGTATTCAAGAGCAGATGAAAAAGCCGGAAAATGAAACAGGCAGAGAACAGAGGGGAGTAACCGAAATTACTTTGAACGCTCCTTCGAGCTGTGGAAGAATTGAACCATGGTAAAGGCAAGGGAGGCAACAAACAGCAGTGCAAGGCTGGCAACAAGTATGGCACCTATTTCACGTCTTCGAGTGAATACTCTCGAAGATACCAGGCGTTGCTTCAAATCCTGCACAAAAAGGCTGTCAGGAGCATGGTTTTCAAGCTGCAGGGCAAGTCGCTGTTCGAATCTGTTCAAATCAAGGTCATTTTCTTCAGAAGTTGTCATATGTCCTCCTTCCTTTTACTAATAAACCCCCCAATTGTTCAGAGGATACGCGTTTGGTCGTTTTGTCTTGCCCGCTCCTTTAGTTCTACCAGCGTACGGTGGTACAAACTCTTGATCGCGCCTTCAGACTTACCGAAGATTTTTCCAATTTCCTCATTGGAGAGTTTATGAACATGCTTGAGAATGACAAGTTCCCGTTTTTGGGGTGAGAGATCATTCACCAGCTGAAGCAGAAATGCGCTTTCCTGTTTTGCTTCAATATGGTGCTCAGGTGCTCCAGAGCGGCTATGATCTTCAATCACAAGGTTTTCGATTGAAATTTCCTGGACTCTCGAGCGATCGCGGTGGAAATTTGCTACCAAATTATGGGCAATCCGGTACAACCAGGCTGAAAAAGGCAGCCCCATATGGCGGTATCCACCAATGCTTTTTAGTGCCTTAAAAAATACCCTCGCAGTCAGGTCTTCAGCATCTTTCGAAGAACCGACTTTATAGTAAATGTAATTGTAGATACACCCGACATAGCGTTCATAGAGCTGCCCAAATGCTTCCGGGTCGGTTTTGGCTGCATTGATGAGATCAACCTCTTCGGTCAGATCGTTTTTTTCTTCGGTCATTCCCTGATTATAGTACAAGCTCTGATCAAGCATATGCCGGAACAACCGGGATGATTTGGAATTTTTTCCATGAGAGTGGTGCGATATAAGGTACAATATTGTTAATGGCGAATTTGGCGTTGAATCTCAAAGTAGACTACGGTCACGTCACTGCAGTCTATGTGTGTTCACGTGGTCATGCGACCATACTCCCCCTATTCATACAATCCAAATCCACACCTCTGCCTGCAGGCAGAGAGAAAAGTATTCATTGAGGTAATTCCATGAGCGATTTTTTGTTTGAAAAACGAGCTGAAGATTACGATCCAAACATAAAAAGTTTGGTCGACTTCGAAACCGAACGCCAGGCGAGACGCCTGATCATGATTCCGAGTGAAAGCATTGCACCAAAAGCAGTGCGCGATCTGTTGGGGTCAGCTTTCACGAATATCTACGCTGAAGGCTACCCTCGCCCTGAAACCCGTTATCAGGATGAAGAAACGATCATGGACTATGCTCTGCAGTTAGGTCGTTATCGCCGGCACAGTGACGGTCGTTACTATAAGGGTGTCGAGTACGTCGACATGGTCGAAGCCCTGGCAAGAAGACGGGCAGCTGAACTTTTCGCCGCCAACAACCTGATCCCGGATGACCTTTGGGTCAATGTTCAGCCGCTTTCCGGAGCCCCCGCCAATACTGCAGTTTATACAGCATTGATCAAACCCGGTGACGCTATTTTAGGGATGGACCTGCTGCACGGCGGTCACCTGACCCATGGCTCGCCAGTCAATCGCTCAGGGATGGTCTATAACGCCTTCCATTACACGGTCGATCCAAAAACCGAACGACTGGATTATGACGAGATCCTCAGAATTGCCAAAGAAGCGCGACCGAAAGTAATTATTGCTGGTTACACTTCTTACCCCTGGATCCCGGATTGGCAGAAGTTCCGCGAGATTGCAGATGAAGTCGGTGCCTACTTACTGGCAGATATCTCGCACATCGCCGGTATGGTCGCAGCGAAGAAGGTGGCTTCTCCCATCGGCATCGCTGACGTTGTCAGTTTCACCACCCACAAGACTCTCTGTGGTCCCCGTGGTGCAGTGGTGATCTGCCATGATCGTGAACTGGGTGAGCAAATCGACAAAGGTATTTTCCCTGGAGAGCAAGGCGGACCGCATGTCAATACGATGGCAGCCATGGCGCTCACCTTCAAACTTGCCAAAAGCAATCAATTTATCGAACTCCAGGAGCAAACCCTCAAGAATGCCAAAGCTCTATCAGATGCCTTCAAAGAACTGGGTGTTCGGGTGCCTTACGGCGGTACAGACAGCCACATGATGCTGCTGGACTGCAAGTCCTACAAGGGCGCCGATGGCGTTCCCTTGAACGGCGATCTGGGTGCCCGCATCCTAGACCTGGCTGGAATTGTAGTCAACCGAAATACGATTCCAGGCGACAAATCTGCCTTACGCTCCAGTGGCATTCGCATGGGTACCACCTGGCTGACCCAGCGAGGCTTCAAGGAAGGTGATTTTAAGAAAATCGCAGGGTTGATCGACCGTCTGTTCAAAGCCACGACCCCCTACTATATGATCGGACGCAGCGGTAATAAAACCCGTGCCAAGCTCGATTTTGAGGAACTGATTACCGTCAACAGCATTGTGCGCGGCATGGCAGACGCCAAACCTGGCATCGATGAAATTGAACAGCTGCACGGTTTCCCGCATTATTTCTACCTCGAAGATCATCCCCGCTCTGGGTACGGCGCGTTGGAACTGACCGGTGAAAACGTACGCATGTTCCTGAATCTGACTGTGACCAGTGACGTTGAGGAGCTCCAGCCAGGCAACTCTCAAAACACGATCATGCACACCACTTCAGGTGATATTGAAGGCATGCTGACCTGTAAGACGCCTTATCGTTTTGTTTTGACCGTCCCAGCTGAGAAACTTGGGCTTGCAGGGCTGTGGATCGTGGGACTTTCGACCGGTTTTATTTATTACGACGAAGACCTGACCCAAAGAATTCCTGGGCCGGTTTCGATCAACAAAGCTGATCCGGTTTGGGATAAACCGAAAAATGATCCCGTTGACAATTACAAACCCTATTTCGTCGGAATGCCCAAAGATGTGAGTTTCGAAGCCCGACCCGAGTTTGTTTGGGAGGAACCTGTGGATGCTCCCATTAAACATACCCCGCTATATGAGTCACATGTTGCCCTGGGCGCCAAAATGGCTCCATTCGCCGGTTGGGAGATGCCCCTCTGGTATTCTTCCGTCCTCCAGGAACACCTGGCTACCCGTCATGCGGCTGGCCTGTTCGATGTAACTCATATGGGGGTCTTTTTGGCAGAAGGACCGGACGCACCTGTCTTCCTTGATTCGGTCTGCGGCAATGACATTCTATTCCGCGAAGTCGGCGAATCGGTCTATACCCACTTTATGGACCCGGATGCCAATGTGATTGACGACCTGATCATCTATCGTATTGCTAAAGAAAAATATTTGCTGGTGGTCAACGCCGCCAACGAGGACAAGGATTGGGCCTGGCTCAACGCTGTAAAAGATGGAAAAGTGCTTGTAGACCGCGAACGTCCCTGGGTGACTATTTTTGGGCGCAACGTAATTCTACGCAACCTGAAAGACCCCAAGGAAGGCAAAGATATGCTGGTTGATATCGCTTTACAAGGTCCTCTCAGCCGCGATATTTTGTGCTCGATGGCCGAACCAGCAGAGCAGCGCAAGATCCGCCGCCTGAATCGCAACCAGCTCACCCAGAGTGTGATCGCTGGCATTAACGTAATCGTCTCCCGCACTGGCTATACCGGTGAGCGAATGTCATTCGAACTTTTTGTTCACCCGGATGACACTGTCAATTTCTGGAATGCGATCATGGAAGCCGGTACTCCTATGGGCATGCTGCCCAACGGCCTTGGCGCGCGCGATTCGCTTCGCACGGAAGCCGGACTGCCGTTATACGGTCACGAAATGGGCGGCGACATGAACCTGACCATCGGTGAAGCTGGATTCCTGCCCTTCCTGAAACTGAACTCTGCCTGGTTCATTGGCAGGAAAGCCTTTGTCAAGCGTGAAGCAGAGCGGACAGGCGTGGTTGCCCGCTTTACCTTCGACGAAAAAGCCGTCCGTATGGCTCACCATGGCGACCCTGTCTGCGATCTGAAAGGTCGTATGATTGGAAAAGTAACCAGCTGTGCAATCGATAGTGAGGGTTACCTGACCGGTCAGGCGTTTATCGATAAAAAGGCTGCCACGGAGGGGACCAAGATTTTCATTTTCCAAAACGCGCCAAACTGGAGGCAAAACCCGCCCGCCGAACTCACCTATGGCGATCGGGTTGCCCTCCCTGGCACGGCAACAATTGTCAGCAGATATATGAGATAGATATAGACACAAAAAAGGAGAGTAATACAAATGCCAACACCCTGGGAACTTCGTTTCGCCAACCGCACTCAAAGGATGAAAAGCTCTTTCATCCGCGAGCTCCTGAAGGTCACAAATCAGCCGGATGTAATCTCGTTTGGAGGGGGCTTCCCCGCTTCTGAACTCTTTCCGATTGAAGAGATGAAAGCAGCTTGCGATAAGGTTCTGACCGAAAATGGGAAAAAAGCGCTGCAATACACTACTACCGAAGGGTACGACCCACTGCGTCAATGGATCGCAGATGATGTAAATAAAGCTGGACTGAGCGTGACCAGGGATAACATCCTGATCACCACCGGTTCGCAACAAGCCCTTGATTTTGTCGGACGGATCTTCATCAATAACGGAGACCGGGTCCTGACTGAATCTCCCACCTACCTGGGTGCTCTGCAGGCGTGGAATGCCTACGGACCAACCTTTGTAACCGCCGATACTGACGAAGACGGATTGGTGACCGATAATCTTGAGGGTCTGATCAAACAAAACATCAAGTTTATGTATGTTTTGCCAAACTTCCACAACCCGCTGGGTGTCACCATGAACCTGGAACGCCGACAGAAGCTGATTGAACTGGCTAGCAAGTATGGCGTACCCTTGATTGAAGATGACCCCTATGGCAAGTTGCTGTTCGAAGGCGAGCCGATTACCCCGATTGCAGCTCTGGACGCTAAATATCATGGCTGTAACAATGGCAATTTCGAAGGAAACGTAATTTACACCAGCACATTCTCCAAAATCCTGGCTCCTGGATTGCGTATCGGCTGGGTCATCGGACCGAAAGAGGTTATCAAGCGCATGGTGCAAGCCAAGCAGGGTGCTGACCTGCAGTGTTCCACTTTTGATCAATATGTTGCTTACGAAATGGCTGCCTCTGAATGGCTGCCAGATCATATTGAGACCATCAAACGCGTTTACAAGGAACGCCGCGATGCCATGTTGCAGGCTTTTGAAGATTTCATGCCCGAAGGCACCACCTGGACAACACCAAGAGGTGGTTTGTTCCTTTGGCTGCGCCTGCCAGAAGGTTGTGATTCGTTGGAGCTCTTCCCGAAAGCAGTGGAAGAGAAGGTCGCCTACGTTCCAGGTACGCCTTTCTACCCCAACGGTGGTCCGAAGAACACGATGCGCATGAATTTTTCAGCGACCAACCCGGAAAAGATCCGCGAAGGCGTGCGAAGATTGTCAGTGATGATCAAGAAGAGCATGGCTTAGAAACAGGATTTTCCGAAAATTCAACAAAAAAAGCTGCCGATTTCGGGCAGCTTTTTTTGTTAAGGATCATCGCGCGGGCATTCCGGGTAGTATCTTTAATTGCCTCCTACGTATTATTTTTCTCAGATTCTTCGCTTTCGGTCAGAATGACAAACTATCTACCGCTTCCACATGGAAAAATCGGTCAATATTGAATGGCCAATAAATTCCCGCAAAATGGAATTATCAGGAACATATTCTGAGGACGCCGGCAAGAACCATTCCAAAAACTTTAATAACCGTTTTGCCTCAATATGCTCGGGAGTTCCAAAAGTCACTTGTCGTAAAAGCGGCTCTACCATGGGTTTCAAGGTGGAAATCTCATAAACCAGGGCGGAGTTGAACATCACATCTGCATTTTCCTGGTAGGGGAAAATATGCATTTTTTCACCCTGCCGGACCGCTTCCCAGCGTGCAATTGTCTGGCTGGCACTATAACCCCGGTCACGGGCATCGCGGACGATTCGGCGAATCATGCGCGTGTCAGTTGTAGAAATACGGTTGTGTCGATCGAGGTTGAGCTGAGTCAGGCAGGAAATATAGATCCTGAAAGTCATGGCAGGGTCTATCTCTTGCAGAAGATTCGGGTTCAAACCATGGATCCCTTCCAAAATGACGATTTCGTCTTGGTTCAGGCGCGCAATTTCGCCTTTTTCACTCAAACCGGTAATAAAGTTATAGTGAGGAAGCTGAACTTCCTCTCCCGCGAGGAGTAATTTAACATCATGATTCAACCGCTCCAGGTCCATTGCCCGCAATGATTCATAATCCTTGTGACCATCTGGCAAGAGGGGCGTTTTATCGCGATCGACAAAGAAATTGTCCATCTCAAGGGCAAAGGGAGTTATGCCCCTGGCAACCAACTGGATGCTGAGCCGTTTCGAAAAAGTGGTTTTTCCGGATGAACTTGGACCTGCAATCAAAACCACCCCTACCCGGTCACGATTTTCATAGATCTGGTCTGCGATGCGAGAGATCTGCATTTCGTGCAGCGCTTCAGATACTAAAATGACTTCATCGATATGCCCATCCTGGATGGCGTCGTTGAGCGCGCCAACGGAGGGGATCCCGAGTTTATTGAGCCAATCTCCATATTCCTTGAAAGTCTTCAACAAGGTTGGGAACTGCCCCAAAGGTTGCAGGGTATGGGAGTTATAACGGTGAGGGAAACGAAGAACAAAACCACCGTTGACCAAATCCAAGGCGAACCATTTTAGATAGCCTGAAGATGGGACCATATAACCGTGATGGTAATCGCGCACATTATTCGCCCGATACAGCACAAGATCTGAGCGCTTGCGATATTTCAACAAACTGACCTTATCGAATTCACCTACCTCTGTAAAATAATCAATTGCTTCCTGTAAGGGGACAACCTCACGCACAAAAGGAATATTATCCTCAACCAGTCTTCGCATATATTCTTCGATCTCGACTAATTGGGGTTTACCAAAATTATCCAGGTTTTCGATCTGGCAATGGAAACCGCCTGAAGAAACCGAGTGGTCGATCGTCAATTTGCCTTCAGGGAAGCAGTTCTTGAAGGCAACTTCCAACAGAAAGATAAGCGAGCGACGATAAATGCGGGCACCATCGCCATCCGCCATGGTTATCAGACTGGCGACGCCGTCCTGGTTTAGTGGGAAGGTCAGTTCGCGCAAAGATCCATCGAGGATCACGCCTACAATTTGGGGGTTGATGTCATCCTGGATAACATTGATGAACTCCTCCAATGGCGCGCCACGCCTGCCTGTGATGATCCGACCATCATGGAGCGTAAGCTCAACATCAGACCTTGGATTGGAAGTAAGGTGAAATTCTTCAGTCATGTTTATCTATTTTACACTTTCTACACTGAGCATCGGGACGATGGCAAAATCGTCCGGACCTTTCCCATCCACGGGGGAAGCTGAGGAGGGATAGGCGCTTAGTGCATCCTGCTGACTCACTTCAGCACCGTCAGGGATGAGCAGGTCAATGATGCGGGTATGGTTATTATCAGCTGGCGCACCGCCAAAGCGGTAGGCTTCAGCTTTCTGGTTGACATCGCGTACACGCCAAACACCGTCCGCCGGGTAGCCTTCCTGACCGAGCAAGGAGACTGCAAATGCCCATTCGGCAGGCTCGCCTTCGCCAAAGAATTTAGCCGGTATACTGGCAACGACAGCATTTTGGCTGTTGTCAACGTAAACCTTCATCGCACTGGTGGCTTCAGTATAGTTGACCGGCAGACCATCAGCATCCAAGACGATTACCTGCGGGGTCCAGCCTTCGATCCAGAGGGCGATATCCCAGCCATTTTCAGGAGCCAGGGCAGCGTTGCGACCGGGCAAAAGCATGCGGGCGCCGGTTGCAGCACCCGGGTCTTTATCTATATAGACATCGAAAGTCTGCACAGAGAAGCCCGAAGGTGAATTCCAGCCATTTGTGATCTCTGCCTTGACACCAAAAGTGAAGTAAAGGTTGTCTCTATCTGTGGAAAGCTCGAAGAAAGTCAGATCAAAATCGCCGGGTTTGAACACGCCATCAGTGGGGTAAGTGTAGGTGCCGGGTCCAAAATCATCTCCCTCGGGGTCTTCCACTCTTAACAATGAAGTGAGCGGTTCAAAGCTAAAATACTGAATACCAAGCGGAGCAGCAGTGCTGATTTGAACAGCGCCGTCGAAAACCACCTGCGTGGGTACGACAGTGCCAGAATCAGCTTCGCCCAAAATGGATTTGGGAGCAGAGAATCCGACTGAATTGCCGGCAACAGCCAACTGTCCGACCTTCTCATCCTGGGGAAACCAGCTTGCTCCATCACTCAGGTAGAGACTCGCAGCAGCTTCGCCAGGCTTGATTTCGATCATTCGGGTAGCAGCCGCAACCAATGGCGTCATCTCCAGAGTGCTCATTTGCTTGTTTTCATCACCCGCAGCATTCAAGTAAACTTCAATAGTATGGTTTGCACTCAGTGGCTGGGCAAGGTCAAAACGTAAATAGAGATTCTCCTGGTCCATACCATAAAGAAAAGCCTGTACAGGAGCACCTTCAGCACCCTGATAAACAGCGGCAGTAGCCCACTCTTCTTCAACCATAGTGCCATCAAACACTGGAGTTGTTGCGCCACTCACAGAAGTTTCAGGTTTGAGTGGTTTGGCTTGAATGATGGGGATATCCAGTAAGACTGGATACTCAACGCCCAGAGCGGTGTAAACCCCTTTCAAGAGTGCACGGTAGCCTTCGTCAAAATAATTATCATTGCCTGAATCCTGGTCAGTGCCATACCACCAGAACCAGTCTGAGCCTTCTGCCAGATACATAAAGTCATAGGCTTCTGCCAGCTGCTCAGGGGTGGCATCGGGTGAAAGAGTTTCGTGTTGTTCCAGGTCTTTACGTACTTTTCCCAACAGATCCCAGGCATCAGCTTCTTCCTGTTCGCCGATCCATGTGTCATAATTGGCACTGAACCAGGCACCCGGGAAAAGTTCTGGCAGTTCACGCTGCTCGGGATAGAGCGCCAGATATTCAGAGGGAGTGATTGTTTTCAAGGTTTCACTGGAAGCCAGTTTTGAGTAGAGAGCATTGAAAAATTCTTTACCATCATTATCGTAGTTCTCCCAGGCATTCTCTCCATCGACAACGATGGTGACAATGTGCGGTCCTTCGATTCCCTGGAGGCTTTTGCGGATATTTTCCAAACGATTGATCATATCCTGTGCTGCGTCTTCACTGCTCATACCGGAATAGGTAAAACCAATTTTGTCAGAGATAACCCAGTCACGGAAAAATACCGCCACCGGTTCACCTGTCTCGCCCTGCACATAATAAGGACGATAGAGCGTATCAGGATCGGTTACAGTTTCGGAGCCATCACGGGCGAATCGATCTCCAGCCATACCCAGCGAAGCAACCAAAACAGGTTCGCCAGATTGCATCCACTTATAGCCAGCATCGCTGACCATCGGCACAATTTCTTCAGCAACGGCACCTTCCCCCGGCCAGAGTCCACGCACTGGTCTGCCAAAGTATTCTTCATACATCTCGACGCTTTTCTGCAAGTGGTAAACAACATCCTCAGGATGGTTGAAACGTTCCTGGGGCTTGATCGCGCTGGGGTTGCCAACCACTGCCAGATCCGTGTCATAAATCAAGGGCAAAATCGGGTGAGCGTAAGGGGTGGTGGTAACTTCGATGATGCCCTGGTCCTGCAGCTCTTTGTGGGTGGGGATGACTTTTGCCATCAATGTCCTGATTCCATCGAACAGAACGACTTTGTCTTCCTCACTGAAATCGCGGCCTTTGTCTACCAGTGCTTTGAAAGGCTCCTGCGACAGGTAATCAGGGTCAATCCAGGCGAGATTGAACCAGATCTGAAGATCACGGAAATCCTGCTCGGTAAAGGTCTCTACAGCAGCAGCAATCGCTGCCGCATCAGTGCCATTGCGTAAATCGAGCAGCTCCTGGTAACGAGGATGAACAGCGATAACATGGTCCCAATTGGCATCGAAGAAGCGGGTGAGAATGAAGGTCTTCTGGTCAACGGTCAGTTCGGCTGCCGGTACCTCAGCCAGTGTCCAGTAGAGATCTTTGGCACCATTATCAACGAAATCGACCAGCTGCTTGATCAGCGATGGGGTCAGATTAAAGGTCGCTTTCATGCCGGGATGCTGGTCAACGAGTTCTGCCATATCCAGATAGTCCTTCGTGGCATGCGCCCGCACCCAGGGGCGGGTGTAGACACCGTTTTCGTCTTTGTAATAAAGCGGCTGGTGCTGATGCCAGGTCAGGTTAACATATAGAGGCAATTCCTGAGTGGGTTCCTCTGTCTTCGCAGGTTCCGATGTCTGCGTTTCCTGCAAAACTGGAGTGTCTGTCGGAACCGGTTCAGTGCTTGGAGCACCGCAACCAGCCAGAACTGAGATGAGTAATAAAAAGCTTAGAACTTTAACCAATGTTTTCATATTTCTCCCATTAATTTCTTAGATCACGAATAATTACTTATTCAAAATAAAAATCATGGTTTGTCCGCCTTCGAGCACAGGGGCGACAGGGAAATCAGTTATGGAACCATTTTCTGCAAAATTGATCTCCTCAAACAACTGCTCACCCAACACACTTTCGACCTTCCAGTCTCCAGCAAGCGGACTTTCTTCGATCGAAATCGTGCAGTTTTCCATGGTTTGTACGCCCAGGTTCGCCATCACAAGAACAACCTGGTCTTCATAAACCCTTGCAACCGTATATAGTCGGCGGCAGGAGGAAGTGAAAGGCAGATAACTCCCTTTTTGCAGCGCAGGCAGCTGGTTGCGGGTGTTGACCAGGGTTTTGTACCAATTGAGCAATGATACCGGATCTGCGCTTTCGGTTTCAACGTTGGTCACTTCCCAACCTTTCGCCAATTCCTGCCAGGGCTTTGCACTGCTGAAGCCAGCATTGGCGTTAGCTGACCACTGCATCGGCTTGCGGATCAACTCATCAGGTTTCCCGCCAATCATGCCAATTTCTTCACCATAATAAATGTAGGGCGTACCGGGACCGGTAAGATATACAAAGGCAGCCAGTTTTTCCCGCTGCAATTTCTCGCTAAAGAAAGAGGCAACCCGCTGCTGGTCGTGATTGGTCAGGAAGGTGGCAAATTGCTGATCGGGGAAATATTCCAGCGTGTCCAGATAGCTCTTCATGATTCGGGAGGGATCGGGTGAATAGATGCCGCCGAGAATATCGGCCGCCAGGTCGAACATGAAGTATTCTTGCATACCACGGGTGGGCTGATTGTACTTTGCAATGACTTGAGTATCAGTCCAAACTTCACCCACCGTGTAGGCTTCGGGGTTGATTTCGAGGTAAAAATTGCGCCAATCCTGGAGCCAGGCGATGCTGCCCTTCGTGTCCTGTTGGGAATAATCATCTTCAAAAAGATAGCGGGCGGCATCCACGCGGAAGCCATCCACACCCAGGTCGAGCCAAAACTTTGACGCATCATAGATTGCTTCTGTCACTTTTGGCTCGTTATAATTCAGATCGGGCATGCCACTCCAAAAAGGAGCATAATAATAAGAACCGTTCGCCTGGTACCAGGAGTTCTGCCCCCAGGGTCCGGGCTTTCCGGGATTTGAATCTTCCCAGACATACCAGTTACGGTATTCACTGGCGGGATCCTGGGAGGAAATAAACCAGGGGTGTTCACTGGAAGTGTGATTGATCACAAAATCGATCACTACGCGAATACCGCGCTGGTGGCACGCTTCCAGAAGTTGCCGAAAGTCAGCCAGAGAGCCGTAATCAGGGTTGACTGCCTGGTAGTCAGTAACATCGTAGCCATGGTAGGAAGGTGAGGGCATGATCGGCATCAGCCAGATGCCACCAATACCGAGGTCGTCAGTGGTAGCAGGGTCGCCATCGTTGAGGTAATCCAACTGGGAGATGATACCCTGGAAATCGCCGATACCGTCTCCATTGCTGTCTTTGAAGGAACGCACAAAAATCTCGTAAAAGACAACCTCATTCCACCAGCCCATCGGGTTTTCTTCGACAGGTTCTTGTTCATTCCCGGTGGGTTCAGGCTCAGTTGTTTGCTCTGACTGCGTTGTCGCAGATGGCTGGGTTGTCGCTATTGGTTGAAAGGTTTGTACTACTGGCTTGCAGCTTGCCAAAATGAGAGAAGAAAAAATGACTACCAGAATGGTAAATTTAGATAATTTCATCTTTTGTTGCATCCTTATCCCTGATTAACTAAGGCTAATTTTACTTTACATTATGATACAGGCTTAGGAGATGAAACTGTCAGCCTGAGCAAAGCTAAGGATCTCGCCACATTTCCTGTAGGCTTCTTCGCGAACAAAACCGAGGATAAAAAGTAAAAATGATAAGACCGGCACAACCATTTTGGAGAATCAAAGCAGGGAATGTGACCTGTCCCATCATCACGGTGAATCCCAAAGGTTGTGAGACTATTCCCTGCTAAAACAGCGTCCCTTCCACAGGCCCGATCAAATATTCTCCTTCGCTCTGGGCGCTGTTGACATCACGGCTGACACGCCGGGAGCTCAACAACCCAGCGTCAAGGGGTTTGAGCAGGCTCTGTAGAAATCTGGGGTCGCTTTCTTCCAGCCAGCTCCACATAGTCTCTTTTGTTAATATCACCGGCATGCGGGGGTGGACCGGGCTGACATCTTCATTTGCATTCGTGGTAATCAGCGTGCAGGTAGTCAGACCTGGGATCCCCGGGAGTGAAGAAACACCGTTGTTCTGCCAATCGTCCCACAAACCTGCAAAAGCAAAAGGTGCCCCATTTTCGAGTTGAAAGTAGTAGGGAATAGATAGTTTCCCCGCTTTTTGCCACTCATAAAAACCATCCGATAAAATCAGGCAGCGTTTGTTCCTGAAGGAATTTCGGTAGGAGGGCTTTTCTGCCACGGTTTCAGCCCGGGCATTGATCATCTTGAATCCAATCGAGGGGTCTTTTGCCCAGAAGGGTACCAAACCCCATTTCATCCAAAGCACATTACGACTTTCCGGATTAATGACGGTAGGTACATCCTGTGAGGGAGCGACGTTGTAGCGCTTTTCCCAGTCCAGCGGCATTTGTCCCAGCGCCAATTGTGTGCGCAGGTCGTCCGAATCGATAGCCATGGTAAATCTTCCGCACATAGTTACCTCCTTCCACTTGATTATATTCGATGGTAAAACACTTAACCAGGTTGCTCAAAAATTCTCCGAATTTATTGACGAAATCTTGCTCAACGAGTATCATTATCAGTTGCCAGATAACCGTCTGGCAAATTTATGGGCGAGGGTAACCCCAGAGAGGGTGAGAGGCGCCCGGAGGAAAATATGGCTACAAAGCAAGACAATATCATTATTAAAGTTGAAAAACGCACACTAACCGGTAAAAAGGTTTCCCAGTTGCGCAACAAGGGCATTCTGCCCGGTGTGGTCTATGGACACAGGATCGATTCTTACCCGGTTCAAATGGATACCCACTCTACCACCCTTCTGATGAAGAAAATCACCCCAACCACCCTGATCACTCTTGACCAGGATGGAAAACAAACCAGAGTGATCATCCGCGATCGTACTTACGATGTGGTCACTGGTCACCTGCTTCACCTGGACTTTTTCGCGGTTTCGATGACCGAAAAGCTGCGCGCTAACGTCGCCATCGAATTGACCGGCAAAGCCCCAGTATTGGATGAAGTGCCCGGCTCCTTGATCAACCAGGTTTTGAATGAACTTGAAATCGAAGCCTTGCCTGCTGACATGCTTGAACGAATTGAAGTCGATATCAGCGGACTTGCCAGTGCAGAAGATAGTATCACCGTTGGTGACCTGAACCTGGGCGACAAGATCTCCGTACTTACTCCTCATGACGAAGTGATCGTTGCTGTCGGTTTTGTTGCCGAAGAGAAGGAAGAAGGCGGAGAAGTTGCAGAAGCTGGTGGCGAACCCGAGGTTATGGAAAAAGGCAAGAAGGAAGAAGAGGAAGCTTAATATTCTTCTTTTGCCTGAGAATGTTTTCAAAAAGACCTGTCCTACAGACAGGTCTTTTTTTTATAGAACTCCGAAAATTTGTCGGTGCTCCCAATCGGGAAGCGGCTTTCTTATGCAAGCAATTGCAGGAAGTCCGATGTCATTCGGGCTGTGGCACCCCACACAGTCTCGCCGTCATACTGTTTAAAATACAGGACATCAAAGTCAGTGCCTTCGTGAGTGTGCACCCGATATTCCCGATTGATTGGGTCGGCAAGCCAATCCAATGGGATCGAAAATACCCGGTCAACCTCATCAGGGTTGACGGTCAATGGCGTTGGCCAATCCACCACTGCCACCACTGGTGTGACCACAAAGCTTGTGATCATTGCCATGCGCGCCATACAGCCCAAAACTCTTGCCGCAGCCGGGTCCAGCCCAATTTCCTCCTGGGCTTCCCTCAGTGCTGTCTGTATTATGTCGGTATCGCCATCCTCCCATGACCCACCCGGGAAAGAAACCTGCCCGCTGTGGTCATGCAAGTGTACCGAACGCAGTGTATACACCAGGTGCCACTGCTCCCCCAGGCGGATCAGCGGCATCAGCACCGCTGCCGGAACCAGCCTGGGAATATTTTGATTTCGACTGATTCCTTCAAACTGCATGTCACTTTCCGCTTGTTTTGCCAGGCGTGCAGACAAATCTGAAGGCAGCTCAATCGTTGTCATACTCTTCTGAATCCCCTTCTAAATTATTCAGTTGTGCCTGGATGGAACGGGCAAAAATGAGATAACCAGTATGTGCGACCATGCGGTCGACCGGTCTCAAGCGCCCCCAATCTGACTTGTAATGCCGCATAAGGATCTCGCAGACATCAATGAACGCAAAATCGCTGTGTGCAAGCGCTTTTAGCGTCAACTCTACCTGATTAATTGTCGGCAACAATGTGGCAAACTGCCCGCCTTCCTTCAGGCTGGCGCCAACCTGTTCGAGATAATCGTATGGATTGGGCAGATCGAGGAAGATCGCATCCAGGTAACGTTGTTCGAAACCCTGTTCCGCATCACCAGACTTGAACTCGACGTTTTTGTCCAATCCGAAAAGCTGCAAATTTTTTCGGGCGAGTGCCTGCGCTTCAACGTTCCGTTCATAGGAATAGACTTTACCTGTGTCTCCAACCAGGTATGCCAAAACTGTAGTCAGTCCGCCGGATCCGCCACCGCATTCCAGCACGCGCTTACCCGGACCCACCCCCAGCTTAAGGACAACGTAGCCAATGTCCTTTGGATACATGATCTGTGTAGTGCGCTTGATAGCCTGCACCAGGTCGGTCAGTCCAGGCTGCAGTACAAAAAAGGGATGTCCGCTGTGTGATTCGAGACGCGTGCCCCAGGGCTGACCGATGATATCGTCATGTTTGATCACACCCCGGTGGGTCATAAAAACTTCACCTGCCTTCATAATCAGCAGGTGATTTTTGTGCGTGGTGCCGTGTAGTTGGACCAGGTCGCCTTCTTTAACCAGGTTGGCCGGATCAGTCATGTCTGCGATTGCGTTTCTTGTCGTTTAATATATCAGGCTGAACCTGGGTGAACCAATGCCCAAGGAAAAGGAAAGACACACTACCAATGATCCCGCCCGCCAGGTTGACAGGGCCCACACTCATGAAGTTGAAGCCAATGGTGCCAGAAGCAAGATGACCGATCAGAAATCCGACCCAGGAGAGAACCAGGTAAAGCAGTAACCGGAGAATGCCGCCGTCTCGCCAGAGATGAAACAATGCGCCAAAAAGCGTTGCCAAGATGAATCCAAACAGGTAGGAAGAAATATTCATTCTTGTAGATTACCGTTCTTTACGAAAAATTGACTTGCAGCATCCTCCCTATGCTAAGGTCTGCCCAATCATAACATAAATTTTTTCCGCGGATCAGAGTGGTTGTGGTATAAATTAAACGATGTCAGAACTTTATCCCATTACTGACGAACTCGGCTTTAGAATCCTCACTCCAGAAACCTGGGGAGACTTTGAGAAAATGTTCTTACGCCACAAAGGTGTGAGCGGCGGATGCTGGTGCATGTATCACCAAGTCAGCAGCAGCCAGTTTCAAAAGCTGGATAAAGATGCCCGGCGCTTGTTACATCAAGAGCGTGTCAGCGAAGGTTTGGCAACTGGAATCCTGCTTTACAAAGATGCCACTGTCGTCGGTTGGGCGCAGTTCGGCAAGACAGTCAATTTGGAACAAATCCTGAGAACTCGTAAGTTAATTGCCTGGGTAAATGAAGGTAATCAGCTCCCCGAATGGTTTATCACCTGTCTGTTTGTTGATAAGGCTTATCGTAAGCAGGGTCTGCAAAAATACACTCTTAAATCAGCTATCAAAGCCATTGAGATGTTGGGCGGCGGTCTGACAGCTGGACTCCCATTCGATTTTCCAGAAGGTGGTCGTCCAGCCTACAATGGCAGTACCAGCCTTTTTGAAAGAGAAGGCTTTACAGTGGCGGCTCATCTTGGGCATCATGCTCTGCTCTTGAAAGAAATCTGATGTTTGCGGACAGTCATGCCCACCTCGATTTCGATTCTTTTGATGAAGATCGCGGGGTGGTGATTCAGCGGGCAAAAGATAATGAACTTCAATTCATCATCAATATCGCAATCGACTTACCTGCTGCCCGTCATTCCATTGAGTTAGCGAGAACCTATCCTGGTTTTATATTTGCCACCGCTGGCATTCATCCAAACTATTCAGCAAACCTGGTTGCTATACAATTCACTGATCTTGAGGAATTGGCATCCTCACATGAGGTTGTTGCTGTTGGAGAAATCGGGTTGGATTACTATCGCGATTACGCCACCCCGCAGCAACAGAGGATCGCGCTGGAGAAGCAACTCGGTATAGCGGCACAGCTCGATCTGCCCATTGTGATTCATGAACGCGCTTCGGCTCACGAGTTGGTGCCGATTCTTCTTGATTGGCACAAGAACCTGCCCACTAATTCTCGTGTAAAGACAAGCCCGGGTGTGATGCACGCTTTCAGTGCTGATCGGAGTTTTGTTGAACCACTGTTGGAACGTGGTTTTTGTTTTGGGATTGGCGGACCAGTGACCTACAAAAACGCTCCTGAGAAACAGGCTTTGGTATCCTCGCTGCCTTTGGAGAAGATTTTACTGGAAACGGATTGCCCCTTTATGCCCCCGCAAAAACATAGAGGCCAGCGGAACGAACCGTCCTTCATCCCTCTGATTGCTCAAAAAATCGCTGAAATTAAAGGATTAAGCGTTGAAGAAGTCGGCAATCAGTCGACCGACAACGCCTGCAGGGTTTTTCAATTAGTTTAATGGGCGGTCAGTCAACCTAAGAACCTTGGTAGTTCGTCGTTCAGATTCTTCGCATCTGCGTTTTAGGGTGAGGAGTTAATCACTCCTCCGGAATTTCGTAACAAGGCACAAAGGTTTGGTCGCTGAAGGGTGGGCGGACGTAACTGTTATCCATCTGGCGAGGTGGCAGTGACAGGACCTGGGGAGTGAGATCTTCATAAGGGACCTTACTCAGCAGGTGGCTGATGCAATTTAACCTTGCGCGCTTTTTATCATCCGCCTCAACTACATACCAGGGACTTAACTTGGTGTCTGTATAACGGAACATTTCGTCCTTGGCACGGGAATATTCCACCCAGCGTGTGCGGGATTCAAGGTCCATCGGGCTAAGTTTCCACTGGCGGGTGATATCGTCGATACGTGCTTGAAAACGGCGTTCCTGCTCTTCATTGCTTACCGAAAACCAATATTTGATCAAAATGATGCCGGAACGAATGAGCATCTTTTCAAACTCGGGTACGGTGCGGAAAAATTCTTCCACTTGTTCGGGTGTACAAAAACCCATAACGCGTTCCACACCGGACCGGTTATACCAGGAGCGGTCGAACAAGACGATTTCACCTGCAGCTGGTAAATACGCCACATAACGCTGAAAGTACCATTGGGTTTTCTCTTTTTCGGTCGGTACAGGCAGCGCAACTACACGCACAATTCTCGGGTTGAGTTTTTCGGTAATGCGCTTGATGACCCCACCTTTGCCGGCAGCATCACGTCCCTCGAAGAGGACCACCACTTTCAGACCTTTTTCTTTCACCCAATATTGCATCTTGACCAATTCGATCTGAAGTTTTTCCAACTCTCTTTCGTAGATCTTATCCGGGATAGATTTCAGTTTGGCAGGGCGAACATCAGTATCACTCGGAGGCGAACTCACCGGTTTTTCAGGCACTTCATTAATGTCGGATTTCTGGGTCTTTTCTTTTGTATCGGATTTGGACTTCTTCTTTGCCATTCGAACCTCCTGACAGGGGACAGGGAAAAGGGAACGGGGAGCAAACTGCATTAATTATACGGCAGTTCCTGATATTGAAACATTTTTCAGTTTTGAACTCAAGGTATGTAAAGCGATTTACTGCCTGTATGGGAACCCTTTTACAGACGGTATGGCAATCATCCCTTACATCGAAACCTTCAGCAATGAAGAGCTAAATTTTTTCTCTTTTGTAATCCACAAAGCGATAACCCACACCTCGTTCGGTTAGAATGTATTTCGGGTTGGCAGGATCTACTTCCAACTTTTTCCGCAAATAATTAATATATAGACGCACGTAATGCGGTTCATTTTCATATTCATAACCCCAGACTTTATTGAGGATCTGATCGTGCGTCAAAACCCAACCGGCATTTTGTACCAGGTGATAAAGCAAACGGTACTCCGTCGGCCGTAGCTGTACCAGCTCGCCTTCCACCCAAACCTCGTGGCGGTCGAAATCGATTGTTAACCGGTCGTCAACCACAATTTTGCCAGTTTCTTCATCCCGGCTGAAATCTCCCCGCCGCAAAACAGCCTTGATCCGGCTGGTGAGCTCACGCGGGCTGAACGGTTTGGTCACATAATCATCCGCACCCAGCTCCAGCCCCTTGACTTTATCGTTTTCCTCACCTTTGGCGGTGAGCATAATGACCGGTGTGTTGCCAATCTCGCGGATCATTTTCAAAACAGTAAAGCCGTCCATATCGGGCATCATCACATCCAGCAAAACCAGGTCCGGCAAGGTGATGCGCAATTTTTCCATTGCCTGCGTGCCGTTATAGGCTTCCACCACTTCGAAACCATCCTGTTCCAGGTTCAAACGGATAATTTTTGCCAGTCCTTTTTCATCATCAACAACTAAAATGCGCTTTCGATTTTCCATTTGAACTCCTATGAAATTTCCACAAGTATTACACTGATATTATCCGGTCCGCCTGCCTGGTTAGCCATCTCACACAAGTGGTTGGCACGCTCATTTAGGGATCTGTTTGAATTAATTTCATTGATAATTTTATTTTCTGGAACCACATTCCATAAACCATCCGAACAAAGCATGAGATAGCCGGGAGAGAGAAGCTCACGATGTCCATGATCAACTTTGAAGCCATCGGTTTGACCAAGTGCCCGATAAAGAACATTCTTCTGTGGATGTGTCTCCGCATCAACCTGGCTGATCTGCCCAAGGTCCACCAAACGCTGAACTAACGAATGATCGCGGGTCAAAATTTCAACCTTGCCATCGTAACCCACCAGGTAGAGACGCGAGTCTCCGACATGAGCAAAACAAAGGGTCTTATCGATCACCAAAGCCGCGGTAAGTGTGCTGCCACCTCCGCTCACATTTACCAAAACGGCCTGCTGGGCTAGTTCGAAAGCCTGTTCAAGTGACGCTTCGATTTCTTCATAGGAGGCTGGATCGTCTGTTTGTTCCTGGATTTTTTGCAGAAGTTGAGCATTGAGCGTCTCAATAGCAATAGTGCTGGCGAGTTCGCCATTGAGGTGACCGCCCATACCGTCGGCAACTACAAAAAAGCCGACGCGCCTGGTTTGGTCGCGAAAGCCTTGCTCGAGGATAAACGATGAAGCGGCATCTTCCATATGATTGCGTGCAATCCCTACGGATTGTGCCAGGGCAGCCTGTATGCTCACCGGCTTATCAGGCTCAAAACTCTCCAGTTTAAGCTTTGATGTGTACTTGTTGTTCTTACGATTAAACAGACTCAATCCTCTACCACCTTGTAAGAATATCAGGGTTGGGGCGTACTTAGCTCCAATACCTGCATATAATTTTCAGCCGCCCAACCAGTTCGGGTTTTGTCGAGCAGAGCTTCACACTGCCACCAGGTATAGCCATCCTTTGCAACCGGACCACCAATGATCCTGAAGGCTTCTTCATCCAATGCTAAAAAATTAACCTCGCTGGATGTGCCAGCCTCAGCACGCATACGCAAGCCCAGTCCCTGGGTGCCGACCACCTTAATGTAGCGACCAACCGCTACCACATCCGGAGGCAGAATGGATACATCTGCCAGAGTTGGGGTTGCCAAAACCGAAGTTGGTGAGAGTGTGGCCGTCTCAGTAGGTGCCGGCAGCAGTGTGACCTGGTATTGCGGTGTTGTTTGGACAGGTTGTGCCCGACCAGCTTGCGCAAGAAAGATCAGGTAAGCCACACCAATCAGTAAAAGCGCAAAAACAATTGCCGCAACGATGCTAAGGGGATGGATTTTTGGTCTTGTTTGCTGTTGGTCCATACTTTTTGGTTTATTGGTCTAGCTTTTTCCAGAATAAATCAAACTGACGGAAGAGCTCACCGCTGCGTTCAAAATGGGGCATACCCCTGGTATTGCGGCTGTGGAATGTTTTCCAGTTTGTTTTTTCGTTCAACAGTTGCGGGAGCATGTCAAAACTGATGCCCTCTTCATTATCATAGACCACAAAAACGGGGAGGGTAAGCTTCTCGTAATACTTTTCACGCACATTATCAACTTTCAGCTTCCCGCTCAAAAGCACCATGGGTGCAAAATGGGCACCAGCCTGGTGAGCAGAAGTGTAAGCCAGGTCGACCAACTCTCCTGGCACTGAATAGCTAAAGCGTTTGTGGTAGAAAGCGTTAATTCTTGTTCTGCTGGCTAAAAGGTCATAGATGGGCAGGCTCCACAAGGGTACTTTTAAGTACGAGAGCAAAAGATTCTGTACTCTTTCTCGAAAAATCTGGGCATTGAGTGTGGTCGGACGAGGCATCTCGAAGCTGCGTGGATTGATCAGAACCAACGAGCGGACCCAATCAGGCTCGCCCAGGGCAGCCATGGATGCGAATGCGCTGGAATTACCAAGCGCGAGCACATGTGCCGGTTGACCGATCTGATTTTTGATGAAATCTGAAATTGCTTCCTGGTACATGGAGGGGCGATAAGGGCGATCAGATTTTTCCGAGCCGCCAAACCCGGGGAGATCAATAGCATAAACCGGACGGGAAGATCCAAAAGCTTCAAAAACAGGCAAAACATCGTAAAGTCCAGCATAGAGATGCAAACCATGGACCAGCAAAAGCGGTGTCCGGTCTCCCTGACCATTAAAATAGTAGTTGATCGCGCCGGCTGTTGGAGAATGGTAGGTGTGATGTTCAGCATTTAAGATAAGGTTGAGCTTGGCATGGTGATCTATATAGCGCTTGCTGTATAAAATCCAGCCAGCTTTTGCAGCTGTCAGGGCGGTAAATACGCCCAGCGCAGTCCAGCCGCCGCACTTACTAACTTTTTTATCCATAATGAATTCTCCTTTTATGGTTGCCAACGCTATTTCTTATTATATATGAAATTATGGCGAATACCTCTAAGCGTAGGGGGGACTCGTGTTCCTTGTTCCCTGTAATGGTAAAATCGTGTCGATGAAAAGATATCGAAGCAGTAGGCGGAAAAAGAGTAACTGGCGCTGGTTAATTTTGAGCCTTGGACTGGCAATCCTGCTTGCCAGCCTGGTGATCGGCTTGAAAGCCTGGATCGATTTCAAGGCATTGCCAAACCTCGTGCCAACCTACACCAGTCTGAATGGCATTCCTCTCGGCGGGCTGAACCATGAGGAGGCTGCCCAGCGCATCAACTCTGCCTATTCTCTACCAGTTGAACTCCGCTACAACCAGGAACGCATGCAATTCACACCTGCCGAACTCGGTTTCACAATCGATGCAGAAGCAACCCTGGCACAGCTCGAAAACCAGGGAAATAAATTCTGGAGCACACTTTGGGGCAAGACCCAGGTGCCAGAGATTGCCAGGGAGTTGGACCTGGTTTACTCGCTGGATGAAATTAAATTGAATCAACTCCTTGACCAGGTTTTCAGCCTGCGTTACGATCAGCCTCCTTCCGCCCCCATACCGGTGCTTTACAGCACGAATTTCACCTCTGGTCAACCAGGTTACCAGGTGTTCTCTCTAACCCAGACGATCGAGCAGGTCAAAAACGCCCTGCTTTCCCCCTCCGAAAGAGTGGTTGAAGTGGGTGTTAGCGAACAACCCGCTCTTCCTCTGGATTGGCGCAACCTCGAAGTCATGCTGAAGCAAATCATCCTGCTGGAAAAGTTTGATGGACTGGCAGAGATCTACCTGCAGGACCTGCAGAGCGGACAAATCATGCACTTTGCTCTCCAGGACAACCAGGATGTGACAGCGGATGTGGCTTATTCGGCTGCCAGTACGATCAAAATACCGATCATGGTTTCAACCATGAAACGGATTGAAGATCCGCACCCCAACCAGGCATTAAACTGGATGCAGCAGATGATCACTGAATCGCTCAACCCGCCTGCTGATGGACTGATGAAAGCATATATGGACAACGACCGCGGTCCCCTGATAGTCACAGACGACCTGCGGGAACTGGGTTACGAAAACGCTTTTCTGGCAGGTTATTTTGAACCAGGCTCACCTTTATTGGAACAAATCAACACGCCTGCCAATTCGCGCCGAGATGTCTACCTGGACCCTGATTTTTACAATCAGACTGTTCCCAGCGAAGCTGGGGACCTGCTGGCAAGGATCTATCACTGTGCTGCCGGAGACGAGCAGCAACTTTTCCCTGGTCAAGTGACCGCCAGCGAATGTGTACTCATGCTGGAGTATTTGAAAGGGAACAAAATCCTGGCATTGCTTGAAGCTGGCCTGCCTCCCGAAGCGACCATTGCCCACAAGCATGGCTGGACCAACGAAATGGACGGGTTGATCCACACCATGAGTGACAGCGCTGTAGTTTTTACGCCAGGTGGAGATTACGTGTTGGTGGTTTTTGCCCATACGCAGGACCAATTCCTCTACGATCCTGCGAATAACCTTTTTGCACGGCTCTCTCAATCAATTTATAATGCCTACAATCCAAACAACCAGGCTGCTTGGTATGAAAATTGAAACCAAATAGCTGGAGGGATAAGCAGATGCAATTGATCATGACCCATGAGCAAGCGGATTTTGACGCCCTGGCTTCCATGCTTGGTGCGCATTTGCTCGTGCCTGAGGCTTATGCCTTGCTTCCCCGGCAGATCAATCGCAACGGACGCGAGTTTTTGGATAAGTACGGTCAGGAACTGAGGTTCTCCACGATCAAGGACCTGCCTAACCAGGATATCGACCAGGTTTTCCTGGTGGACACCCAATCACTGATCACCTTACGCGGACTCACAGAACAAACAAAGGTCTGCGTCATTGATCATCACCCCCGCAAAAAACAATCCCATCCCGAGTGGGAGATGGTTTTGGAAACAAGCGGTGCTTGCTCTACCCTTCTGGTTGAAAAAATTCAAGATGCCAACCTGGATTTGAGCAACCTGGAAGCAACCACACTGCTCTTGGGCATCTATGAAGACACCGGCTCCCTTGGTTACATCAACACCACCCCCCGGGACGCAAGAGCGGTCGCCTTTTTACTGGAGAAGGGCGCAGACCTGAATATCGTCTCCCGTTACCTCAACCCACCTCTATCAAACATACAACAGCAGTTATACGACCGCTTGCTAACCCATCTGGAAACACTCACAGTTGAGGGTTTAACCATCCTGGTTGCCAGCGCTGAAGCATTCGATCTGAATGATGAAATTTCTTCGGTGGCGCATAAGTTACGCGACTTTCTTGACCCGGATGGGCTTGTACTGGTGGTTTCTACCAGACAGGGTGTGCGCCTGGTGGCCCGCTCAACGACCGATCACCTGGACGTCGGCCGCTTGGCACGGCATTTTAAAGGGGGCGGGCACAAACGCGCTTCCTCTGCATTGATTCGCCCCGAAGACCGACCTACATCTGCCAATACCCGCTTGTTAATGCAGCAGACAATAGAGGAAGTGCATCGTTATCTGCCTGTGGTGGTGACCCCTGAAGTGAAAGTGCGCCAGATCATGTCCCCGGACCCGCTGGTGCTCAACCCGACCTTGACCGCCCAGGAAGCTGCCCGTCTGATGAACCGCTATGGTTATGAAGGCTACCCGGTGGTGAAGGACGGGAAAATCATCGGCTTGCTTACCCGACGCAACGTGGATCGTGCCCTCCAGCACAACCTGAACAAGTGCGTAGAAGACCTCATGGAAGCTGGCGAGATCCGTGTTTTTCCGGATGACTCCCTGGCGCGTCTCAAGGAGATCATGGCGAACACTGGTTGGGGACAGGTGCCGGTGGTAGACCCCGAAAGTGGCGATGTGGTAGGCATTGTGACACGTACAGACCTGATCAGTACTTTGAACGAAAACGGCAAACCCTTGCCGCAATCCGAGATGATGGAAGCACTGGACAAAGCGCTCACCTCAGAACGAAAAACCCTGCTCATGGCTGTGGCAGAGCAAGCCACATTGCAGAAACTGCCGGCATATATCGTCGGCGGCTTCGTGCGGGATTTACTTTTAAAACGTCCCAGCCAGGATTTTGATATCGTCCTCGAAGGTGATGCCATCGAATTTGCCGATCACCTGGTGAGCATCTATGGCGGTCGTGCCGTAGTACACCGACGATTCGGTACCGCAAAGTGGATCCTTTCTGAAAATCGTGACGAAATTCTACACAAATTAGGGATACCTGATGCAGGTGAGGGTGCCATACCGGAGCACCTGGATCTGATCAGCGCCCGCACTGAGTTTTACGACCGCCCAGCTGCCCTGCCCGTGGTTGAGCGCAGCAGCATCAAGATGGATCTGCACAGGCGTGACTTCACCATCAATACCCTGGCACTGCGATTGGATGGCGAATATCTTGGGCAATTATTCGACTTCTGGGGCGGATACGATGATCTGATGCAGGGACAAATTCGTGTTCTGCATGCCCTCTCATTCGTGGACGACGCTACCCGAATGCTACGCGCAGTGCGCTTCGCTGAACGCTTTGGCTTCGAGATCGAAACCCGTACCCTCAGTTTGCTCAAAGCTAGCCTACCCCTGATCGATCAGCTTTCCGGAGCCCGTATCCAGCACGAACTTGACTTGATCTTCCTGGAAGGAAAAGTCACTCAGATCATGCAGACCCTGCAAGACCTGGGCATTCTGGCTGCCATTCACCCAAAACTAAACTGGACCGATCTGCAGCAAAGGCGCGTGCAGTTGGCTGCAGAGCATGTCGATGACAACAGTTTAAACCTCAAAGACTTCCAAACTGCCCTCTGGATGCTCTGGCTGGAGGTTTATCCTGAGGAGACAATCACCGAAATCGGTAAACGCCTGCGGCTCACTGCTCATCTGGTCGAGTTGATCAGGAAGACTGCTCAATTGCGGGAGCTTTTGCCCGCTCTTGTGCAACTAAAACCCAGTAAGATCACCCAGACCGTGGCGACTTACCCCGAACTTGTCATCCGTACGGTCATCTTCTCAAACGAGAATCAGGCTCGGGTGCAGCCACTGCAGGATTACCTGGAAACTTTTCGGCGGATAAGAGCGTACACAACGGGTGAAGGTCTGAAAGCGCGTGGGTTACCGCCTTCACCGCTTTATGACACCATCCTCTCAGAATTGAACGCTGCCTGGCTGGATGGCAGTATCAACAGTTACGATGAAGAAGTTGCGCTACTGGAGCGCTTGCTGAAGACGGAATGAGCATACAGATCTTACCAGAATCGACTTATCAAATACCGGATGGAGACGTAGTTCGCATCCGACAGGCGCACGAAGATGACTTGCCTGGTATGGAGTGGGATGGCGAATACGCGCACTTTCGACGGCTATACAAACAGCATTTCCAAAACAGCCGCAGCGGCAATACCCTGATCTGGGTTGCCGAGAATGAAGAAGGCGAGATCGTCGGTCAGGTTTTTCTTTCACTTTTATCGAACCAGTCAGAACTGGCGGATGGCATTCACCGCGCTTACTTGTTTTCTTTCCGGCTCAAACCTGCCTATCGCAACCATGGATTGGGCGGACATATTCTTGAATTTATGGAGAGTTACCTCCTCAAGCGTGGATTCGACACCTTACGGATTAACGTTGCCCGTGATAATCTCTTGGCAAGACGCATGTATGAGAGACATGGTTACAGAGTGGTAGGTCCCGAAGAGGGTCGCTGGCACTACCAGGATCAATATGGACATTGGCAAGCTGTCCATGAACCTGCCTGGCGAATGTTGAAGAAACTAAAATAATCCCCCTTTAAGTTAGAAAAAAGCTTAATCCTCGTCGTCTTTAGGCATACTTTCATTCAAAGTGGTGTCAAAAGAACTTTCTGCCGCTTCTTCCACAGATCTTTCTGCCGCTGTTTCCACAGAATTTTCGACTTCCGGTTCAGTTGTTTCCCTGGCAGCAAGTGTGTCCTTAACTATTTTGGAAAGCTCTTCATAGTCTTCGTCTTTAAGTTGACGGGGAATACCAAAAATGCGTGTGCCTTGTTTTGAATTGAGATAGAGCCCTTCTTTGGTCTCTTCAGTGGCAATGACTGAGCCTAGCGGCACCCTGGTTTCCGGATAGTTGGGTTGGTTCTGAACGAACACACCATCTTCCAAAGTGAGGGTATAGTGCTCCCAGATATCGCTGCGCTGTCGGATTGAACGCACGGCAACCAGGACAAGCAGAATGGGAATTGCTATGATCGCCAGCCAGGGCGGTTTGCCAGTACCCCCAATGCTCTGGAGTGCAAAGATCACCACCAGGGCGATTACACCAGTGATTCCGTAGAGCAGAATAACACTGCGCTTCTGCTTGGCTAATTTATTAGGATCGAGAAAATAGGTTTTGGTCATAATACCTCCGCGTCAATTATACGTTGAACTGAGGCAATTTGTCATTCTGGATCAGATAAAAAAGAATTACGGAGGTACGAGGCTTTCGAGATTGCACTGGCAGATCCCACGTCCTCAGCTAAGTTGGCGAGCAGCATAGTAGGTAGGTTGAGGTTCTCACGTTAAGACATAATTTAGCTCTTTGATTTAGGTGATAAAACGCCCAAAATCCTTGCCAAAACCTTTAAAATCTCTGATATAATAGGCGCTCACGCGGAGAGGTCGCATAGTTGGCCTAGTGCGCTCGCTTGGAAAGCGAGTATACCTCACGGTATCGCGGGTTCGAATCCCGCCCTCTCCGCCTCGACCACCTTTCCAGGTGGTTTTTATTTTTAACACTATAATCATGCCATGAAAAAGTACCGCAAGATGTTATCGAATTGGCAGGCTGACCCTATTCAGGATCTGATGCGGTTGATTGAGACCCAGAGCAAAACCACCTTGGTGAACTGGGCTGTTGATTATGCTGAAATCCATTTTCTGCCCATCTATTACAGGTCTTACACTCTGGATAACAGACCTCAACTGGCACTGGATTATGCCCGCAAATGGCTGAACAAGGAGGTGAAACTCCCTGAAGTCAAAAAGTACATTATGGGTTGCCACCAGGCTGCAAACGATGCAGAAGGTAACCCGGCTGCCCAGGCAGCAGCCAGGGCAATTGGGCAGGCTGCTTCGAGCATTCACAGTGCTATGCATTCACTTGGTCTCGCACTTTATGGCGGGTTGGCAATTGCCTATGATCAACTGGGTATGGATAAACCCTGGGAAGAACATGAAACATTTGCCCTCAACGAATGCCAAAAAATGTTAGCTGCCCTGCAAGCTGTCGCCATTGAGAACGAACCTGATCCGGTCAAAGTCAAGTGGTTTTGTTGAATCAATAATGCTTTTGCCTGCTTAGACAATAATTTTCTTCCGGAGACTACTTCTTGTATACTCACCTGTATACAACAGTTTTCGAAAGGAGACTACCATGAAAATTTGTCCAGTATGCCGAACCGAAAACGCGGACAACGCCATGTTTTGTGTCAAGTGTGGCGAACCTCTGCTCAATAAACCCGTTGAAAAGGACGCACCCGCATTTCCTGAAGAAGAAATGAAAACTCGTGGCGTTTCCCCTGAAATACCTAAAGCTGTTTTTGCAGCCACCTCTGCAAATGAGGGTAAGCCGATAATTGTCCCTAAAATGGAAGAAAAAATCCCGTCTGAAACGAGTCGTGAACTCGAGGAATCCGATGAGGTTGGAGAAAAAAACAAAGAGGACAAAAAAGGCAAAAAAGACGAGGAAGATATCGAAGATATCTACAAGCTGGAATAGCTTGAAAATCAGGAAACGCCTGAAGTCACCGTAAAAAACCGACCCTCCGTCTATCAAACATGGAGGGTTGGTTTTTTATGGATCGAGTTCAGTTGGGTTTCCAGTCAATCCAACATGTCAGTCTCAACTTGTTCCTTTCCGGTTCATTGTGGATCTCATGGAACCAGCCCTTTCTCATTCATTGAGTCCATAATAGAGCACTTCCAGAGCCCCTAAACTAAGACTATAAAAGAAGACCCTCTTTTTTGGCACGAGGTTCTTGTTTACTCCAAATTCAATTCAAACTCAATCTCATGTTTCAGAGGAATATCAAAATTACCTGTTAAAGGAATACTTGGCTTTAGCTTTCTTGAAAGGTCTAAGGCATTGCGATAAAGGTTTGTCATATCAAAACCAAGTTTCTGATAAAACTTCAGGGCATAGATATTATCATTGGTTGTGATCAATTTTAGTCTGGTGCATCCCAGACTTTTTGCCTTTTCAATCACTTTCTTTACTAGGCTTGTACCTATTCCTTGTTTTTCTTTCAGGCTATCCATGGACATGATTTCACATTCATGACCTTCCACCCTGTAGGTTACTAACCCAATGATCTCCTTACTATCATATACGACAAAGCCATCGAGTTCAGTCATATCAACAACTTTCCCCCTGACCACCATAGACGTGGAGAACCAATGAGAACTGATAAACTGGTTAACTTCATCTCTATTCTCGGAAGTAATCGTCATCATTTCCATATCTTTTTTCTCCGACTGTCAATCCTTGATGAAGTATTAATTTCCCATCTTCTCGAAATAACAAAAGGACGCAAAATACTAAAGATCAAGCCCACCAGTATCAAATCACCTTAATAAACTGGACCTGCAAGGATTTTTGGGAACGAATCGCTATAATTGACGGTCCAACCAATCCAGCATTGCCGAGATTACTTCATCTTTCTCCGGTTCGTTATGGATCTCATGGAAAAGCCCTTCCCACTCCCGGTAAGTCACTCTATCTCCATGCATCCTGGCAAATTGGCGCGAGCATTCCACGGGGCAAATCTCATCAGCACTTCCATGAGCCAGGTAGAGCGGCAGATGCCATTCTTCAGCATGGTTTAACACATAATCTACACCATCGAGAATAAAGCCTCCTAATTCCGCGTTCCCTTTATTATGAACGAGTGGATCCTCCTGATAATTTGTTATCACCTGGGCATCCCGGGAAAGTGCAGCAAGGTTCAATTCGCTATTCACAGTCAACTTGGGCAGAGTTGGCTTGAGAATTTTCACTAAAAATTTTTGTTTGTTTGAAACCTTACTTTGATCAAGAATAGGTGCGGAGGCAATAATGCCATTAACTGCTTCTTTACTCTTGAGGCCATAAAAAAGCACCTCCATACCTCCCAGGCTATGTCCGTAAAGATAAACCGGTTTTCCTGGTGCGAGCTCTTTGGCAAGTCGTACAGCTTTTTCAATATCTCTCAAAAGCGAATTGTCAGGTGCAATGACACCTCTTTTGCCAGTGCTCTTGCCATGCCCTTGCTGATCAAAACCCATCAAGGTAAATCCCCTTTTCGAAAAATCTTCAGCAACATGTTCATAGCGCTGAATGTGTTCACCAATTCCATGCACCAGCACGACCACTGCCTTGGACGAGGTTGGATCTTGCTTTATCTTGCCCCAAAGCTGTTCACCACTGACCGAAGTTATTGTCAATTGACGTTCCATCATCCCACCTAAAGACTAAAAATTACATATTGCTTAAGAAAACGATCGATCGTGTCATAAAAATCAACCAGGGTGGTCTTTTTACGGAAACCATGCCCTTCGCCCTCGTAAAGCTTGTAGATATGGGGCACTTTGTTGGCTTTCAGAATGTTCACCATCGAATCCGATTGTTCCACCGGTACGACTTTGTCATCACTGCCCTGGAAGATGGCCACTGCATCCCGAATTTTATCAGCGTGAAATACCGGTGACCAGTCATGATATTTTTCTGCTGCTTCTGGGAGTTTACCTACCATCGATTCCGTGTAATGGGCTTCAAATTTGTGGGTTTCCATATCCAACAGGAAAAAGTTCGAGACACCATAGGAACACAAACCAGCTTTGAAGAAACCAGGGTGATTCACCAGCGCGTTCAAAACAGTCAACCCGCCAGCACTGCCGCCCTTGATCACCAGTTTTTTCGGGTCAGCCAATCCGGCATTTACCAATGCCTGTGTGCCTTCGATCGCATCCTGCGTGTCGAGCCTGCCCCAATTACCTTTGAGTGCATCGCGATAGTTCCTGCCATAGCCAGTGCTCCCGCGGTAATTGACCGCAAAGTAAGCGTATCCGCGGCTGGTAAAGTAGGTGGCTTCCATGTTGAAGGCATTGAAAACCTGCGAGGTGGGACCGCCGTGGATGTAAACAATCAGCGGAGGTGCGCCATCAGCAGTGCAGTTGGGGTTGGTGGGAGGGTAGTAAAGCCCATGCACCAAGACACCGTCTGAAGAAGTCCAGCTAAAGGGTTGCGGTGATGCAAAATCGTCCCTACCAAGCACATCGGGAGAGCTCCTGGTAATAGTGTGGATTCGCCCTTCTTGCATCAGAGCAATTCTGGGCGAAAAGCTGGCCGATTGGGCAATGAACGCGAGTCTGCCATCAGGTGAAAGCGAGGGCTGTTCTAGCAGGCTAAAGATACCGGTGTCGATTCTCTCAACTTGCTGTGTTTGAAGATCCACTTTCTGGAGGTTGACCATACCCTGATGATTGAGCAGGTAAAAAATCGACCTACCATCAGAGGTCCAGTTGATTGTCCGTTG
>ENA-UOOH01000595-UOOH01000595.1-fermentation-metagenome-genome-assembly--contig:-NODE-595-length-40380-cov-62.140186_pt1 | contig 40380 bp, 39 predicted proteins | sample MGYA00245778_ERZ724025 | MGnify/ENA primary metagenome ERZ724025 (study PRJEB28704, sample SAMN03018313) | fermentation metagenome | biome: anthropogenic terrestrial biome; feature: soil; material...
CCGCGGTTCGACGAGATCGAGCGGCTCGCAGGGGCGGTGCTCGCGGCGGTACGGGGCGGGAGTGAATCTGGCTGATCTGGGGTTGCGACTGACCGGAACAGCCCGAACGATGAACACGCCCGGGAGAACACGCGATCCGGCATACCTGCGTCCCCCTGCATCCAATTATCATTTTCGTCGGTTAAGCCTGAGGTCACATACCATAGGTGTTCCAGGGCAAAGCCGTGGATGGGGTATGCGACCGAATGGCGGCAGATGGAATCTCCGGGGTTCGGGAGGGGCGAGAACTATCCCGTGTGACGGGCGAAGGGCATGAGCACGCTCCCGGCTCGGGCTGTAGGCTCACCTCCTCTTACATGGGCACGGGATGATCGCTGTTCTGGACCTCCGCCGCCGGATCAGGGCAGAGGGTTTCAATGTATAGTAATTAACATTAACTTAAAGTTAAATAGATATTTTAAATAAGGCCCACGCCCCAACTACGGTACCATAGCCCTCCGATACCTCCCCTCCGGAGCGTGCCGGAGAAGACCGAACGGATGTGGTAATCATTACAAAACACTCTTACCTTCTGCTCATCATGCTCGGCGCCTGTGCAGTCCTCCTCTGCGCCTCCGCCGCCTGCACGACCACCCAGGAAACGCTATCCGTGGCTGGAAACCGCACGATCACCGATATGGCGGGCCGGACGGTCGTCGTGCCGTCGGAGATCACGAGCATTCTCTGCACATCGCCGCCGTCGACGAATCTCGTCTACATGGTCGCGCCCGACCGGCTTGCGGGCTGGAACTTCGCGCCCGAGAAGGGCTACACCCCCGAGCAGTACGCGGCGCTCCCGGTCGTCGGCGGCTGGTTCGGGAAAGAGACCGGCAACTACGAGAACTTCATATCGATGCACCCCGACATCATCGTCGAGGGCTACACCACCGACGGCGGGGCGGCGCTTGCCTCAGTCGCCGAGCGGCAGCAGAAGTTGGGCTCCATCCCGGTCGTCGCCGTTGAGGATACCGTCAACGCCACCGGCTACTCCGCGCCCATCAGGTTCATGGGCGGCCTCCTTGGAGAGGAGAAGCAGGCCGAAGCAATGATCTCGTTCTACGAGGGGGTGCTCGCCACGGTGACGGACCGGGTGGCCTCGATTCCCGACGACCAGCGGGTGGGGGTTTACTACGCCGAGGGCCCGAAAGGGCTCACGACCGATCCCGCAGGTTCGTCCCACTCTGAACTCATAGAACTCTGCGGCGGGAGAAACGTTGCAGACTGTGCGATCACCGCGGGGATAGGGATGACGGAGGTCTCGATGGAGCAGATCATCCGCTGGGACCCCGACGTCATCCTGGCAGGCGACGCGAAGTTCTACGCCGCGGTCCGGACCGACCCGCTCTGGCAGGATATCACCGCCGTGAAGACGGGCCGGGTCTACCTCATCCCGCGGACGGCGTTCTGCTGGTTCGACCGCCCGCCCGGCATCAACCGGATCATCGGTATCCCCTGGACGGCAAAAGTCCTCTACCCCGACCTCTTCGGGGATATGGACCTTGAATCCCTCGTCCGGGAGTATCACGAGACCTTCATCCACGTATCGCTCACCGACGACCAGATCCGGGGTATCCTGAACCCCGGGGCCTGATGAGCATGGGACAGGAAAAGGGCCGTGAAGGAGCGGAACGCATGGACCGGATCGCAAAGACGGTCTTTGCCCCGGTCTACCCGGCGATCGCGGATCAGATCATCGATCAGTGCGGGATCAGGAGCGGCCGGTGCCTCGACGCCGGCAGCGGCCCCGGGTCGCTTGGAATTGCGCTTGCGCGGGCGAGCGACCTTACCGTCACGCTCCTCGACTCGTCCCCGGAGATGCTTGCCGTCGCCCGAAACAACATCCGGGAGGCCGGGCTTTCGGGCCGCCTCTCGCTCCTCGCCGGCGACGTCCACGATATCCCGCTCCCCGCGGGATCCGTCGACCTCGTGGTCAGCCGCGGCTCGGTCTTCTTCTGGGAAGACCTCCCCCGGGCGTTCTCCGAGATTTACCGGGTCCTCGCACCCGGCGGGAAGACCTACGTCGGGGGCGGGTTCGGGACCGCCGAACTCCGGGACGCAGTCCTGGCCGTGATGGCGAAGGAGAACCCCGACTGGAAGAGTTTCCGGGATAAAAACCTCGGCCCGGAGAACCGGAAACGGATCGCGGGCGTTCTCGAGGACCTCGGGCTTCCTCACCGGCTCATCAGCGACGACTCGGGGTTCTGGGTCGTGATGGAGAAGGAGCGGTAGGCATGCGCTGCTCCATCTGCGAGAACCGGTGCGTCATCCCGCCCGGGGGGACCGGGCGGTGCAGGATGTACACAAACGAGGGCGGGACGATCGTCGAGCGGTTCCCCGACCGCTACATCGCGGCCATGCCGATATCCATCGAGACGATGCCGCTCTGCCATTACCACCCCCGGGAGACGTTCCTGCAGGCGAGCGGCATCGGGTGCACCTTCTCCTGCGGCGGGTGCATATCCGAGACGGTCGCCCACCACGCCGAGGCCGTCTCCGGGGCCCTCAGGCATATCCCGCCCGGCGCCCTGGTCGGGCGCGCCCGGGAGGAGGGGTGCCGGGGGATAGCGTTCTGCCTCAACGACCCGACCGCCATGCACCAGACCTTCCTCGGGGTGGCCAGGGCGGCGCACGATGCGGGCCTCCTCGTCGGGTGCGCAACGAACGGCTACTACACAGAGGAGGCTCTCCGCGACCTTGCGTCCGCCATCGACTTCGCAAACATCGGGCTGAAGGGGGCGTCCGATGCGTGCTACCGCGCGTGCGGGGCGGTCTCGGCGGAACCCGCCTTCCGGACGGTGCGGACGCTTGTTGAAGCAGGCGTCCATGTCGAGGTCTCCTGCATCCATGCCCGGGGCGGTGACGACGAGATCCGCACCGCGGCCGCCCGGGTTGCGGCGGTATCCCCCGATATACCGTTCCTCGTCATGCGGTTCATACCGTTCGGTGACGAGCCGCCGGAGAGGGAACCGACGATCGCGGAGTCGGAGCGGATCTGCGACGACCTGCGGGAGACGCTCTCCTACGTCTACCTCTTCAACTCGCCCGGGACCGGCTACCTCGATACGGCGTGCCCGTCCTGCGGAAAGACCGTCGTCCGGCGGGAGTTCTTCGGGCCGATGGGAGCGCGGACGATCGCGATCCCGGCGGACGCCCGGTGCTCCTGCGGGTTTTCTCTCCCCGTGGCCGGGAGTATCGGGGAGACACCCTACGCCGAGCCCGGTATGATGGGCGGCTACCGGTTCACCCGGGCGCTCGAGATGATCCACGCCGTCCTCGTCTGCCTCGGGGTGGAGTCCGATGCCGACCTTGCCCGGATCTGGGCCGGGGTGATCCGGGACGACTACATCAGAGACCTCCACGGGAAGATCCAGCGGATAGACGGATATATCGCTCTTGTCCGGGAACTCGGGGAGCGGGCGGGCCGCCCCGAAGCGGCGGAGAGGCTTGCTACCTACATAAGCGACCGGGTTGCGGCGGTCTCGTCGGCGGTCGAGGGGTGCCCCCGGCCCCGGGTCTACTACTCGATGGGGACGCCGCTCTTCGCCCTGAACGCCGAGCGGTTCGAGATGGATCTCGTGGAAGCAGCTGGCGGCGACCCCGTCAACCGCAGGATCGTGCGTGCCGGGAAACCGGGCGTCAACATAACCCCGGAAGAGTTTGCCGCGTTCAACCCCGAGTACATATTCATATCCGGGTTCCTCTCCGCACCGGCCTCGGATTACCTTGCGGCGTGCCGGAGGATGGGGCTCTCTGCCGACGCCGTCGAGCACGGCCGGGTCTACACCCTCCCGCCGGGCTGGGACTTCGGCAACCCCCGCTGGGTCCTCGGTCTCTCCGCCATCGCCGGCACCCTCCACCCGGAGCGCGCCGGGTCCGATCTCGCCGCAGAACAGGACCGGTTCTACCGGACGTTTTACGGGACCGGCGCGGCAGGGACCGCCGGGAACCGGTCCTTCTACCGCCCGTAAGCGGGCAGGGCGGGCGCGGTCCCGGGGTGGTTCGCCCGGGCCGTTACGCCACCTCCCTGCCCCGGCAGCCGCACGGGTTCATCGGGATGCAGACCGTCCGCCCAGCCTCCTTGATGTAGTGGACGCAGATATCGACCCCGTAGGCTTCACGGAGGTTCTCCTTCGTGATGACGTCCTCGGCCCGGCCCTGCGCGATCAGCCTGCCTTTATTGAGGATGGCGGCCGAATGCGAGACCAGGAAAGCGTGGTCGGGGAAGTGGGTGCACATCAGGATGGCGATCCCGTCGGCGGCGAGCTGGTCGATAGTCGCTATCGTCTTCATCTGGTTGCCGACATCGAGGTGCGACGTCGGTTCGTCGAGGATGAGCAGCGACGGCTCCTGGGCGAGAGCGCGGGCGATCATCACCATCTGCGACTCCCCCCCTGACATCTCGGAGATGGACTTCTCCCGGAGATGGGTGATCCCGATCCGCTCAAACGCCTCCTCCGCCTTCTCGTAGTCTTCCTCTTTCGGGACCGAGAAGGCCGATATATGGGGGGCTCTCCCCATGAGGACGAAATCGAGCGCCGAGAACGGGAAGACGGCACGGTGGGCCTGGGGGACGTAACCGACCTGCCGCGCGACCTCCTCGGGCCGCATATCGGCGACCCGGCGGCCGTCGATCTCCACCGCCCCACCCTGGAGCCTGAGGATGTTTAAGATGCACTTGATCAGGGTCGATTTTCCGGTCCCGTTCCTCCCGAGGAGGGAGAGGACCTCTCCTCTCCGGAGGGAGAGGGAGATATCTTCGAACTGTTTTGTGATGCCGTCGTACGAGAACGAGGCGTTGTTGACGTTCAGAATCATGATATCCAGCCTACCTTTTTGCGTGTTAAGAGGTATGCGAAGAATGGCGCACCGATGAGCGACGTCAGGATGCCGAGGGGGATCTCGGCTACGGTCAGGGTTCTTGCGATATCGTCAACGATCAGGATGAAAGAAGCCCCGATAACGGCCGATACGGGGATGAGTTTCCGGAAGTCGGGGCCGACGAGCATCCTTCCTATGTGGGGGACGACGAGGCCGACCCAGCCGATGATCCCGCTGATACAGACCGCGGAGGCGGTGATGACGGTCGAGGCGATGATGAGCACCACGGTCATCCTCTTTGTGTCCAGCCCGAGCGCCTGCGCCTCCTCTTCGCCGACCGCGAGGAGGTTGATTCGCCACCTGACGAGGTAGAGGCAGAGAGCGCCGAGAAGGATCGGCGGGGCGACCGCGACGATGTCGGCGTTCGAGACCGCGGAGAGACTTCCCATCAGCCAGAAGACTATCGCGGGCAGGGTGTCGTAGGGGTCGGCGACGTATTTGGTGAGGGATATGAAGGCGGAGAAGAGTGATCCAACGATGATCCCCCCGAGGACGAGGACGAGGGTCGAGCCCTTGCCGATGGCCCGACCGATGCCGTAGGTGACGGCGACCGCGAGGATCCCGAAGAAGAAGGCGGAGACCTGGATGACCCAGGGATTGCCGGAGAGGAGGATCCCGAGCGCCGCCCCAAACCCTGCGCCGGCGGACACGCCGAGGATATCGGGGGAGACAAGGGGGTTCCTGAAGAGTCCCTGGAACGAGGCCCCGGCGATGGCGAGCCCTCCCCCGACGAGCATCGCCGCTATCAACCGCGGGAGCCTGATCTGGAAGACAACCGTCTGTTCTGATGCTCCCCAGGTCTGCTCGAAGGAGGGGAGGAGGACCTGCTGACCGGAGGCGGCCGAGAGCAGGGACGACGCACCGTCGAAGAATGCGTTCACCGATCCGATGACGAGGATCCGGAAGGTCTCCACCGGGTCCATCATGTATCTCCCGAAGAAGAGGGAGAAGAGGAAGAGGGCAACTGGGAGGAGGTAGATCGCCTTCCCTGCCGGGATGAACCGGAGGACGGCCTCGTGAACCGGCATGCCGCCATGCGAAGCAATCCACGGGAGATTGATCGTGACGCTCTCCCCGGGCTCCTGCCCGGCCTCCACGGTCGGTTCTTTCCCGCGGGTCATCGCGCGTACCAGTCCATACCATGGATCTGGATATCACGTTTATTTAATTTTATGTTAATGTAAATGACACAATGTTTACTTAGGTGATAAAAGGGTTTGGTCGAAACCCTGTTCCGGGCGTGGCGGTGACGTGCGGAACCCCACATCTCCCGGGGGTCATCGCCAACCACTGATGCGCTGGATGCTGGATACGGGTGGACCCAGGCCCCCGATGACCCCCGGCCAAGGCCTCCGGTGCTCAAACTCAGTTCCCCGCGCGAGGCGATGCCCACCATGGTCCACTGCCCGGGAGGAGTCCGGGGAAAAGCCAGATCAAGTCGAGCCTGCAACCACCTCCAGCCAGGAGGTCGTTTTCATGAGTGCAGCCTCCTGCACAGCCTCATTGGACCATTTCATCTAACTTTCCAGGTGCACCATAGCCTCACGCGAAGAGCGCGAAGCCTTGACGTCTGTGAGGTTGCTATCTCATGCGCGTGTCGCCCGGCGCGGCATGTATCCCGGGCCGGCAGACATTTTTCATCCGGTATGCCCGGTCACATGCGTGATTCAAGTGAGAAAAAAGCGGGGGTGTTCCGGCAGTGCCTGTTGTTATTCTGCTCTTTTGAAACGGGTGCGGATCCTCCTCAACCCTCGGGGCAGTAGCGCCGCCGCAGGATTGCCGGGGCGCCCGGGGAAACTCCGGCGGCCGCATCAGCGAGCAGCGGGGGATCGCCGGCTATGCGGCCCCGGGGAAGCGGAGGCACCAGGACCGTGGAAGCCGTCTGCGCTTCCCGCCACTCCCAGACAGCATCCATCACGTCGCCTGCCGTCGCCATTACGCTCGCGGTCCTGACGTCCACCACAACGGGGTTTCTAATCTCCCAGCACTGAATGACCGTGTCGAGAAGCCGGCGCCGGACCGTCCAGATCATGGGGGGATGCGGGAGCGTGACCAGGCGGTCGATCTGCCTGGCCCAGACTGCACCCTCGAGTTCGAACCGTCCCACCTCATCGATGACCACGAGGTCGGTCTCCCGGGGGTCCGGCGGCGCGAGCGCCCGGCGGCCGAATGCAAGCCCTTCGGGCCGGAAGTAGAATCGGCCGTGGACCTCGCACCGCGGGTCGGGGTCGATCGATGAGAGTTCCTCGTGCTCGCCGGTGGCGAGGTCGACGAGGGTAAACCCGGACCTCCTGCCGTCCCGTACGTGGCCGGGAGCGAGGACGCCCCGGACCCGGACGTGCAGCCCGACGGTGAGCCCGAGGACCTGGTGCAGGAATGTCGTCTTGCACTGGCCCTGCTCGCCGGTGATGATGAATACCGGTGTCTCCTGGCTCATCGGGGGAAACCCCCCCTACAGAGGGTTGAATATGGGGATACGGGTCTATCCCGGCCGGGGTCCGGGTTGACGGTCGGGGAGACGTTCGCTCCGGAGTACATGGATATACTTCTGTGGCTTTCGTATAAAATACTTTTACTTTTGAGTGTTGTTTAAATGATCTAATTTACATCTTGCGAGGCCGGTTGCCGGCCCCGCAACCCATATGCGGGGTCAGGTACCAGGGGGTGCTCATGGACCAGGAGAAAACCTGCCATGCCTGTAGAAAGAACCTCGTCCCGCACGAAAGAGAACCGGAAACGGTGTCGCCGGGGGACGACGCCCTCTCCGGGGCCGACCGCGAGCTTTCGAACCTCGACCTGATCGAGCAGGTCTGCAGGACGACGACGCTCGAGGATCCGCTCGAGATTGCCTGCAGGATCATGCGAAGCCCGCAGATCGGCCTCCACGGCCCGGAGCACCACTTTCTCGTGCCGGGTGTCCTGATCGCGGCCTACTACAACCACCGGGGAAATCCGGAGAAGAAGGAACCAGCCCTCCGGCAGGCGAGGAAGCGAGCAGAAGCCGTCCAGCCGGCCTTCTGCGGGACGCACGGAACCTGCGGTGCGGCGATCGGCACCGGGATCTTCATGAGCCTGATCACGCACTCCGGCCCGTTGAAGAAGGAGGAGTGGTCGCTCTCAAACCAGATGACGGCGCGGAGCCTGACGGCGATCGCCGCAAGCGGCGGGCCGCGCTGCTGCAAGCGAGATTCGTGGCTTGCGATCGGCGAGGCAGTGAGGTTCCTCGCCGAGAAGTGCGGGATCAGCCTGCCGGTGATGGAGCACATCGCGTGCGAGTATGCCACAATAAATCGCGACTGCACGGGATACGAGTGCCCGTTCTACCCCGGTGAAGACACCGGCGCGTGAAGGGGGCATACTCCCCTCCATCAGTATAAGTAGCAACGGGGGACAATACCATACGGAGTTATGCCTATGGCAGGAACGAACGGAACGAGGGTCGTGCTCCACACGACCATGGGCGATATCGTCATCCGGCTCTACGACGATATGCCGGTGACTGCGGGAAACTTTGCAAAATTGGCCCGATCCGGGTTCTACGACGGCACGATCTTCCACCGGGTCATCGCCGGGTTCATGATCCAGGGTGGCGATCCGACCGGCACCGGGACAGGCGGGCCGGGCTACACCATCACCGATGAGTTCGTGAAGGGCCATTCAAACACCCGGGGGACGATCGCCATGGCGAACACCGGTCGCCCGAACACCGGCGGCAGCCAGTTCTTCATCAACCTGGTGAACAACGATTTTCTCGACTGGGATAACCCCAGGACGCCGAGCGCCCACCCGGTCTTCGGCGAGGTTGCCGAAGGGCTCGCCGTCGTCGATAAGATCGGGAAGGTGAAGACGAACTCCGCCGACAAGCCGAAGGTCCCCGTCCGGATAGAGAAAGCGGAAGTCCTGGAGTAACCCTTCGACTCATGAGTCGCAGCGACGCCGGCGCCGGCCGCCGGAACCCGGGCGTGGTCGAGGAGCGGATAGGCTACGCCTTCACAGACCGCTCGCTCCTCGAGCGGGCGCTCACTCGCCTCGCCTATACCCTGGAGGCGGGTCTCCCCCCCGACGCCCACATGGACGCCCTTGCGACCCTCGGCGATGCGGTCATCAACGTGGTGGTCGTGGAGGCGGTGGTCGTGGGCGGGGCGCACGACAAGGGCGCGATCAGCAACCGGAAGATGAACCTGGTGAACATGACCCGGCTCCGCGGGCTCGCGGAGGGCCTCGATCTCGGGGACTACGTCCGCTGGGGAAAGGGCGAGGCCGCTCAGGCGGTCTGGACGTCCGGCCGGGTTCTCGCCGAGTGCCTGGAGGCGCTCGTCGGCGCCGTCTACCTGGACGGCGGGATGGAGGCGGCCGCCGGGGTGCTCCGGCGGCTCGGGCTCACGGCGAAGGCGTAATCCCCTCCCCCTCACTCTTCTCCCCTGGCGCCCGAACCCCGGCCGGCGGCCGCATCAGGAGCCAGGCGGCGGCAAATCCCACGACGGCGAGCGCCGCGACCCACGGAAAGACCCCGAGGTAGGTCCCGGTCGCTGTCCTGATAAACCCCGCAAGCTGCGGCCCGGCGATGGCGCCGGCACCGTAGGCGAGGAAGACGACCCCGTAACACCGCGGGTAGTCGCATGTTCCGAAGTAGGACGCGGTCGCGGTCGGCGCGATGGCAAGCCAGCCCCCGAGGCACCCCCAGAGGACGGCGAACGCGACGATGTAGGCGGGCACCCCCGGCGCGAGCCAGATCAGGACCGATGCGGCCGCGATCAGACCAAACGTCAGCATCGCCGTCTTTTGGGGAGGTATCCGGTCGGCGAGGCTGCCGAACACCGGCCGTCCTAGCCCGTTGAAGACGGCGAAGAACCCGACGAGGACCGTCGCAAGCCCCGCATCGATCCCGGCCACCTCGGTCCCGACCGGCTTTGCGATCGAGATCGCAGTGAGCCCCGCGAGGCAGCCGATGAAGTAGCAGGCAAAGAGGCCGTAGAAAGCCCCTGTCCGGAGCATCGCCCTTCTATCGCACTCGCAGAGCGGTGTCGTGCCGACCCCGGGCGCGGGAGGGGACCATCCCGCCGGCCGCCAGCCTTCCGGCGGGAACCGGAGCGGCAGGGCCGCGAGCACCAGCACGGCGGCGAGCGCGACCCCGAAGATCCCGAACGTCGTCATCACCCCGTACGCGGCGATCAGCGCCCCCGCGGCGTTTGCGGTGACAAACGCCGAGATCCCGAACCCAAGGAGGGCAAGCCCGACAGCAAGCCCACGCCGGTCCGGGAACCACCGGGCCGCCACGGCGACCGGCGCCCCGTAGGCGATACCGACCCCGATCCCCCCAACAACACCGTAGACGACGTAAAGGGCCTCGACCGACGTCGCCGTCGAGGCGAGAAGCCACCCGAGGCCGGTGAGGAGCCCGCCGACGACTGTTACTCTCCGGGGGCCGTAGCGTTCGATGTACTTCCCGGCGAGCGGCATCGCTATGGCGAAGAAGGCGAGGAAGACCGAGAACGGGAGAAGCACCTCACCCGCTGTCACCTCCCGGCCGAGCGTCGCGGTGAAGTGCGCCGCAAGCGGCGCCACAAATACGCTCCAGGAGTAGATGCTCCCGAGGCAGAGGTTGATGAGGAGGCCGAGGGCCACGAGGCCCCACCGCCCCCTCTCCGCGGGCATGCCTAAGACCTTCGGTGTGTCAGGCATGGTTCTTCCTCACGACGATGAGGTGGGTCACTCCTCCAGGGTGGATATGTCCCCCGGGTCCATGCCGAGTTCCCGGGCCTTCAAGACCCGGCGCATGATCTTGCCGCTTCGGGTCTTCGGGAGCCGGTCCATGTACTCGATCTCGGCCGGCACTGCGACGGGCCCGAGACTTTTCCGGACATGGCGAGCGAGTTCGGCGGAGAGGCCGTTGCTCGGGCTCGCGCCGACGCGGAGGGTGACGAACGCCTTGATGGTGTTCCCCTTCAGGGGGTCGGGCTTCCCGATGACAGCCGCCTCCGCCACCGCATCGTGGGAGACAAGCGCGCTCTCGACCTCCGCGGTGCCGATGTTGTGCCCGGCGACGACGATCAGGTCGTCGGCCCGCCCGAGGACCATGATGTAGCCGTCCTCGTCCTTCACCGCCAGGTCTCCGGCCGTGTAGCAGCCCGGGATGGTCTCCCAGTAGGCACGATAGCGTTCATCGTTCCGGTAGACCGTCCGGAGCATGGCGGGCCAGGGTTCCCGTATGACCAGGAACCCGCCGGTGCCGGGAGGGACAGGATTCCCTGCTCTGTCGACCACATCCACGACGGCCCCCGGTATGGGTTTTCCGGCAAACCCCGGTTTCATCGCCTCGCCGATCATCGTGGTGATGAGGTGCATCCCGGTCTCGGTCTGCCACCAGGTATCCACGATCGGGCAGTGCCCGCCGCCGATCTGGTGATAGTACCACTCGAACGCCTCGGGGTTGAGGGGTTCGCCGACGGAGCCGAGCACCCGCAGCGTTGAGAGGTTGTACTTTGCCGGCCACTCGTCGCCGTAGCGCATGAACATCCGGATCGCCGTCGGAGCGGTGTAGAAGATCGTCACCCCGAGGTCCTGGACCAGCCGCCAGTAGGCGCCCGGGTCCGGGTAGTCGGGCGTCCCTTCGACGATGACGACGGTCGTCCCGACCGCGAGCGGGCCGTAGACGATGTAACTGTGACCGGTGATCCAGCCGGGATCGGCGGTGCACCAGTAGACGTCGGTCTCCTTGATGTCGAAGTCGTGGCGGGCGGTGTAGTAGGTCCCGACCATGTAGCCCCCGCAGGTATGCACGATGCCTTTCGGCGCGCCGGTCGAGCCGCTCGTGTAGAGGATGAAGAGCGGGTCTTCCGAGTCCATCGCCTCCGCCGGGCAGTTCGGCGCCGCTCCGGCCATGAGGTCGGCGTAGTCGATCTCCCGGGCGGGGTCGAGGTCGGCCGCCGGGGTTTCGCGCCGGAGGACGACGACCTTCTCGACGCACGGCGCATGGGTGAGCGCTTCATTTGCGATCTCCCGGAGCGGGACGGCTTTCCCCCGCCGGTAGGCAACGTCTGCGGTGATGAGGACCTTTGCCTCCGCGTCGTTGATCCGCATCGCAAGCGCGTCCGACCCGAACCCCCCGAAGATCACTGAGTGGACGGCCCCGATACGAGCGCAGGCGAGCATCGCGACGATCTGCTCGGGGACGAGCGGCATGTAGATGCACACCCGGTCGCCCTTTTTGATGCCGAGGTTGATGAGGCCGTTTGCAAACCGCATCACCTCACGGAGGAGGCCGTCGTAGGTGAGCCTCCGTTCCTCTCCCTGCTCGCCGCGCCAGACAATCGCCGGCTTATTCTTCCGGTCGCTGGTGACGTGACGGTCCAGACAGTTGTAGGTGATGTTGAGTTTCCCGTTGACAAACCACTTTGCGTAGGGGTAGTTCCACTCCCTGACCCGGTCCCACGGCTTAAACCAGGAGAGTTCACGGGCGACCCGGTCCCAGAAGGCCTCCGGGTCGTGCATGAACTCCTGATACGCCAGGGTGTAGTCCGGCGTCCAGGCGGTCGCCTTACACCGGGGATCGGGGAGGTAGCGTTTCTCTTCCAGTTTGACGGCAAACGTCCCTGTCATCTTCCCACGTTCCTGCATGACGAATCATGCCAGATTTGCCCGGTCGATACCCGTGCAGGTCCTGACACCGTGCAAAAGCGGCAATCTTCCGGGCCAATCGATCTCCTGATCGATGGGCCCGTGATCGTGCTCCCATACGGATTGGTCACCGGCACGCTCTCTGCCGGTTCCCATCAGGGTGCAACCTTTCCGGGCGCCTTCTCCCGTATGGCCACCCTCTCATTTGACATGATCTATCATGTATAATTTATCATGATCAATAATGTATAATCTGATGATAAATGTTGTGGTCGGCAGAATGAACGGAGTCAGGCTGTGTGACTGCTCCCCCGCTGAAGTGGAGAGTCCCCTGCCGGTGCTATCCCGGAAACCGGGCACCATAAAGGGGAGGCAGGCTTTTTGGGCGTCGCTATATGGCCCGGCCCGGCCAGAACGTGGTAGTGGTTCCTGGTTCCGCCCCGGCTACAGCCACCCTTTCCGGTTGATCGCCACAGCGAGGAGCGAGGAGACGATCAGGGAGAGGATAATGATGATAAGAAACCCGTAGGGCTCGTCCTGCAGGGGAACCGGGACGTTCATTCCGAGGAAACTTGCGATCATCGTGGGGATGGCGAGGATGATGGTTATCGAGGTGAGGAGTTTTAAGACGTTGTTGAAGTTGTTCGATATGATCGAGGCGAAGGCGTCCATCGTCTCCGTGAGGATCGTCGAGTAGGTGTTCGCCATCTCGATCGCCTGCTTGTTCTCGATGATGACGTCCTCGAGGAGGTCGGTGTCGTCCTCATACATCCGGAGCGGCTGGAACGTCAGGGTCTTGTCGAGGACAATCTGGTTGCTCCGGAGCGACGTCGAGAAGTAGACCAGGCTCTTTTTTAAGTTCATCAACTGGATCAGTTCTCGGTTCCGCATCGACTGGTTCAATTCGGCCCCAATCCGATCGGATATCCGCTCGATCTGACGCAGGTACTGGAGGAAGTAGGATGCGTTCCGGAAGAGGATCTGCAGCACGAACCGGGTCTTCTTGAAGGTGTAGAACAACTTCACCCGCCCGTTCACGAAGTCCTGGATGATCGCGTTCTCGCGAAGGCAGACCGTGACGATGGTATCGGGGGTGACGATGATCCCGAGCGGCATCGTCGTGTAGAGGATCGTCTGCTCCGGGTAGGGCATCGGTATATCGATGACGATCAGGGTGATGCCGTCCTCGGTCTCGGTCCGCGGACGCTCCTCCTCGTCGAGCGCCGCCCGGAGGTAGTCCCCGGGAACGGAGAGCCGGTCCGAGACCTCCCTGATCTCGTCTGCAGAGGGGTTGACCATGCAGACCCACGAACCGGGCTCGAACTCTCCCGTCTCCTCTGTCCGTGGCGTTGGGGCCGCTTCAACCGTGCGGTAGATCTGGAACAAACCTGGTCTCCCTCCTCACCTGCGGGGCGTAAAACCCGTAATAAGGATTTATCGGTTCAGCGAGATGAATCCTCTGATCCGGTGCGCTCGCCGTCGTCCCGTTGCGGCCGGCCGGGCAGTCTTAAAAAGAGGAGGGGGTTCTTCACCGCCGTTTCAGCCAGAATCCGGCGCTTATCGCGCCGATAACAAGGAAAACCAGTATGACGGGGACGAGAGGCGTGCTGGCGGTCGGATCGGCGACCGCATCCTGCACCTCCCGCATCACGTGACCGCTCACCTCCTGCGCTGCCTTCGACATATCGCCGGCCACCTCATCGACCGTCTTCCCGACCCCCGATGCATCTGTCGCGTTGGTGGCCTGGTCTCCCGTGCCGGAAGGGATCGGCGTGAATGTAGGGAGCGTCTTTGATGTGGCGGAATGGGAGGAGGAGCTCGTACCGCTGCTGCCGGAATCGGGCGCCTGAGGCGCGGGGATCTGGTTCTGGATGTAGGCGTCCAGCTGGAGGTTCCCGCAGGTGTGGTGGCAGCACGTCACGCCGTGGAGTTCCACCGACTGCTGGAACTCCTCTGCGAGGTGCTGCAGAACTTCGGCTTCTGGACTCCAGTATCCCTTTCTGGCAGCATCCAGCATCCTCGCGGTGATCGACTGGTACACGTAGGGGTTGTGTGCGCTGAAGAACTCCTTCAGGCCGAGGTCGTATTGGTCTTTCGCGTATGTCTCGTAGACGCTGTTCCACATCTCCTCGGTGATCAGGTCCGGCATCGTAACGTCCCAGATCCACATGTTTTCTACAAACGCCTCCATATAGCGGGCTCCGTCGAAACCCTGATCCATCATCCCGCCTATCCATTCGGGATTGAGGTACCGGGAACGGAGATCACGACTGAGAAATCGCTGGAGCGTCTCTAATTTCTGGTTCTGGGCATCTCGCTGGTTATTGATATACATATCGGGGGAGGTTCCGGAGACACTCTTCACCGCCAGGTTCAGCCCTCCAAAGTAGGCCGCAACCATCGGGTGTTCCAGCGTCCCGTAGAGGTTGGATGTCCTGGAGAAGACGGCGGTATCCACCTCACCCAGGTTTGCACGGAAGACATCCGCGTACTGCTCCCCCCAGATCGTACTCCCGTAGATATGCCCCATCCGGTTGATGTAGAGCTCGGCGAGGTCTTCGGGGTTGCTCCAGGTGTCGGTGGCTCCGGTGGCGGACTGTATCCCCGGGGTATACGAACCCGGCGGCGGGCAGAAGATACGGGAAACTGCAAGTTCACGTGCTGTCTCCTCATCGTAACCTCTGCTGATGAGGTCCTGGTAGATCGCCGCGGTATGCTCTTTGACGTAGTTTGGCGTTGCACCGTCGTCGGCAGCGGCGGCAAGCCGCACAGCTTTGTCGATCAGGATTAGTTTGCTGGCATACATATCCCGGTATATGCCTGACGTGACGACGAGGACATCGATACGGGGACGGCCGAGCTCCGTGGATGGGATGAGTTCCACGTCCTTCACGCGGCCGTATTTTTCGTCCCAGACGGGCTTCACGCCGAGGAGATAGAGAATCTCGGCCTCCATGGTTCCCTGGTGGCGTGACGTCTCGACCGACCAGAGTAGGAATGCCACCTTGTCGGGATAGGCTCCGTGTGCTGCCACGTGCGCTGCAAGCAGATCATCCCCGAGCTTCTGTCCGACCGTCCAGGCGGCTTTGGTGGGGACGATCCGGTCGTCGAACGTGTGGAGGTTTCTGCCGGTCGGAAGTGCGTCCGGGTTGCGCACCGGGTCGCCGTTCGGGCCTGGTGGGATGTACTTCGCCTCGAGGGCGTCCAGGATGCGGGGTATCTCGATGCTACAGCCTTCGATCCGGTTCCTGTAGTCCAGCGCCAGGTTAAGATCACTGGTGATATCCGCATGGGGGCCGCCCAGGCATGCCGTCTGCGCGTCATTTGGGGACGTGCCGTTGATGACCACTTCGGTAAGGAGTGCCAGGCGGGTCTCCTCGCCGTTGCCGGTTGCAGCGACATGGTCGGCGAACGGTCTCCCCAGCATCCCGTCTATCATGGCGACGAGCTGATCGCCGGCAGGGATTTCGCTGAGCGTGTGGGAGCCATAGGGCATGAACGTGGTCTTTAGTTCAGTTAAATATTCGTCAAGGTCATCGACAAAGGCGTCGAATGCAGCACTATCGCTCTCCAGCGTCTGGATGTCGGCCCCGAGATCTGTGGCGAGATCAAGATCCCTGACGGCGGTGATGATATCGGACCTGTACTCGGCCTTTACCGCCTCGTCAACGACCGTCCGGTAATTAGTGATTGCATCGTCAAGGTCGGCGAGTGGGCCGTAGAGGCCTGACGGAACGATGGTCGGGGTCAGGAAGTCGACGATCGCCATGTTTGCGCGGCGCCGGTCAAAGATACCTTCCGCATCCATCGGAAGAACATGGACATGCGGCATATCGCCCATCAGCAGGGCGCCCCAATCGTCGGCTGCGAGCCCCGATTCTTTTCCGGGCATCAGGCAGATGTTGCTGAAGATAGAGAATATTGCATCGGCCTCGTACACCCGGTCCATGTAATAGTAGAAGGCCAGATACTGGTGCGTCGGGGGAACCGATCCGTCGTGGTACATCACACTTGTATTCTGGTCCCAGCCCCACATGGGGTGAGGCGCCAGAAGAACGTTGCCAAACCGGATTGTCGGTATAACGAGCGAACGTGTCCCGCCGTTTTCATAGACCATGATCTCGCCGGGGGGCTCGCCCCAGATATCGACCATCTCCTGGCGCTTTGTAGCGGGCAGTTCGTTGAACCATGCGAGATACTGGTCTTCCGGGATCAGGATCACATCGCCGGCCTCGACGCGGCGGTTCAGTTCCTCCTGTGCCCAGGTCCCGATGTTGTAGCCCTTTGTGGCCATCAGTTCTGCAAGTTCATCTCGGTCTGGGAGGGGTTCGGAGCCGAGATCGTATCCCCGGTCCTGCATTGCTTTAAGGAGGCTGGCAAGGCTGGCCTGCGCGTTGAGGTAATAGTCGATATCCGCACCGACCATGGCTTTCCCGGCCTCTTCACAGTAATAGGGGATGACGATCTTCTTCTCTGCATTGCACGTTCGGTGCAGGCTTGCCCAGCCGAGGGTGCGCTCCGTCAGCCATGCCACCTGGTCGTCGAACGGCTTGTAATAGGGCTCGCCGGTGATGGGGTTGGGTTCGGTGCCTGCGAAGACGATGGGTTCGATGGTGCCATCGAGCTCCGCCATAACCAACTGGTATGCCTGCTCCGGCCCGACACCGTGTGGGCTCTCTCTCCAGGTCGTCTCATTGACGTCGTAGAAAAGCCTGACTGCATTCAGCACGGGGATGTTGAGGTCCTTTAGGTTCTCGATCCCCCGGTCCGGGTCGCTGTAGTCAAGCCGGGACCCCTTCGATATGAGCACGGCCGCATCGATGAGTACCTCTCTGTTATTGAGAAAATATCCGATACGAACCGGGTCTTTGTAGTGATAGCTGGCCACGATGACGTTGGCGCCTTCGGCCTCAAATGACCGGACCAGAGCGTCAATCATCGGACCGTCCCGGGCCATGTACTTATAGTCACCGGTGATGATGCCGACAGTCGGGCGTGTCGCGTCGTATCCGCCGGAAGCGGTGTACCAGTCCAGATACTCTGCCGACGTGGCGAATATCCGGGGCGCGTCTGGGTGGTAGATGCCGTACACCGGCCGCTTCTGGGGAGGTGCCACGTCTGCTGTAATGTTACAGTAGGTGACCCCGATATAGCGTGCAAGGTTGTTGAAGTTTACATCTGAAGGATACTCCAGGTACTCGGTGATATTGGTTACAGCCGGATCGGTCGGGTCGACGGTATGCAGGCTGTAACTCTGCATGAGCGGCCCGCAGGCGATGACGACACTTCCGTTATCCCGCGCAACCAGTACGGTATCGCGTAGGGCCTCGACGGCCGGTGCAGCCAGGTTTGAGAGGAGGATGACGTCGTTCCCATCGAGACTGAAAGAGAGATCCTCGTTTGACACACCCAGATACGCAGAGATATCCATTACAGACTGAATTGCGGGATCTCCGGAGACCGACGCCATGCCCGACACTTCAGATGGACGGGAGAAGACGTACGCGATCCTTGGCCTGCCGGGCGGCGGGACGGGATCTGCAAGGTCGTGGCTTGCGTTGTAGATACGGTTATCCAGGGCAAGGAGGAGCTGTTCGAGGTTCGCCTCCCCGCCGTAGAGCCAGTATCTTTCGAGAACTTCATCTGCAGGGGCACCGAAGGCCATGCCTCTGGGGAGGTCGCAGGTGATTACCGTGGCGTTTCCACCGGCTGTGCCGTTGATACGGGCAGCGGTCTCATTGCCGATGGATGCGGCAAAGATAAGCGGTTCCCCGGCGAAATCGTGCCGGATTGCCTCTTCTTCGGAGAAGAGGGAGACGTTCAACGGGGCGCTTCCGGTCACGTTGGTGATCGCTGCCCTCCTCTGGCTGTCGCCCGTGACGATCGCTATCCTGTTCTCCGGGACGTCCTCCTGCAGAGACCCGGTCGTGTTCCCTGCACCAGCGGGAGTTCCGGAGTCCCCCAACGGGAGCGGGTCGCCGGCGGTTGCTGTCGGGGTCGGGGTCCCCGTTGCGTTCCCGGATTCGTCAGGGAGTGGCGTCTCCTCCCCCTCTTCAGGGGCTGCAGGCTCCTCTGTTCCGGCCGCTTTCGGCATCGAAGGACTTTCAACCGGGTTCCGGGTATCCAGCCCGTTCGTTCCATTCTCCGAAACTTCTCCGCTCCCGGCCGGGTCCGCGGCGCCTTCACCCGCCGCAGGCGCGACCAGGAGCAGCGTGATCATAATCAGCGCCCATAACCAGTACAGGTTGCTTTCTTTCGTAACTCTCATACGTTAGCCTCTTTTCCTCCCGGAGCCGCCTGCTGCGGCCGGGCATTTACTAAATATATTTTTAGATAGATCAAGTAAGCTTGCTTATTAATAAGCGTTACGGCTTTGGGCGGTAGAAGAGGCCCATTTAGGGCAAAAAAGAGTTATTTATCTTCGTTTCCATCATCGGGGACGTAGATGATCTCGCCGTTTTCCAGGCGGTACGCCGTGCCCATACGGCTGCCCTGGCCTCCGGCGAGCTTCTCGGTCATATTCAGCACTTTGAGCGTCTTTCCTTCCTTGATGATGATCTGCATATTCGGCTGCCCCGGGTTTTTCACGACCGTGATCTCCGATTCGTCGTCAAGGAGCTCGGGAATGCTGTAGGAGACGACGAGCATGACCAGGAGAGCGACGGCAAAGACCATGGCGACGTCAAAGAGGTTGGCGACGCCGGAGAGGGGATCCTCGTCCTCGTCGTCGAGGATGATGCGACGTCTTCTCATGCCACCATCCTCGCCACGTATTCCATGTCGCTTAAGTCCTGCACGTACCACCGGCGCTTCGTCAGCATGATGGCATAGGCGATGCCCCCGGCAAACAGACCAAGCACGGTCGTGCTGAATGCGATGACCAGGTTGGATGCCAGCGCCTCGACGTTCCCTGCCGAGAGGCCCATCAGTGCGGGGCCGAGGGGTATCAGCGTTCCCATGAGCCCGAGCATGGGGGCTGTCCGTGTCAGGATCTTGAGCCGCTCCAGTTCAGCCGCAATGCGTATCTCGTAGTCCTGGAGGAGTTTTTCCGACTCGATTGAGAACCGATCGTCACCGAGAAACTTCGCAAGGTCGCCGATGAACGATCTGAGGAGAGGGTTTGATCCTGATGCCGCCATCGCCTCTGCGGCCTCACCATACGATTGGGCCTCGATAAGCGCTCGGGTCTCCCGGCACCCGGCCCTGAGCCGCCCGGGATCCCGCGTTCTTCCCGAGTACTCGGATATGAACTGGCCGAGAGCTGCCAGTGTCCAGACGACGAAGACGAGGAGCAGGATGATTACGGGATAGAGCAGCGCCCCGGATATGGTGAACATGGTCTCCATGATCAGTGCTGATGGATCCATCATCTCCCTCCTGGACGCGTTGCTGCATGCCGTAATCTGTCGGCAAGCGCCCCGAGCAGGATCAGGGCAGCCATCAGGCCGAATGCGGCGAGCATGCCGGTCGGATCGGTTGCGGTGCTGAATGCCGGCGCACTCTGCGCCTGAAGGTAAGCCGGGACAACGAGAAGGCAGAGCAGGTAGAAGAGACCGAGAAAGAGCATGACGTTACCCAGGGTGGACGGGTTTTTCGTGCCGGTCTTTGTTGTGATCCAGCTCGTGCCCGCTCCCCCTCCGATAATTCCTGCAAAGAATATACCCCCGGCGACGGCGCCCGCCATAATGCCGCTCACCCCGGCGGTCTCGGTGAAGAAGAGGCACGCAAGAAACGTTGCAGCAAGGCATGCCGGGCAGGGAAGGGACATCAGGAGAAACGTCCGGCGCGATATATCCTTCCGGTCCGACAGCCATGTCTTCTTCGTCTCGATCCCGAAATAGACGAGCGCGAGCCCGATGATGAGGTGCATGATAAGGCCGAGCCCGACGATCTGCTCCGTCAGGGTGAGCGGGACACTGCCCACAACCGCCCCTATGATGAGCGCCGCGAGCGCGTACACGGATGCAAAGCAGAGCATCTCGCGTATCCGCAGTCCCGAAAGTCCACACCCAACCCCGCTCTTCAATGCCAGAAGGGCGGTGCCGCCGAAGATGCCGGCGGTGAGAACGTTGACAAAGTTACTCATAATTATTTAAGTTTGCGCAACTACACTTTATAAAATGGGCGGGTTCGGATCTAAAACTGTAGCCCGTCGTCCTGCAAATTGGGCATACAACTCCGTACCTGCTTATGCCGGGTGATGTAGCAGTACAACCGCGCCCGCCCGAATACTACCCGGACGGGGTTTGCCAGAAAAAGAAAGATTGAGATTAGATGACCAGGATCAGCGGCGCAAAGACCAGCGCGACCATGGCCATCAACTTTAAGAGAATGTTCAGGGACGGGCCCGACGTGTCCTTGAAGGGGTCGCCAACGGTGTCGCCGACGACCGCTGCCTTGTGGGCCGGGGAACCCTTTCCGCCGAGGTGGCCCTGCTCGATGTACTTCTTTGCGTTATCCCAGGCCCCGCCGGCGTTCGCCATCGTGACAGCGAGGAGGAACCCGGATGCAAGCGAGCCTACGAGCAGGCCGCCGAGGGCTTCGGTGCCGAGGATGAACCCGATGGTGAGCGGCGCGGCGACGGCGAGGACACCGGGCAGGATCATCTCACGCAGCGCCGAGTGGGTGGATATGGCGATGCAGGAGGTGTAGTCGGGGTCGGTCGTCCCCTCCATAAGGCCGGCGATCTCCTTGAACTGGCGCCGGACCTCGTGGACGATGCTGTACGCGGCCTTGCTGACTGCCATCATCGTGATGGAGCAGAAGAGGAAGGGAAGCATCGCACCGATCAGGAGACCGATGAAGACATTCGGAACCGAGACGTCGATGATCGAGAGACCGACCGCCTGGGTGTAGGCGGCGAAGAGGGCGAGCGCCGTCAGCGCCGCGGAGCCGATAGCGAACCCCTTGCCGATGGCGGCGGTGGTGTTGCCGACGGCGTCCAGGGTATCGGTGATCTCACGGACTTCGGGCTTCTGGTGGGACATCTCGGCGATACCGCCGGCGTTGTCGGCGACGGGGCCGTATGCGTCGACGGAGAGGGAGATGCCGAGTGTCGAGAGCATGCCGACGGCAGCGATCGCGATACCGTAGAGCCCGGCGACCTGGTACGAGATGTAGATCGCAACGGCGATGATCAGGACCGGCCAGACGGTGCTCTCCATCCCCTTCGCAAACCCGGTGATGATGGTGGTCGCGGCCCCGGTCTCGCTCGACTTCACGATGGCGAGAGTCGGTTTCCGGTCAAAGGAGGTGTAGTACTCGGTGATCAGGCCGATACCGAACCCTGCGACGAGACCGGCGATGGTGGCGTAGAAGACCCCGATGTACTCCGCCCCGAGGAGCGAGTTCACCAGGAAGTAGGTGGCGACGACGACCAGGATGAGCGCGGAGAGGAGGCCCTTGTTGAAGGCCAGGTGGATGGCGCTGCTCTCGGTCTTGTTGGTCCTGACGAAGAACGAGCCTATGATGGACGCAACGATACCGACCGCGGCGATGAGCAGCGGGAGGATGATCACGTTCATGACGTCGGCGTTCGGGAACTGCGTGGCCGCGACGGCGACGCCGAGGACCATCGCCGCGATGATCGAGCCGACGTAGGACTCGTAGAGGTCCGCACCCATGCCGGCGACGTCGCCGACGTTGTCGCCGACGTTATCGGCGATGACGGCCGGGTTCCGGGGGTCGTCCTCCGGAATGCCCGCCTCGACCTTGCCGACAAGGTCGGCGCCGACGTCTGCGGCCTTGGTGAAGATACCGCCGCCGACACGGGCAAAGAGGGCGATCGAACTTGCCCCGAGACCGAATCCGGTCACGATGGTGAGGACTTCAGCCTGGGTAAGCCCGGTGAATGTGCTGATGACCATATACGCGAGCGAGAGCCCGAGAAGCCCGAGCCCGACCACGGCCATGCCCATGACCGAGCCGCTCGCAAACGAGACCCGGAACGCATCCGCGATCCCTCTCCGTGCGGCGTTCGTGGTCCGGACGTTTGCAGCCGTGGCGGTGAACATGCCGATGTAGCCGGCGGCCGCCGAGAGCACTGCGCCGAGAACGAAGCAGGCGGCGGTGAGCGGGTTAATCCAGATCCCGAGGACGACGGCAAGTACGACGACGAATAGTGCTATAGCGCGATACTGTCTGTTCAGGTAGACCATTGCTCCCGCATGGATGGCGGCAGCAATTTTCTGCATTAATTCGGTACCCGTGCCCTCCCGCTTGATACTCATATACGAGTACCCTGCGAACAGGAGAGCGAGAATGGCACCCACAGGTGCCAGATACACAAGATCCATCTCTCTGCATTCCTCCGATAGAGTACCATATACAAAGGGATTCAACATTTTTAAATATGTGGAAAGCATCCGGGGAAAATTAGTGAATGTTTAACTGAAATCCATCACTTCTGGCTGGAGTGTCTGGAGATCGATGACAAACGCCCGCGCGGGGGTAGGATGGATGTTCATCTGTTTCTGAAACGATGTCTGGGACTGCCAGGTGCCGGTGTTCACCCCGAGGACGCCCCGGTAACGGGTGATGCCGCAGATGTGGACGTGCCCCGTAAGGAGGATCTCGGGGAGCGGGTCGATGACGAGCCGGTCGGTCTTCATCGCGGCGATGGGGGTCCGCATTCCATAGGGGGAGGCAAGCAGCCGGCGTTTCAGCATCTCATCCATGATCTCGCCGGGCCGTTCGTAACTCGCTCCGGGAATGAGCCCGATCATGTCGTCGAACGACCGTCCATGGTACATCAGGACCCGGACACCCTGGAGGTTTAACAGGCAGGGGTTCTCGACAAGGGTGCAGTTTGCCGGGAACTTTCCGGTGAACTCCGGCGGGATCGCCGGCTGCGGCTCGGCCATCCTGACGACGTCGTGGTTTCCCGGAGCAGCGACGATCCGGACCCTCGAAGGGAGATCCCGGAGCATCCCGGCAAAGACGTCATACTGCTCGTATATGTTCCTGATCGTCAGTTCGTCCTCCTGGCCGGGATAGATACCGATACCGTCGACGAGGTCCCCCGCGATCAGGAGATAGCCGGCGTCGGAGTCCTGGAGCCAGTCGGCGAACCGGTTCCATTCTTCTTCGAGGAAGGTGTTGCTCCCGACATGGACGTCGGAGATCAGGACCGCCTTCCCCGGCCGGTCGCTCTTGAACGGGGCGTTGTTGATGGGGACGTCCGGGCGGGAGAGCTGCTCGGCGAAGAAGAGTCCCCCGTCGCTCGAGAGTTTTCCCTTGACCCCGAGCACCTCGTCGGGGAGGATCCGTTCCGCCTCCGCGAAGGCGTCGTCCTTTCCTTTATTGAAGAGCACCCGAATGGCCCCGGTGGGGTCCTCCACCTCGACGAGCCGGTGCCCCCTGGTGGTCGTCCGGACGTCGGCCACCATACCGATGATGTTGCACTCCTCGTCGCGGTAGCGGTGAGGGGACTTGACCAGCGCCTCGATGGGCATCGCGGTCATCCGGCCCCGGATCATTGAGGAGAGGCTGTTGTAGCGGTCCCGGAAGTAGTGGACGGCGTCCTCGTGGCCGGTGACGCTCCCCGTGGTCCCGGCGCTCCCCGTGATCACCTCGAGTTCCGGGTCGACAAGGAAACGAGTCCCGTCCCGGACTTTCCTCAGCCCCGGGATATGCTCTGCGGATACGACCAGGGTGCCGTCAGGAACCCCCGCAGCGATCCGGTCGATGAGCGTTGGATCGTTCTGCTCCTGGATGTAACTCACCACGTCGGGATGGACCTGGTGCTTCAGCGCAAGGAACCGGCGTACGATCTCCCCTTCGGCGAGCATGGACCCATGTTATTCTCCCCGGGGTCATATGGGTTTATCTTTTTTCCGCTCGGTCCCCGGAGAACCTATGTATATGAAGGAATAGCATTCTCTTTGGAACACATGTCGGATGTTACCTGGCTGCAGCGTGCAGCATCGGCCCTCCGGGCGTTCAGGGAGAGCGATCACCGGGCCGTTTCCCTGGCCCGGGACCTCCTCTGGGTTGTCGCGGTCGTGGGCGGTATCGCCCTTCTCCTCTACGTCGTCGCCGGCACCTGGCCGGCGGTGGTCACGATAGAGTCGGAGAGCATGGTTCCCCACATGAACGTCGGCGACCTGGTGCTCGTCGTCGATGAGGACCGGTTCGGCAATCTTGTGACCTGGGCCGAGGGACAGCGGATCGGGCACCAGTCCTTCGGGGACTACGGCGACGTGATCATCTATCGCCCGAACGGTGCCGATTCAGTCCACCCGATCATTCACCGGGCGATGACCTACGTCGATACCGCTGCCGTAGAGCAGTCGGGGCTCGGGAAGTACTACACCGACCCACATGGCGGCTACATCACCAAAGGCGACAACAACCCGTACATCGACCAGGGGAACCTCCGAATAGCGGGCATCGGCCTGGTCGAGCCGGTCGAGAAGGAGTGGATCGTCGGAAAAGCCCTCGTCGCGGTGCCGCTCATCGGCTACCTGCCCCTGCACCTTGCCGAGTTCGCCGTCGTCGTCATCGTCGTCATCCTCATCCACGATTTCATCCTTGCGCGGCGTAAAGAGAAAAAGGAATAAGTCCCGGACTGCAATAGAGTGTTTACGATGCCGCATTCACTGCACGACCTGCTCGACGACACGCTCGCCGGTCACCGGCTCACGGAGGAGGAGGCCGTCCGCCTCCTCGCGACCCGCGGCCGGGACGTCTGGGATATAGCCGCCGCCGCGGACGAACTCCGGGAACGGAAAGTCGGTGATGCCGTCACCTACGTCCGGAACCAGAATGTTCACGTCACCAACATCTGCAAGAATCTCTGTGGGTTCTGCGGATTTGGGCGGCGGGCTGATGATCCCGGGGCGTTCCGTGATGATCTCGCGACAGTGCGGGAGAAGGCCCGGGCGGCGGTGGCGCGCAACGTCACCGAGATCTGCCTCCTCTCGGGGGTGCACCCGGACTACACGCTCGACTCCTACACCGACCTCATCTCCTCTGTGCGGGAGGTCGCGCCCGGGGTGGATATCCACACCGCAAGCCCGGACGAGATTGCCTGGGCCGCAAAGCAGAGCGGCGTCTCGACCGCCGCGGTCATAGAACGGCTCCGTGAGGCGGGTCTCGGGACCCTGCAGGGGACGGCGGCCGAGATCCTGGTGGACAGCGTCCGCGCGGTGATCTGCCCGAGGAAATGCGACACAGCGACCTGGGTCCGTGTCATCCGGGAGGCGCACGAACTCGGGATCCGCTCGACGGCGACGATCCTGTACGGTTCCTGCGAGAGCGCGGGAGACCGGGCCCGGCACCTCGGCGTTCTCCGGGATATCCAGGACGAAACCCGCGGGTTCACCGAGTTCGTCCCCCTCTCCTTCATCCACGAGAAGACCGCCCTCTACCGGGCCGGGCTCGCCCGCCCCGGGGCGACCGGCAGGGAGGATATCCTGATGGTCGCGGTCGCCCGGCTCTTCCTCGACAACTTCGATCACATCCAGGTCTCCTGGGGGAAGGTGGGGATGAAGATGGCAGAGATGGCGCTTCTTTCGGGCGCAGACGACCTCGGGGGGACAATGTTCTGCGACGACGTCTCGGTCGACGCCGGCGGCGACGGTGCCGATTACCTGGACCCGGGTGAGATGCAGCGGATCGCGAGTGATCTCGGCCGGACGCTCCGGCAGCGGACGACGACCTACGAGATGGTGTGAGGCCGGTCGAAGACCGGTTTGCACTGGTTAAGATGCAAGGCCGGCCGGGAGAACTCGCTCACATCCTGTTCAAGGCCTCTCGCCCCGGCATACCGATCTCGATGCGGCGCTGTATCGCCGGGAGGTTTATCGCCTTCACCTCGGCGTCCAGCAGGTCATCAAGGTTCTCCAGGGTGGACTCTTCCGAGACACCCACGATCGCTGCAGGAACCCCGGTATTTGCCAGTGCCTCGATATCGAACCCGGTGGTCCCGATCATCCCCTCGTCGGTCACCCAGACCATCAGGCTGGTCTCCCCGACCGGGATGACGTATCCGAATGCGTCCTTGTAGCTGAGCCTTGTGCGCTGGTGGCATAGGATCTGCTGAGCCATGGCTGCCGAGATGTCATCAGGACAGATAAGTGTATGCCCTCCGCCGGAAGCGCACCCGAAGGTTCTTGAGCTGACCGCGCCAAATGGGATTACCCTGCAAAGACGGTTGAGGTGTATGACGCCACCGCTGCAAGAGTTGCTTGACGATGCGCTCGCCGGCCACCGGCTCACGGAGGAGGAGGCCGTCCGCCTCCTCGCGACCCGGGACCGGGGCGTCTGGGAGATCGCCGCCGCCGCAGACGAACTCCGGGAACGGAAAGTCGGTGATGCCGTCACCTATGTCCGGAACCAGAATATCAACGTGACCAACCTCTGCGTGAACGCCTGCGGGTTCTGCGGGTTCTCCCGAAAACCGGGTGACGCTGATGCATTTCTCCATGATGAAGCCGCCGTGCGGGAGAAGGTCCGGATGGCGCGTGAGCGGAACGTGACTGAGGTCTGCACGGTGAGCGGCCTCCACCCGGACTTCGACGCGCAATCTTACGTCGATATCATATCCTGGATACGAGACGAAGCCCCCACCATCCACATCCACGCGAGCAACCCGATGGAGGTGGCCTACGCCGCAAAGAAGAGCGGTCTCTCCACCAGGGAGGTGCTGGAGCGGATGCAGGCGGCGGGTCTCGGGACGCTCTGCGGAACTGCGGCTGAGATCCTGGTGGACAGCGTCCGTGCGGTGATCTGCCCGAACAAATGCGATACGGCGACCTGGGTCCGGGTCATCCGGGAGGCGCACGGACTCGGGATCCGCTCGACGGCGACGATCATGTACGGCCACTGCGAGAGCGAGGTTGACCGGGCCCGGCACCTCGGCGTTCTCCGGGATATCCAGGACGATACCCGCGGGTTCACCGAGTTCGTGCCTCTCTCGTTCGTCCACTGGAATACCCCTCTTTACCGGGCGGGGCTCGCCCGCCCCGGGGCGACCGGCAGAGAGGATATCCTGATGTTTGCTACATCGAGGCTCTTCCTCGACAACTTCGACCACGTCCAGGCCTCCTGGGTGAAGCTGGGAACAAAGATGGCCCAGATGGCGCTTCTTTCGGGTGCAGACGACCTCGGGGGAACGCTCTTTGAGGAGAGCATATCCAGGGAGGCGGGCGCCCGGGACACCGATTACCTGGACCCAGGCGAGATGCGGCGGATGGCCGGAGACCTCGGGCGGACGCTCCGGCAACGGACGACGACTTACAACCTCCTTCCGGGCTGATCTCCGGGGATGGCCGGGCTGCTTCGGCCTGGCCTAAAAAATATGCCTGGAAAATTATAAATATCCACGAATGGAGTATGGCTCCTCAACGCCGGCCTGATGCCGGCGATTGGAGGGAGAAAGACATGGTAGATGGTCTTATAGGCCTTGCAATCCTCTTCTTCGTACTGGCACTTGTCTTTGCCTTGCTCGGAGCACGGGGCGTTGCCGGGATGTCAATGTCTATCGCGAAGTGGCTGGTCATCATATTCATAGTCCTCGCGATAATCTCGTTGCTGCTCTGACCGCCGGCCGGGCTTTCGGGTCATTAAACAGCCCATAAGCCTACTATCCGGGCCGGGATACCCGGGCCCGGAATCAGAGATCCGTATGACCCCTTTTTTCGTAAGGGTCCCTTCCTTCCCCGGGTAGGCGTCACCGCCGCCTGGAGCGTGGAGAAACTGCGGGCTGTGCTCTGCCAGACCATCCCGGTGAAGGGTGTCCGGACCTGTCCGGCACCCCACCCGCCCCTCAATCCTCCGGCCGGAGGTACCTGACGATCGTATCTGCAACCTGCCGGGCTCTCTTCATCGCCCGCTCGTCCTTCCTGACGTCCCCTGGCGCATAGCCCCTGCCGCAGACATACCCGAGGTATGAGAACTCATGGGCGTTCAAGAACCCCTCCATCGTCTCGAGGGAGCGCTCCCCTCCCCGGTCGGCGCAGACGGCGACGGCCACCGCCTTCCTGCCCGCAAGCCTCCTGTCGTGGAAGAGGGAGTAGGTCCGGTCGATCAGGTTCTTCGTCTGGCCGTTGATGTCGTAGTAGTACGTCGGGGCGCCGAGGACCAGCACCTCGCAGTCGATCATCTTCTGTGCCACGCGGCCCCAGTCGTCGTCCTCCGTCGCGCACCACTTCGCCTCCCTGCAGACCTCGCAGCCGGTGCAGGGCCGGATATCCATATCGGCAAGCGTGAGGTATTCGGTCTCGATGCCCGCCTCCCGCACCCGGTCGAGGATGGTGGTGACCAGCAGCGCGGTGTTGCCGTTCTTCCGCATGCTTCCGGAGATACCGAGAACGTTCATGGCCTAGTGCTCGCTCCCCTCGTTCTTGATTCTTGTGATCCGGGCATCGAGATCCAGACCCCGGAACGCGGCGAGGATTTCGGGGATCGGGTCGCCGGAACGGAAGAAGAGGTGCGAGGGGCAGGCACAGTCGCTGCACCCGAACCCGGGAACGTACGCCCCACCGATGGCACGAGCGAGGGCGCACTCGCAGTCCCGGTCTGTGGCGGCGGTGACGACGGCGGCAGGCGTAACGTGCGGGTCGAGGAGGAGGTAGTCGATGTGCCACCGGGGAGGACGGTCGCGGCGAAGCGCGAGCCTCACGTGCCGGTGCGCCCGGGCAAGGCCGCCGCTCCCTAGCGCTGATCCGACGTAGATGTGCCGGCCTGCGGTGAACCCCCGTATCCCCAGGGCGCCGATGCGGACCTCGCAGTGGGAATTATCGAGGACGAGGGCGTAGACCCCCCTATCCATAGTACCGGAGCGCTTCGCGGGCGGCCGCGATATGCCTCCCGCCGCCCGCGGTGGCGGGCTCGCCGTGACCGGGGTAGAGCCCCTCGACGTCCAGCGCGCTAAGGCGCTCTATCGATGCCGCGAGCGCCGAGCGGTCTCCCCCCGGGAAGTCATAGCGCCCGAAGGATCCGCCGGTGAAGACGGTATCCCCCGAGAAGAGCACCCGGGTTTCCGCGTCGTAGAGGCATATCCCGCCCGGCGTGTGCCCCGGGGTGTGGATCACGCGGAGGCTCCCGAGGTGGTCGCCGTCGCACAGGACGGTATCTGGGACGACCCCGGGCGATCGGGCGCCGAAGTGCATGGCGAGGCTCCGGGTGTCGTCCATGAGGCCGGGCGCGTCCGCCTCGTGGATGCAGACGGCCGCATCTCCGCAGATCCGGGCGATCTCCCTGACATGGGCGATATGGTCGTAGTGGGCATGGGTGATGACGATCGTCTCGATCGTCCCGGCATACGGCTCCACGGCCATCGGGAGAACGCCCGCATCCACAAGGACGTTCCCGTAAACGAACGAATTGGCGTAGGTCGTACCGCTCGCGATCCACCGGACTGGCATGCAGACTAATATGGCTTCCGGGCAAATGGTTCTTATGCATACCCTTGCTCTAGCATGCCTGCGCGGGGTCCCCCCGGAGGTGGAGGCGATCGCCCGCGAGGAGGGCCTCGTCCCGCACCACGCCGCGCGGGCCGTCGCCCGCGGGCGGATTGTCATCCCGGCGAACCCCGGAAGGCCGCACCGGCTCTGCGCCATCGGCGAGGGCTGCAGGGTGCGGGTCAACGTGAACGTCGGGACATCGGGCGTCCGGTGCGATGAGGACCTCGAGGTCGAGAAGGCAAAGGCGGCCCTCCGCGAGGGGGCGGATGCACTGATGGACCTCTCGACCGGCGGCGACCTCTCCCGCATCAGGCGCCGGATCCTCGCTCTCGACGCGCCCGTCGGCACGGTCCCGGTCTACGAAGCGGTCCGGCGGGCCGGGAACGCGGCGGACATCGACGCCGACCTTCTCTTCTCGGTGATCCGGGAGCACTGCCGGCAGGGCGTGGACTTCCTAACCCTGCACTGCGGCGTGAACCGCGACGCGCTCGCTTCGCTTCAGGCCGATCCCCGGACGATGGGCGTCGTCTCCCGGGGCGGGGCCTTCCACGTCGCTATGATGGCTGCGACCGGCGAAGAGAACCCGCTCTATGCCGAGTACGACTACCTGCTCGAGATCCTTGCCGAGCACGACGTGGTCATAAGCCTCGGCGACGGAATGCGCCCCGGTGCGCTCGTGGACGCCACCCGTCTCGCCAAGACGACTGAGTACCTGACGCTTGGGCACCTGGCGAAGAGGGCGCTCGCCGCCGGGGTGCAGCGGATGATCGAGGGGCCGGGGCATATCCCGGCCGACCAGGTCGGCTACAACGTCCGGATGATTAAGGAACTGACCGACGGCGCCCCGCTTTACCTGCTCGGCCCGCTCGTGACCGATGTGGCGCCGGGCTACGACCATGTGGTGGGGGCGATCGGGGGCGCGATCGCCTGTATGCACGGCGCCGACTTCCTCTGTATGGTCTCCCCGAGCGAACACCTGGCGCTGCCGGACCTCCGCGACATCGTGGAGGGGACGAGGGTGGCGAGGATCGCCGCGCACGTCGGGAGCCTCTCGCGTGCTGTGGGGAACACGAAAAATCGGGAGATCCGGATGGCGGAAGCGCGCCGTGGCCTCGACTGGGAGAAGCAGTTCGAAGCGGCGCTCATACCGGAGGAGGCACGGCGCATCCACGAGCGGGACGGGGAGATCGAGACCTGCTCGATGTGCGGCGACCTCTGTGCCATAAAGATGGTGCGGGATATCCTCAAGGCCCCGGAAGAGCGGATGGACCCGTGAAGGGATTCTGCTGAATATTTCCGCCCCTCACTTCCTTCGCACCTAATGGTGCTCACGCTCGCTCCCGCTCCGGCCTGGTGACCGTCGCGCCTCACACCTTCGGTGCTCAAACTCCGTTCCTTCAGAACGTCGTCCCCCCAAACTGCCTTTCAATCCAGGCGTCTATATCCTTCGCCCGCTGGCCGGCGATACCGGCCCCGATTCGTCCGCCACGCTTGCGGCCCGGGGGTCGAGGGCGATCCCGGCGGAGCAGGCCTCGCACCGGTCGCCGTAGCGGGCGCGGAGGTAACCTTCTGCCATCTGGGTCCGGTCGGCGTTGTTCGTGCCGATGAAGAGCACTCTCTGCTTCATGCCCCTCCCTTCTCGGCCGGGTAAGAAAAGGTTATATCAGGCGCGTCCCGCGCCGAGGATCCGGATAGCGAGGAAGGCGGCGTTCTCGCCGTTATCCACCCCGACGCAGGCAACCGGGACACCTCTCGGCATCTGGACGATGGAGAGGAGGGCGTCAAACCCCATCAGTTTTCCGCTCACCGGGACGCCGATCACCGGCCGCTCTGTCTTCGAGGCGACCACCCCGGGGAGGGCCGCCGAGAGCCCGGCGACCGCGATGAAGACGCGGGCAGTGCTTCCCTTCACGTACTCGTCCAGTTTGTCGGGGTCACGGTGCGCCGATATCACCCGGTAGTCGTAGGATACACCGTGTTCCTTCAGGGTCGCAAATACCTTCTCCGCGACGGGACCGTCCGAGGCGGAACCGCAGATCACCGCGACATCAACCATATCTCCCTCCGATATGCTCCTGCTTCTTTTTCTCTCTGTCGATATCATCTCGAACGGGCAATTCCTCCCCCCGCTTGCGCAGGGGGTCTCCTTGCCCATTCGAGATGAAGGGGGCTTCGAAAAAGATCGCCGTGAACGTATGGTATAACTATCCGGCACACCATAGGGCAGATCATGAACAGAAAAGGTATCAGCATACTTCTCCTGGCATCCCTCGTCGCACTCGGCTGCATCGCCGCGGGGTGCACCGATATGCCGGGGGCGACGTCTGCGGATCCCGTCCCTTCGGCCGGGGAGGAGACGGCTGACGACCCCGGCAATGTGACGGCGGGAAACAACCGGTTCGCGTTTGACCTCTACCACCAGCTCGCAGATGACCCGGAGTCTGCGGGGCAGAACCTCTTCTTCTCGCCCTACAGCATATCATCGGCCCTTGCCATCACCTATGAGGGCGCCCGCGGCACCACCGCCGACGAGATCCGGTCGGTGCTGCACCTCCCGGCGAACGACACCCTCCGACGAGAAGGCTTTGCCGGGATCGATGCCAGCCTGAACCGCGGAGATGCCAACTACACCCTCCGCACCGCAAACGCTCTCTGGGCGGAGGAGACGTACCCGTTCCTCCCGGACTATATTGAGACGGCCCGGCGCTGGTACTCGGCAAACGCAACAAACCTTGACTTCAAGAGCAGCCCCGAAGCGTCGCGGGCGACCATCAACCGGTGGGTGGAAGGACAGACCGAAGATAAAATCCGCGACCTCCTCCCACCCGGTTCGATCGATTCCCTGACCCGGCTCGTGATCACGAACGCGATCTACTTCAAGGGCACCTGGGTCGATCAGTTCGACGCGAACGAGACGAGAGAGGAGGAGTTCCTGGTTTCCCCGAACGAGACCGTACTCGTCCCGATGATGCACCGGGAAGATGCCGTCTACGGGTATACAGAGACCGACACGCTCCAGGTGCTCGAGATGCCGTATGCCCACAAGAGCGGAACAGAACTCTCGATGCTTGTCCTCCTCCCCGCAGGGGACAACAACCTGACGGCTGCAGAGAAGGTTCTTGATGCGGAGACGCTCGCGGACCTGCGGGAGTCGCTCGTCCGCGAGCGCGTCAGAGTTTCTTTCCCGAAGTTCACGCTTGAGACGGAGTACAGCCTCCCGGGGACGCTTGCGGCGATGGGGATGTCGACAGTGTTTACTGGGGCAGCCGACCTCTCGGGAATGGACGGCACACGGAACCTGTTCATCACCGGAGTCTTCCATAAGGCGTTTGTCGACGTGAACGAGGAGGGCACCGAGGCAGCGGCGGCGACCGGCACCGTCATAGGCGTGACGAGTGCGCGTCCGGATACCACGCCCGTCTTTAAGGCGGACCACCCGTTCGTCTTCCTCATCACGGAGAATGATACCGGCACGATCCTCTTCGTGGGAAGGGTCACAAACCCGGAGAACTCATGAAGGGGCGGGGGGCGGCCCCCGTCCCCCCACGACGGCAACTCCTTAACACCTCCCCGACAGAATACCAGTGTATCCATGCAGTCCCGGGAAGAAGTCTTCGCGACCCTGCAGCGCCTCAAGGGTGAGCTTGCCGCACGGTTCTTCGTCAACCGGATCGGCATCTTCGGTTCGGTCGCACGCGGCGAACAGACCGGGGCAAGCGACATCGATATCCTCGTCGAGTTTTCCCGGCCGGTCGGGTTCTTCACCTTCATCGAACTCGAAGAGTACCTCGCGCTCCGCCTCGGCGCCCCCGTCGACCTGGTGACACCCGATGCTCTCAAACAGGTGATCCGTGACCGGGTGGTCGCCGAGGTCGCGTATGCGTGAACGGTCGGATATTCGCCTCCTCTGCGGCGACATCACTGAGGCTGTCGGGCGAATCCTTCAGTATACCTCGGATATGACCTATAGTGAGTTCAGCGCCGATACCAGGACGCAGGATGCGGTCGTGCGGAACCTGGAGATCCTCGGAGAAGCGGTGAAGAACCTTCCGGAGCCGTTCAAAAAACAGTATCCCGAAGTACCCTGGCGGTTCATCGCAGGAATGCGGGACAAACTCATCCACCACTATTTCGGCGTCAGTCTTGAGATCGTCTGGGAAACGGCACGATCCGATATACCCGCGCTTCAGGAGCAGCTGAAGGCGGTCCGTTTCCCGGACGTGCGGGATGAGAAACATCTCTGAGGATAGTGCCAGATGGTTATCGAAGATCACCCGGACAGCCGCGCCGCCTGTCCCCCGGATCCGGCACGTATCTCTCACGCCCTCGGGAGCCGCTCGACGATCGTCTTCTGCAGGTACCCGATGATCGGCATGTCCGACCCGATCACCGCGTGCCGTCCGGACCCCGCGGTGGTGATGGCGAGGAAATCCCGGCCATCGACCAGGATCGCGCACTCATCCCTCCGCAGGCCCTCCATCACGGACCCGTTCACTGGCCGGGCATCCAGGAGCTCGATCACGGTTCCCCTGGCCTCGTAGATCGGGAGTCTGATGTCAGCATACTCCTCTCTCCTTCGCACGACCACATACAGGTCGATCTTGCGTTCGAGCGGCTTGATGATCGTGTAGTATCTCCGGAGGAACTCCGGGTTGTAGCAGAGGATCACCATGCTCCTCTTCACCCGCCGGAAGAGCGAGGAGATATGGTTCTCGATCGCCCAGCCGCTCCGGAGGATGAAGAACGAGTCCGGCGGGAGGCGCGGTTTGACCGAGAGGCTCTTTAACGCCTCGCGTGTCTCATCAAGGGACCGGACGTAGTCGTCTTTGAGCCGGTCAAAGGCTACATCGATGTCGAGCACATAGTAGGAGGAGGGAGAGCCCTCCTCTACCCCGATGAACCCCCGCCGGGCCAGATCGTTTAAGATCTCGTAGATTCTTCCCCGGGGAACCCCGCTCACCTCGTGAATATCCCGTGCTGTTGCCTTCTGCAGCCCGACAAGCGTTGAGTAGACGCTCGCCTCGTACTCATTCATCCCGAGAGCCCGGAGCCCCGGGACAATCTCAGCAGTCATTGCACCTCTATTTAGTTGCAACACAATTATGGTTTCCGGAGAGAGACGGATAAATAGCGAGAGAGAAACCATCTCCTCGCAAGACCGTCCCCATAGCAGCCGCCTGCCAGAGGCCCCATGGCCCAGGCCTTCACCTGTGAGCCGGCTCCCACGCTGAAAGACCGGAAAGCCAGGTCCGGCATACCCACCTTCGAAGGAGGTTGCTCTGCTGGGACGGATGAGAGCAGCACGCACAAGCGATACCACCTGAACTAATAGAACCAGATGACTCAATGCATCACCCTCCGAAAATAGGGAGAACCGTCATCAACATGCCCTGGAACGTATCCGGTGGCAACGGCGGCGGACTCAGGCGTGGCTGACTGCCGCCCAAACTGCTACCTCCCCGGGGACGCTCCCATGGCAGCAAAAACGTCCTTCCTATTCTGGCAGCGATCGCAGACATACCCGGGGAACCCTTCCGTCTCAAAGACCGCTCTCCTCAACAGGTCCCGCAGGTAATTCTTCCGGGGACACGATATCCTGAGGCTGATCCTCGTCCGGGTTGCAGTAGATTCATATCGGGCCTCTCGAAAACACTACCTCAGTAAATGAGCCATTTATTACGAGGAGACACGTGAACTGCGCAACTGCCTGCAACACCGGATTCCGCCGGGGCCCCGACGAACCCCCGTGCCAGAGGCTGGCACACTGCGCAACGCCCTGCAAGGAACCATATTTCGAGGAGACCGACCGGGTATGGATAGAGGCCGGATTCTTCCCGCGGGCATGTTGCCGGCGGGCCGTAGCCCTGCTCCACCGTCTCGCCATGGACGAGGAACCGGCGGCGTCCTTGCTCTCGTGCATTCTTACGATGGCAGCGAAGGCTTCCGGCAACCCGGGCCACGCCCGGGGTTACCGGATCCTGGATCCCGGGAGGCTGCGGCGCATCGCGGAGGAGTACGGCATCGAGCCCGGCGGCAGGAGCGACGATGAGATTGCCCGTGCGGTGACGCTCGCCATCATCGGCGATTACGGGGCGAACACGCCGGAGGAGCGCGCATGAGGAACCCCTACGAGTGGCTCGCCGACGCCATCAACAATCACACCTGGGCCGTCGCCGGGGTTGCCGCAGCCGTCTTCATCCTCGCGTTCTTCGGGCTCTCGATGGTGACGATGCAGACCGGCGACGATACGTATCTCGACAAGACCACTCCCCGGGGTGCGCTCCTTGCCCACTACAAAGACACCTACGGCTCCGACGCCATCATGCTCATCTATGAGGCGGATAGCGTCCGGAACCCCGATGCCCTCAGGTACATCGACAATCTCCAGGAAGACCTCAGAAACGAACGCTACGTCGCCGGGGTATCCGGGGTCGTCGATCTCCTCAAGCAGGCCAACGGCGGCACTCTGCCCTCGTCCACGGCGGAGATCAACGGGATCATCGGGCAGGCTCCGCCAGAGCTCGTCGAGAGGATGTTACCCTCGGACCTCATGACCATCAGCGTCATCACCCTTGACGCGGGCGTCTCCACGGATGCCCAGCAGCAGGTTCTCGGGAACATCGAGTCCGCCATCGGCATATCGGAACCCCCGCCGGGCCTCACGGTCACGGTCTCCGGAAACCCAGCGTTCTCGAAGGAGATGGGGGAGGCGATGGGGACGCAGATGGGCGTGCTGATCCTTGCGGCCATGCTTCTGATGGTCCTTGCGGTGACGCTCCTCTTCTCTCACGTCCGCTACCGTCTCCTCCCCGTTGGGGTCGTGGCCGTCGGGCTCATCATGACCTTCGGGTTCATGGGCCTCTTCGGGATCCCGGTCAGCATGACGGTGGTCGGAGCGTTCCCGGTGCTCATCGGGATCGGGATCGACTACGCCATCCAGCTCCATGCCCGGTTCGACGAGGAGATCCAGCACAGCACCATCACGGAGGCCGTACGGACCACGGTCACGAACCTTGGCCCCTCGGTCCTGATCGCGATGGCAGCGACGGCGCTCGGGTTTATAGCGATGTTCTTTGCGCCGGTGCCGATGGTGGCCGACTTCGGAAGCGTCTGCACCATCGGGGTCATCTCCTGCTACATCGCGGCGCTCATCATCGTCCCGATCTTTGCGATCGTCACCCGCTACCGGCCGAAGAAGGAGACGCGAGCCTCCGGTCCCGCCCCGGAGCCCGGGGACTCCGTCCTCGATCGGTATGACCGCCTCCTCGGGCGGCTGGCCTACACAGTCGCAAAACACCCGCTCCCCGTCATCCTCCTCTTTGCAGTGGTCGCGGCAGGGGGCTACCATCTCGACCAGAGTGTCCCCATCAGCGCGGACGAGAAGACCTTTGTCCCCGATGATATGCCCGCCCTCCAGGCTCTAGGGAAGATCACCCGGACGATGGGGGCAACAAGCACCATTCCGGTCGTCGTGATCGCAGACGACGTCAGGAGTCTGGAGACACTCGCCTGGATCGAGCAGTTCGGGACGTATGAACTGGAGCACAACGATAAGATAACCGGGGTGACGAGCATCGCAACCCTGATCCGGGAGTATAACGGCGGGGTGATGCCCTCGACCCGGAGGGAGATCGGCGAGGTCATCGCCCGGATACCGGAGCCGATCCTGAAACGGCACCTCAACGGGAACATGGAGGCAGTGCTTGAGTTCTCGACGGTCTCTATGGAGATGGACATCGCCCGCGACCTCGTGGGAAGGATGCAGAGCGATGCGGTGTGGAACGAGCCTCCGGCCGGCGTGACGGTGAAGATCACCGGCAGCATGGAGATGTTTGCCGCTGTTATGGATGACATCAGCGAGTCGAGGACATTTATGACCATACTCGGGTTCGCCTTCATCCTCGGGTTCCTGATCCTGGTCTATCGGAAATTCGGGGCCGTCTCGCCGGTGATCCCGATCGTCTTTATCGTGGGCTGGAACGGGGCAATCATGTACCTGCTCGGCCTCGACTACACGCCGCTGACCGCCGTCCTCGGGTCTATGACGATCGGTGTCGCATCCGAGTACACCATTCTGATCATGGAGCGGTGCGAGGAGGAACTCGCCCGGGGCACAGAGTTCCTCGAGGCCATCCAGACCGCCGTGCAGAAGATCGGAACCGCGGTGACGGTCTCGGGGCTGACGACGGTCTTCGGGTTCGCGGCGCTCACCCTCTCGACGTTCAATATCATCAGCAACTTCGGGATCGTGACGGTCATATCGGTCGGGTTCTCGCTCGTGGGCGCGATCGTCGTCATGCCGGCGATCCTCGCGCTCATGTACCGCTACGCAGGGAGCGCCCGGGTCCCGGCCGGGGCTCGCACGTGACCGGCCTCCGATCGGGATCCGGGGGCGACCTCGCGAACGCTCTCCGCCTGTTGCCTCCACCAGCACCACGGCTGGCCGGAGGTACATCAGGCTTATATAGTACCTATCATATCCTTTCCCCGGTGGTATACCGTGGCAAATGGAGACCTCACGGCGCAGGTATTTGCGCCATTTGCACCTCTTGAGGAGTTGACCCGCAACATCATTCTGTTTCTGCCAAACATCATTGCAGCAATCATCATTCTCATCATCGGCTGGATTCTGGGGCGGATTCTCGGGAGGGTCGTTGCAGAGATTATCGACCGGATCGGCATTGACGACGCCCTCAGGAAGACTTCGGCCGGAGCCTATATCGAGCAGTCGAGGATGAGTATCGTCCGGTTATTCGAACTCATCGTCCGCTGGATCATCTACCTCCTTGCGATCCTCGCAGCCGTCAGTGTCCTCCAGATCCCGTCCCTGACGAAGGCTGTCGCTGTCATCGTGGCCTATATCCCGAACATTGTTGCATTCATCCTGATCCTCGTCGTCGGGATCATCCTGATCGACTGGCTCATGGATGCCCTCCAGGGCATGGGAGAGACGCAGAGGATCCAGGGCTTCGGGGTGATCACTGCCCTCCTGCGGGCATTCCTCTACTTCGTCGTTGTCATCCTCGCGCTCCAGCAGCTCCTGCTTGATCTCTCGATCATCTATGTCTTCGTCGTCCCGCTCGCCTGGGGGGTTGCGCTCGGCATCGGTGCGGCGATCGCCATCATCGTCGGGTTCGGTCTCCGGGACCGGGCTCCGGAGATGATGGACCAGTTGATGGGCAAAGTGAAACGAGAATAACCCTTTTTTCTGTGGACGGGCTTACAGCCCGCCATACTCCTGTACGTGTTTTTGGGCCCGCCGGTAGCGTGGATCCTCCCCACCGGCAGCGCCGTAGTGCCGCCGGTCCTCCCCTACCGGGCAGACCCTTATGCATATGCCGCAGGGAGAGATGTGGCGCCGGGCGAGGTCGGCGCTGTTTTTGGCGCAAGCCGCCTTATCGGTGAGACCCACGGGGTAGTCCCGCCCATCGAGCGCACCCGCGGGGCAGGCGCGGACACACAGCATGCACCGGGTGCAGAGGTCCTCATCCCGCAGGGGGTCGGGCGGGAGGTCCGCGGCGGTGAGGACCGAGCCGAACCGAACCCGGGGACCGTATTCGGGCGTGAGGAGGGCGTTGTTCACGCCGAAGGTCCCGAGTCCCGCAAGGAGGGCAGCGTGGCGGTGCGAGAAGAAGGCGACCGGATTCTTCAGGAGCACTTCGATGCTCCCGTAGCCGTCACGGGGGACGAAGACCGAGGGGTAGCCGCGGTCGTTGAGGAAGGAGGCGAGCCGGTAGGTGTACTGGTCGAGCAGGGTATTGACGGTCTTATACAACTCGTGGTAGTAGATCGAGGGGGAGGTCTCGAGCACCGGGAGGTGGACCGGGAGGCCGATGACGATCACCGACCGTGCTTCGGGAAAGATCGACTGCGGATAGAACTCCTCCGGCATCCAGGGATAGAACGGCGGATTCTCCCACCGGTCGGTGCCCGCGACCCCGACGAGCGGGATCTCCATCCTCCGGCACCGTCGAAGGACGGCTGTCTTCAGGTCGTCGTTCATGACTATGGATACCTTGCGCCGGGGCGGGGAAAAACATTCACATCCCGGGTACAGACCGGATGCGATTATCCTCTATCATGTGGGGTGAAGCGGCGAACGGGCAGCATGCCTACCCGACCTCCATGGAATCCCCCGGCACGGTCCCGGAGATCGGCGAGGAGAGTGGCCGTCACCGCTCCGCCGGGAACTTCGAGCGCCAGATCACCACAGGGGATTTCCCGGAACCGGGCGAATGCCCGCACCCGGATCTTCACGATCTCACTCCCTCGCCGCAGGCAGGGCATTCGGGCCGCCGTTCTACGGCATACGTCTCAAGCGTCGTCGTAAGCCCGTCCCAGAGGAGGAGCCGGTTGGAGAGAAGGTCCTTCCTGCCGAGGAGATACTTGACCGCTTCGTTCGCCTGGATCACACCGATGATCCCCGCGGTCGTCCCGA
>ENA-UOOH01000596-UOOH01000596.1-fermentation-metagenome-genome-assembly--contig:-NODE-596-length-40368-cov-18.162181_pt1 | contig 40368 bp, 50 predicted proteins | sample MGYA00245778_ERZ724025 | MGnify/ENA primary metagenome ERZ724025 (study PRJEB28704, sample SAMN03018313) | fermentation metagenome | biome: anthropogenic terrestrial biome; feature: soil; material...
CGAACAGAAATCCTTGCGTAACTTTTCACCAAACTTCGGCAAAGATTTTGTGTCAAATTTAACAGAAATCTTTCGCCAACTTTACGTCAAACTTCAGCAAGGAATTTGTGTGAAAAATTATAGAAATCCTTGAGCAACTTTTTATCAAACTTCGCCCAAGATTTTGTGTCAAATTTAACAGAAATCTTTCGCCAACTTTACGTCAAACCTTGCCGAAGATTTTGTGTCACGGCAAACAGAAATCTTTCGCCAACTTTACGTCAGACTTCGGCAAAGAATTTGTGTCACGCCGAACAGAAATCCTTGCGTAACTTTTGCTTAGACTTTCGCAAGGAATTTGTGTGAAGCTTTACGGAAATCTTTCGCCAACTTTACGCCAAACTTCGGCAAAGAATTTGTGTCACGGCGAACAGAAATCCTTGAGTAACTTTTGCTTAGACTTTCGCAAGGAATTTGTGTGAAGCTTTACGGAAATCTTTCGCCAACTTTACGCCAAACTTCGGCAAAGAATTTGTGTGAAAAATTACAGAAATCTTTCGCCAACTTTACGTCAAACCTTGCCGAAGATTTTGTGTCACGGCGAACAGAAATCTTTCGTCAACTTTACGTCAAACCTTGCCGAAGATTTTGTGTCAAATTTTACAGAAATCCTTGAGCAACTTTTGCTTAGACTTTCGCAAGGATTTTGTGTCACGGCGAACAGAAATCCTTGAGCAACTTTTTATCAAACTTCGGCAAAGATTTTGTGTCACGGCGAACAGAAATCCTTGAGCAACTTTCGGACGGTTTCGAGCGGTAATTCGTCCGCCAGGCGCTTCAATTCAGCCCGCTCCGGATCGACCTCGGCGATTTGACGCGCCGGGCTCCCAAGGATATCCGGCATCTGCCTGAAAAATCGCTCCTTGTCCGCGCGGTTGGCGTGGCGCTGGTACAGTTTCGTCATTTCAGGCGACATATGGCCCAATACACTTTGGGCGATAGGCAAGGGGACCTCATACACGCCGGCCAGATAAGCAAACGTATGGCGCATGGCGTGTGCCGCCTTATTCGCGATCGCCCGCCGCCGCAAAGCCCCTTTATCGTTCGCCGGATCGGCGGAATCGGGTATATCCGGGCGGATCGTGGTCTGTATATCAATCCCCTCCAAAAATTTCCGGACGCGATAATACACCCCGGACGGATTTTGCTGGTACATTTTCGCCAGCTCCGGCGCGACAAATTCGCCCTGCTCACCCTGGCTCAACTCATCCAGAAGCGCGGCCAGCGGCGGCATGATCGGGATATCCAGCATGGCCCCGGTTTTCCGTCGCCTTTTATTATCAATCCATCCGTCATTGATTTCATCCCACCGCAACAAGCAGATATCGCCCAGGGTCAACCCGGTACATAGGCCAATAGTGAATATCGGCTTGATATAGGGCATGGTCATATGTTTGGCGATGGCGCGTAAATCGTCGTCGCTGAAAGCGTCGCGGCTGGTGCTCTTTTGCGCCGGCATCACCACGCCGTCAAAAGGATTATTGATCAACCCGGCATCGGCTTTCAGTCGCTCAAAAACCTCTTTCAGCGTCTGTCCGATTTTTACAATCGTCCGATTGGACAGATAGTATTGACGCTCAATCGTGCGCTTGCGTGTTTTCCCGCCCCGGATGCCGACCGTCATTTCGATTGTCTTATCAAAACGCCCGGATCGCTGGATATGGGCGATATAAGCCTCGGCGTGTTGCCTGGATACGTCATGCAGGTTTTCCAACGTCGGATAGGTCGCCGCCACGAACGCCATCCAATCGCGCCAGAATGACCGTTTTTGATCAATCACTTTTTGCGATCGGTCGCGCTTATGGGGTTTCAACAGCATCAACTCCATCGCGTCCGCCAGCTTGATATCCCGCCCCCCGGTCAACTCCTTGCGCCGGTTTTCATAAATCGCGACCACGCTTTTTTCCCGCGCGGCGTTTTTAACATGGCGCTTCTGTTCAGCCTCATAATCCCGCGCCGCCTTTTCAGTCGTACACCCCTCACAAACACCGACATGCCGCTTGCCGTCCTGTTGGAAACGATAATGATATTCCTTGGTTTCTCCTGCGCTGGTCTTGCGTAAAAAGACGCTCATACAAGCCCCCATGATATAATCTGTATTTAAAACAAACTATATCCCCAAACCTGTCGCAAGTCAACCGTAAAAAAATAAAAAATGGCTCATTTATGGCGCATAACGCCTATTCAGGCAATAATTTGAGCCTGTCAATATCTGCCTTCTAAGCAGGTGGCCGCAGGTTCGATTCCTGCCCGGCGTGCCATCCTTTATGCTTAGACGTACCAAGGCATGTAAATTCGAGCAAGAATGATTTATCAGTCCGAGACTGGATTTTTGTTATATACGAACGAATAATATTTCGTTTGCCGTCTATGTCATCAGGGAATTTGTTTATGGCATCTGCAAATGAATTTATCTCTTGATATACGTTTTCAATAACGCTTTCTACGCTTTCATTGACATTATCGTATTGGACATGCAAGTATTTTTTTCTGCTGGACAAGTCAGTCAGCTCCGTATTGATTTGTTCAAGTTTTTGATTAAAGAATGGAAGATTCCCATCGTCGAGTTTTGAGTGAATCATTAAGCTATAAATATGGCCGCGTCCATTTTCAAGTGTTTTTATGGCTTCATTGATATTGACAATCTGTGGTTTTATTGATTTCAAATAATCGTCGCGTAGCTTTTCAAGTTTATTTTTCATGACTTGTTTAACGTATCGTATAACTTACAAGGCTTTTGGTCAGATTCAAGTGTATGGGGATTTTTGACCGGAAGGAGGGGCTTGAACTGATGGAAAAAGCTGTAATCCGGGTTGAATAATTGTTGAAATATGATACATTTGGGAAAACGGTAATTCAACTTTTACAGCAGGAGGTTCCAATGCAGCATCTTAACGTACCGCCGGATAATCACGTGAAGGTACTTGACGGCCAGGGATGGGTCGGCTTGATTGATCATTTAGGCTCTGAAATTTCGATTTTGAATGCCGCACGCGTATCATTCGGCAAGCTCAAGGACCAGATGGACGACAAGGATATCACGTTGCTGGAATACCTGATCGGCAACCGTCATACCAGTCCGCTGGAACATGTGGTATTTACATTCAGTATCCATTGCCCGCTGTTCATCCGCGGACAATGGCACCGGCACCGGACCTGGAGCTACAACGAAATCTCGCGGCGCTATACCGAAATTGACCTCGAATTTTATACCCCTCCGAAACTGCGCGCCCAGGCCAAAATCAACCGTCAGGCATCGGTCGAGCAGGAGGATTTCGAGGACGCAGCGTTGCGTCGGAAAATCAGTGATCACAACGCTTTTAGCTTGAACCTTTTCAATGAATTGCTTGACGCCGGCGTCTGCCGCGAGCAGGCACGGGGTGTCCTGCCGCAGAATATGATGGTGACGTTCTGGGGAACGGTGAACCTCAACAATCTATTGCATTTTCTGGATTTGCGCGACAGCGAACACGCCCAGTGGGAAATCCGTGAATACGCCAAGGCTATCAAGCAGTTGATAAAACCGTTGATTCCCAACGTGGCGAAGTATTTCGAAGGGAAAGGACAGGCCTGGTAAAATGCGTCCGCGAATCGCTTTGACAATGGGAGACCCCGCCGGAATCGGCCCGGAATTGGCGGTACGGGCGGCCCGGCTGCCGGAGATTGCCTCCGCTATGGACATCGCCATATACGGCTGCCCGGATGTGCTGGAGGAAGCCGCGCGCCGTTTCAGCGGCGGCGTCCTGCCGGAAATCGTGGATACCGGAAGCCTGAAGTTTGGAGATCTTCCGGCCGGGCGTGAAAACGCGGAATGCGGCGTCGCCGCCCTGGATGCGGTGACCGCCGCGGTTAAAGACGTGCTGGCGGGTCGCCGGGATGCGATTGTGACTTGTCCCATGAACAAAGCATCGGTGAATCTGGCGGGAATTCCGTTCACCGGGCATACCGAATACATTGCCGCGCTTTGCGGATGTGGACGTTATGCGATGATGCAGTCGGCAGGGGCGTTGCGGATGGTGTTCGTGACGACTCATATTCCGCTCAACCGGGTCTCTGCCGAAGTAACGGCGGAACGGATTCTGGAAGTCGGCAGGCTTTTGAACGATGTCGTGCGGCGCGAAGGCGTCGCCACGCCCAGGCTGGCCGCCGCCGCCCTGAATCCCCATGCCGGAGAGCAGGGATATATGGGGCATGAGGATGAGGACATCGTCAAACCTGCTCTGGCGCGGTTGAACGCGGAAGGCATCCGTATCGAAGGCCCTTTCCCGCCGGATACGCTGTTTATCGAGAGCATTCGCAACCGGTTCGATGGGATTGTGTCGATGTATCACGATCAGGGCCATATTCCGTTCAAAATGCTGGCATTTGACCGGGGCGTGAATTCGACGCTCGGGCTGCCGATTATCCGGACCAGCGTCGATCACGGTACTGCGTTCGAAATCGCCTGGCAGGGAAAAGCGGACCTCGGGAGTCTGACGGCGGCGCTGCGGCTCGCGGCGTTGCGGGCATCAGCCGGGGGCGTTTAAGCGATGAATGTTTTTTCAGGAAAAGCCGGCGGACAATTTTTTCTTCTCCTGCTCGCCGGTTTCTACTTTACCATTACCGTGTGCATGCAGTTCCGGGATGTTCTGGCCAATTCCGAAGCGTCGATTCTTGGAGTGGGGGCGGCATTGACGTTTATGGCGCTGTGGTGTTATCTCGGCAGCATGGCGATTCCTTACGGCTGGCTGGCGCGCCGGCCGCGGCGCTCGGCCGCGTTGTCCGTGACTGTTATCCTGTTGCCAGCGGCGGCTTTGCTGGCCGCCCTGATCGCCCGCCTGACCATCCTGTTGCCCGAAAATGTCCATGCCGGACTGCACCTGATCAATATCGCCCTGATGACCCTGCCGCTCGGTTTATGGGGCGGTGCCCTGTTGACGCAGCTGTATGGCAATATTTCCCAACCGGCCCGCTATTTGAATTCGATCGGGCTGGCGTTGGGCATATGCGCGGGCGGAGTGGTCCCGACGCTTGCTGTGGAACGGGTGGTATGGGGAGAGCAACTGTTGGTTCTGGCCGGAATTCCGGTGATCCTATGGGCGGTGACCGATGGCTGCCGACGACTTCGGAATGGGCGGGCAAGATTGAAATTGTTGATGTTTGCCGGTTGGGCTGTGGTGTTCGGGCTGTGGTTTTTTCATTTGGCGCAATTGATTTTGGAAAAAGAACTTGACGCCCGGCTTCCGGGATGGACGTATTTCCGTTCGGTGGAACTGCCGGTGGGGCGAATGTCGTTTTTCCGGGAGAAACAGGAACACGGGCAGCCCGGATACCGGATTTATCTGAATCGCCGCTTGATGTGGACTCTGCCGAATGACGCCGGGCTCTATTCTCCGGGGTTAATGCCGGTCATGCTTCAGAATATGCAGCCGAACCAGCGGGTGCTGGTGATCGCGCCGCCGTTTTATAACGGGGTGTATCTGCTGGCGGCCATGCCGCAGGTGGGGCAGGTGGAAGTGGTTTGTCCGTATCAGAGCCTGTTTGAATTCAGCCGGGAGAACGGATTGTTCGGGGTGCTGCCGAAGACCATTTATTTCGCGGCCGATCCGATGAGTTTCCTGGAAACGGTGGAGTCCGAATACCATGCGATCATTGTGATCGACCCTCTGTTGCCGGGAAGCCGGGACGAGGGAGATTTTATCGCTTTGGCGCGGACGAAACTGGCCCCGGATGGGGTGTTTGCCATGCCGGCGCCGCTCACGGAAAATCCGTTGCGGAGGTATTTCCTCTATACGGAACGCGTCCCCGGCTGTCGTCCGCTGATCATGGGGAGCGGACGGCCGTTGTTTACGGATGTCAGGGCACTGGGGAAGATACTGGACGACTTTACGGGAACATTCAATATCACGACGTTTTTTCCACCCGGGACGTTTGAGGTCCTCTACTCTCATTCGGAACGGCCGGTGGTTCCCGGGCGCGACTTCGAGGCGCCCACATCTGCATCCGTGTTCGGGCAGGTACTGTCCTCGCGGAGCCTTGCATACTGGCAGATTGCATTGTTAAGCGTGGCCTTGGCAGGGTATTTCTGGGTCCGTTTTCTGGGGGCGCGTCACGGCAACAACGCCTTGAAGTTCGCCGCGTTGGAAAACGGCGTCTGCGGCGCCGGATTCTTTTACCTGGCGATCATGCTGTTTGAATGGCGCGGGCTGATGCTGTATCAGCAGCTTGGGATATTGCTGGGTATGGGCGGCATGGTGCTGCTCGGTCATTTGCTTCCCCTGCGGCCGTTGCCGCGGATTCTGGTAACGGCAGTGTCATGTCTGTTGCCGCTGGTGATTTTTTACCGGGGCGGGGCGGAAATCGCGGTATTCGCAGGGGCGGTCGCCTGGATGAATTTTTCGTTGGGGTTGGTGAATTGCGAGCTTGACCGGCGGCGGACGGTGTTGGGGCCGGCGGAATTGTCCAAATGGTTCTTTGGCGGAGTTTTTTACGGATTTGCCGGGATTTTGGTCTTTTTATGTGTTGCCAATTTGCTGATCTGCTGTATAGTGTTGGTGGTGTTGAGATTGTTTGCGCTCGGAATGATGTTTGGCGCACGAAAATAGGAGTTTTGCGTGATGCGTTTTCTGTTGACGGTGTTGTGTCTGGCTGTATTTGCCTGTTGTTCGGGGCAGGAGCCGATGGAGAAAAGGGTCGATTCCGTGCTGGTGTCGGTCAACGGCAAGCCGATCTGCCTGATGGATGTGGTGAATGAAACCAGGCCGGAGGAAGCGCGTCTTTCCTATCTGCATAAAGGGAACCAATTGTATGAAGCGGTGCGCAGTTTGCGCATGAAAACGCTGGACGAAATCATCAAACGCTATTTGATTCTGGATGATTATGCGAAGAATCCTTATCCGATCCCTGTTCAACTGGTCGAAAGCATGCTGGACGACCTGGCCGTGAATTTCGGTTGCCGTTCTCGCGCCGAACTGGCGGTGAAAGCGAAGGAATCCGGTACCACTGTCGACGATTTGAAGCGGAAAGCGCGCGAGCGGCTGATCATTCAGTCGATGATCAACGGTTATTGCTACCGCAATATCCAGCTGACCCCGCGTGACATCCATGAATATTATCAGGCGAACAAAGATGGATTCACTCAGCCCGCCAAGGTAAGGCTGGCGGTGATTTACCTGAAAAAAGACCGCGCCGACCTGGAACGCTGCCGCCGGGATATCGAAGAAAAACTCAAACAGTCCGCGGAGAACTTTGTTCCGATGGCTCGTCTTTATACGGAAGGCCCCGGACCTGACAAGGGCGGCGACCTGGGGTGGGTTGAAGAAAAGGGATTGCGGCCGGAATTCCGGGAAGCGCTTGCTGCATTGGAGCCGGGCGGCGTATCGGAGCCGCTGATTACCGATGAAGGATGTTATTTCCTGCGCCTGACTGGCAGGGAAGCCGAAACGGTGCTGGATTTCAAGATCGCAGGCCCCCGGCTGTATAAGGAAATTGAAGCGAAAATGCGTGAAGATGCGATTAAGCAATATGTGGAAACGTTGAAGAAAGATGCGGTGATCCGTTACGGCGATTAAGTTCAGGGCGACGGGGGGCACGGTTGACCGGCGGCGTAGATTACTTTTTGATTGCAAATCGCTTTTCGGGGTTGATTTTTCATCGATCCGGGTTCAGGTTATAGTGGTTTATAAGAACGGGAATTTGAAATGTACATACCGATCACGGTTTTCATCATAATCATTCTGCTGGTCACGGTGCTGGTGACGTTGCTGACGCTCCAATACAACCGGGTTTTCAGGTTGCTGGATAAACTGCGTGAACTGATGCACCAGAAGGCGGAAGTCGGGAATTTCCTCAACAACTTCTCGCGCAGCCTGAAACGGATCGAAGACATCGACGATTCCATGGCCACCACGGCCCGCTATATTGCCGACATGATCGAGGCGGAATCCACCTGTATTTACGGCTGGGCCGACGACCGTTTGCGGGTCATGGGCATCTCGGGAGCGTATCCGCTGGTGCGCGGCGGCTCCGGCTATGTCATGACCAAGCCCAAATACATCATCGAACTGTTACGGCGCGAGAGCGTCAAGCTGAACGAGGGACTGATCGGGGAAGTGGCAGCCCGCCATGAACCGCTGTTTATCAAAGACGCTCACGGCGACCGGCGCCTGGCGGAATACGGTGCGAACGCGGATACGGTATGGTCGCTGATTATTGTTCCGCTGGTGCGCGACGCGGTGCTGACCGGCGTGATCTGCGCGGTCAATTCCCGCAATGGCCGGGCATTTACCACGGAACAGTTCAACCGCCTGCGCGGAATTTCCCCGCAGGTGATCCTGACCCAGAACGTGGTCAAGGCCTATTATAACCTGAGCGAACAGCAGCGGATCAACCAGGAATTGCATTTTGCCCGGCGGCTGCAGGCGGGGATGATTCCGCGCGAGTTCCCCAAATGGGGGAATTTTCAGATTGAGGCGGCTTCGCGCCCGGCCAAGGAGGTCAGCGGTGACTTCTACGACTTCATCGAGATCGACGAGGACCGGTTGCTGGTAGTGATTGCCGACGCCTGTGGCAAAGGGGTTCCCGCGTGCATGCTGACCGCCATGACCAGAAGTTTTATCCGTTCGATCGTCACGCACTTCACCACGCTGGAAGACCTGATGCATGAGCTGAACCGCAATTTGTTCCGGGATTCCGAAGACGAACTGTTTGTTACCCTCGCCTGCTGCCTGATCGACAAACGCAGCTCGTTGATCGAGTACTGCCGGGCGGGGCATACGGAAATGATCTCATTTGTCCGCAATCACTTGCGTTCGGTAAATCCGGACGGGACAGCGCTGGGAATTCTTCCCTCGGAGTTCGCCAAATTCGATTCGATCTGCATGGAATTCGAGCCGGGGATGGTCTATCTGCTTTTTACCGACGGCATTACCGAGGCGTTGAACAGCGATTACGAGGAGTATGGTGTCGTGCGGTTGCGGGAGCAATTCAAGGAGGCCGGAATCCGGCGGAAGTCGCCGAAGGAAATTCTGGAAACGATTCTGGACGACGTGGCGCTGTTCGAAGTGGACCCGGAAAATATTAATGACGACCAGACCATGGTGATTATTTCATCGCCATTTGAACAGTGAGGGCGGGCAATGGAGCATTTGGGCAAAATCCGGTTGAAAAACTTCAAATCGATCCGCAAGCTGGATTTGAGTTTGACGCCGCTGAACGTGATGATCGGCGCAAATGGCGCCGGGAAATCGAATTTCGTCGGCTTTTTCAAGATGCTCGAAGCGATCAGCATGCAGCGGTTGGAGGAATATGTCGGGCTGCAGAGTTCGTCGCCCGGGTTTTTCTTTTACGGCAACCGTACCTACGGAGTGGACTGCGAGCTGACCCTGGCACTGAAAGGGCAGCCGATGACATACAGTTTCATCCTGAAACCGAACAGCGATGATCAACTGGTATTCACGGAGGAAAAGGTCGTGCACGAGGACAAGAGCTACTCCCTCGGTTCCGGCCACCGCGAATCGCGCCTGTACATGGACTCCGGCAACAAAATCCGTAACAAACTCAGCCGCCAGGTCGGCGACCTGATCCGTCAATGGCAGGTGTTTCAGTTTCACGAAACGTCGCAAATACGTGGGACGCATTACATCCATGACAATCTGACCCTGCTGGGCAACGGCGCCAACCTCGCTCCGTACCTGACGGTGATCAAGGAGAAATATCCGAACCACTACCGGCGGATTGTCCGGACTATCCGGCTGGTGATCCCTTATTTTCGTGATTTTGAACTGGAACCGCTGCGGCTGGACGGCGAACGGAACCGTCTTGACTGGCGAGAAATGACATCGAACGCCCGTTTCAGCGCGGTCAACTTTTCGGATGGCTCCCTGCGCTTTGCCGCGTTGGCCACGCTCCTGCTTCAGCCGTATGAAATGATGCCGGCCCTGATTCTGATCGATGAACCGGAACTGGGGTTGCACCCGATGGCGGTACGGCTGCTGGCGGCGATGATCAAGGCGGCCTGCAGCCGCAGCCAGATTATTCTGGCCACTCAATCCAAAACGCTGGTCGATGAATTCAGCCCTGAGGATATCGTCGTGCTGGACCGCCAATTAGACGAAGATACCGGATATTTCTGCAGCTCATTCCGGCGCCTGGAGTCCACGGACCTGGAGCAGTGGCTGGAAGAGTATCGGCTCGGGGATATCTGGGACAAAGATATTTTCGGAGGGCGTCCATGAGTTTCACCGTGGTTCAAATCGTGGTGGAGGGTGAAACGGAACGCGATTTCGTCAAAAAAATATTGGGACCTTACTTCCGCCCGCAAGGGATGATTTTTCAATTCAACGTCTTGCATGGCGTTACTCGCTGGGGTTGGGAAAAAGTCCGTAACGAGATTGCCGGCTGTATTTACGATGATCCCGATTCGTATTGCACCACCATGCTGGACCTCTATGGACTGCCCGAAAATACGCCCGGCAAACACGGCGGGAAATACGATGACCCGTTGAAATGGGCCGGAAATATCGAACGCAGCATCAGCCGCTCGTTAAGGGAGCTGAACGAGCGGACGGGGCGTTTTGTGGCGGGCGGCCATTTCATTCCCTATGTCCAGGTGCATGAATTCGAGGCGCTGTTGTTCAGTGATCCATTGGCGATTTCGCCGAATGTCGACGGCAAGGAAAAAGACGCGGAGCTGATCAAAATCCGCGCCAGCTATCCGACTCCGGAACACATCAACAATCATCCCTCCACCGCGCCCTCGCGCCGTCTGCGCAAATTGTTCGGCTCGGCTTACCAGAAACCGCTTTGCGGCACATTGATTGCCGAGGACATCGGGTTGGAGAAAATCCGCCGCGAATGCCGCCATTTCAACGAATGGCTCACGCTGTTGGAAGGCATTGCCGCCGTTGAACGGCAGCGGAGAGAACCCGCTGTCAGCGGGCAAGCCCGGCGCTGATCAGCGCGATTCCGGCGGCGACCAGGATCAAGCCGGCAAGCAGCAGGAGAATCAAGCGGCGCAGGAGTTGTTTCCGGTCAGAGCTTTCGCGCCGCCAGGATTGTTCGGCGTACCATACCGGATTTCCGGCTTCGCTTTGCCACCAGTCCACGGCTTCGTCCGGCGTGAGCATGCGAACAGTGAATTCCACGCCGCCGTCCGGGAGCGTGCGAAACACCTGCCAGCAACGGTTGACCAGATGGGGCTGCAAGGTGATCCAGCCGGAACCGGTCCGGAAATCGACATACACCGGTTCTTTGGGGGGCCGGGCCAGAAGTTCAGATACCTCGACGGCATCGGCCGGTTTACCGGAAATCTGAATCTGTTCTCTTTCGTTTATCAATGAATCAGGCTCAAGAGGTATTGTCCGTAACCGGTTTTGCTCATGGCTTCGCCCTGTTTACAGACGGTTTCCGCGTCCAGCCATCCGTTTTCGAAGGCAATACCTTCGAGGCAGGCGATCTTGAGTCCCTGGCGTTTTTCGATGGTACGGACGAATTCACCGGCTTCGATGAGGCTTTCGTGTGTGCCGGTGTCGAGCCAGGCATAGCCGCGGCCGAGGCGTTCGACGGTAAGCTCACCGAGTTCCAGATAGGTCTGGTTGACGCTGGTGATCTCCAGTTCGCCGCGTGCCGAGGGACGAACCTGTTTGGCGATGTCGATAACCCGGTTGTCGTAAAAATACAGGCCGGTGACGGCATAAGGGGATTTGGGCTTGGCTGGTTTCTCCTCGATTGAAACGGCTTTTCCGTCGGCATCGAATTCGACGACGCCGAAGCGTTCCGGGTCGCAGACCCAGCAGCCGAAAACGGTGGCTCCCTGTTCGCGCCCGGCAGCGCACTGGACCAGATTCTGGAAATTGGCCCCGTAAAAGATGTTGTCGCCGAGTACCAGCGCCACACGATCGGAACCGATGAACGTTTCGCCGATGATGAACGCCTGCGCCAAGCCGTCCGGCGAGGGTTGCACCGCATAGGAAAGGGTGACGCCGTAATCGGAACCGTTCCCGAGGGTACGGATGAAAGCCGCCTGGTCTTCGGGGGTGGTGATGATCAGGATATCACGGATTCCCGCCTGCATCAGAACCGCCAGCGGGTAGTAAATCATCGGTTTGTCATAGATCGGGAGAAGCTGCTTGGAAATGCCCCGGGTGACGGGGTGCAGGCGAGTACCGGCGCCGCCGGCCAGAACGATTCCTTTCATTTGCCGCTTCCTCCCAGGTTCAGTCCGAGGCGTTCGCGCTGGTAAGAACCGTCCTGAACCCGTTTACACCAGGTGTCGCGGTGGCTCAGGTACCACAGGATGGTTTTGCGCAGCCCGGATTCAAATGTTTCAATAGGGGTCCAGCCGAGTTCGCGTTCGATCTTTCCGGCATCAATCGCATAACGCAGGTCGTGCCCCGGACGGTCGGGGACAAAAGTGATTTGTTCGCGGTAACTGCTGTGATCGGTACGCGGATAGAGGTCATCCAGCAGGGAGCAGACCGCTTCAACGACTTCAATGTTCCGCTTTTCATTGTGTCCGCCGATGTTGTAGGTTTCGCCGATCTTGCCGGTGGTCAGGACGGTGTAAAGCGCCCGGGCGTGGTCTTCCACATACAACCAGTCCCGGATTTGCTGTCCTTTGCCGTAAACCGGGAGCGATTTGCCCTCCAGCGCGTTCAAAATGATCAGAGGGATCAGTTTCTCGGGGAAATGATAGGGCCCATAATTGTTGGCGCAATTCGTCACCAGCACCGGAAGTTTGTAGGTACGGTGCCAGGCGCGTACCAGATGGTCGCTGGCGGCTTTGCTGGCGGAATAGGGGGAACTGGGGGCATAAGGGGTGTCCTCGCGGAAGAGGCCATCCGATTCGCCCAGGTCGCCATAGACTTCGTCGGTGGAGACATGGAGAAAACGGAACGTCGCCTGTTTGTCAGCCGACAGCGAATCGAAATATTTGCGTACGCTTTCCAGCAGTTGATACGTGCCGTTGATATTGGTCTGGATGAATTCGCCGGGGCCGTCGATCGAGCGGTCCACATGTGATTCCGCGGCCAGGTGCATGATGGCGTCGGGACGGAATTCGGCGAACAGAATATCCAGCCCGGCCCGGTTGCAGATGTCCAGCTGGCGGAATTGGAAACGGGGCGATTCGAGGACTTCGCCAAGGGACTCAAGGTTACCCGCATAGGTCAACTTATCGACCACGCAGATTTTGTGAGGGGTGTCGTTAAGCAGCATTCGGGCGACAGCCGACCCGATGAACCCGGCTCCGCCGGTAATGATGATTTTCACTTTTCACTCCTGAGTTCAGCGATGATATTCCTGAGGTTGCGTCGCCAGTGGATCGGGGTGATCCCCAGCTCGTGCCACAACGATGTTTTGTCGAGTACCGAATAATAGGGCCTGCGGGCGGGAGTCGGGTAATCGCTGGTATTGATCGGTTCGACCCGGCCTGCGTCGGGGGAAAGAATGCCGGCGGATTCGCCTTCTTCGCGGATCGCCAGCGCGAAATCGTACCAACTGGCCACTCCGGCATCGGTACAATGAAAAATTCCTGTAAGCTGCGGGCGGAACGCCAATTCCCAAAGCACCTGCGCCAACGTGTTGGCCCCGGTGGGAGTCCCGACCTGGTCGGACACCACCCGCAGGACATCGCGCTCGGTCATCAGCTTGAGTATAGTCTTCATAAAATTGCTTCCGACGGCGGAATAAAGCCAGGCCGTGCGGACGATGGCGCTGTGCTGCGGGAGAATATTCCGCAGTTCCTGTTCGCCCGCGGCCTTGGTCCGGCCGTAAACGCTGAGCGGATTGATCGGATCGTTCGGACGGTATGGGCGCCCGCTGTTGCCGCCGAACACAAAATCGGTGGAGACATGAAGGATTCGGGCGTGGTTTTTGATGGCGGCATTGGCCAGATTGGCTACGCCGATGCAGTTGATCCGGTAAGCGGTGTTCTCGTCGCTTTCCGCTTTGTCGACGGCGGTGTAGGCAGCGGCGTTGATGATGAGTCCGGGTCTGACGGAGGCGATGAAATTCATTACATCATCGGGTTTGGTAATGTCGAGAGTATCGACGTCCACATAAAGGGCGTCTACTCCGGCAGGCGCCGTTTTTTTGAGAGTGGTTCCGAGCTGTCCGTTGCCGCCGGTCACCAGGATTTTGAGTGTGTTCATTGATCAACCCTTGCTGTACACAAAGTTATTATCGGCCCCTGCCAGAGGAAGCAGGACCGTGTCTTTTTCCGATAAAATCGGTTCGCCGGCCCCCCAGTCGATTCCCAGCGCGGGATCGTTCCAGATGATGCCGCCCTCGGCTGCCTTGCAATATTCGTTGTCGACTTTATATTGAATTTCAGCGAACTCGCTGATGGCGACGAAGCCGTGGGCGAAGCCTGCCGGGACAAAAATCATCGTGCGGTTTTCTTCGGATAGTTCGACTTTCAGCCACTTGCCGTAATTCGGGGACCCTCTGCGGATGTCCACGACCACATCAATGATCGCGCCCTTCAGAACACGGACGAGTTTGGCCTGGGCATGGGGGTTTTTCTGAAAATGCAATCCCCGGATGACCCCCCGTGCGGATTTGGAGTTGTTTTCCTGTTGGAATTCGCAATGGATACCGGCTGCGGTGAAGTCGGATTTCTTGTAGGATTCAAAAAAATAACCGCGGCCATCGTGAAATATCTGCGGTTGAATCAGCATGACATCATCAAGAATGGTTTTTCGAATGGTAAACGGCATACGAATTCCCTGTTAAATATACACTATCATTATATCATTGTTCAAAGCTGATTTCAAGGGCGCCACTCGAAAACAGCCACAATATTACCCCGAACAGCGCCATCAGCAGTACGAATGTAATGAAAAGCAGAAGCGAGCGCCAGTTACGCACCAGAAAGAGCCAGATCTTCCGGGTCGGTCCCGGCGATTCGGCCGTCGTGGCATAACCTCCGATATAGGCGAACAGGTCTTCACGCAACTCATTGACGCTCTGGTAGCGTTTATCCGGGTTCTGCTGCATGGCTTTCATGATGATTGCCTCCAGTCCGGCCGGAACTGGGCGCGGCAGATTTTTGACCTTGTTCGGCGGCGTGATTTCTCCCTTGATCGTACTGATCAACATCTCTTTGACGTTGCCGGAGGGCAGGGGGTTATGATGGGTGAACATGGCATACAAAATCGCTCCAAGCGCATAAATGTCGGATCGCCGGTCCTTTTGGCTGTTCAGCCCGGCGGCCTGTTCCGGCGCCATATACCCAGGAGTACCCCGGGCGATACCGTCGAGTGTGGCCCCGCTGGCGATGACCGGCGGTTCATCCTCATAGGCGGGGTGATACTTCAGCATCGGATTGGCAAGGTTATCGGTCGTGCCGATGTATTTGGCCAGTCCCCAATCGAGCACCAGCACTTCGCCGAATTCACCGATATGGACGTTGTCCGGTTTCAGGTCGAGGTGAATGACGTGCTTGGAGTGGGCGAACGCCATGGCGTTACAGATTCGCATGAACACGAACAGGAGGCGTTCTTCATTATATTTGTTGGTTTCGTATGGTTCCTTGTCCCGGAGTTTGCGGAGCAGAACCGAGAGCGTGCGCCCTTTCAACAGCTTCATGGTGAAATACGGTGCTTCGTCGGCGTCGATCCCGATGTCGTGAATGGGAACGATGTTCGGATGCTCGAGGCGAGCCGTGATGATCGCTTCCTGCACGAAACGGTACAGATCGCTGACGTGCCGTTCCTGTGCGTCCGGCACCGACGCCATGGCTACACGGCGCCCGGTATCCCTGTCGATGACCTCGGTCACGGTTTTCATGCCGCCGAAGCCGATACTTCGGATAAAGCGGTATTTGCCTTCCGGCTGGCGGCTCAGAGAACCGAGAGAAAAATTGACACCGAGCTGGATATCCGGCTCGGTGCCGAGAATGATTTTTTCCGTAATCGTCTCGTTCTGCTCCGCCTGATCTTTCTGCTCCATCTCATACGATCTGTTGAGGAGAAGCTGGCTGGTCCGTTCGTCAAGTTTGATTTCGAATTTATCGGTATTTTCCAACGAAATCCCCCGGGATGGCGGTTATTTCTCTTTATCCCTGGCAAACTTGAGTTCCGGCTTGCTGATCCCGCGCACCACGTCGCCGGTAATACGGCATTCGGTCACATTGCCGAGGGACGGGATATCGAACATGACGTCCATCATCAATTCCTCGAGCAGTGAACGGAGCCCGCGCGCGCCGGCTCCTTTGCGTTCGGCGATTTCCGCCAGCGCCTCATAGGAATCTTTGGTGAACTTCAGTTTAATTCCTTCCATCGCCAACAGTTTGGCGTACTGGCGGGTGACGGCGTTCTTCGGTTCGATCAGGATCTTGACCAGGTCCTCGCGGTTCAGCGGAGTGAGTTGGGCAATCACCGGCAGACGGCCGATGAATTCTGGAATCAATCCGAACCGGACCAAGTCTTCGTGCTCCAGATGCGTTTCGCTGTGGCTGATGCTGGCCGGAAGCGCCTCCGCTTCCTCTTTGCGGCGGTTGAACCCGAGAATCTGCTTGCCGACACGGCGCTGGACGATTTTTTCCAGCCCCACAAACGCGCCGCCGCAGATAAAGAGAATATTGCCGGTATCCACCTGCAGATATTCCTGGTTCGGGTGCTTGCGTCCGCCTTTCGGGGGAACGTTCGCCACGGTGCCTTCCACGATTTTCAGGAGGGCTTGCTGAACGCCTTCGCCCGAAACGTCGCGGGTGATCGATACGTTTTCGGTTTTACGCGCAATCTTGTCGATTTCATCCACGTAGATGATGCCGATCTGGGCTTTCTCAATGTTGTAATCGGCAGCCTGAACCAGGCGCAGGATGATGTTTTCAACATCTTCGCCGACGTAACCGGCCTCGGTCAGAGTCGTGGCGTCGCAGATGCAGAACGGCACATCGAGCAAGCGGGCCAGTGTTTTGGCCAACAGGGTCTTGCCGCTGCCGGTGGGGCCGACGAGCAGGACGTTGCTTTTTTCCACATCCACCTCGGTGAATTCTTCTCCGAGGCTGTTTTCCACATAACAGGACTGAAGGCGTTTATAATGATTGTGCACGGCTACCGACAGGATTTTTTTGGCCTGTTCCTGACCGATGACATAACGGTCGAGGACATCCTTGATTTCCCGCGGCTTGGGCACTTTGAGCCGTTTGACCAAAGCGCTTAATGCGGACTCGTTTTTACTGCGCGCCGCCGGCTTTTTCTTGGGGTCTTCTTTGGGATTGCACATTTCATTGCATATTTCGACGCAGGAGCGGCAGATCGAAACGCCGTTGCGGCTGGTAATCAACCCGCCCGCCTCGGTGTTTTCGGCGTCGCGCCCGCAGAACGCGCAATGAAGATGTTTATAGTTGTTGTCGTTGTTGTTAGCCACGATCAATACCTTGTCATTGTTTGGATTCGGCGCCGACGACAGAGTCTACCAGGCCGTACTTGAGGGCTTCTTCGGCGGACATGAAGTTGTCACGGTCGGTATCGACCTCGACCTTCTTGATCGGTTTGCCGGAATGCTTACTCAGGATTTCATTAAGCATCTTGCGCAGGCGCAGGATTTCCTGGGCCTGGATGCTGATGTCGGCGGCAGTTCCTTCCGCGCCGCCCCACGGCTGGTGGATCATGATCCGTGCGTTCGGCAGCGCGAAGCGTTTGCCCTTGGCGCCGGCCGCCAGAAGGACCGCGCCCATGCTGGCCGCCTGACCGATGCAATAGGTCTTCACATCGCAGGAAAGAATCTGCATCGTGTCATAAATCGCCAGTCCCGCGGTAATGGAACCGCCGGGGCTGTTGATGTACAGATCGATATCCTTTTTAGGGTCTTCGGATTGGAGGAACAGCAACTGCGCCACAATCAGGTTGGCGATATTGTCGTCAATCGGAGTGCCGAGCAGGATGATACGGTCCTTCAGCAGGCGCGAATAAATATCGTATCCGCGTTCGCCCTGACCGGTCTGTTCCACCACCATCGGCACCAATACTGAATTTACTGCTTTCATGAGTTTCTCTCCTCTTGCTTGCTAGGGGTTGGAAGAAGCGCTTATTTCTGCGCTTCTTCTGCCTTTTTCACCAGGAACTCCATCACTTTGCCGACCATCAGGTCGAGATGGATATCTTCGATTCCGCCGTTCTTTTCCAGGATCGAACGCAGTTCTTTCTCCTTGTAGCCGTAATACTTGCTCATGCCCTTGATCTGGGCGTCAACTTCCTGCCCGTCAACGGCGATTTTTTCCTTTTCGGCGATCTTGCGGCAGACGAACAGGCGGCGGAGTTTTGCCTCGGCTTTCTGGCGGGTTTCTTCTTTATGTTTTTCGACGTTGTCTTTGAACGCTTCCACATCGTCATCGCTCTTGACCAGGTCGCGGGCGAGATTGCGGAGTTCTTTTTCATTTTCATTGTTAAGCATGTTCGGTGGCAGTTCGAAATTGCCGGCGGCTTCGAGGAGCTGCGCCATACAGGCTTCGGCCGTTTCATTACGCTGTTTCGACGCCATTTCCTGCTCAACCGTGCCTTTCATCATTTCACGGAGCTTGTCGGTGTTTTCGAGGTTCATCCGTTTGGCCAGTTCCTCGGGGCCGAGCGGCTGACGGCGCTGAACAACGTTCACATGAACTTTGTACTGGACCTTCTTACCGGCGAGCTCTTCGTCACGGTAATCGGCCGGATACTCGGCGGTGAATTCGTAGTCTTTGTCTTTTTCCGCGCCGGTGAGGGCGGCGATGACGCCGGGGATCATTTCAGGTTCGCTCAGCCAGATCCAGTTTTCTTTGGCGTTCACCTGGCGGACCAGGGCGGGGGAGGCTCCTTCGGCGAGCTCGAAGTCAGAGGTATAGTTGACCTTGAGCATGTCTTCTTTTTCGGCCTTGCCGTCGATTTCGGCGTAGGAACCGTACATTTCGCCATAGCTTTTGATGCGTTCGTCAATCATGGCTTCGGTGATTTCTTCCTTGGCCACGGCGACTTTCATGCCGTTGTAGTCGGGCAGTTCGAACCGGGGCGCCAATTCCATGGAGATGGAGAATTCATAATCGCCTTCGGGCGTGACGCTGAGCGGATTCTTTTCGGCCGGGGCGCCCCAGGAGACGATGTCGAGGGTTTCATCTTTCTGGAGTGATTCAAATGCCTGTGAGAACAGGCGCATTTTCAATTCTTCCAGAATATCCTTTTCATGTTTACGGACTACGATATGGCGCGGGGCTTTGCCGCGGCGGAAGCCGGGGATGTTGGCGCCGCCGGTAAAATACGAAGTCACCTTGGCAAGTTCATTATTCAGATCATCTTTGGATACGGTGAAATCAAAACGCTTCTGACAAGCTTTTAAATCTTCACTTTTCACCTGAAACAGGTCGGTTGCGTCTTTCTTAGCCATTTTCTTTCCTTTTGTTTCTTATCTCAATCAAATATGTCAAATCCGTTTGAATATAAAAATTTGCGTTAAGTTGGTTAATATACAACCCCATTATGGCTTTTTCCAGATGGGAACGGGACAATTTTCGACATTTTGTGAATGTATGAAATTATATTGAAAAATCATCGTTGACGGTGTATACTTATGCCAAATCACTAAAAAGCAACAGGAGACCCCTTATGCGGAAAACAGCGTTAGTGCTGATGTCGGTCCTATTTTGCCTGACTTCGATGGCCGCTCAGGTCGATGAAATTTTCAAAAAACTCGACGAAAAGAGCGAGCAGTTCAAAACCCTGCAATACCGGACCGCTTATCTGGACCGTGACGACAATATCATCCCCGGTTCCGAATCCGTCACCAGGATGATCCGCATGAACGGCCGGGTCCTGATCAACCATGCCGCGAAGATCGCCATGAAGGATCAGACGCTGGAAGTCGAGGCGCTGATCACCCCCGCCGGTACCTATACGAAGAAAAAGGCGGGTGAATTCACCCAGTACGACCAGAATAGCACTTCAAGTTCGGTCTATGTGGGAATGGTTTGCCACGGGATGGTGCTGAACGACAACGCCAATTTCACCTATACCGTCCTGCCGGACGAGGAAGAACGGGGAATGGCGATGTGGGTGGTGGAAGGAATTGCGAAGAAAAAGTCCGCCAATCCCGCCACCCCCGCGCGGGTCGTTTGGAAATTCGACAAAAAATCCGGCTTGATCGTCCGTACCGAGGCATTTAATTCCGAAAACGCCCGCATTCTGCGCGGCCGGGTGCACGATATCCGGATCGATGAAGAATTGAACGAAGCCATTTTCAACCCCGAACGCTTCCGCGAAAAGCAATAAGCTGACGGCGGGCACGCCGGGGCGGGGATGAAACCGACGGAAACAGGCAGGAACTTAAGGTTCCCGCGCCGTTTCGTCAAAGGCCTTGATTAACGGATACAGCAGATATTCGATGATGCGCCTGCGGCTGGTTTTAATTTCCGCCTGGACTTCCATCCCGGGAATCAGGCGAAAATCATTCGGCACATTGTTCAGTTTGCCGGACATCGTCACGAGTACGCTTCGGTTTGATGATTTTCGCATCCAGATTCATTCTGCAAACTCCTTTTTCCCTTTGATGCTTTTAATATAGCACCTTTTGTTAAGTTTGTCAGATGAAATCGTAACTTCTACAACAATATAAATTTCAACAAGTTGTTACATAAGGTACTTTTTCGTGCTTTTCCGGATCCATTAATATGTTTTTCCCACGTTTTGTCTTCATCTTCGACTCCAGTAATTTATGTATCTTTTCATAGTTCTCATCCTGTTTTCGGTGCTCCCAGGTGCTGGTATATTCCCAAAAGTCCAATGCAGTTACTTGGTTATTGAATTTTATATCCGGGTCTGCGCCATAATCAAGTAATAATTTAATAATATCTGTGTGTTCTCTATAACTGAGACATTGAATCATCAGCGGAGTCATTTTTTTACCTTTGTATATAACGCCTTTATTCGGATCGGCCCCATATTTCAACAAAACCTCGACCACTTTTCTTTTGGATATATATTGCTCTTCTTCGCAACAATTCGCACGTTGAATTGCACTGGCGAGAGGAGTCGCCTTATAGCTTTCGTTTCCGTCATATTTATTGGGATTAGCTCCATGTTTAAGAAGCAAACACGCCATCGCAACATCAGTTACACTCATTAATGGTACATTGGCGTTAGGTTTGGCTCCTTTCTCCAATAGAAATCCCGCCATTTCATATTTGCCATGTATTACTGCGGATTGCAATAGCGTGTGACTACGCCACCCCCAATTGAGTCCCAATATTTTCTGGGTCTCCATGAATTCTTCTCCTTTTGAAATGTCATCTATAAGCAACCGACATAATAAATCTTGATTGGCGCTACGCTCGTCATACTCATTTTTTATCAAAAGTAAGCTGAGACATATAATGCCAAAAGCTATGCCAATGTTCATTATAAATCGAAATATTCTGTGGTTTATCATTTTATTCCCTTAAACCAATTTTCTAAATATCTTCCAGAGTTTCCTAAAACAACCATATTTGGTCGAGTTCGACTAAAAATGTATCTTTCTCTCACCTCCAAGGGTTGACGGTAAACGCCGCCGTGCATGGCGGAGGTTTGCCTCTGCGCATTATACGCATAGGCGGTGACGATGCCTTCGGGCGAAGTTTCAGTGATCTGGCGTCCGAGCAGGTCGTACGCATACGAAACGGTACGTGACGAACCGGCGGCGGATTGCGTCGCCGTCAGGGGTGTCCCTGTGCGTTCAAAGTTCTGCGTACACTCACCATCACTCCATTTTCCTCATGATCGCTGCCGGTCTGCCGGTTGAACTCGTCGTAAACGTACGAGGTCGTACCCAGTGCGCTGTGGCTGCCTGTCGTTAGCATACCATTCGACTGTTCGTTTGTCAAGGTGGCGCTCTGAAAAAAATTCAGGGCGGTTTCCGTGGAATTGGAAACTGTCCTGAGATGAATTTGTAGCAATAGCTGTTTATTTACCTTTTGTAACGAAAATCATTCAAGAATGGCGAAAAAAAGAAACGAATATCCAACAGTAATTTTTTTCTGTATTGTTTTTTATTTTGGGTTATTTCGTTTTGGCTGTTCATTTGCATTTTTCCTTGTTGTTGTTCTTGGATTTCATGGATAGAGAATGTTTTCCCGGATGACACGATCAGGGAAAACATTTTCAGATGCATTTATTTACCTAAGAAATAGCAACTGCATTTAAAATCAGCATGAGAGCTATTCAGAAAATGTCGAATCAATAAGAATTTTCCATTCTTTTGTCAATTTTAACGGTATACGCCTTGTAGCTGGCAGGACAAAAATTTCATGAGCCAGTGATTTATCAATTACCGTCTGGAGCTCTTTTTGTTCTTTTTCATCTCTTGCATAGAGGATTTTACATTTCTGATCGATCTCTGTCCCCCAGTAATCCTTATCACGATCTATTACTAGATAAGCAAACTCATAATGCGCGTCTTCCGGACTGCCATCAGGCTTTCGACATTGCCGGGCTGTTTTCTCTCTTTCCGAAAGCGGAAGGTCTGATCCGTCTGGTAATATACTTCTAATTGGCAAAAAATATTCAGGATCATTATTCGTATAAATCTCATAGGAAAGAAAACATCTATCCTGATCGAAATTAAATACAAAATAAGCCAATATCTGAGGATTCTTTTTAATGATTGACGGTATTGTGATTTTGACTGACGTCTTCTTCTTATTTCCCTTGAAGTCATCCCAGGAGACCAGGTTTCCGGCATTTCCCACCGATGCCCAACTGCTGGAAGGCAGCCGGGACGCCATCCGGCAATCCGGGCGCGAAGTCGATGAAGCCATTTTATGGCATGAACGGGGTGACGGCTATGCGGCATTGTCGCAAATTTTCCGGCATGGCGTACCGGATGCCATCATCATCTGGGGCGAGCAGGGACCCGGATTGCAGCACTATTTCGACCGTCATCCAAAGCTGAAGCGCCCTGCCATCATCACAAAAGAAAATTATGCAGATGAATTGACGGACAGTTTCCCCAAATATATTCTGCCTGCTAATTCACCGCAAATATCCCAATGGGTTCAAGAAGCAGTTCAGGATATTGATGTACAGCAATGACAACACCGACCTCCTTCCCTCGTCGTATATCTACAAAAACGGCACCGGCAGCGGTAACGGTTATGTTCACTGGAGTTCGATGGTCACCGGACGGAACGAAATATCGTTCAAAGATACTTCGTTCGCCTGTTCAAGCCTGAACATCGCGGACGCCGCCGCCGGAACCCAGGGCGGATGGTTCCCGAGCTTGCCGGACAAGGATGATCAATCCGCGGTAATTGCTTATACGGCGAACGCAATCTTCATGCCGCGGCGCAAATTCGCGGACCCCGCCGCCAACGGCAACATGGGATTGGTCAAGATAACCGCCGCGGTTGCTCCGGCATCGGAGATCCTGCTGGCTGAGTTCACGTCCGACCCGGCTTTGATTCACGGCAGTTCCACGGCCGGTGGTGCGGCGATCAAATCGCACCGTCCGACCAACGGGATTTCCGACGGTGGCAGCACCTGGGGCGGTGGCGAAGTCGGTGACAACGCCAACCCGAAAATGCTGACGATTGCCGAAGCCAAAAGCGCCATGGCGACCCCCGGCGGGCACCACATCGCCTACGTCGGCGCTGACCGCCACAACGGACGCAGCAACTACGGTTTCGTGGATGGGCACGCCGAATCCCTGACGCTCGAAGAAACGCTGACTCCCGATAACTTCCGCTGGGGTAAGAAGCTCTACTCTCAAGGCGGAGCTCCCGAAATCACGAAGTAAGGACCCTCTGGAGCGGCTGCCGGCAATGAATCATCAAATCCCGGCAGCCGTTCTTCATTTCCCCATCAACAGATAATAATCACTTAAGGAATTATAGATCATGTTAACAATGATATCGTTTTTGACAGGCACGGTCGCCCTTGGCGTGCTTTTCTGGGCGCGAAAGCGTCAGCGGGATCGGAAAAAAGTCCATCCCATCGTATTTGGAGTCGCCGGCACGGCGTTGGTCGGGGCATTGACGATGTTCGTCGCGGGGATGCTGAAACCGGCTCCTTCGATAACTGCGGCCGACCGTGACCGGTTGTTTGCGGCCCACGGTTATGCCGCGGGCAAAAAGATCGCGGAAAAATACAAAGAAGGGGATGTGGTCGTCCTGATCCCGGATTCGGAGATGGAGACGTCGCGCGGCGTGAAACTGCTGGATGCGGTAAAAACCGCACTTGGCAAAGTATAGTACGCGAATCGGTTTGCGCGGAACGTTGGAAATAGTTTGCGCAAATAGTCAAGGATTTGCGTAAACTGATTATCAATTTTGAAATCGAAAATCAGGGCAAAAAAAGAAACGGTTTACGCAAAACGTCATGATCTTGCGTAAACCGTTTATTTTTTATTAATTATTTCTTATCATGCTTATTATCAATACAATAAGTCTTTCTGTCGTCGAATTCCTGGCGCTTGCCTTTGTTCCAGTTGTTGATGGGGCGGAAGTAGCCGCAGACGCGGCTGTATACTTCGGTTTTCTGTCCGCATTTCGACATGGATCACCTCATTCTTGAACAGTTGAACTGGTGTTCGTTATGCCGTCAGCAGTCACCGACAAGTCTTGCTTGGTCGCTAGAATTGTTTTGGCGATACCATCCCAATTTTTCTGATTCGGCAGGGCTGAAATTGCCCCCTTGTCGGATTTGCCGGCAAAAAGTTTGACCGTTGGCGTCGGATCCTCCAATGTGGCGGCGCTGACGCTTATATACGCCAGCCAGCCGCTTTCCCAGGCAATGACTGTTTTTTTTCTGGTGCTTTCCGTCAAGGTTTTAATTACCGATTCGCCGGACTGCGTTACCTTGGCGATAGAACCGTCTTCGCGATACTCGGTGATCGTGGATTTGGTGGCACTGAAACAGCCAGTCAAGAAAAACGAGAGGGCAAAGAAAAACGAGAAGCGGAAAAATTGTTTACGCATTTTAAACCTCCAATAGTTGAAATTGTGTGATGTCTGTGTCCCGGTAGCCACGCCAGCCGAAGAGCTGGCAGAGCAGCGCCAGCAGCGCCCCCAGGGCGGTCTGCTTGATGAGGTGTCGCCAGCCTTTATCCTGTCTGAATGCGCAATAGAATGCATTGACGGCCATCCGGGCGTTGGCAATACTGAAATGCAGATATGTCCGCGGCTGGAAAGCGAATTCCCAGTCATGGATCAGCGCGTCGGCCTCGAAGTTTTCCAGCAGCCAGGTGACCAACTTACGGAATCTCGGGCTCCAACGGTCCGGCCCGATGCCATTATAGCAGGCTTGTTTGACTTTAATGCCGGCACGGAAAAAGCCAGCCGGCGCACTGAGGCCGCAGACGTCAATGTCTCGCAGCAGCCGTTTGATGTGATCCAGGTCATAATGATAAAACATGATATCTCCTAATTGATTAAAGTCAACGTCGGAACCGCGCCCATGCCGCTGCCGGCGTTTCGGACCGGTTCGGAAATCTCGGCGACTTTGGTGCTGCCCTGCCACTGCTCGTAGACCTCAATGATTTTGTAGGTGCTGGTGGACGGGTTCAGGAATACGCTTGGCCCTACCGATTCGTACCAGTCTATCCGGGTCGTTATGATCCATGCCTTGATCACATAACGGTATTCCCCGGCAAACACCACGTTCCGGTCAACAATCAGTTCAAAGATATTCACTCCGTTGCCGTTGTTGAAATAGCGTCCGAATTCAAAATCGTATTCGTGTGCCGGGTCCCTGTCGGAGTAGTCGTATTCTTCCTGCTTGAAACATGAATTATACCCGCTCATTCCGGCCCCGTCCAGTTCAATGGCGAACAGGTCGAGTAAATCGTATTGTATATTCGCGTACATTTGCGGAGAGGCGATTTTTGCCCTTGCCGCCGCGCCGGGAATCCGATACGGTTTTTGCCTTTGAAGGTTGAACGTCTTGCCGCTTCCCCACGATTTTCCGTGCAGATAATCCACCAGGTCATTCATTGCCTGGCGGGTCAGGGCGTTGCCGGTGAAGTTATATGTGGTCAGGGGCCATGCGTCGGAGGTTTCCGGGATTTGGATAGCGCTGAATCGGCAATCGACGGCGCTGAATGTGGCGTTTACTTTCTGGTGATAGTTTTCAATATTTTTCAATATCCCGGATGCGGAATAAACTGTGGAAGTAGCGTGAGAAACTCTGTATGCCCGATTCGGGAGAATCAGATTTGAACAATATCCGAATATGAATTCGATATTATCCGATTCGCATTCAAGGGCCAATTCCTCTGAGAATGCACCGCCGTTGTTTACATCCACTCTGACGGTGCCTGTCGTGGCAGTCGGTAAAATTTTAACGCGGGAAACATATTTCAGGGAGCTGTTTGTCCTGGGGCAAAATTCAATGGTATAATTGCGAATTCGATTAATATCAACCAGTACGGCGGTATCCGGTGAAAACCGGAAATCAAACGGGGCGCCATCATGCAGCAAGTCAGGATAAAAATTATACTTGAATGAATTCAACGAGGTGAAACGGCTCATATTCGGCGGATCGAGCGCGATGATATTATCAAGAAGCGCCTGCTGGGTTATTTCGTTGGTTGCTGTGGCGTGGACTATTTCAATAGTCTGTAATTGACTTTCGAGTATCGCCGGGATTTCGATGGCTATCGCGTTGGCGTATTTCAGGCCGGTGATTCCGGCGTAAGGGCCGTACCATTTGGGGTTGGCGACTTGCGTGGTCAGTTCGGTTCCTTCGGCAACGTAGCAATCGCCCAACAGCATATCGGTGCCGGCGCAATACACGGTCATGCTTCCATCTGGCGCGCCTTTTTCCATTTTGAATGTGATAAAATCCCCATTATAGGAAATCACTTTCCAATTTTTACTTTCAAGGATCGCCGCCATTGCCACGCCGTTTGCATCAAGGGAATGCCCCACCAGATTTAAAAGTCCGCTCTCCTGTATATTGTCCGGGTCGGCGGTCAGTTCAGCCAGTATACTGTTGACCGTGGCATTGCTGTAACCGATCCCGTAGCCGCCCATCACCGGCATTTCGATGAAGTTCAATGTTTTCACGGTATCGCCGAGCGTGATATCGGGCGCGATCAGGCTTTCACCGGCGCGAAAGTCGATGCGCAAGGCGGTCAATGCCACGCCGTCGATATGAATTGTCGTCGTATGCTCAAAACAAGCGATATTCAGCGAATTGAAATACCAGCGCAGACGAACCGTATCACCGACCGGATTCAATGAAATTTCCAGATCGTTGCTGGTCATCCTTTTCCGAATGACCTCGCTGCCGTCATCAAGCATGTAATGGCTTTTCCTTTTCCCGCTGCAAGTAAAATAGACCTCCTGTTCATGGCCGGTATTAGTCACAACCAGCGTATCGGTGGCGGGAGGGGGAGCATATTTTGTATCGAAAAAAAGAAAAAACATTAAGGGGTCCATGATGTCACTCCAAAGGGTGAAAGCGGAGGGGGATTGTTGCCCCTCCGCGTATTGAAAGACTTACTTTTTGAAAAGGTCCTGGCCGGTCAGGCTCTTGTAGCGATAGCCGACGAAGCCCATGAAGCCTTTCCAGTCTTCAACGTTGGCGTCCGGCGCCGGATAACGGTCTGCGATCGCCTTCAGGAAATCGGCGATTTCCGCGTTGTCCACAATACCGGCGTAATTGGGCCGGAGGATCGTGGTCAGCGTCTGCGTCGCGGCGGCCGGGGTCGTGATGAAGGTATCCAGGAATACTTTCTTGCCGTATTCAAAGATTTTGGCGCGGTCCTTCATCGCGTTGGCGGTGTTCAGGGCATTGCTCCAGCGTTCGTATTTAACCGCCAGCGCCAGTGCCTTGTCGTACTGCTTGTCGCGATGATAGGACGACCAGAGCTGATTGTTATACAGTTCCTCGTTGCCGACTTTGACGATGGCGTCGGGCAGGATGTAGCGGTTGCAGAGTGCCACATACAACGCTTCCTTGCGATTGGACGGATCATAGTCTGCCTTCCACAGTTCATCGATTTTGTCGTTGATCTGCAACGCGGTCGGTTTGGCGACCTTGGCCGCGGTGAACCGGTCCGGAATCAACTGCAACAGTTGAGCGTAGTTATCCGCGGCGTCTTCGTTGATTGCGGCGTTGATGACGTAGTCTTTCCAGACGGCCATCGCTTCGGCGGCATCCGGAGTTTTGGCGGTGTTCTTTTCGCGATAGATGTTGTAGAGGCGGGAGGCTTCCGTGCGGTCATAGATCACAGCAGCCGCTTCTTCGGCAAATGTTGCGATTCCGATTCCGAGGCCGAGGCCGATGAGTGCGAGACAAGTCCATTTCTTCATTTGTTGTTTCCTTTTTTGGGTTCGTTTCGCGTTTCACGCGACCAGCGTTTCCGCCGCTGGACCGCGTCCGGGCACGGCCCGGCGCGATGGTTCTTTATTACTTGAGGTGATTTTTTGAAAGGCAGAGATTATCAATGCCTTTGCCGTTGTACATTCCATTGCTTCCATCCCCGGCCAGTGCTGCCACGACCGAGAACCCTGCTTTCAGAAAGCGGTCTTCAAGTAGAAATTGAATTCTCTCATTTACCTCCTTGCTTCTGTTGGTGTTGTTCCGTGAAAGATAATAAGCGGTTTCGCCCTGGATCAGACTGATTAGCGGCAGTTTGTCGCCAACTTTCCTGCGAACCTGACGCAATGCCTGTTGCGGATCGATCGACAGGAAACCGAGATTGATCACCAACGCGGCGTTGGCGTTGGCCGGAATGTTGATGTATTCGTGGTATTCGCCCTCCGCGTGGGTGCCGTTGTACCCGAAATAGTATTCGCCGATGAACGCGATGTCCGGATTGCCCGCGCGAAGGCTGTTCATGGTGAATTTCGTCCAGCCGTCTTCCGGGATAAACAGATGAATGGAAGTGCGCCGCCAGCCCATCAGGAACGCTTCCGCGTCGCGCGCCAGGGCTTTCAGCCCGGCAGCGAAAACATCCGGATCGATATACGTGGAATTGCTCAGGTAGTCATGCGTGGAAAACGACGTCCTAGCCGCCGCGCGAATCATGGATGAAGCAATCGTGGATGAAGACCTGGCGCCCATCATTGTTTCGGTACTGGACCTGATCTGTGACGGCTGCACCGTGAAAGGTCCACAGCGTGACCGTCTGATACTGTTGCTGGGAGCGCTTTACCACGGGGCGGAGTCGGCCATTCAGAGCGCGGCATTGATTATCGCGGAAATACACGGCTGCGACATAACGGAATTACTGGAAGATTAAGCAACGCGCATATAATAAAATATACAGGGGAAAATAGATCAATGAAAAAGTGTTTTAAGAAACTCGGCGGGGCGTTGCCACAGGTGTCGAAGCGGCTTATAGCAACGGCCGGAGTGATCTGCTATCTTGTTGCAGGTTTCAATCAGGCGGTCCTGGTTGCATCCGATGAGTTCGACGGAAAGCATGATAAAGCCGGCGCGTTCGGAGTTGGTGAAAATAAACAGCTCGTCCGAGTAGATCAGCTCGGCATAAAGCCGGACGGCTCCGGAATTGTCGCCGGCGCGATTGAGGAGCTGCATGACCGCGATGGTGCGCAGCAGGTTGATGGTGAAGCGGTCAAAGCGGCGGTGCCAGCGGACATACCCCTTGAGCAGCCAGTATACGAATGCGATCGCGACAAGGAACTCGAAATTATTGTCGGCCCAGACGAAAAACGATTTCAGGAACTCGAAAAAATGATCCATAAGACTTTCCTGTTTTCGATTTTTTTGATTCTTGTATCGAGAATGCTTTCACGTCGGTAAAATATCATACAGCAGGAAAAATGCAAATATTCCCGCATATCATGTGCGGCAATAAAATAACCCAAAAACAGGAGACAGGAAAATGAAGAAAGAGAACTTTTGCCGGTCGGCGGGAATTGAAGGCGGTTGCGGCCGCAGTCCGGAGAGCGTGGCGTTTTCCGCTGTCGTGGCAACGGTGTGCATGGCGGCGCTGCTGGCCTTTATCGTGGTGATCGGCATGCTTCGGTTGTTCGGGGTAATCGGAGGTTGACACGATGAGCAGGCCGGAAAAGATGATCGAACAGGATTTGCCGATGGTGGTGCCGATGAACCGGCGGCGGTTGTCGCGGCGGGAATGGCGGCTGCTGTACCGCGTCGTATCGCTGGCGCTGGGACTCGACGCCAGGCATCTCGACGGCGCGGAGCTGATGTACCTCAATGACCTTCTCGATAAGATTGAACCGTTGAAAAAGAAAAAATGCCTCCGGCGGGTCCGTACGACGGACAGCGATCGGACTGAAGGAGATTATTGAATTGGCGCAGGGGCTGGTGACAATCGGAGATTTGTTTGAGCTGGTCCGTACGACGACCGAAACGTCGGCTTCGGACGGCGATGGACTTACCGGAGCGTTTCCCCGCGTCGAGAGCGACGCCGACGCCGATGTTCGAAGCGGCACGTTGCCGCCGCTGCCGGCGTTGGGCTGTCTGGTCGTGGGAATGGATTTCACGGCAAAGTATCCGAATCGTTGGCGGACGCTGCGGGCGAGATATGCGCTGCCGGATTTGGACCTGGAGGAACTGGCGGCGGTGTTAGGGATCAGCTTGGCGACGGTGAAGCGCCATTTGAAGCCGGTCAATCTGGGGGCGACCGTCGTGGAACTATTTCCCGCACCGTCAGGTGCAGTCCTTCGCCGTCCGAGGCCGACGTTTCGTCCGTCGCACGGACACACGGTGGAGGATTATCTCTGGAAAGAGCGGGCCGTGACATTGGATAACCTGATGGATTGCCTGGAAGCGGAGACGTCCGCACCGGCGGAGACGTCCGCACCGGCGGAGACGTCCGCACCGAATGACCGTGACGGCGAAGACGTCCGCACCGGCATTTACGAGCTGTCGACGCCGACGCTGCGGTATTTTGTCCTGGCGTTGGATTTCGCGGCGCGCGAACCGAAGCGGTGGAGAACCATCCGGCGGCGGTATTTTTTGCCAGACCTGTCCCAGCAGGAACTGGCGGTGGTATTGGATATCAGTCGCCAAACGGTTTGTTCCCACCTCCAGCCGGTGAAGCTGGCGGAAACGGACGAGTTTTTCAACAAAGATTTAATGACGGAGGAATTGTGAATGATTAAATTAGCGTCGAACATACCTGGAGTCACATCTGGTGCAATACCAGATATTATCGCCGACTTCGATTTGACTGGGTTTCAGTTTTTGAACTTTGAAATCGCGGAGGCATTTGGCGCAAACGCGGGTTGTATAACGTTTTTTAGGATTGCCGTCATTATGAAAATAATATCCATCGGTGGAAAGTTCAAACAGTTCCAGGAATTTCTCAAGAGCGGCGGCTCGTTCCGTTTTCTGGCGAAGTCTTTTCTTTTTGTTTTTCTCATCGCGTCTCTTCTCGCGCCGCCGGCAGCTTGCGGGAGCGACGAAAAGACCAACGCTTACTCCGGTGAGAAATCCGATACACAAGCCGGCGAGCACCATAAATACCTCAGGGGGGATAAAAGGTTCGATAATTTTCAGCGTTTCCATCATGCCTTTTTGTTCCTGTGCGGTTTTGGGGGCTTGTCTATCGGTCTCCTGGCCGGGTTATGGTATGGAAATAAGATAGCATCGATGCAGGAAGAAATCAAACCGCATAATGGTGAATCCGAGGGTACGGAATAATGATCAGATCGTTACGGAAATTGAATCATGAAACGGCGTTGATCCGCCACCGGATTACGTCAATTGGAAATGAAAAAATGACCATTGAAAATTATCGGGAGAAACTGAAAATGCTGCGGATGCGGATTGAGGATTTAAGCGCGGTGTCGGTGCGGAGTGATTTGCAGAATGAGCTGGAGGCGGTTTGTCTGCACGACTGGACGTTGAAATGCGGTTATAACGAATGCGGCGTTTGCCATAAAATAAAAGTAACAAATTAAGGAGATTTTCACCAATGAAAAAGTTTTATGATTATGGGCGGGCGATAGCGGCGCTGGAAGTATTGGAGGCTTATGGACAGGCAGGATCAGCCGTAGTGTTGAAATCTGCTGCAATAATCCGGGAATACCTGGACGCCAATCCGGTGGACCATGCTGGAGTGGACAGTGGACAGTTGACAGTTGATAATGAAAAGCCAAAGTTGGGGGTATTCAACGAAGAAGTAGAGGCAGCGCTGGCTGCTTTGACGAAGGTTCTACGGAACAGGCCTGATCCGATCGCTACATTTGTGGGGCCCGCCTTGTCTGATAAAAAGCCGGTTGAAATACCGAAGTCGAACCCGTCCGAGGAAAAGAATCCCGAAGCGGTACGGCCTTACAGTGCCAGGCACAAAAAGCAGGAACGGGCCAGGCTGGAAACGGAAGGCACTGGGCCGTCCAAGCGGAAAAATAAACTGGCGGCGGTCCGTACGACGGACGGCGATAAACTACCGGCTACCAGGCCGACATTCAATAAGGCGGAGCTGAAAGAACAGTTTGCCCTGGGCGAATGCGCGACGGTGGTCGAAGCCTTGGAAATGGCGGTGGAATTGATGGGCCGTGACGGCGTCTGCGCGCTGATCGGCTGCGATCCGCGCCCGCTGGGCCTGGCGTTGAAAGGCGTCCAGACCAGCAAACGGATCGCCGAATTCATCGAACCCTTATTGCCGAATCTCGGCTGAGTCCGTACGACGGACAGCGGCGGCAACGTGCCGCTGCGAGACACTAAAATAACAAACGCGGCGGGTCGTACCCGCTGGAGGGAAAATAATATGGCGATTGCAAAAGACACACGGGAATATCTGGCGATGACGGTGGCCGACGCGGATAACATTCTGCTCCATCTGGCCCGGCTTACCGCCGAGCTGAAACGGAGACGCGCCGTCGCGGATAAAAAGAAAGCGGAGATTGATCTGGCATTGGCCGCCGATACGGCGGAGCAGCAGCGGGAATATGACGTTTTGTATGAGCGCCTGACCGAATACATCCAGGCGCACCCGGAGCGGTTCATCCGGCCCTGCAAGCATCCGGTCAAGGGCATTGGAACCTATGGGCTGGAGATCGCGCCGGACAAACTGAAAATACTCGACGCCGAACAGGTCTGTAATTTTTCCGATGCGGACGGCTTGATGCTCTATGCCCAGGTGAAGCAGGTGGACAATGCGGCCGTCAAGCAGACGTTTCGCGATGGGGTCACTGTTCCGGGGGCCAAATACACGCCGCCCGGCAAAGTGCCGAAAATCAAGATTGATGACAGCTACATCGAGCAGCAGCTCAAAGGATAAAAGGTTGTGCCATGACTTTCGAAGAGATACACGATAAAATCATCGCCGGCGGACGGGCCGAGTCGCTGGAAGAGGTCAGCGATTCGCTTAAGGTCCTGTCGCGTTACGGCGTCAAAACCGACGCCATGATCGCTTTACAGCTGGAGGAATCAAAGCGCCTCCGCGGCTCGAAGGGCTGGGCGGCATGGGCGGTGGCGAACTTCGGAATCGCGGATGAAAACACCGCGCACCACCGTTGTGCCATCGGCGCGATGCTGTACGACATGCGCGACGCCAATATCACTTTCTTTAAAAGTCTCATGCAGGTGGAAATCACCAAACTGGAAGCGATCCGCCCGATTCACCACCAGCGCCGGATCGACGCCCTGGTCACGTTTCTGAAAGTCAACGCCGGCTGCATGTCCGAGAGCCGGAAGTACATCCGCGCCCTGGTTGCACAGCTGCTGGATCCGGACGGTTCGGCGGCGGTGCAACCGCTCCTGGCCTTGCAGTTCGATCCGCTGTCCGGGGTGGTCGAAGACAACGATCTCGACCGGATCACCCGCTCCACGCATTACGATTATCTCGGCGCGATGCTCCTCACCGAGAACGGCCTCAAACTGTGCAAGGCCGCGCTCCCGAAGCTGGAGGCGGAATCGGAGAAATTCGATCTTGACGAAGTTGAGGACCTCCGCCGCGATGTTCTCGAAGTCGCCCGCCGCCTGGAGCTGGTCATCGACCACAAAACCACTTTAAAGCTCACGAAGGGGGATCATGAGTAAGTTTACCGAACGTCTGATGCGCGAACTCCAGGCCCGGAAAACAGTGTTGCCGGCACCACAAAAATCGATGTTGCCGGCACCATTAAAGCATCCGGTTCCCGCCTCAACACAGCCGGAAAATCAACAAACGGTTTACGCAATCACGGCCGGGGCACAGGCTGCCGGTCCGCTCTCCATTTCGTCCGCGCCGGCCGCGCCGCCGGCATCCCGCGAGGCACTGATCCTCCGTGACGAAAAAGTCATGTTCGTCAAGGCGGCGTGCGACTTCAAGGCCGCCAATCCGAAAATCAAGATGGAGTCATGCTGCGTGCTGGTCGCCGACCGTGACCGGGAGATTTTGCCGGAGCTCCACCGTCAAAAACTGCTCGGCGGTCGCCGCGCCTACAGCAACTTCCGCAACTGGACCGAGGGCCGCCCCGAGCGTCCCGCTCTCCGCAATCCCGCCACCGGCCAAATCGACTATTCCCGCGCTGACCTCCTGCTGCCCGCCTATCGCAGCGGATTCCAGGAGCGCATGGAGGGTGACAAGCGTTTCTGGACCGCCCTCCGCGCCGCATTTCTGCAGGAGAACAAGACGAAACTCACCAAGCTTTATCGCCGGACCGCCACGGACTGGCTCAAGCGTGATCCCGAAATCAAGCTGCCGTCCCTGGCCCAGGTCACCCATTATTATAAGCAGCAATATCCCGAGCGCTTCACGGCCATGATGCGGCGCGGCGAGACCCATTATCTCCAGCACTACCGCGACTACATCGAGCGCGATCCCGATTCCATCCAGCCCAACCAGGGCTGGGTCGCCGATACCCAGAAGTGCGACTTCATGATCCAGTCCAACGGCAAGGCCGTCCGTCCCTCGATCTGCGTCATTATGGACATCAAGAGCCAGCACGTCATTTCCATCCAGTTTACCGCCGACGCCGTCAACCACCAGACCATCCGCAACGGCCTCGCGCTCGGCATTGTCCGTTACGGACGCCCTCAGTATTTCCTTACCGACAACGGTACCGACTTTCTCAAGGACGGGTTCACCGAGCCTGTCCTGCTCAACTCCGGTACCAGCACCCAGTACGCCCATTCCATCCTGCGCGAGCTCGACATCGAGCACCGCAAGGCCGAGGCCTACAATGCCCGCGCCAAGATCGTCGAACGATTTTTCAAGGAAGTGGCGGAGTATTCCCGCGAAGCGCGCGGATACCTCGGCAACGAGCCGAAAGACCGTCCCGCCAAAGCCGAGCTCTGGGCTCGCTCCGGGAACTGCGAGCACCTCATGAACGAATACGCCGCCTGTGAGTTCATCGCCGGAATCGTCAATTCATATCACGCGCTGCCGAGCCACGGCAAATACCTCAAAGGGCTCACGCCTGCCCAGGCGTTCGCCCCCGGCCTGCGGTTCAGCAAGCCGGAAATGTCGCTCGACGCACTCTACCGCGCATTCCTCATGCCGCTGCCGGAACCCCGCATCGTCGATCCCCGCGGCCCGTCCGTCCACGTTTCCCGCCGCCGCTACACCGCCGATCCCGAAGGTTACGCCACGCTGATCCGCCGCGACGGCAAGCCCGTCATGGTCAAAATCGCCCCGTTCGACACCGAGCATGTTTTCGTCTTCGACCTCGACGGCACCTACATCTGCCGCTGCACCATCCCCCCGCTGGTCCCTTATTTCGCCGAATCCCACGCCGAAAAGAAGTTGCTGGCCGCCGAGATCAAGCGCATCAAACATGCGAAAAAGCAGCTCCGCACCATGGCACTGCGCGAAACCGGCGGCTTCGAGCGTCTCGATCCCCAGACCATCATTTCCCTGCCGCCGGAGGCGTTCGAAGGCAAGCCCCCCGCCAGGCTGCTCGATTCCCGGACGTCCGTCAAGGGTGATACGCACAACCCGAAAATTTATGTATTGCCGGGCGAAGTCGGTGCGACCGACAGCGAAACCGTCGCCAATCATCGAAGCGGCACGTTGCCGCCGCCGGCCGATTCCAAAAAACGCCGCCGCCGCCAATTGTCGCAGGACATCGAAAACCATCTGCTTGCAACCAAACCCACGGCCCGGGCGGCTATCGCCGACGAGCCGGTAAACAACCCGAAAAACAGGAGAAAAATCGATGGGAACCACATTTAAAGAACTGCCCCCTCTCTACGAGAACGTGATCACGCAAAGGATCATGAACAAACTCGGCATCTGCGACAAACGCAACATGCTGACCCTCATCTGCGGGGAAACCGGACGCGGCAAATCCCTGTCCGCGCAACACTGGTGCGCCGCCAACCCGCGCGCCATTTACCTTCAGTTGAAGGCCACCACCACCCTGGCCGGGCTCCTGCGGCAACTCGCCGCCGCCACCACCGGCAAAGCCAAAGGATCCATCCAGGAGAACGCCGATGCCGTCGAGCATTATCTGCTCAACAACGACGTGGTGCTGGTTATCGACGAGGCCAATCAGCTGCTTGCGCCGCCGTCCCTCAGCGCCCGTAAAAAGAACATGGAATATCTCCGCCTCAATATCTGGGAGCAGACCCAGACTCCCGTGGCGCTGATCTTCACCACCTACACCATGGGCGAGTTCACTCACGGCCAACTCGGCACTTTCCTCGAACAATTCATCGGCCGCGCCCAGAACCGCCTTGATATCCCGCCCCGGCTGTTCTCCGTTTCCGAAATCGCCCCCATCGTCCGCCAGTTCGCCCCGAATCCGTCCCCCGAACTGATCGCCGCCGCCATCGAAATCGCCTCCGGCATCGGCAAGCTCCGCTCCCTGGTCGCATACCTGAAAATCGCCAAAGAGCTCGTCGAGGAAAATCCGGAAAAATACACTTTCGACGGCGATTTTCTTCTCGAAGTCCAGGACCTTTATACCGTCGGCGACGAATGGCCGGAAGATTAAGAGGGAGGATTAACCATGCTGGATAACAAACAATTAGGTGCGATCCATATTGCAAAAAAAGACGCTGCCCTGACCGATCTGGAGTACCGGAATCTGCTCTTTGAGATTGCCGGTGTGACCAGCGCCAAATACCTGAGCGAGGATGGTTATCAGGCTGTCATGCGCGCGATCCGCGATCGGCAATACAGTCCGCCTCGTCAGAAATTCGAGCCGCCGCAGACGCCGCTGGAGAAAAAGGTCTGGAAGCTCTGGTATCTGATCTGCGATTATCTGCCGGAGCGGGAACGTACGGCACGTTATCTTTTCGGCTTCATCCACCGCGTTGTCAATGATCAAAGCATACAGGTGCTCTCGGACATGAACAACAAGCAGTTTCACAAAGTGATCGAAGCCCTGAATCACCGCTGGGCCCAGGAAATCGCCCAGGACAACGTCAACGCCAAAAACAACGAAGTCCCATTTTAAGGAGTGAACCATGCCGAAAACCAAAACACGCGCATCCGAATACATCCCGGCCGCCGAAATCCCCTGGCTGTGGAAATATTTTCCGGCCAGCAAAAAGACCGCGGCCCTGCCCGTGATCGGACACGAACTGGTGAAAATCAGTAAGGAAATCGGCCGTCCGGTACAGGACACGTTGAGTATCGTTTACAACGAGGTCCACGTCTACCACCAGGACGCGGTCGCGGAACTCCGCCGCCGCCTTGACGCCGATCAAAGCTACCTGGCGAAACACCGCTACGAGCCATTAGGTTTCTAAACCCAAAAGGGAAAACACACATGCATAACAGTGACATTGAACCCGTGCCCGGCGATTCCGTCTATATCGGATCGGTTGAGTTTGCTGTGGAAGAAATGACCCACAGATGTGATGGGTGCGAAATGCCCGATGCATTTTGCGACCGGTATTTCCGTTGCCTGGCAGAGGCCCGTTCCGACAGCCTGGACATAATTTTCAAAGAGAAAACTCCCATAATCCAAGGAGGGCACATGACATAGCAACATCCCTTTCCCGATAGATGAGCGGGAGAGATAAGAGCCGGCAAGCTCTGTCACTCCCACAGCCTGGTGATTGTCGCACCGAAACCGTTTTTACCGCCCAATGATGGATCATATACGGTAATACTTTAAAACGGTTTGCGCAATCACCAGGCTTTTTATTTTCCCAAATTTAATAATGAGGTATCCATGACAAATTCAACTCGCGCACCTTTTCCCTGGTTCGGCGGCAAAGGTGCTCCTAAAATCAAAAACGCTATTTTAAAGCTGCTGCCGCCCCATGACTGCTATGTCGAGCCGTTCGGCGGCGGCGCGTCCATCCTGATCGCGAAGGAACCATGCAAAGTCGAGGTCTACAACGACGTCAACCGGGCGGTGGTCAACTTCTTTCGTGTAATCGCCGATCCGGATTACTTCGGCAAGTTCATGGCGCGGGCCGCGCTGCTGCCCTACAGTCGCGAAATGTACGAGGAGTTTCTGCGCACCTGGCCCGCGATCCATGACCCGGTCGAACAGGCCGTCCGATGGTATTATGTGGCGCGTCAGAGCTTCGGCGGACAGTTCGGCGCATCCTGGGGTACCGGCATCACCACGAGCTGTACGGACCGCTGGAAATCGAGTTTTGAAAACCTCCCGAAAGTCCATGAACGCATCCAGCAGGTCCAGATCGAATGTTGCGACTGGCGCGACATCCTGAAGCGGTTTTCCGGGCCGGGCTATCTGGCCTATTGTGATCCGCCGTATGTCGCCGGTACCAGGAAAGCAGGTGGCTACGAACACGAACTCAAAGACAGCGATCACGAAGCGTTGATCCGCACGTTGATGAATTATGACGGCGCGGTTGTTTTAAGCGGCTACAACAGCCCGTTGTACGCCCCACTGCTCGATGCGGGCTGGATCATGGCGACGGTCGATGTTACCTGCGCGGCAGCCGGACGGACCCGCGCCAGCGGACTCCAGGGGCAGGGCAATGTCAAAGCCAAACAGCAGCGCGTCGAATGCATCTGGCGCAACCCGGAAGCCATGCGCCGATTCCGCTGATCCAATCCCTCCACACTCACGCCCTGGTCTAACCCGCCAGGGCTTTTTCATGCCTGCGATCCGGACTGCGAACCGGACGGCGCACCAAACCAGCACACCGACAGAATATATCAAATTCGTGGCCCCGCACACCAAAAACAGGTTCATTTGCGTAAACCAAGGGGCCAGCCAAGTGCACCTCAGAACACCTGAGAGCACCTGCGCATACCTCTTCTCATTCTATACAAAGAAACCGGCGTAATTTCGCTTCCGATCACCCCGGCGCTGTCTTTCAAGTACAGTCCTGAAGATTGCCCGACGTTCAACGATTTGGTCCGGGCCGAGGATTACAATAAAATATTGGAACAATACCGCAAGGCGGCGTATGTGATTTTCGCCGCCGGTCTGCCGCGTGACGCCGCCTCTATGAAACTTTGGAAGCTGTCGAAACGCCCGACGGTATTCGTCCTGAATGGTTCCAGAAAGTTGGACCCGGTACTGAAAAGCCGCTTGATTGCCGGTTATACGGCGTTGAATGAAAAAGCGAATTTCGATGACTTGCGGATTCCCGGAAGTTATGAGAGCGCCTTCAATACGCGGTTTACGCTGGTGACGGCGGAAGACTGAAAACCGCTTTCCGTTGTTTTTAATGTTATTGCCGCCGTGTGCAGATTTTATTTTATGGTTGGAAAAACTGCACACGGCGTGTATCATATTTGACAGGCCGGAAGAATTTTGACGAAATCCTGTAGTTTCGAACAAAAAAATTGCAATTTTAATTTGAATAAGCCAAAAAATACATTATTATAACCACAATGTTATTTACATTCGGATGTCAGAATTTTGAAAAATTATCAATATGAGGTCATGTCATGAGAAAATTTTTGATGGGAACAGTGTTTGCGGCAATCATGCTTTGTGGTGCTGCGACTCAGGCGCAATGGGTGGATAAGCTGGCGTTGTACGTGCCGAACCGGATTCTTGATATTCTGGATACGTTTACCCTGAACATCGGGGTCGGCCCGACTCTCCGCGCGGAACTCCGTGCCACTCATGCATTTCAGTTCGGTGCCGGAGCCGGGATCACTGCCAAAGCCATCAAAGATATCAACCGTCAGTACGGTGGCGCTCTTGAAAATGGCTGGCGCTGGTCGTTCAGCTGCATTCGTGGAGCCAGCTACGAACGCCGCAATCACACCCGCTGGGTTGAGCCCTATTTCATCGACGATATCGGATTCCCCTCTCCGATGGCCAGATATTTTGACTATCACAAGGGCGCCATCGATTACTGGGAATTCGGCGGTACTCTCGGCGCCGGCCTGGTTGAGGTCGATCTTTCGATTCACCCGATCGAAATGGTTGACGCTGTGCTTGGGCTTGTCCTGATTGATATCAAGGGCGATGATCTGACCTTTGAGAGTTTCCAGTAATCGAACTGGATAACCGAATACCGGGGGTATTTCACCGCAGGGGTGCGCCGATGAAATAATGGAAAAATGTCGATTTTTTTTTTAAATATGTTT
>ENA-UOOH01000597-UOOH01000597.1-fermentation-metagenome-genome-assembly--contig:-NODE-597-length-40360-cov-32.767870_pt1 | contig 40360 bp, 38 predicted proteins | sample MGYA00245778_ERZ724025 | MGnify/ENA primary metagenome ERZ724025 (study PRJEB28704, sample SAMN03018313) | fermentation metagenome | biome: anthropogenic terrestrial biome; feature: soil; material...
CCCATATTTTACAAGGCCTTAAGACATCCTATAGTCATTTGATACTATTTCATCATGATCATTTTCTTGGATGAGCTGTATTTTCCGGCATTCATTCTGTAGAAATAGACACCGGAGCTTACAGGACGGTTGTTATTGTCGGTACCGTTCCAAACCACGCTGTGTTCGCCAGCGGTTTTTTCTTCGTTAACCAGACGTTTTACCAATTGTCCCTTCAGGTTGTAGATTTCTACGCTAACGGGACCGGCTTCTTTCACGCTGAAGCGGATAGTAGTTTCCGGGTTGAAGGGGTTCGGGTAGTTGCCCTTCAGTTCGGTTTTTACCACAGGAATTGTATTTTCATCATTGGGAGATCCGCCATCGCTGTATACGCCAACGTTGTCCAACATGAAGATGAAGGCGTCGTCCGATACACATTGGATACCGATAAATACACTCTGCGTATCGTATTCAGAGAGATCGTAGATGTATTCGGTCCAGTTTCCGGGCACTTCTATGGGAGTGGGTCCGGACACAAATTGGAAGAGTTGCGGAATGATTGTTCCAAAAGTAGAAACACCTACTCTGAACATTTCCGGGCCATACTGAGTAGTATAACTCTTCGCATAGAGTTTGATGCTGCTGTTTGTGCCCAGGCTTACGCGGTTGGTGATCAACCAGTCTTTATTGGGAGGATTGACAGCAGCAAAGCTGGCGGCAAATTTGTCTCCCTCATAAGCGGCCATATCTTCGATTGGAGGCACGGTCGCACTCGGATTGAAGATGGTGTATGCCATAGCACTACCACTGCCCGGGAATGAGATACTTTGGAAGCCATAGGTTTCTGAAGCATCCTGGTCCAGAGTGTTCCACCAGCCGAAGGTAGTAGCGAAATCCTCGTATTCTTCGAAGCTATCCATAAAGACTTCTTCGCCGAGTACCAGATTCACGTTCACATCGATGGTTACAGGAGAAGTTTCACCGGTATTGTAAACAGCGCTGACGCCATATACATAATCGCCATTGGGCAGATCATTGTCGGTGTAAACCGTAGTTTCAGGATTATTGATGCTACCAATGTGTTCTCCATCACGATATACTTCGTAGCCCAGCAATACTGCGCGGTTGTTTCTGGTTACTTCGACGCGTTTAGCGCCAAGAATACCGGTAGATTTGGGCAGAGGAGCTTCGTTGATGGGAGAAAGGGTGATGGCTTTCAAGTTTTGATTTTGAGCTACCATACCCTGGATCAACCAGTTGTAGGGCAGAGGAGGATCTGTGATCTGGGTAAGAGTGGTCCAGCCACTGAAGTTCATCACATTACCCTTACCTTCTACTACGGGGCCTTCATCGCAACCGGCAGGAAATCCACCCTGGGTATTGATGCCATAACCGATCCAGAGCTGCTGTCCTGCCTCTATATTCACAGGATTGCTGAGGATTACCGTGTTCCAATCTTGCACTGTGACACCGCTGACTACCTGACTGTGAACCAGAGAGCCCGGCATGGTAGAGGTGCCGCCCGTCCATATTTTTGCGGTATACACGGCGTCTTCAAACATAGGCACAAATTTCATTTGTACCAGAGTTCCACCAACATATTCGGTGAGATCACTGGCTTCAAAGCGGTGTGCCACATCGAAATTAGCCGCGGCGTTGGTGCCAATGCTGTTGCCCAGAGCTGCATCGTTGTTACTCCAGGAAATCCAGTCACCGGTAATCGGCGGAACGGGGCTGGTCCAGCTTAGATTTACATCGTTACCTTCTACGGTATAGGCCAGATCTTGAGGACCATCGAGTTCTTCTACAGTTACTTCTATCATGTTTGAAAGTTCGGAATCACCACCGGGATATGCTGCGGCGAGAGTGTAGAAGTAGGTTCCATAAACAGGAACGGTATCTACATGGCTCAGAGCAGCAGGATCATTGATGGTGGAGACCAGGGTTCCATCACGGTAGAGTTTGTAACCGTTCAGTTCACGGGTGACGGTTCTGCTTTCGCCGGATACCGCCAGATCACCTGCAGGCCTGGGAAGCGGAGCTTCCACGATGCCCTTGGGAGACTTACCGATGGCACGATTGTAATCTACGTAACCTTGGATTGACCAGTTGTATACGAGTGACTCATTTACTTGACTAAGAGTGGTCCAACCGCCGAAGTTCATCATGTTGCCTTTGCCTTCCACGGCAGGGCCATCGTCGCAACCGGCAGGGTATCCGGTAGTTGTGTTTACACCATAACCGATCCAGAGCTGACCCGTGGTGGGAATGGAGATGGGAGTAGTAAGAAGCACATTGTTCCATTCGCCAATAACGGGAGCATTGACCACTTGAGAGTGAATCATTGAGCTGGGTTGGGTATTCGAGGTTCCGGTCCAGATCTTCACCGTGTAGGTGCTATTTACTTCGTTTGGTACAAACTGGACGTTAGTAAGAGTGGATCCGTGGAGTTCCGCCAAGTCATTGGCATCATAACGGTGAGCCACGTCAAACTCAGCTGCACCGCCTGTGCCGATAGCATTGCCTATGATAGTGGGATCGCACCAGGTGATCCATTCTCCACTGGGAGGAGGAGTGGGGGCGTCCCACGCCAAATGCACATCCAAGTTCACCACATTGGTCATGTGGAGGTTTGAGGGAGGATAGTGATCGTTTGGCAATTCAACGGCAGAACCGCTGAGGCTGATATTGTGTGCTACGCGAGCCATGTTGTCGCTGACAGTAAGCGTGGCGGCGTGTTCACCTGCAGCTGTGGGAGCGTAGTTTACTGTAATATTGAGGGTTTCTGTACCGGTGATTTCGACAGGCAGAGTGGGCAAAGTGCCCAGGCTCATCATATCGCTGCCGCTAAGGCTGATAGCGTTGATGATGAGGGTGCCTTCGCCGGCATTGGAAATGCTGAATTCCTGACTGGCAGTATCGCCTACGTTCAATTCGCCGAAGTTATGTTCGGTGGGAGTGATGGCAAAGATCGGATTCTCTATCGGATCACCTTCAAATACGGTAACGTTATCCACATAGAGATCGTTGTCGCCATTGCTCTCGGTGGATTCTGCGTAGAAGGCGAAGTATTTGATGCCGGATATACCGGTAAGCGGAATGTCGAAATCTGCGCCGGTGGCGGGAATCGCGTCCATGACGTCCGCACTGCCGGTATTGTTCCATTCACGCAAGATTACGGGGTTGGTCATGTCCGCACTGTCGCTCATGATTACCAAGAATCTGTCGTCAGCCTGTTCGCCAATGCTTTCTGAAGGATTAGAGTTGTTCCAGTCAGTTAGGCCAAGACTTACGCCAAGCACATAGTTACCTTCAGGAACGTTTACCGGCGGAGTGATCAGCCAGCCGTAACGGGAGCTACCATAGATGTTTATCTTGGCCGCGTTGTTTTCGACGGCATCATATAGCCAGTCGCCACGGTTCCACTGAGAATAGGTGCCGGAAGCATCAGGATACAATCCGCTCTTCTGGCTCCATTCAACCGGTACGAAAGGATCGGCAGCGGTGGTGCCAAAATCTTCCAACCAGGGGAAAGTGGAGATAATCGGATCATAGCAAGAACCGGTAAGGTCGATTGTGATCTCTTGGTCACCGGCAGTCACAACTACGCTTCCGGTGTGGTCGCCCACTACTGTAGGCAAGTAAACCACGGTGAAGGTAGTGGATTCAGCGGCTGCCAGAGACAGGGCGGTGAAAGGCTCTTCCAAAGCGTAAGCATCACCGGATACCACGACGCTGCCAACGTTCAGGACGCCGGCGCCGCTGTTTGAAATGGTGAAACTCTTGCTGTGAGGAGTATTTATAATCTGACTGCCAAAGTCCCAGCTGAGAGGTGTAACCGTCAGAATGGGGTCTGTGGGCAGATCAGCAAATTGGAACATGGCATTAGGAATGTAAGCCAGCAGTGTTCCAACCGGAGGTGCTGCAGGATCCGGATTTGTGCCATCGTTGTAATAGCGAAGACTGCGATTACCGGTTACAGCAGTGCTGTAAAAGTAATAAGAGCTGCTGTCATAACCGGGAGCATTCTCATCAACTGCAATCACCAGGTTGTCTGTGTTGTTGTATACAAAGGGAGAATCGAGAGTAATCTCAATCCAGCCTTCAACAGCGGGAATAACCATGATACCGGTGAAAACCTGAGTCAGATCATTCAAAGGAACCCAGTTATCTGTGGAAGCAAATTCCGTGAGAGCAGTGTGGCCCATATAAACGGTCCAGTCGTTTGTATTCACAGCTTCACCGCCGCCATTCCAATAGTACCAGATCTTTTCGATGCGTTGATCTGCCATATTGAGCTCGCTCTGCAGGAAGATGCTTTGGCTGTAGGTGTAACCATAGTATGGGTTTACAGGGATGGAATTATTGGCAGTGCCATTGCCGATAATTACTACGCCCAAAGGCATGCCTTCGGCTACCAAAGGAACTTCAACGGTGGTTTCTGTCTGCACATTTGCGATAGTAAGCGTGGCAGACAAAGGTCCTTCAACGCCGGCTGTGGCGACGACAGGCAGACTAACGGTCTGACCCGCAGCCAGAGCGGCAGGAAGGGCTGTGGTGTCAACGCTGAACATCTCTGCATTGGTGCCGCTAATAGAGATTTCGGTGGCGTCAATATTGAGGATACCACTGCCATTGTTTCCCAGGACAAGAGCTATCGGAGCAGAGGCTACACCTTGGGTGATCAAGCCAAAGTCCATATCGGCAGGACTTACGGAAAGCATTGGTGCACCGGGAACCTCACGGACAAGCACGTTATCCACAAAGAGATCGTTGTCGCCGTTGCTGACAGTAGATTCTCCGTAGAAAGCAAAGAAACGAGTTCCGGTGATGCCTTCCAGCGGGAAGATCACTTCAGTGCCGGTGTTTGGAATAGCGTTGAAAACGCGATCCGAACCGGCATTGTTCCATTCAGCCAGAACAACAGCATCTGTCATATTCGGATTTGTTGCCATGAGGACCATAAATTTGTCATCAAGCTGTCCGGCGGGATCTTCGATGGGGCTGCTGTTGCCATAGTCTGTAAGACCAAGGTCAAATCTCAACTCATAGCCATCTTCAGGAATATCGATGGGAGGGGTTACCAGCCAGCCATAGCGTGAGCTGCCGTAAATATTTATCTTGGCGGCATTGTTGCCGGTGGCTCCGTTTAGCCATTCATCGCGGAACCACTGAGTCGAGGTGCCGGTGGGATTGGGATACAATCCACTCATTTGACTCCAGTTTGCCACAGGCCAATCTCCGCTCACTGTGCCAAAATCCACTAACCAGGGGAAGGTAGAGATGGTGGGATTGGAACGAGTGGTGAAGCTGCGCACTGTTGCGGGATCGCCGCTGCCGGCATTGTTCACCGCTTCAACTGTCCAGTAATATGTGGTCAAATAATCCAGAGGAGTGTCCACACTATAAGGAGACATCACATTGCTGGCAAAGAGAGTGCTGCCATCAACTGTATCCAAATAGATGTTGTAGCCGGAGGGAATGCCGCCGGTGGTCGGAGCGGTCCAGGTGAATGTTGTCCATTCATTTACATCGATTGCTAAGTCTGCAGGAGAACTTAGAGTAGGAGTCCCGGGGGCTACCGGTGTGATATTGGGACCAATGACAGCGTCCAGATAGGTGCTGCCGGTCACGGTAGCGGTACGGAATCCGAGGTAGTAGTTGTTTCCGGCCAGGGAACTGAGGTCATAGCTATAATTCACGAAGCTGTAAGATCCGGGATGGGTGATTGCTTCACCGATCTGAGTCCAGTTTTCGCGATCTGAAGAATATACAATGTTGATGCCGCTGGTAGCGTTTGATCCGGCAGCCCAGAAATCAAGTGAGCTTCCGGCTTCAATGGTGAGCAGCGGAGTGGAAAGAATGTATTCATTGGATGAGCTTCCGCTTCTGTATGCGGAGGCAGCGCCATGAATATGGTAGGAAGTGCTTCTGCTCCAGCTGGTGGAACCAATGCTAGCCCAACCCGCCGGAGGAACGCTTACTTCGAAGCTCTCTGCCAGTTGATCGGCTCCTGGAGTGCTGAAACTCCATACAGGACATCCGGCCGCGGGGCCGTTTTCGTTCTCGGGCACTACCTGCCAGTAATATGTGGTGCCGGGAGCAAGATCTGTCAGAGCATAGTTTGTTGCCGTTTGGTTTGCCAGAAAAGCGGGGCTTTCTGTGGTGCCAAAATAGAGATTGTAAGCAGTCGGCATACCGTCTCCGGCACTCCATGCCAGAGTGAGATCGGTAAACGAATAACCACCGTCAGCAGGTGCGATGAGGATCGCAGGGCTGGGAGGTGTCGTGCTGGGCGTCACAATCTGAATGTTGGGACGGTTATAATAAAGGGTTCCGGTTAAATCTGCCGGGAAAGTGCTATCAGCATATTTATATACTGCTTGATAATCAGTGGTGGCAGTATAGTGGAAATTCGGGTAGCTAGAAGCATAATCTCCATCCCAGTTTTCCCATATAATTTCGATGTTATCGGTGCCATTCCAGACAAAAGGAGTGCTAAACATCAGATAATGCCAGCCACCACCGTTAAAAGTGACGTCGGTCATGGCGACATTCTGAAACTCTGTGTTTGCAGGCAGGGTGTTGTCTTCAGCGGCATATAAAGCTGCCGTGGTATGCCGAATATACACCCGTTGATCCATATATGTGTAGTTGGAAGGTGTGTTTCCAACGCTATAGCCGAGACCTGTCATCTCACCGGGTGTGAATCCGGCAGCGCTCAGCTCAGCCGCGGTGTAGATGGTCTTTGTCCAGCTGTAATCATACAACCCGTATGCCGGGATATAATTCTGCGTGGACGTACCATCACCGATTGTGAAGGTTTCTGCTGCAATAACGCCGAAAAGCATCAAGAGCAAAAACAGAACGGTGGTTTTCTTCATGTCTTTTTCTCCATTTTTTATGGTTATATTAATACCTTATATGCGCGATTCATTAACTTAACCAACCCCGCATGACTAATATATTCTCTCGTTGTTATGGGCTTGTTCACTCATAAATCCATAATTACACTCTATGTACGATGCATAAACTGTTCCCAAGTTAAAAAAAGCTGTGGCAATCACTACGATTGGCACTGAAACAGCAATTAAGTCATAAAATCACAGTAACAGTATCCTGTAAAGGAAAAACTCAAATTCAGGATAGCCATGTCCTCATTTATGGCCTTTATCTGGCCGGATTATTTCCGCTTTCCTATCGCTGCTACGTAGATTACAAACTCTTCGTAACCATCCAGATCCAAAGCCGCATTCAATCCTTCATCCAGAAAGGCGCCGATCATGCAGCAACCTCCACCAATGGCTTCTGATGCCAGATGCAGGTTTTGACCGATGTGCCCGGCATCCAGATACAAATAGCGGTATCCCCGCTGGCCATAACGCCAGGACGTGCGATAGGGCACTGCAGTATAGATGAAATTCACTGCAGCCTTGCCCACCATCTCCTGTCTGAGACAGCCTTCAAATATCTTTTGTTGAATCCCGGCCCCTTCTTCTATCAGGATAAGGCAATGCTTGATGGGATGATAATAATACAGACCATTCTTGATGCCGTTTACCCGATGCACATCCAGAAAGCATTCGATGGGATGACGACTGCCGGCTGAGGGGACATTGCGAAAAGTAATCTCCATGCGTTCGTTGCTGCGAAAATCCCGCGCCCAGCTGCCACAATAGAGCAAGAAAGACAGCTCTTCCAGACTGAGAGATTCATCGCTGTATTCACGCAGGCTGCGTCGTTTGGCGATGGTCTCCTGCAAGCTTATATCTTTGAAATCCAATGTGCCCACCGCGGGCAGCGCGACCAATTCTCCACTGCGTGCCTTGATGGCGTCCGGACGGGGCATCCCCAGCTGTTGATCGCTTTTGTCCGCATACACATAGCGGGTTAGTTTCACAAAATCGGGACCGATGTTTTTGGCCTTGGGCCGTTCCGCTTCGATCTCTGCAAGGATGTGCTTCAAAGCACTATCCATCAGTTCCAGTTCGTCCGCGCTCATGCCGCTTTCCTGGCGAATCTGTTCGTCTGTGTAGCCATGAGTTTTGTAATACAGGTAATCAAAGGTTTTAGCATCCATACACTTCTCCTATGGTGTTCAGAGCAGTTCTGTAAGCTCGTTTTGTTTAAGATTTTCCACAACCAGTTTCACGTCCTCGCTGCGGTCTTTGGGCACAATCAATATGGCGTCGTCGGTTTCGATCACACAGAGATTGTCCACCCCGATTATAGCAGTGAATTTATCGCTTTTAATGTAGTTTTCATGAGCGTCTATGGCATATAGAGGCGCGGAGCTGAAATTGCCCTGTTGGTCTTTGGCACATAGCTCCCAGAGCGCTTTCCAACTGCCCACATCACTCCAGCCCAAGTCCACGGGAATCACGCAACGCCGTTCGGCTTTTTCCATAATGGCGATATCGATGGGGACGCGCGGCATATCTTTGTATAAAGTGCTGATATCTGCCCCCGGACCTTGCTCGCTCCACACTGCTCCAATTTTGGCACACAGCTCTGCTGCAGGCTGCATGTGGCGTTCAAAGGCCTTGCTGATGGTGCCGATACACCAGCAAAACATACCGCTGTTCCAGTAAAAACCTCCCCGGGCCAGGAAGCTCCCGGCGGTTGCCAGATCAGGCTTCTCCTTGAAACGGCGCACTTCATAGAGCCCCTCAGAGATCATAGCTCCGGCTTCAATATAGCCGTAACCTGTGGCAGGGTAGTCCGGCACAATCCCAAATGTGATCAAACGACCTTCGGAGGCGGCTTCTCCGGCTTTTTGCAAATTCAAAAGAAAGGCATCTCGCTTGCTGATCACATGATCCGCCGGCAGCACGATCATGCTTGTATCCTCGCTATAGCGAGATTTCAGATATTGTACGCTGAGGGCGATGCAGGGCGCGGTGTTCATGCCAAAGGGTTCGATGATGATGTTTTCCGCAGGCAACGCCGGCAGGTGTTCTTGTACCAAATCCACCTGATCTGCAGCAGTGACGATATAGATATCATTTAACGGAATCATGGGCATCAAACGATCCACGGTAAGCTGGATCATCGACCTCTCTGAGATCACTTTCAAAAACTGCTTTGGCCTGCCTTGGCGACTCATCGGCCAGAACCTGGTTCCGGACCCACCTGCCATTACAAGTGCTATCATCTATCCTCCGTCGTCCATTATTGTTCGATCACACGGGTATTTTTGGGGTAATTGAATCTCCACACCGCGGGGTCTATTGTTTGGTTTTGCAGTATGTTTGTGAAGCGATACGTAACCTTGTTGGCAGATTTATCGCTATAACTTAGCACGCTCACCAATCCGCTCGTGCTGTTGATTTCAGCCTCCAGACTCTTGATCAGAGGATCGTTTTTTGGCTTCAACTCCACCCGGCTGATCCCTTTGCTGCTATCCAGGATTTTCACATCGCTCTTAGCCCAATAATGTTCCAAAATCTCGATGGGATTCATCTTGTTAAATTCCGGCATTACCGCGCTTTTGAAAAGGGTGGCGCTGCCAGCGTCAAATAGCTCGGCAAAGCCATTGCTGATATAGAGCCTCTGAACAGAGGGCTTGCTGAAAGCCATCAGCATGCGATCTTTGGCAAAATAGAGCTTGCCGCTATAGCTGATGCTTTTTTGCAACTGACTGAAGTAATTGTCCTGTTGTACATTGGCTTGAAAGGTACTAAGTCCACCATAGCGCATAGATAGTTTATTGTACAAATCCCCGGTGCTTTGCGCTGCCAATACCGAGCACATGAGCATCAGGATTATGCTAATCTTCTTCATTAATCACTCCCATACGGATCAGGTCTTCACGATTTGCCAACACATCGCGGGACTTGCTGCCCAGATGCGGGCCCACAATCTGTGCCTGCTCCAAAAGGTCTACCAACCTTCCCGCCCTGGCATAGCCGATTTTAAAATGACGCTGCAGCATGGATACAGAGGCAGTTCCGCTACGCACGATCACACGCGCCGCTTCCGGAAACAAGTCATCATCCCACTGAACAAAGCCACCGCCTTCTACCCTGTCTTCCACCTTCAGCGTAAAGTCTTGTTTGGGTTTCGGTTGACCGGCCATATATTCATTCACGCGAGCTATTTCGGGATCGGACACATAAGCACCATGAATGCGTTCCGGCGCCGCCTTTCCCGGAGGCAGAAAGAGCATATCGCCATTACCCAAAAGCCGTTCCGCTCCTATCATATCCAAAATAACCCGGCTATCCACGCGGGAGGATACTTGAAAGGCGATACGGGCAGGGAAGTTTGCCTTGATGATGCCGGTAATCACCTTGATGGAAGGACGTTGCGTGGCCAGGATCAAGTGAATGCCCACCGCGCGTGCCATCTGTGCCAATCTGGTGATAGGCAGCTCGATATCCTTGCCGCTGGTCATGATGAGATCGGCAAATTCATCCACCACAATCACTATATAGGGTAAACGTTCCATGCTCATATCCTGAGTGAATTTTTCGTTATAACCTATGATTTCGCGCACTTTGGCCTCTTGCAAAAGCTCGTAGCGCCGCTCCATCTCTTTCACCGCCCAATACATGGTTTCCAGCGCTGTATCCGGATCGGTTACCACATTGCCGATGAGGTGTGGCAAATCCGCGTATCCCGCCAATTCCACACGCTTGGGATCAATCAGAATCAGGCGCAGGTCATCCGGTGTGGTTCGCATGATTAAACTCATCAATATGGTGTTGATACACACGGATTTTCCGCTACCGGTAGCGCCGGCTATCAAGAGATGCGGCATCCTGGCCAGATCCGTCACGATTGGCTTGCCCGAAATGTCTTTTCCCAAGCCAAAGGCCAGCTTGGATTTGTGTTTCCGCATTTCTTCACACAGGAGCAGATCTTTCAGATAAATCATATCCCGGGTGAGATTGGGAATCTCGATGCCGATGAGTCCCCGCCCCGGAATCGGAGCCTGCACGCGGATGGATTTTGCCTTGATCGCCAGCGCCAGATCGTCTGCCAACGAGGCAAACTTGCTCACTTTCACACCCTTGGCCGGCTCCAGCTCATATTGGGTGATGATGGGGCCGATGTTTACATTGCGCACTTCGGCTTCGATATTAAATTCTGCCAGCTTATTTTGCAAAATGCCGCTGGTTTCCAAAATCTGCGCTTCGATCTCCTTGCGATCCTTATCCGAAAGCTTTACCGGGCTTTCCAAAAAATCTTCCACATTGGGCATCTGATATTCTCGATCGTCCTCAAAACCTTCCAATACAACCCGTCGCGGTTTGCTCTCCGACTCCACGCTTTTGCTCGTGATGGGCTCGGCAATCTTCACATTGGGAATATCGCGCTCCACATGATCCAAAATCTGAGGCTTGGGATCGGCTCGGCTTTCCTGCATCGGTGCGCCATCAATCTGCGGCCTTTGCGATTTACTTTCTTTGGCTCGGGCCATATCTTCCCACAACACCAGCAGCCACTGCTTGATGCGCCGCATCTCCAGGATCAGCAAAAGGGTGAGAATCATCCCTCCGATCAACACTATCCTGGCTCCGGTAGCGCTGAATATCGCCGCCAGCGCTCTATACACAAACAAGGGAATAATGCTGTGAGAATATCCCGTTTGCGCTCCTGCCAACACAGCTTGCAAGAGAAAGAGCACGATCACCAGCAAATATGCTTTCTGGCGAATCAGATAACGCTCCGGCTCCACAAAATACTGAAAGGAAATGATGGATATGATAATGAAACCAAACAGCGCCAGCCAATAGCCAAAGATATAGATAAACACATATCCGAAAAGGATGCCAAAGACCCCTACGGGATTTCCGGTATCCTGTCCGGAAGAGCCGAACCAACTGAAGATATTACCGTTTTCGCGTAAGAGCCGCATATCCCCGGCAATGCTCTGATATCCGGTCAAGAGGGAGATGATCACCAATATCGATATCAGACAGATCGCGGCGGCAGCCAGGCGTTTGCGGCGCGGCCCCAGTCCTGTCTTCTTCTTTTTGCTCTTGGATCGTTTCTTTTTTTCAGGCATAGCTTTCCTTGCTTTTTTTAAACGTTGAAGCGAATGCTGAGAATATCACCATCCTGCACTATATAATCTTTTCCTTCCAGCCGAAAGAGTCCCTTTTCCTTCAAGTGTTTTTCGCTGCCGTGTTCCATGATGGCATCGTATGCAAAACACTCCGCCCGAATGAATCCGCGCGCAAGATCGCTGTGGATTTTCCCTGCTGCGATCACCGCATTACTGCCTTTGGTGACGGTCCAGGCCCGCACTTCATCTTCTCCCACCGTAAAAAAGCTGATCTGCCCCAAAAGCTGATAACATAGCATGGTGATGCGATCGCGGATGGATTTACTGATGCCCATATCTTCCATGAACATCTCCGCCTCATCGCTATTCAAAGCAGAAAGCTCTTGCTCGAACTTCCCGGCAATCTGATTTGTCAGATAGCCTTTGCGGGCAAATTCGTCCAGCGCGGGATGGGGATTTTTGTATCCCTCTTCCGAAGTATTCAAAAGGATCAAGATGGGTTTTGAACTGAAGAATTGAAAGCCACGAATAGCTTTCTCCTCATCCGGATGCAAGCTCAGATCGCGAATGCTCTTGTTTTCCTGAAGATGCTCCAATATGCGCCGCAAAGCTTTTTCTTCGATCTGCACCGCTGCGGTCTTCACTCCGCGCTTATAGCCCAGTTCGATCTTCTCCAGACGCTTTTCCGCGATCACCATGTCGCTGAGAATCATCTCATCCTCAAAATGCGCCAGCATCTTCAGGGGTTCCGCGTCTGAATACAGTTGATCCAGCTCGTCATCGGGATAGCTGCGCAGCACCAATACAAAGGCTTCACAGGATTTGATGCCGGAAAATGTGAGCGATTCCGCTTCCTCGCCCTCGGTGGCAAAGATGCCGGGAAAATCGTGAAATTCGATATTGGCATAGATGGTTTTTTTGGGCTTGTACAGCTCACTCAGACGCGTGATACGTTCATCGGTCACTTGCACGATGCCGATATTGGCATCGCCGGCGGGAGAATACTTATCCACAGGTATATCCTGCCCGGTAAGGGCGTTAAAAATAGTGGTCTTGCCGCTTTTGGGCGGCCCGATCAGGGCAATTTTCATCGTTAAAATCCTTTTACTTATGCTTGTTCGCGGCGCCCTTCTGCGAGCTCTCGCCGCGTCCGGCTATCAACAACCCACGCAATTCCACCGGCAATAATGGTCGCCATCTGCCCACCGGTAAATCTCCTAAAACAATGGGGCCAAACTGCACCCGGCGCAGATGCTTCACTTTGCCACCCACTGCTTCGATCATATAGCGAAGCTGACGTTTGCGCCCCTCGGTGATGCCGATGCGCAAGAGCATATCCGTGTCTGTGGAGCTTTTCACATAGACTTTGGCGCTCTGCGTGATACCTCCTTCGATCTCTACTCCTTCGCGCAACTTCAGAATCGCCGCTTTTGAAAGCTTTGGCTCCAGACGCACACGGTAGATTTTTTCCACCTTGTGGCTGGGATGAGTAAGACGCTTGATCAGCTCGCCATCGTCGGTAAACAGCAACAAACCTTCGCTGTTCTTGTCCAAACGCCCGGCATAGGGCAGATTGGCAAATTTCTCCGGTAGTAGATCATACACGGTTTTGCGGTCGTATTCGTCTTTTTGAGTAACTACATAGCCTGTAGGCTTGTTCAATATAATGTATATCTTCTCATCTTTGGGACTGATTACTTTGCCCATATAGCGCATTTCGTCCGCGGCGGGATCGATCACAGTGGCCAGATCTTTTTGCACCACTCCGTTCACGGATACCAGTCCCCGGGTGATGAGAGCTTCCACCTTGCGCCTACTGCCCAAACCACATAATGCCAGATAGCGGTTCAGACGCATCGGCTTACCAGGCTTCGAGACTGTTTTGGATGACCGATTTGAAGATGCTGGAGAAGATTTCACTTAAGGCTTCCTCTTTACTGTTGTTCCTGGCAGTACTGCCTTCCGCCACTTTATACGCTTCGCTTACCGAAAGCGCCGTGTTCTCATAGATCACTTCGTTGTTCACCAAATCCGTGAATCTAATGTCTAATACCATGCGTAATTGATAATCCTGCACCTGATTCGCGCTGTCGTAGCTGTATATCTTTTCTTCAAAAGAGATTATACTCCCTTCCAGAAGGCAATCAGGATCTTGAGTTACCAATTTCAAACGCCCATCGTTGCGCACGGATAACGATAGCTCGTTTAGAGCTTTATCCGCCAGAGCAAATTCCACGGTTGTGTTCTCAAACGGCTCGATCCGAATTTTTTTTAAATGCGGATAAGCATTTGAATAAACGGAGTAGTAGCAACTACTAAGCGCCACCATTAAGATGGCTGCAAAAATAAATCTCTTGACCATTATGCTATATCCAAAAAATTCTCGTATCCTTGTCAAGTTAAACCTTGCACTTATATTTTGAACTACATAAAAATGCTTACAAATACAGGAGGTAAGCCATGGCTAAGAAGTATATCTCCCAAGCCGAAGCAGCTAAGAAACTGAAAGTTTCCGACCGGGTAATCCAGGAAATGATCAACAGCAAAATCTTCGAAACCAAGCAAGTCGGAAAAAACGAGAAAATTGATGAGGATTCGCTGAATGAATGGCTGGAAAACCTCAACGAAAACGATGAGAAAATGCTGGCATTGAAACGCGTGATCTGCCACTTTGAGGAATACATGCGCCCCGAAAACATCTTCCTCGATTTTCACGCTGAAAACAAATACGATGCCATTCGCATCCTCAGCGAACACGCCAAAGACATGAAATTAGTCCGCGACGCCCGCTGGCTATATGAAGTTGTGGTTGCCCGCGAAGAGCTTATCTCCACTGCCATCGGCAACGGAGTAGCCCTGCTGCACCCCCGCCACCTGCATCCTTCAAAGATCAAAGCACCCAGCATCCTCTTTGGCCGCAGCGATGAAGATGTGGATTTTGACGCTCCGGACAACAAACCGGTGAAAATCTTCTTCATGTTGCTGTTGCACAACGATAAACAGCACCTTTTCAGCCTCTCTTACATATCCAAACTCATCATGAATCCCGGTGTGCTGGAAAGCTTTTTGAACGCATCAAACGCCGAAGAAATTCACACCGCTCTCACTGCTCCCATGGAAGACAAGAATTCATGAAGAAAGTCCGCATCATCCTGGGCAGTAAAAGCGACTTGCAGATCTGTGAACCCATTCAGAAAACATTGAATGAATTTGGCGTAGACTCAGAACTACAGATCAGCAGCGCGCACCGGAATCCCGAAAAAACGGCAAAACTGGCCCAAGAAGCTGAAAAAGAAGGCTTTGGCATCATTATCGCCTGCGCCGGTATGGCTGCACATTTACCAGGAGTTATCGCATCCCACAGCTCTCTGCCAATCATCGGAGTACCCATAGCCGCCGGTCCCCTCAGCGGAAAAGACGCCCTGTATTCCATCGCCCAGATGCCCCCCGGCGTTCCCGTGGCTTGCATGGCGATTAATGGCGTTAAAAACGCCGCTCTGCTCGCCATCCAAATCCTCGCCCTCTCCGATAATGAACTCGCCAAACGATACAAGGACTACAAAGAAAGCTTGAAAGTATAACTGCTTAAGTTCATGAAACACGGTCGTCGACGCTTCTGCCGGCGCCGCTTTGGCTTTGTGAATCATTCTGTTTCCCTTTCTAAAATAATGACCCCGTGCATTTTCATGCATGCGGGGTCTTATAGCTTTCCACATCCGGCAGAAATGCTATATTAGCGCCCGGAATGATTGGTAACCCTTTACCTTGGGTAACAAACCGGCATCACAGGCCTCAGATACACGCCGACAAGGCAACATCATCGCCTGCTCACGATCGATACTCTTCAGATCCGTGTGCAAAATATGATGCATATTCCACATCAATTTGGTATAGATGAGATTCCAAGCATGCAAGGGCTTGTCCCTATTTCCGGGTAAATCATTGTACAAGGCCAGATAGTCACGCAAATCCTGCCGGTATTCCGCACCGGGCCGGATCCCATAGATGCGTTTCTGCACATCTGCAAAAGTCTCATTGTGCTCTCCCGGGGTGAATCTTGGTTTGCGACGAATAATGTATTGATTCCGTTTCGGCGAAAAGTAAAACACAGAATCGTCCACGCTTCCCGAATAACCCATCACGAGCCTGTTGTATCTAACCTTCATGTTCATCCTCCCTGCCTGTCACTTCCCCGTTCCCTGTCTCTTGCTTCATATACAACACATTACGAGTAGGCTCCAAAATATGCTGCAGTATTTTCTTCATCAGGATAAGCTCACTGTCTTCCACGTTTTCAAAAAAACTCAGTATCAAGCGCAATTTCGCCCGCCTTGGATTGCTGTGCCACTCATCGTAGCATAGCGGTGCGAGCACACCGTTAATCACGCTGGGTCCCGGTGCTTTCTTAATTACTTTCCTCTTTGCTGTTTCCATTCTTTTTCTCCACTCAGAGGCCCTAATTTTGTTTTTTTTGCCTCTTACCTACTGTATGAAGGACAGCACTGGGACAATTTCGGATATTTCTCGCGTGGTATGTAGCTATAGAATTGATAATAAAGCTCTTAGTAGCATGAATGATTTTTTGTGTGCCGATAAGGACTCGGTGTCTCGGGTTCGAAAACAATGTGAGAGAATTCATGCCTTACGATAAGTATGACGCGTTTTGCACATGATACGAGCTTCTGAGCAGGATACCCATGTATCCTTGGGCAGATAACATGTGGATATATTTGAGCTCGTTAAACGCTATCCGGAAGACATGAAATAGGTCTTAAACTATTGCTACATAACAAGGTAGATCTTTCACCACCATATGAAACACAGCTTCCGTGCCCAGTTCCGGCCAGAGGAATGTTTCACATGAAACAATATGGCGGCTCAGAACTGCCGATATACCCCCGACACATGTTAAATACAGTCCGGCATATTCCTTGATCAATCTTACACATTCCACTCCCCTATCGCCCTTGCCAATCATCACGCGCAATCCATGTTTCAACATTATCTCCACGTAGGGATCCATGCGATAACTGGTAGTAGGACCCACCGCTCCACAGATCTGACCCTCTCGCGCCGGACTTGGTCCACAATAAAAGATTGCTGTCTTCTTCAAATCAAAAGCTAAGTCCTGCCCTTGACCCAGTATATCAACCATGCGCTTATGCGCCTGATCCCTGGCTGTATAGATGTCTCCGGAAAGCAAAACCTTGTCGCTCACTTCCAATCCTCGCATATCTCCGGGTTTTAATGGCAAAGATAGACGTATCTCTCGCATTACACCTCCACTCGGATGTGCCGATGCGCATGACATTCCACATTAACCGCTATCGGTAAAGATGCGATATGACATGGTGCAGATAAGACATGAACTGCCAAAACGGTATGATTGCCTCCAAATCCCTGTACTCCGCAGCCGCCGGCATTGACTCTCTCTTTGATATCCCGCTCTAACAACGCGTATTCATTCTTGGGATGCTCCCTCCCCAAAGCTTCCAATAAAGCACGTTTTGCCAAAAGCGGAGCAGTTTCAAAATTCCCCCCTATCCCAATACCCAGGATCAAGGGCGGGCATGGTTTTGAACCTGCCGCTATTACTTTTTCAGATATATAGTTCACGATCTCCTCATGATCGGCACCGGGATTGAACATCTTCAGAAAACTCATGTTCTCTGCCCCACCGCCTTTCTGACAGATCCACATATTCAGACCGGAGCCGGAAACGCTGTTGATGTGAACTATTCCCGGGCTGTTATTGCCACTGTTCTGTCTTAGTGCATAGGGATCTTTCATTATACTGGCCCTCAAAGGCAATTCCCTTTGAGCTTGTATCACGGCGCGGTTTATTGAATCCTGAAGCGCTTCTTCCAATTGCACTTCTATGCCCAGATCCGCAAAAACCACCGTGCTTCCGGTATCCTGACACAATGGGATCCGATCTGAAGCGGATACTCGGTGGTTTTCCAGGATCGCGTTCAACACGTCGCGCACTATATCGCTCTCTTCTTCGTTCAATGCATCTTGCAACATCGCGCTCATATCCGGATCGGGATGATAGCTGATATACCTGATCGCCTCAAATACCTTCCGCGTAATAGTATCTTTACTTAGTTTTCTCATAGTCCACTCTTACGTTTGATCATATATTTCAGCAGCATATTGCCGATGTCTTCATGGCAAGATACCGGATTATACTCCACCTCGAGCTGGTGGCATGCTTCTTTCAGATTGCGGTAAAAATCACTGTAAAGCCCTTGATATTGTGCGCGTATTTGCCAGGGGTTTACACTGATCTTTTCTCCACTTTCGCTGTCTACAAACTCCGTCTCTCGCTTATAATTGAGCTGCTGTTCCTGAGGATCATAGATATGGAAAACTATCAGCTCATGCTTATGATTGCGAAAGTGCTTGAAGGTTTGCAGGATACGCTCGGGATCGTCCAGAAGATCCGAAATCAATACGATCAAACCGCGTTTCTTGATGCTTTCGGCTATCTGATGCAACGCTTTCAAGATGTCCGTGCCCTCCCCCGCTTCCAATTTCACCAATTGCGCGAAGATCTGAGCGCTATAAGTCTTGATCGCTCTCGGGGGCAATACCGAACTTATCTTGTCGTTGAAAGTATAGAGACCCGCCGCATCCTTCTGAGCTATCATCAACCAAGCCAGCGCTGCGGCAAGTTTTTTGGCAAAGTCCATTTTGTTTTCCTGACCCGATCCGTAATACATGGATTTACTGTGGTCCAGCAAAATGTGACATTTCAGGTTCGTCTCTTCTTCGTAGCGCTTCACATAATAGCGTCCTGTCCGCGCCACTATCTTCCAATCAACGTTCTTCAGTGATTCTCCGGGATTGTATTGGCGATGATCGGCAAATTCCACACTGAAGCCATGGTAAGGAGATTTGTGCAGACCGATTAAAAACCCTTCAACTATCTGTCGGGCACTTAATTGCATTCTGCTCAACTGAGCAAGCTGCTTATCATCGAGGAGGGGCATTTATCGCTTTCTGGGCTGCCACAGAAGGGCAAATGGTATAATTACCACGTAGGCTATCAGAAGAAGTACCGGCGAGATACTGATCTCGTTGAAAGACATTATCACGTATGCCAGCACCAAAACAATGGCGGCAAGCACGAGAAGAAGCATGTTAATTTTTCCCAGCCGCAATCTTTCCTTTTCTTTATCCATTACAATAACTCCTTTTTTTTACTAAATTATTTAGAATTATTCACGTCATTTCTATGTATTTGAGGAGAGGTAGCAAGAGCGCATTTGCATATAAACGCTATTTGATAGTGTTTGACGCGTTTTTTCTTCCGGATGGTGTGTTATATCCAAAAAATGAATCTCCGCGCAAATAGAGTGCCCTATCAGCTTCATAAAATGAGAGGCAAAGGTCATATCTCCATACCAGGCTATGTTGTCTCTATTGCTATCATTGAGAGGCAATCCATCCCAATGCGTATATTTGATGCACACCGGCAGAATGGGACAATTTTCATTTAACGCAATTTGAAACAGCGATCTGCGAAATTCGCGGATATCCCTGCCGTCGGTCGAAGTACCTTCGGGAAATAACACTACTTTGAAGCCATTGGCGATGGTATCGCTGAATTTTCTTATTTCTTCTTTCAGGCTCATGGGGTTTTTTCGGTCTGTATACAGGCTTCCGCCCATACGGGTGATAGCGCCCAAAAAGGGATTGTTACCCATCTCTACGGAGGTGATGAAGACAAGCTCTTCCAGTGCTGCCAGCACGATGATATCGGTGTAAGAAGAGTGATTTGCCACCATGAGATAGCCTTTGTCTTTCAGGGCTTGTAAGCGTTCGATACCAAAGAGTTTCAGCTCTATGTTCAAAGCTTTTTGGAATCTTTTCGCGCTCCGGCTCACATTACGTGCCATTATATGCCGGCGGCGAATCGGATCCCGGTACAATATACTGATGCTCCAGGCTCGGACAAAGTATTCGGCTACCAGAAATAGATGACGGAGCAGATAGAGTATTTTCACGGTGTTATTTAGCTGTCACGCGGTTTGCGGATGAATTGGTTTTGCATATCGCTAACGTTCAATAAGGTGAGAAAATCGATGCATTTGAAGCTTTTATCCAGGGCAGGAGAGCCACATACCTTTGCCCCTACTTTTAGGTATGAATTCAGCAGCGATGGTATCTTGTCTTTCATGGTCATATCCATTACGCAATTAGCGGTAGCATCAATCTGTTTGAAGCCGCCTTTCATGCCGTTTATCTTGAATCTTCCTCTGGGCCGCACCTTATGTTCATGGCTCAAATGTCCGTTTTGCAGGAGATATTGGTAAATGCGGGCAATCTCGACGCGATCGGTGGTTTTGATGCTGGAGCAGCCGAAAAGGTAGTTTGTACCGCTGGCTTCCACATAGGCTTTGATCCCTTCCCAGAGCAGAGCTATGGTAATCCCATTGCGGTGATCCGGATGTACGCAGGCGCGACCCAGCTCCAATTTGATGCCCGGCAGGCGTTTGATCTGTTTCATGTGAAATTCGGTGGCAGTATACCACTTTTTGGTGTGCAGCGAGGATTGCAGACGATAGGTACCTATCAGGGTATTGCTGCGTTTATCGATGATGATGAGGTGATCACACAGTTTATCAAAACGGTCCTTATCCACACCACTCTTTTTATTCTTCTTGAGCAGCTCATTCAAAAAGACATCATGTCTCAATTTCAAAGCGCTATACAATTCTTCCCTGGAATCTGCAGTTTTTACAATGAAGTTTTTCTTTTCAATTATGATCGGAATGTGGGCGTGAAAGTCCTTCATCCGTTTTTTCATTAGGATGCTCAATAGGTCTCTGGCATTGATTATGGGTTGAATTGCCTTCATCTAAAACATATACCTCGATCAAGAAATTTTCATTTTTTTCATTAAGTCTATAGCCTCCAAAATCTGTCAAGTGCTAATTGCAATCTGCATTCCCCTGTTTTAGTTATAAAGAGTCACCCAAATTTACAAATGGCGATCAATGGACAAATAGGGATAAGTGCTTATATGGTGAAGAGTTAGATAAGACTATCTTTGCTAATTTGCTTGTCCGGTTTTGGACCTTTTTGCGCGTGTTTGGATCACCGATAATTGCAAATTGAGCCGATTTCGGACTATTTATGGACTTTGGGGCTTCGCTCCAAAATGCCCGTTTTTGTAATAAGCTGCAAAGAAGTGACAAAACTCCAAATCGAAGGAAGTATGGAGTTAAGTTATTCATCTATAGAGATATATGCTTTATCGTAAAATTCATTGTATCCGTTCAATAGCTATTCATACTCATCTTTAAACCCTGACACGCATAAACTCACAGCATCCTACTCCGTCAATTGTACATTGAAAATCAGTGTAAATCTGTTCAATCTGTTAAATCTGCGTTCTATTTGCTTAATGCTCGCTTACCCTAAAGATTAAGCTGTGCCGATCGTGATCTAAAGCCGTTATCAAGCCATGCTCATGCGATGATAACGCGATGATATCTTGTTCGGCAAGGCTTGAAGTATAGGGGGAATAGCCTGCGGCAGACCAAATAAAGTGCTGCAGTTGGCGGCTTATTAGTTCTTAGTTCGTAGCTATGCTGCGCGTCGGTGGATGCTCAGGCTTCGCCTTTGTGTTTAATGGGCTTCGCGTTATGCGTTATGGGTAGCGGTGCTACATTGCGGCGATTTGTTCTTTTACGGCATTGATGGGCACGGCAAAGCCCAAGCCTATATTGCCGCCGGATTCGGATATGATAAGCGTATTTATTCCGATCACTTCGCCGTGAATATTCACCAGCGGACCACCGCTATTACCCTGATTGATTGCGGTATCGGTCTGAATCAGGTTATAGTGCCGCGAAGAGCCAAAATCCAGATTTCTGCCCAGCGCGGAGATCACGCCCACACTCACTGTAGGTTTGGCGTCGTTCATCACATAACCATAGGGATTTCCCAGGGCGATAGACCATTCTCCCACCATGATATCTTCAGAATCTCCCAAGCGGGCAAAAGGCAGGTTATTGCCTTTGATGCGCAGTTTTGCCACATCCAGCTCGGCATCCAGGCCGATCAGTTCCGCGTCAAATTCGCGATTGTCGGTAAGCACCACTTTAATTTCGGTGGCACCTTGCACCACATGGGCGTTTGTGATGATAAAACCTTGAGGATCATAGATAATACCGCTGCCCAGAGATTGCACTTGGCGTTGCATGGGTCCGAAGAAATCGAAGAAATCGAAGAAGCCGAAGCCAAAGGCCGGAGAACCCATTCTACCGCGCACGATCTGTGTTTTGATCACGTTCACGCTCACCACTGCCGGTTCCACTTCCGCCACGGCGCGGGTAATGGCGTTTTGACGACTGGTCCCGGTGCTGTCGCAAGGTACATCCGGCGCACTAAAGAGACCGTGTCCGCTGCTTTGATATCGCTGAAACTGATTGATCAGCACCAGCGTAATTCCGGCATTGAGGATGAGGATTATGATGGCAAGCAGTACTACGTGATGGCTTTTCATTGAAACTTCCTGATGGCAAATTCGATGGTTTTGAGGTTTACTGTGGTCTCGAAACAGGGGCCATTGGGACGCTCGTTCAGCACTCCGTATGTGGAAAAACGCCATGCGTCGCGAATTCCTTCGTTGAGATCTCTATGGCATGCTACGGCCACAATCACATCCGGGACAAGGTCTTTGATGATCTTTCGGGCCAGCGATCCCCCGGTGGCCACCGCAGCTTTCACATTGTATTTTGCTGCCATTTTTTTGATGGCGGCGATATCGCATTTCCCGCAGGACTCGCAATCATTGATATCGGCAGTGATGCGGATCTTGCACTCGGAATTTTGCAGGCAATGGGGCAGCAACAGCAGGATGTTTTTGTGGCTCACATCTCTTGCTTGAGACAGCACCACTTCGTTGTTGAAATTCACAAAACTCTCTTGCAGTTTCTGTTTCTTTTGCATGGTAATGCTAGATACAAACAGAGCCAGATAATACAAGATATGCACCAGCATCCATTTAGAATATAATGCCAGCCAGCGCGGTTTGATGGGATTGTGTGTGCTGATCAGGTTCAAAATCCAGGAAGCCACCAAAAGCACCAGGCATATAAAGATAACTGTATAAATAACCGTCTCCCAAGCTGATAGTCCCAGCCTGAAATAGCTGCCCAGGGCTACGGTGAAAAATACCAGTGCTATGATGAACAGAGATGTACTGACCATCAGCGGAAATTTGATTACAGACAGATAGTATTGTTTCATTATTCTATCCTTTCTCCAGTATTCAGACGTGCGCCCAGATGATAGGACCAGGCATCCATCTGCTTTTTGCCGGCCGCCTGAACTCGCAATATCAAGAGTTCTTTATCGGCGGTGGAGAGGCAAAATCCTTTATTGTGAACAATGCTGGTAATCTGACCGGGAGCGGCCTTTGAGTTTTTTTCGCCTTGCTCCGCCTGCAAAATCTTCAGCATCTTGCCTTTGAACGATACCCATGCCCCCGGTTCCGGTGCGTATGCCCTGATCCGGCGTTGAATCTGCTCTGCCGGCAGGGAAAAATCCAGATGCAGGTCTTCTTTGTTTAGCAACCGACTGTATGTGGCGCCGCTATGATCCTGCGCCACAGCCGGATAGCTCTGAGGCTGCTGCAGATATTGTATTAACATCTCTGAAGCCAGCAAAGCCAAACGCTGTTCCAAAGCTCCGTAATCTTCATTGGGAAGGATCTCCAGCTTTTCTTGCATCAACAGCGGCCCGGCATCCATCTTTGCCGCCAGACGAAAAATGCTGTTTCCCGTAAGCGTTTCTCCTGCTAAAATGGCGGCTCGAACAGGTGAAGGGCCGCGATATTCAGGTAAAAGCGAGGGATGCAGATTGATAGCGCCATAGGGAAAAAGATTGCGCAGGGTTCTGCCCAAAAATGCTCCGTATGACGCGGTTATCAGGATATCCGCCGCTTCTTCCCGCAGACGCTCGATATTGTGCTGATCGTTGATATTATCCGGGCAAAAAAGAGGGATACCCAGCATTTGTGCGGCTTGTGCCAGCGGGGTATCCTCCATTACTTGTCTGCGCCCTTTGGGTTTTGCCGGTTGACTGACGGCCAAAAGAATCTTATGCTCCCTGTGGGAGGCGATTTCTTCCAACGCCGGAATGGCAAAATCTGAACTGCCGGCAAAGATGATCTTCATTCGTCTTCATACACGCGGATATTCACTCCATCCCTGGCTGTAGCTTCCATATTGTGAAGTTTACGCTTCAGTTTCAGCTTTACCAGAGTGGAGACTCTATCCGTGAAAACAATGCCGTTGAGGTGGTCATATTCGTGTTGTATTACCACAGCTTCAAATTCTTCTGCTTCGGCTTCCACACGTTCGCCGGCGGGTGTGCTGTAGCTATATTTGATCTTTAGAGCCCGGGTTACATTGGCATAGATATCCGGCAGGCTGATGCAGCCTTCTTCATGAATCTGTTCGCCTTCCATGTGATGGATCACCGGATTTATCAACACTTTGGGATCTCGTTTTGCACCTTCTCTACCCCACCAGGGATCGATTACAAAGATGCGCAGATCCACGCCTACCTGGTTTGAAGCCAAGCCCACGCCATCCCGCTCGTACATGGTGTGAATGAGATCCGGCAGATAACTTTTCAAAAAAGGATCTTTCGGGTCCGCTTCTTTCAGTTTCTTTCGCAGGATATCGTCTCCCAATATCCTGATTGGCAGTATCTTTGGCATTGTTTATTTACTTTCGTTCACGCTGGTATTGATATTTAGAATCTGGACGATGGCAGAGCGTTGAAAATCCACGCGAACCTTGTTTGTATCGTCTATCTCCACCACCACAATGTTTTTATCCGGTTTTATACTCACCACACGACCGTAAATACCGCTGGAGGTGAGCACTTTGTCGTTTACCTGAAGGCTGTCCAACATCTTTTGCATCTCTTTCTGACGCTTTTGCTGGGGACGGATCATCAGGAAATACATGATTCCAAAAAGAGCGGCAAAGAAGATCAGTGAACTCGCCATCGATCCGCCTTGTGCTCCGGCTTGTGCTTGAAGTAAGATGTATTGCATATTTTTCTCCTATATTCCAAAAAAAACTGGATAGATTCTGAATAGTATTTGAATTATGATATTGGCATAAAGCCCTGCCAAAAGATCGTCGACAATAACGCCCCAACCCCGTTTAAGCCTTTGTGAACGGTAGATCGGGAAAGGTTTGGCGATATCGAATACTCTAAACAGTACAAACGCATAGATTCCGATAAGCCAGCTATGCGGTAAAAACAGCGTAGCGACAAAATAGCCCCAAAACTCATCCAGCACGATGCTGCCGGCATCTTCTCCCAATACCGTTTCAGCTTTGTGACACAGCTTTACGCTCAGCAGCGCCGGCAGCAATATCACAAAGGGAAAGATATATAGTCCGGCACCGGCATAGCAAGAGCCGGGCAAGAGCAGATATATTCCAAATGCTGCCAGACTGCCGAAAGTGCCGGGAGCAAAGGGGATAAATCCGATACCGAACAGGCTGGCCAGTACCGTGTTAAAATTCAATTGCCGCTTCATAAGCTTATTTCAATAAAAGAATCCTGTTTAGCTTCTTCGATCCAGGCGTCATAGGCTTCCAGAGTTTTGCTCTGAGTCAAAAAGCCTTTCAATTGCTCTTTTACTTCTTCAAAAGAATAGACTCTAGATGCTATTTCTTTATCCCGCAAGAAGATGTAGATGAGTCCTTCATTTTTCAGCACTTCGGTGGGAATGCCCACGGGACTGCTCATGATCGGTGCCGCAAACAGCTCGGGAAATTCTGCTTCACTAAATTCTCCGATCAAACCTCCATCTTTGGCAGAAGCCGGATCGGTGGAGTATTCTGCCGCCAGATCGGCAAAGCTTTCACCGGACAGAATGCGCTCTCTGATACTTTGCATCAGAGCCATTTCCCGCTCTTCATCTGCTTCGCCCGCTTCCACGGTTTTCAGGATGTGACTGGCTCGCACTTCTTCGCCCCGGATGTCTGTTACTTTGATGATGTGATATCCAAATTGACTCTCCACCACCGGGCTGATCTCACCGATACCCAGGGCAAAGGCCGCATCTTCAAAGGGTTTCACCATCATTCCACGTTTAAAATAGCCCAGATCTCCCCCTTGCTGTGAACTGGGACAATCGCTTTGAGACGAAGCCAATTCGGCAAAATCTTCCCCCGCAGCCAAGCGTGCCTGAATGGCATCAATCGTTTCCCGGGCAGCTATGCCGGTCTCTTCCGAAGCTTTCACTTCACGCAGAATCATGCGCAATTCCCAAGTTACCGGCTTTACCGCCATGCTATCCTTGGTAGCTTCGTAATAACTTAGCATTTCGGCATCGGATATCGTCACTTCCTTTGAGATGTATTGATCCATCAACTGTTCAGACAGCACGTTTTCGGTGATCTGTTCGGCAAAAAAATGCTCCAGATCGCGCTGGGTAAATTTCATCTTCGCCAGATCATTCTGAAAATCGGCTTCACTGGGATATTGTGCCCGGATTTGCTGTACATAGCGTTCCGCGTGTTTTTTGATGGCGTCTTCATCCACTTTGATGTCCATCTCACGTGCTTTTTGCACCATAAGCTTTTGATCCACCATATGTTGCAATACTTCAGAGGCTTCCAGAAGATCTTCGCTGATATTCGCAGTGCGCATCTGCGCGATTTGACGCTCCAATTCGGAGAGTAATATAATTTCCGAGCCAACCCGCGCCACAATCTTGTCCACCAATTCCGCACTGACATTTAGCACGAGGCATAGCAGCAAGGCTATCCAAATGACTTTCTTCATTTATCGTCCTTTTTAGTAATAATAGATTTCTTTGTTTTGAGCTTTGATCTCGCGCAGAAGCGATTGATATACTTCGTCCTGTTTTTCCAGTAGGATTTTGCGGCGGATCTCCGCCCTATGTTCTTCAAAACTGGCTTCTTTATCGCTTTCTTTAGTATCTGTGTAGCGAATTACATACCATTTTTCATCTTTTGTCACGATCCCTGCCTTCTCCGGTAGCAGATCCCGGGCAGCTAACCAAAAAAGAGAATCCGGCGAAGAAAACTCCACAAAGCCCATCATACCGGCATTTTCTTCCGTACTTTCCACAGAATAACTGCGTAAAGCTTGCATAAAATCCATACCTTGATTGATCTGTTGCAAGACATTCTCGGCGGTCATCTTATCCGGCAAGTTGATGCGCTGGATATTGTACATCAAAGAAGGCTTTTGAAATTCCGCCTGATGCACCCGGAAATAGGAGAAAAGCTGATCTTCCGAAATGCGGATTTTGCTAAGACGATCGGCGATCAAAGCATTTGCCTTCACTTTTTTGCTGGCAAAGTCGATGCGCTCTTTTAAGGCTGGATCATCACTAAGATGCGTTGCATCCGCTTCCTGAGCCAGAAGCGTCAGATTCACCCAGTCTTCCACAAAACGCCTCTTTTGCGCGGCGTTCATACTCTCCCATTCACCCTCGGCAAATGTGGCTGTAAACGCGGATAAACTAAGCGTCTCTCCGTTTACTTCCGCCAAAATATCCTGCTTCCGGTCCGGTTTATTGCATGAAATCAGCAATATCGCCATTAGAATCAGAATAAAGGTGACTTTCTTCATAGAAACGGAGGTGTATATTTGATCCTGATATAGGGCATTTTTTCCGGAGGGATGCCGCTATCCATGGGATGCCAGAATTCGATCTCGCCAAAGTCGTTTCGCTCATACTTACTCATCAGTATGATGCCGTTGGGCTCGATCAATGTACCATCCGGAAAACTCTTTTGCGACACATAAGCCTGGATAATCGGAGTAATGTCCACTACCGCAGAATCCGCCGTAGCCAGCGTGATATTCACAATATTAGTGCTGAATTCCGGCAAATACATGTCTTCGGTTGGAATCAGTTCCGGAGTTTCGGGGCGGTTTTTTATCAACAGCGCGTTAAAACTGTAGCTGAAGGCATTACTTAAAGAAGCTGTATCCTTGATATGGAGTACTATTTCTGCTTTATTTATGCTCACTTTTTTCAGATCGCTTTCTGTCATCTGATCGCCGTTTTCATATTTGAACATACCAAGATCCGGCTGCATATCGATATACATTCTTTGCGGTTGAAAATTGCTGATGCGCCATACTGCGGGCGAGATGTCGGCATCATCGTAGCTTAGGTTATAATCGTTTTTGGCGGCATAACGTTTGTAACTTTGATATTCTTCTTCCTCTGCCGTTTCCTTGTATTCCCAGCTTAGTTTCGATCCATTCGTGGCGGTGCTGAGTCTTATTTCCACAAAGCCATCGCCAAATCCTTCTTCAGCCGCCGCGATCATGATGTTCAAACCGCTGGAATCGGCATCTGCCTGCCATTGCCGCAACAGGTCGAAGGGCAAGTTTACGCTCACGGTATCCAGAGCTGTGATGGTGGCAGGAACCAGATATTCACTTTGGGTGATAAGTTCCAGATCTTCAGCGGCTATCTGGAAAGGATCGCTGTTATATGCTGTATTTACTTTGTAAAATTGAAGTTTTATGGGATTTGTTTCAATCTCGCTGCTACCAGACAACACCAGCTCCAGCTTCACATTCATCAAAGAATTGTAAGAGCTGATAACGCTATCGGCAGGGATGTCTGTGAAGCGTAAGATGCTGCGAGCTTCCGTGGAATTCCATCTACCCACCAAAAGAGCTTTGCGCATTGCCTGGATCGAGGCCAGTGAATCCGCGGGATAGCTGTATCCGGAAATCATGGCATCGGCATCGTTGAAGGTAATAGCTTCCAAAGAGGACCAATTGGTTCCGGTCAGGTTGTCTTTGCGGGTACAGGCACTCAATATCAAAAGTGCAGCCAGCAGTATTAAAAGGTATGTTGAGCTCTTCATATTATATAGTCCTAATTAAGATAGATTTTGTAACTAAGTAGTTATAGTAGGCTCTGTGGATATGTAGATAATTGGTCAAGCTTTTTTTTTCAGTAGGGTTATTGCAAGTACTTAAGACCGCATATGGCCTGTGGATAACATGTGGATAAGTCTGGGAAGATATACACTGCTTATCCACCAAAAAAGTCTCTAAAGCTTTATTTATCAAGTTATCCACGCTTATCCACAGTCTGGCATCCACAATTGTGGATAAGTCTGGTGTGAAGATTCACTATCTGCTCTGTGCATAGTATTTGCACTCTAATTATGAGGGAGATTTCAGCTTTCATCAGCGGTTTTTACTGTTCAGGTTTTTGATCATCAATTCCATCAAAGAACGAAATTCTCCATCTTCGCGGAATAGATTGTCAATCATGCGCTTAGCATGGATTACAGTGGTGTGGTCTTTGCGTTTGTAATACTCGGCAATCTCTTTTAGGGAAAGCGAAGGGATTAGGAGATTTGCCAAGTACATCGCTACTTGCCGGGGAAATACCACATTAGATTTGCGGCTTTTTTCCATGATCATATCCCGGCTGAGCTGATAAGTATTGCATACCTGGTCGGTAATGGCGTCCAGGCTGATCTCGCGGCTGACTTCGCTGATCATATCGGCAAGGATGTTTTGAGCCAGATCGGGATCAACATCCTCGGGATTGAGCTTGTTATAAGAAGCATATGCCAGGATGCGAATGAGGGAACCTTCCAGCGCGCGCACGGATGAGGTGATATTGTCTGCGATAAAATTGATTACATCATCACTAAGCTTGATGTTTTCCGGCTCGGCTTTCTTGCGCAGGATGGCTACTCTGGTTTCAAAATCGGGGTTTTTCAGATCCGCCAGAAGACCACTCTCAAAACGCGTTACCAGTCTGTTTTCAAGGTCCGGAATATCTTTGGGAGGACGGTCAGAGGTCAGCACTATCTGCTTGCGATTGTCAAATAGAGCGTTGAAAGTGTGAAAAAACTCTTCCTGAGTTCCCTCTTTGCGAGACAGAAAGTGAATATCATCTACCAAAAGCAGATCCACTTTGCGAAATTTTGCCCGAAAATCTGGCATCTTATTGGCGCGGATGCTTTCTATCATTTCGTTTGTGAAAGCCTCACTGGTGGTATAATAAATACTGCAATTGCGCCCTTCTTTGAGTACAAAATTGCCCACGGCCTGCATCAAATGAGTCTTACCCATACCGCTTTCTCCATATATAAAGAGTGGATTGTAGGTAAATCCCGGAGATTCCGCCACAGCTTTAGCCGCGGAATAGGCAAAATTGTTGTTGCGCCCCACCACAAATTCTTCGAAGTTATAACGATCGTTCAGCTTCGCATTCAAGCTCACTTTCTTGTCGCTGTAATCCGGCAAGCCACTTTTTTCGGGGCTACTGCGGAAAGGGTGGGTGATAAAATTGATCTCGTAACTTCTGCCATAAAGACTGAACGAGATTTCAGACAGCACTTCCTTGTAATTTTGATTGAGATAATTTGCACTAAACTGCGTGGCAACACGGATAACAAGCTGAGAATCGCTGATATCAACCAGTTTTGTATCGTAAAACCATGTTTTAAAACTCTGCTCGTTGATGTTTTGCTCCAGCTTATCCAATATGTTTTGCCAAATATCCTGATCCATAAGTCAATCCTTTTCGTGTTCATATTTGTCCACATTGGTCAAAACAAACCAATTGACGGTATAATGAGTGTGCAAGTGATTGTGGAAAGATGCCTTACATAGGATGATCCGCCGCCGAAACCAAATAAATCTAAAACTTATCCACATCTTATCCACATTATTTTCTTTCTTACTATCCGCCAAAGGCTTGACCAATTTCGAAAGCTGCTCTCAGCTTCCACAGGAAGAAAATCTTGCTGCCGTTTTTTTGTCAAGCAGCGAAAAGACAATCAGATAGCACGATGATTCCGCTGATGATTCCGCAATATCCTGCTGTTATTACAGATATCCGCCCCCTCCGGGATCTGCCAAAAAGCTGATGGGAGCCGTATAATCTTTTATCTGAATTGTTTAGAGATAGAACAAAATATCTTTATAAATGTCTGTTGGGTCGCAGAGGAAGAAAGCAAAGGAAAATTACTATTGCTTGTTTCTGTTCTCCCTCTGTGCCTCCTATGAGAGAGGCCCAGGAAGACTTCAAGGGAGAAACAGCGGGCTTAAGTACGGGAGTATGGCATACTGGGTGACATAATTTTTGGGTATAATACCTGTATAGTGCCATCGGCATAGCATTCAGACAGCAGTCATTGGCACAGCTTATCAGATTGCAATCACTCTGATTGTTTAAAAGGAATACCTATGGACTCTGTGGTCTTTTTTATTGACAAAATAGCTGGAAATATATCTTGTTACCGTTACGGGAGAAATGCCTTTTGGCGTCTGCCGACAAATCTCTTTTGGAGAAGATAATGAAGATACTCATCACCGGTGGCGCGGGCTTCATCGGCTCTCATCTGGCTGAGCGTTTGCTTGGCGATGGCCATGAAGTTTTTGCCATAGACAACCTTTCTACCGGCAGTCTTGCCAATATCGACAGCTTTAAAGATAATCACAAATTCCATTTTAGCATAGGATCCATTCTCAATCGCGAATTGATGGATAAGCTGATCTCTCAGTGCGACCAAGTATATCATCTGGCAGCGGCAGTGGGTGTGAAATACATCATCGAAAACCCCTTGCTTTCCCTGAAGACAAACATCGTGGGCACGGACAATGTCTTGGAGCTTTGCAATAAATACAAAGCCAAAGCCCTGATCACCTCCACCAGCGAGATCTATGGTAAAAGCGAGAAAGTACCATTTAGCGAGCAAGATAACCGTCTTTTGGGCTCCACACACATCAGCCGCTGGGGTTACAGCTGCTCCAAAGCCATCGATGAATTTTTGGCACTGGCATTCTACAGAGAAAAGAAGCTTCCGGTGGTGATCGTGCGCTGTTTCAATACAGTAGGTCCGCGGCAGACCGGACAGTATGGCATGGTCTTACCCAAATTTGTGAAAGCCGCGTTGCTGGATCAACCTATCGTGGTATATGGCAGTGGCAAGCAAACCCGCTGTTTCGCTGATGTATCGGATGTGGTGGGTGCTTTTGTAAAACTGATGAATACTGCCGAATGTGAAGGCGAGGTCTTTAATGTGGGCACCACTGAATCCATCAGCATCGATGATCTGGCCCAAAAGGTAAAAGAGATGTGCAGCAGCAAATCCCGCATCGAGTACATGAGCTATGAGGCCGCCTTCGAAGAGGGATTTGAAGACATGATGAACCGTATGCCCGATCTCAATAAAATCAAAGAATACATTGGCTACGAGCCAAAATACAAGCTGGATGATATCATTACCCGAATGATCAAGTATTATGAAAACTAAGCTTAGCCTTGTCCTGATCTTCACTATGTTGGCAGTGTGTCTCTGCGCTATCAACAACATCAGTAGCATGAATCCCACAGGCAACTATATCAGCGTTGCCTTGAGCGGATATGTGCGTTATCCCGGCACCTACAAAGTTCTGCCCGTAGATCGGCTCTCCGATGTGATTGCACAGGCAATGCTGGATCCCGGTGCCGAACTGGAAAGTGACGAAGAAGAAATGACCTATGTAGTCAAGGTCACCAATCCCATCCCGCTTTTGCGTAGCGATTCAAAAATGATGTTCCCGAATTTTGAGGCCTTCCAAAGCCTCAGGAATGTGCTTTTGACCCGCAACGGTGTGGAAAAGAGCTATGATCTGCTGGCATATCTGCGCACCGGCGACATCGAACAAAACCCCATTTTGCGGGATTCCGATCAGGTGCATGTGCCCCTGAAGGAAAACATCGTCTTCGTAAATGGCAGCGTAGGCTTTCCCGGAGAGATTGAATACCTTCCCGGCGATACAATCCGCAGAGTGTTGGAGCTTGCCTTGGGACCCGTACCCGGAGGTATGCTTTCAGCCTTGAGGATCAGCAAATTCGACCCCGAAACCAAATCTTATCAGCATAGTACGGTGAACCTCGAAACTGATCCCTCGTTTTGGGATATGGAACTGCAGCCCAACGACAGAATTATGGTGCCCTTCGACAACAACTTCCGCAAAAAGATCGCTGTCACTGTATCCGGTGAGTTTATGCTTGGAGGCGAGTATGTGATTACTGACAGCACCTCACTATGGGAGCTTATTCAGCTTGCCGGAGGCGTCAGCGACCGGGCCGATCTGGAAAACGCCGTGGTATTGAACAAACCCTACAATCAAGAACCGGATCGGGAGTTTGAACGCATCAGAAGCCGCAGTATGGCAGAGCTCACTCCGCTGGAATATTCCTATCTCAGGATCAAGCTGCGCCAAGCCAAAGGCAAATACTCCGTCGATATCGCAAAAATAGTAGCCACGGAAGGCAGGGCTGGCGACATCAAGCTCCAGGACGGCGACCAAATCTATATCCCTCCCAAAATGGACGTGATCTGGGTAAGCGGCCAAGTGAAATATCCCGGGTTGATTACTTACGTGGAAGGGAAAGACTGGAAATATTACATCGAACAAGCCGGCGGTTACACAAACAACCGCAATATCTTTGGCACCAGAATTCTGAGAGGCGACAGCGGAAACTGGCTGAAACCTTCCAAGAAATTGGTGATGCGTCCCGGAGATACCGTCTTTGTACCGGATAAACAGGATCGGGATTTGTGGACAGATTTCAGAGATGTGCTGTCCGTAACCGCGTCTGCTATCACGATTATTTTAGGGATTCAAAACCTCATATATTAAGGAGTTTAACCAAATGAAAGTACCGATGCTGGATTTACATGCCCAATACGAAGCGCTGATGCCCGCCATCCGCGCGCAACTGGACAAGGTTTTTAGTGAACATCACTACATCATGGGCGCTCAGGTAAAAGAACTTGAACACAAAATGCAGGAATATCTGGGCATCAAACACGCCATCGGCTGTGCTTCCGGCACCGACGCGCTGGTATTGGCTGTGAAGGCTTTGGATATCGGAGATGGTGATGAAGTGATCACCACGCCCTTCACTTTCTTTGCCACCGCTTCTTCGATTTGGCGCAATAATGCGCGTCCGGTATTTACAGACATCGACCCGGATACCTTCAACCTCGATCCCGGCAAGATCGAAGCGGCCATCACAAAAAACACCAAAGCCATTATGCCCGTGCATCTCTTTGGACAATGCAGCGACATGGAAGCCATCATGCGGATTGCCCAAAAGCATAATCTGAAAGTGATTGAAGACAATGCCCAAGGCATCGGCTCCACCTGGAACGGCAAGATGAGCTGTTCCTTTGGCGATATCGGTACCCTTTCTTTCTTTCCCAGTAAGAATCTGGGCGCGATGGGCGATGCCGGTATGTGTCTCACAAACGATGATGAACTGGCCTCCGGACTCAGGCAACTTCGCGTGCACGGCGAAAACCCCAAGTATTTTCACAAATGGGTGGGCTTGAACAGTCGTCTGGACACCATGCAGGCTGCGGTTCTTTTGGTGAAGCTGGAAGCTTTGGCGGATTGGAGCAAAGCTCGCAGAGCGAATGCCGCGTTTTACGACGAACATCTCCGGGACATTCCCGGACTGAAGACTCCAAAGATCGACGATAAAGCCGTAACCATATACAATCAATACACTTTAGTTACCCAGCGGCGCGACGAACTGATGGCGCATCTGCAGAAGAAAGACATCGGTTGCGCAGTCTATTACCCGCTTCCTCTGCATCTGCAAGAATGCTTTGCCGAATTGGGCTACAAAGCGGGTGATTTGCCCGTCGCCGAAGCTCTGGCACAGCAAGTGCTCTCCATTCCCATCTATCCGGAATTAACGGTGGAAATGAAACAGTATGTGGTGGATAGCATTCGTGAATTCTATGCCTGATAGGAGTGTGATGTGCGATTCATAGTATGCATCAAACAAGTTCCCAATACCACAGAGATCAAGATTGATCCCGTTACAAACACCCTGGTGCGCGAAGGTGTGGAAAGTATTTTGAACCCCTTTGATCAATATGCCGTGGAAGAAGCGGTTCGCCTCAAAGAAGCTCACGGCGGCAGCGTTGTCGCCATCAGTATGGGCCCTCCTCAGGTGGAAAGCACCTTGCGAGAAGCGGTATCTTTGGGTGTGGATGAGATCATTCTGCTCTCGGATCGCAAATTTGCCGGCGCGGATACCTGGGCCACCAGTTACACTCTGGCAGCGGCTATCAAACGCTTGGGAGAATACAATCTCATCCTCACCGGACAGCAAGCCATAGATGGCGATACTGCTCAGGTAGGGCCCGGCATCGCGGCGCATCTGGATATTCCGCAAACCTGCTTTGTGCGCAAGATAGAAAGCTTGGATGGTCACAAAGTAAGGGTGCAACGCCTCATGGAAGACGGCTTTGATACCATGGAAACCTGTACTCCGGCGCTGATCTCGGTCGTAAAAGAGATAAATACTCCGCGTCTGCCTTCTCTGCGTGGCAAACGCAATGCCAAAAACGTGGCATTAACGGTGTGGAACGCAGAAGATCTGGGCCTCGATGAATGTAATACAGGGCTGAATGGATCCCCCACACAAGTATTGAATATATTCAGTCCCAAACACGAAAAAAAGGTGGAAAAGTTCGATGGCGACAGCGATGCGGCCGTAGATCTCATTATCCGCCGCCTGGATGAATTTACCAAGAGATAGGTATATGCTAGTATTTCCTGAAATTAATCCCGAAATAGCCAGTTTCTCCATCTTGGGGCTGGATCTGCACATCCGCTGGTACGGGCTCTTTTATGTGCTGAGCTTCGTAGCGGCATACTTTTTGTACAAACCGCTTCTGCGCCGGCGGGGCATCAATCTCGACCGGGAGAAGTATGAATCCGTCATCTTCTATGTAATGTTGGGCGTGATTTTGGGTGGCCGCCTGGGATACATCCTCTTTTACAACCTGATCTACTACCTTCAGCATCCCTTGATGATCTTTGCCGTCTGGGAAGGGGGCATGAGCTTCCATGGTGGCGCCATTGGCGTGATAGTCGCCGGGATGATGTTTTGCAAAAAAAACAAGCTGTCTTTTTACCAAATGGCAGATCCCGCCATGCCACTGGTGTCGATAGGTTTGGGACTGGGACGCTTGGGAAACTTTATAAACGCAGAGCTATGGGGCAAGGTAAGCACATTGCCCTGGGCCATGGTCTTTCCTGGTGCCGGAGATTTGCCGCGTCACCCCACTCAGCTTTATGAGATGCTCACGGAAGGTCTGTTGCTGGGTCTTTTTAGCTGGTATCTGCTGGGCAAAAAGCTGAGAGACGGTGTAGTGTTTTGGGCTTTCATAGCCTTCTATGGCCTTGTCCGTTTCCTCATAGAATTTGTGCGCGTACCGGATGACATCAGTTTTTATGAGGATTTTGGCTTCATCCTGGGTATTATGACTATAGGCCAATTTCTTTCCCTGCTGATGGTAATAGCCGCGGGAATTGGTTTTTGGCACATTTACAGGAGGCGAAATGAAGCGCTATAGAATAGTTATCGTAATATTGGTCTTGTTGATCCTGGCCGGCTGCAGCGGAAATCTGCGCATTAGCGAAGAAGAAAAGCTGAAACGCGAGCTGAAGAAATGGGAGAGCTTTTCCGGCGAGGGCATTGCCGAAATCTCCGCGTTTGGCTTTAGCCTGCGCAAGCCCTTCTATGTGGCAAAAAGCATGGAACAAATGCGCATGGACATCGTTGAAGGCGGCTTGCTGGGTGCTATGGGTGCCCCGGTGATCAGCATGTATCTGGGTGAATACTTCACGATGAAATCCACCCTGATGCCGGCCCTCGAAGCACTGAATATTGCCGACAAAATACCTACCCGGTCCCTGTCGCTATTCTCTTCTTCAGATATGCTGTTCGATCGCTATGGAGCCGAAATCATCGCCAATAAAGCCATTATTCGCGATAGCCTGGAGATCAAATTTCGCAAAAACTACGAGCTGGAATCTGTGGTGGACAAAGCCTCCGGCGCGCGCATGACGGTGGATTACAATGCCGGCGGCGATCTGGACGAGCTGGATATCCGCGTGGGCAAAGGGATTTCTGCCCGGCTTATCTTTGACGCTGTGGATTACGAACGCCCGCAGATTGTAGCTCTGGAGCGCAAGGAAGCTGGAGCATCCGGTGGCCTGCTCGATATCTTCAATCAGGGTGGCATATTTGACCTCTTGAAAGGCTTGATGGGGGAAGAGTGATAGCCCGATACACTTTGCCCGAAATGGAACGCATCTGGACAGTGGAAAACCGCTATCGTTGCTGGTTGGAGGTGGAATTGGCCGCCGCCGCCGCCATGCACGAAATGGGCAAAATTCCCGGCGCGGACTACAAGGAAATCTGCGACAAAGCGGATTTTGACCCGGAACGCATAGCCGAGATCGAAGAAAGCACCCGCCACGATGTGATCGCTTTCCTCACCAATGTCGCCGAATACGTTGGCCCTGCGTCCCGCTGGATCCATTATGGCATGACCTCTTCAGACGTGCTGGACACAGCCACGGCGATGCAATTGAAGCAAGCCGGCGAGCTGATCCTCTCTCAACTGCACCGTCTGGCCGAAAACCTGAAATTGAAGGCCCGCGAATACCGTCATACCCTCTGTATGGGCCGCAGTCACGGCATTCATGCCGAGCCCAGTTCTTTCGGACTGAAATTTGCCCTGTGGTACGACGAAACTCAGCGCAATATCAAACGTTTGGAAGATGCCATCAGCATCGTGAGTGTGGGACAAATCTCCGGTGCCGTGGGCAATTATGCTCATCTGGATCCGGAGGTGGAAACCCGGGCTTGCAAACACCTCGAATTGCAGCCGGTAAACATCTCCACACAAGTGATTCAGCGTGATCGCCATGCCCAATTCCTTTTCACATTGGCCCAGATCGGCTCCACTTTGGAGAAGATCGCGCTCGAAATTCGCCATCTGCAACGCACCGAAGTGCGGGAAGCCGAAGAAAACTTCAGTAAGGGGCAAAAAGGCAGTTCCGCCATGCCCCACAAACGAAATCCCATCCTCAGCGAACAGCTTTGTGGCCTTGCCCGCATCCTGCGTGCCAATGCCGACGCTGCCCTGGAAAACAACGCCCTGTGGCACGAACGCGACATCTCGCACTCCAGCGTGGAGCGCGTGATATTGCCGGATAGCAGCATCCTCACCCACTATATGCTGGTGAAAAGCAGCGCCATGATCGAAACTCTGGCTGTATATCCCGATAATATGATGAAAAATATAGAACTTACCCATGGTCTGGTGTTTTCCCAGGCTCTGCTGTTGCATCTGGCAAACAGTGGTATGACTCGCGAAAATGCCTATGCGCTGGTCCAGAAAGAGGCCATGAAATCCATAAACGACGGTGAAGATTTCCAGAGTCTGATCCTCGCGAACCGCGAAATACGCGATGCCCTGGGCCGCGATGAGATCGCCGCCATCTTCAGTTACGATCGCTATCTGAAGCATGCCGATTTCATCTTGAAACGCTGTGGCATCCTCTAAAATATCCGGGAGTGAATCATGAAACACATTATCTTTACAATCCTGGCACTCATCATCTGCCTGCCTGCCTTTGCGCAAGCTGCAAACCGCATCAACGGAGTGTGGTACAATGGTGAAAAAAGCAGCAAAATCGAGATCAGTCAAAGCGAAGACGGCAGCTTTATCGGCAACATCGTATGGCTGCGCGAAGCAAACGACGCCAAAGGCAATCCCAAAATAGATATCCACAATCCCGATGAGAAGCTTGCCAAACGTCAACTGATGGGCTTGCAAGTGCTTTCCGGCTTAAAGTATAGCGGTAAAAGCAAATACAGCGGCGGCAAGATCTACGATCCTAAAAGCGGTAAAACCTACTCTGCCAAAGCAGAAATGGTGAACAACAACACTCTTGCACTGAGGGGCTTCATCGGTATAGCCCTTGCCGGCAGAACCGACACTTGGATCCGCACCACCAAATGACCGGGATCCGGCTGGGCGTATCCGCCTGCCTTCTGGGTCACGAAGTGCGCTATGACGGCGGCCATAAATACGATTCTTGGGTAGTGGATACCCTGGGGAAATATTGCGATTACATCCATCTCTGCCCCGAACATGACTGCGGTATGCCGATCCCCCGGGAAGCATTGAATCTGAAAGGCAGCAAAGATGATTACCGGATGCTTACAAACAAGACGGCCAAAGACTATACTGAGCAGATGCTAAGCTGGTCTGCACCGGTGATCGAAAGCTTGAAAAAGGAGCATCTCTGCGGTTATATCCTGAAAAGCAAATCTCCCTCCTGCGGCTTTCAGCGCGTGAAAGTGTATCCCTTGCACGGCGGGGCGGCAGGCAAGACCGGTGTCGGCATCTTTGCGCGGGAATTGCTGAATGCCTTTCCTTATCTGCCTGTAGAAGAAGAGGGCCGTCTGCACGATCCCGTTCTGCGAGAGAACTTCATTGAACGCGTATTTGTTACGCACAGCTGGAATATCCTTGTGCAGGAAGGACTTTCGCCGGGCAGCCTGGTTCGCTTTCACACCCGGCACAAATACCTGCTGATTGCTCACAGCCCCCAGCATTACCGGGAAATGGGTAAACTGGTGGCAGAAGTAAAAAGCTATCCGATTGATGAATTTGCCGATATCTACTTCGCAAAACTGATGAGCGCCTGCGCCCTACACGCTACCCCCAGCAAACATCAAAATGTGTTGCTGCATCTTTTGGGCTATTTCAAAAACGACCTGGATAGCTTTGAAAAACAGGAACTTATCCTGCTGATCTCGCAATACAAAGATGGCATTATTCCGCTGATTGTGCCCGTCACCCTGCTGAACCATTATGTGCGCAAATACAATAAAGAATACCTCGCAGAGCAAGTGTATCTGCAGCCTCATCCCATCGAACTGAAACTGCGAAACCACGCTTGACAGTGTGGAAGCGTGGCTGCGGCTTTCAGCCGCATGATTGACGCCTCAGGAGAGGCGCAATAACGGGAACGTGCCAGAGGCACGAGATACACCAGCATCCCGGAAATCGGGGTCCCAAGGACGAACAAGGTGAGTTTTTGGGGTGAAAAGTTCGGGGCCCCCGCAGAATTGTGCAGCCATTTTGTGGGGTAGAAAGAAACGAGATACAAAGCAATACAATTTACAATGTACGATTTACAATGTACGATTAGTATTCAATCCGTTTTGTGACTATCGCTAACTATCTAAACTGTCGTGCCTACGGCACTCTGACGGCTTTTGGACTATCCTGCTACTATCTGAACTGTCGTACCTACGGCACTTAGCGACGCTGCGCGTCGGTGGTAGGCCTGCGGCTGAAATAGGCGGTACGGCGACCGCCTGTACAATCCCACCGCCTGTACGTTACGGGCGCTCGCCTGAAGCGCCCAGTGTGGCTGCGGCTTTCAGCCGCATAATTGACGCCTCAGGAGAGGCGCAATAACGGG